>Ga0209018_1003306_pt1 | contig 10374 bp, 9 predicted proteins | sample YNPBryBLVA2012_FD_185814 | JGI IMG/M metagenome (GOLD analysis project Ga0209018, IMG submission 185814) | Anoxygenic and chlorotrophic microbial mat microbial communities from Yellowstone National Park, USA - YNP Bryant BLVA 2012 (SPAdes)... ...
AACATCGTGTCCGGCTTTGTAAATCTCGTACACGGGCAGCGCGACACAACCGATGGCGATAGCAGCGGCACTCGCGAACATCAGGTGCGCGCCCGCGAGCCATTGTGCCACAAGCGCGTCCCACACCACCGAACCACGCCAGTTGTTCACGGCATAACTGGGACTGCCGGGGCCGGCAAAGATGAAATTTGCGCGACGCAAAGTGTTCAACGTCTCCGCGACCTGATGTGCCGTCGCGCGATGTTTGGATTTGAACGAGGCAACGACTAGCGGAATGTTAAAGTGTTGCTTGAAATACTCGATGGCTTTGGCAGAAATTTCGTCCGCATTCACTTGAAAGCCGGCTGGGGTATCGAGGAACACCGCATTCACCGGCGCGGCAATCTGGGCGAGAATCTGGCGATGGGTCTTTGCCATCGTCTCGCCCAGTTCGCCTGAACCGATGAGCGTGACGGTGCCAGGTGGGTTTGCCATCCGAGTTCAGAAAAGCAAAGGCAAACCGCCGTGGGCTTGTTGCGCGAAGGTTTCGCCTTTGCCAGCGAGAGTTATTCGTCGCGCTTGGTAAAGTGTCCGTCGAGCAACAACAGCGTCGAAGGATGATCGCCGGCTTGCTTGAACCGTTCGACCATCAACGTCGCGTTCTTTTCTTCTTCGACTTGCTCATCAATGAACCACTTGAGCATAGATTGCGTCGCGTAATCTTTTTCGGCGAGCGCAACCTCGTACAACTTGTGGATGGACGCGGTCACCTTGCGTTCATGCTCCAGCACCATCTCCCACGCCGCCAGTGGTGATTTGAATTCGACCTGTGGCGCGTCAATCGCTTTGAGCGTCACGCGTCCGCCGCGATCGTTCACATAGTCGAAGAACTTGTTCGCGTGCAGATGCTCTTCGTCGTGCTGCGCGCGCATCCATTTTGCCGAACCGGGCAAATTGATGGACTCGAAATAGGCGGACATTGAAAGGTAAAGGTACGCCGAAAAGAGCTCCTTGTTGATTTGCTCATTCAGCGCATCCTGGATTGTTTTGCTTAGCATGGTCAATCCTCCTGAGTGAAATTCTTTGGTGGGGGCGCCATTCGATAGCGTCCACGCACCGCTAGAGATTATAGCACAGTTTCACATTTGTCGCACGCACCGCGCATCAATTTTGTGTTAAAACTATCTGAAGGGTAAGCCCTATGCGAGCGCATCGTATTTGACAAGAATCGAAAAATGACGATAATAGAGTCGCAACGGTGTTAGGATGTAGTAGAACGATGATTGCTCCCGCCGGAAAATGGCGGGAGCATTTTTTGTTTCGCTTGAATCCTGATACGGTAATCTCGCGCGAAAGGAGGTGAAACAACAATGGCAGATCGCGTGACAGGTACCGTCAAATGGTTCAACGCTTCCAAAGGGTACGGCTTTATCTCGCACGAGGGCGGCAAAGACGTCTTTGTGCATTTCTCGGCGATTCAACAAACCGAGGGCTATCGTTCGTTGAACGAAGGCGAGCAGGTCGAATTCTCGATTGAAGAGAGTCCCAAGGGACCCCAGGCAGTGAACGTCGTCAAGACGGCCTAATCTTTCTTATCCGCAAGAGAAGAAACAGCAGCCACCGCGAGACATCGCGCGTGGCTGTTTGTTTTGCGTTGGGATTCAACTTGGGATAAAATGCCGCCAGAGGGTAACTCCACCGTGTCATTTCGAGCGAAGCGAGAAATCTCGCCGTGTTGGAACGAGATTTCTCGGTGCAAACAGCGCACCTCGAAATGACAGGGTGATCAGTTACTTTGCGTGATTCGCGCTATTCGCGGAGCAAGTAAAAGCGAATGGACAAGTAGATACGAGGAATGTATGATCGTCGGCACCGTTGCGCGGCTCGACAACGTAACCCAATATTTTGGCGGACAACTCATCTTTGAAAAACTCGCGTGGGAAATCTACCACGATGCGCGCATCGGCTTGGTTGGTCCTAATGGCGCGGGCAAGTCCTCGCTGTTGAAATTACTCGCGGGCGTCGAGTTGCCCAAGAGCGGCAGCGTGTTCATTCGGCGCGGCGTCCGTGTGGGCTATTTGCCCCAAGAACCCGAATTCGATTTGACGCGCACGGTCATCGAAGAAGCGCGCGACGCGTCGCCCACCCTCGCCGCGCTCGAACGCGAAATGGAACGCCTCGCGGCGCAGATGGGTGACCCCGCGATCTACAACGATGAACGCAAACTGCAACGCATCCTCGATCAACATGCGCGCGCGGTCGCGGAGTTCCAAGACAAGGGTGGCCTCACGTTCGATAATCGCGTAAACGCAACCTTGCGCGGCTTGGGCTTTGGCGACGCCGATTTCCACTTGCCAATGTCCGCGCTGAGCGGCGGACAGAAAAAACTGGTCGGTCTAGCCAAACTGCTCATCGAACAACCCGAACTGTTGTTGCTCGACGAACCGGACAATCATCTCGACCTCAACGGCAAAGCGTTCCTCGAAAAACTGATTGCCGACTATGCGGGCGCGGTCGTCATCGTCTCGCACGACCGCTATCTGCTCGACCTTGTGGCAGAAGAAATCGTCGAGTTGGAAGATGGCACGCTCACGCATTACGTCGGCAACTATTCCGAGTACGCCTTTGAAAAGAAACAGCGCCTCCTCAAACAGCAGCAGACGTACGAAATTCAACAGCGCGAAATTCAGCGCCTCGAATTTTCGATTCGCCGGCTGATGGGATGGGGCGCGGGGCAAAACGAAAAGTTCGTGCGGCGCGCGCGCTCGATGCAAAAGCGGCTGGAAAAGATGGACAAGGTGGACAAGCCGCGCCTGCAACGCAAAACGATGGGCGTCGCGCTGGCAGCACAGCAACGTGGTAGCAACAAGGTGTTGGAAATCAACGCGCTGCGCAAATCGTTCGATACGAACGTCGTCCTGCAGCATCTCGATTTGATGGTGTGGCACCGCGAGCGCGTCGGCTTGATTGGACCCAACGGCGCGGGCAAGACCGTGTTGTTTCGCTGCATCCTGGGCTTGGAAAAACCGGACGCCGGCGAAATCACACTGGGTCCCAGTACGACGGTGGCGTACTATGCCCAAGAGCATCAAACGCTCGATTACGACGCGACGCTAGGCGATGAACTGCGCGCCGCCAAAGCGATGGGCGATCGCGAGTTGTATGGTCTGCTCGGACGATTCTTGTTCACGCCGCAGGACGCCCAGAAAAAGATTAGCCAACTTTCGGGCGGTGAAAAAGCGCGCGTGCAGATTGCCAAGTTGATGTTGAGCGGCGCAAACTTTTTGTTGCTCGACGAGCCAACCAACAATCTCGACATCCCCTCGTCCGAAGTGTTAGAAGCCGCGCTCGACGAGTACGACGGCACCGTGTTGGTGATTTCGCACGACCGCTATTTTCTGGACAATGTGGTGGAGCGCATCGTCGAGCTGAACGCGGGCACGCTGACCGAGTATCTGGGCAACTATACGTACTATCTCGAAGAAAAGGCGCGGCGCGCGCGCGGCGAACCGACGTACAGCCGCGACGAGGAACAAGACGCCGCGCCGTACGAAACAAAACCCCGCGCCAAAAGAACCGCGCGGGGGAGATAACCCTCGTACCATCTACCGCCGCGTGAACCAGAACCACGCGCTGGCGCGCTCGCCGCGCTCGGTGCCGTGCGCGATGCGTTCCACAACAAAAGCGGGCGCGAACAAGGCGCATACCTCGTCGGGCGTGATACCGACACGACGCGGATAAAACCAATGGCGCGGCGCATCGGGCGGTGGGGGGCTGAACGCGTACAGCATAAAACGCGCGCCTGCACGCGTTAGCCGCATCAGCTGCTCCGCATAACGCGCGCGCCGCGTTGGCTCGATTCCGTGCAAGCAACCAATGTCGAGAACGAAATCGAACGGCGCGTCCAAAAAATCCAGCCGCGTCACATCGGCAACGTGAAAATCAACCGAGACCTGTGTGCGCCGCGCCTTGTCGCGCGCGGTGGCAATCGCGCGCGCAGAAAAATCCACGCCGACAACTTGAAAGCCGTGTTGCGCCAGAAAAATCGCGTTGGTACCCGTGCCGCACCCCAGATCCAGCGCGCGCCCGCGCACTTTCATCTCTCGGATAGATTCGACCACTTCGGGCGGCGTGATGTTGGTGTCCCAACGCGGTTTGCCCATCCCATACTGCCATTCAAAAAACCATCGCCGCAAACCCATCGCCAATCACCTACTCCGCGTAACTCCCACTCGATCGCAATACGCGCGCAACGGACAGAGCGAACACTTGGGCGAGGTAGGATGGCAGATATTTTGTCCCAACGCCACCAGTTCATCGTTGATTTCGATCCAGTACGCGCGCGGCAATTTGGCGCGCAACGCCATCTCGGTTTGCTCCGGGGTCTTGGTCTGCACGTATCCCCAACGATTCGTAATGCGATGCACGTGCGTATCCACGCAAATGCCGGGTTTGCCAAAGCCGAGCGTGACGACCAGATTCGCGGTCTTGCGTCCAACGCCGGGTAATTTCACCAGCGCATCAATCTCGTCTGGCACGCGCCCATTGTATTCTTGCTGCAATGCGCGGCAGACCTTGAGAATGTTGCGCGCTTTGACGCGATAGAATCCAACAGGATAGATCGCGCGTTCGATTTGGCGTGGCGTCAACTCTAACAGCGCGGCAGGCGTGTCCGCCAGCGCGAACAAGCGCTGCGATGCGGCGGCAGTCACCGCGTCTTTGGTGCGGAGACTGAGCAAGGTGGAGATGAGAATGTGGAATGGCTCTCGCCGTTGCTGCGAGAGTTCAGTCACGTACGGCGTACGCCACGCGCGCGTCGCGCGGCGCAGGATTTTGATGACCGAATGAATGGCAGAATCTTTCATGCCACTAGACCACTCGCGCGCGCCCGAAGATCTTTTTTGAGAATGTCCCAATCGCCTTCGATCACGTCAATCAACTTGACCCCCACGCGAAACATGCCATCCGCGCCACGCTGTGTGTGTACCACGTCACCTTTGACGAGCAACGTGTACAAAGGCGCAAGAATCCACAAGATCAAACTTGCCTCGCGCTCCACCGGCTCCGACATTTCGATCAACGCGCCGTGTTCACTCAAGTTGACAGTGTGCGCGACTCCTTCGCTCACTTTGACGCCGCGCCAAAAACACTCGTACGTAATTTGGTACGCTGCGCGCACGCGCGGCTCTTGCCGCTGTTCGATGAACGTCATCGCGCGGTCCTTTCGCACAAGGCGCGCACGGTCGCAGGCGAGTGACCTTGATAGCGATTGTTCACAAACGCCCACACCGCCACGCCTTTTTCGTTCAAATCGAAAATCAAATCGCTCCAGCGCGCCAAGTCCGCCTCACGATTCAAGCGTACGCGATCGAATTGTTCGTCCTTGAAATCTTGACGCCGACCGAGCAAACGAATGTACGCAAAATCGGTCGTGACGCGTGGGACGCGCGGCATTGCGCCATAATCCGACATCACGTAAGCGACGCGATGGTGTTGGAGCAAATCGAAGAACGCGTTGTTCAGCCAGCCGCGCTGACGCACTTCGACCGCGTAGCGAAATTGCGATGGCAGCGCAGCCAGATAGCGCGCCAGCGCATCGTGTTGAGTGGGAGCAAAGGTGTACGGAAACTGCAAGACGAGGGGACCCAACTTTTCGCCGAGCAAAGCCATCGTGGCGAGGAATTGCTCGGTCTCGCGTTCCGCATCCGTGAGCATTTTCTCGTGTGTGATGCTCTGCGGGAATTTTGCGGCAAAGCGAAAATGCGCGGGCGTGGCATCGCGCCACTGTTCGACGCTACGGGCGCGCGGGATGGCATAGTAGGTGCTGTCAATTTCGATGGCGCGAAAATGCTTGGCGTATTCGGCAAGGTAATCGTCCGCGCGTGTGCCTTCGGGATAGAACACGCCCACCCAACTTTTGTATGCCCACCCCTGCGTACCGAGAAAGAGGTTTGTCATCGTGACCTCATTATACCACACACACGGCGAGCGTTCAATCTGCCTCCAAATTTGACTTTCCGACATATTCGGATTATAGTATATCAAGATAACCTATGACTCGGCGCGGTGAGGATGCCGCGCGACATCTATCTGCGGTTTGTTCCTTGCAATTCAACCGCATTGCGTCTCGACACGGCGCGCAATTTTCTTTTGCGCGTGGTCGAGATTTTTTGTTGGAGCCACGCGGACTCGCGAGGATAAAATCACTCGCGTATCACGCCTAGACAATTCTGACGAGGGGATTGTCCATCGGTGCGCGAGAAGCGAAAGGGGGGATGTTCAGCGACTCACGATGTTTGTCTGATCGGCTAAACATTTATTTCCTCAATGAGGAGAAGAAGAATGAACAGAAAGACCCTCGTCATTTTGGCAGGACTGGTGATCTTGATGGCGTTGATCGTTGTGTCCTGCGCGCAACCGACTCCCGAAGTCAAAACAGTCAAGGAGACGGTTGTGGTCAAAGAAACGGTTGTCGTCAAGCAGACAGTCCCGCCGCCAACCGCCGCTCCACAACCCACGGCGGCGCCCAAACCCTTGCCGCCAACCGCCAAGTTGGAAATCGTGAATGTGCCGATGAACTATCGCGACGCGGGCGATTTCATCACGGTAACGATCAAGTACATCACCGATACGGCAGTTGGACCTGCCAGTGGTGTCGCGGCAATGGCGTTGACCGGTTTGAACAACGTGCCAATCAATATGCCGGTGCGTCTAGCAGCAAAGGGTATGGATTCCACTATCCCTGTGACTCGTACAACGTGGACGCTGACCGCTCCACCGGGCTCGCAAGCCAAACTCAAAGATCCCAACGCGCCCAAAACCGAGTTTACGCCGGACGTGGTAGGCACATACAAAGTAGATGTCGTCCTTGCCAATGCGGCTGGCGCCAGTCCAATGGAATCGGTCAAAATCTATGCCGGCACGTTTGTTGGCGACAACGCCAAGAACTGCGTGACGTGCCACAAAGGCAAAGTGGAAGAATGGTCCAAGACGGGCCACGCTAATATCTTCCGCATGGAACTTGACAACTTGATTGATGGTCCCAATGGTGTTGGCACACACTATGCCGAGCGTTGTATCATTTGCCACACCACCGGTTGGTACTATCCGCCCAAGAACAATGGCGGCTTTAACGATGCGGTCGCCAAGACCGGCTGGAAGTTCCCCACGTGGAAACAGATTGATGACGCATACGCCAAGAAGGGTCCCAGCAACTGGGAAACGGCGCCCGCCGAAGTCAAAGCGATGGGCAATATCCAGTGCGAGCAGTGCCACGGTCCCGCCAGCCAGCACCTCAAAGGTGAAAAGGTGATGGCGACGAGTCTCAGCGATGGTGTCTGCGATGCCTGCCACAACACCGGCGGCACGCATATCCGCGGTGGAGAAATCAAGAACTCGAAACACTACACCGGCTCCTCCTTCGAAGAAGTCACGGGGCCCGCGCGTCAAGCATGCGCACGTTGTCACTCGGGCGCGGGCTACATCTCGTTCTTGAAGAATCCGACGAACGTTGCCGCGTGGGATAACGAAGAATCGCACATCGGTTGTGCCGTGTGTCACGATCCGCACGATGACAAGAATTTCGCCCAACTGCGGATTGTAGGCAAGCCGGTCGAACTGCCGTTCGAAGCGAAGGACGTGGGACTCTCTGCCACCTGCTTTGAGTGTCACAACGCGCGCACCAAGCCAGCCGATGCTATTCGCTCAACGTTCCCACACTATGCCAGCAACGCCGAGTTCTTGAGCGACACCGGCGGCGTAACGTACGGCGCAACGGTACCCAACTCGCCGCATGGAATGTTGGTGGGCGCGAATCCGGTGCCAGATCCGGATGACAAGACGGGCAAGACGATGTTGTTTGGTGGACAAAAACCCGGCGCGTGTGTTGTTTGCCACGTGTGGCCCAAACTCCTCAGCGATACCAAGGATCCGAATTACAAGTATCGGCTGGAAGTGGGTGGTCACTCTTTCAACGTCAAGAGCGTGGATGGCAAGTTCGAATACACCGCCGCCTGCAAGTCCTGCCACGGCGACATCAAAGATTTCAACCTCAAAGCCAAGGCAGACTATGACGGGAACGGCAAAGTCGAAGGGGTCAAAGAAGAAATCAAGGGGTTGTTGAACGCCGTGTGGAAAGCGTTGGAAGCCAAGGGCGTGAAGAAAGTCGAGACGGGTTATCCGTACGCCACGCTTCCGCGCGACGCACAAGGCAATGTGGATGACAAGATTGACAACGCGTTCTACAACTTCCGCACCGTCTACGGCGTGATGTGGGGTGTTGGCGCTGATGGCAAGCCCAATCCAGGCAACGAGGGCGCGGCGCAAGCGATGCACAACTTTAAACGCTCCTGCGCGCTGCTCCAACTCTCACTCAAGGATTTGGGCGCGCTGCCCTCCGCCGCGGCGGACTGCACCAAATAGTTCGCGCGTCACGCGCACAAAAAAAGACCTGCCAGAGGTCGAACTCTGACAGGTCTTTTTTTCTATTTCGACTTTTGGCGTCGCTGTTTCGCGCGTTCTGCCGCTAGTTGCGCCTTGCTCGGTCCGGTGTGCCGATACATCAGCGCGACAGCACAGATCACGACCAGCGCGATACCAATCAGTTGCGCGGTCGCAATGCCGCTAATCATCCACGCGTCCGGTCGTTGAAATTCGACGAGGAAACGGCCCAAGCCGTACAACATTCCCCACAGTAGCATCAAATCGCCGGGCTTGGCTTTGCGCCAACGCCGCGCCAAGACCAATAGCACGATGGCAACGCCGGCGTTCCACAACGATTCGTACAAAAAGGTCGGGTGGAAACGCGTCGTCTCGACCGGATACTGGGTCAAATCGGAGAACATCGGCAAACGATGCGCGGCGTCAATCGGAATGCCCCAAGGCAAATCGGTGGTGTAGCCATACAACTCTTGATTGAAGAAATTGCCCCAGCGCCCAATCGCTTGACCGATGGCAAGACCCGGCGCGCCCAGGTCGAGCAGACGTAGGACACTCAAGTTGACCGTCTGCCATTCAAAACGAAAGATGCGCGTCAACAGGCGCGGCAACCAATGCTCGTCTTCCAAACGAATGATGCGCGCGTACAACAAGATTCCCAAGATACCGCCCGCCACCGCGCCGTAAATGCCCAAGCCGCCTTGACGGAAATTCAGAATCTCCATCGGATTCGCCATGTAATAATCGAAGCCGATGGTGCTACCGCGCGGCGACGAAATCACGTGATACAACCGCGCGCCGATCACGCCAAAAACGAGTGCGAACAGCAAGCCGTTCCAGATGTGATCTGGATCAATCCCGCGACGCTTGGCTTCCAGCGCGGCGACGTACGCGCCCACCAGCGCGCCGACGACGATGAGGATACCGTACCAGTAGATTGGATACGATCCGCCATCCGGAAGTGGAATACTGAATGCAATTGCAGAGGGAAAGAAATTCACCGTGACTCCTTCGTTCTAAAATTTCGCCGCGCATTATACCACAGGTTGAGCGAATGACAAACGCGCGCGTTTCAACCGACATTGTTCGCGCGCGTTTTTTTCCAATAGCGCACGTACCCTGCCACCAACGATTCGTAACTGATGGCAACATCATAGCGACGCAAATCGGCGGCTTGCTCCGCAAGTTCGGCGGCAGCGTGTTGCTGCAACGCTTGGACCATCGTCGCTTCGTCCGCGCCTTGCTCCAACTGTGCGCGCACCAAGTCGCCCCACGCAACCAGCCGTTGCTCCAAATCGTCCCAATGCCAGCGCAGGTTGCCGCGAAACAAACCAAAGTGGGTGAGACACAATCCGCTCACGTCGAGGGCGCGCAATCGCGCGATGCTGGCGCGCCACGCTTCGATGTCGAGTTCGGGTGGCGCGGTGGGCGGACGGACGTAGCGGATGCCCGGCATTCGCACGCCGCCAATGTCGCCGGTGAAGAGCAAGCCGCTGCGCGTGTCCCAGTAGGCATGATGATGTCGCGCGTGCCCCGGCGTCTCGATCACGCGCAGTGTGGAACTGGGAATCGGGATTTCGTCGCCATCGTTGATGACGACCAGCTGCGCGGAAGCTATCGGCACGATGGTTCCCCATAGCGATTCCATCTGATCGCCATAGATGCGCGCCGCGCTCGCCAACAACTTGGACGGGTCCGCCAGATGTGGCGCGCCCGCCGGATGCACATAGACGCGCGCCCACGGCAGTTGGCGTGCTAGCACACTCGCGCCGCTCGCATGATCGAGGTGGATGTGCGTCACAAAAATTTGGCGCAGCGCTTCAGGGGGAATGTCCAGAGTACGCAGCGCGGCAAAGAGCGTATCTATCGTAGACGCGGGACCCGTTTCGATGAGCGCGGCGGTTTCGCCATCGTGAATGAGATACGCCGCGATGGTCTCCACACGCCCTTGAAATTCCA
>Ga0209018_1003312_pt1 | contig 10360 bp, 7 predicted proteins | sample YNPBryBLVA2012_FD_185814 | JGI IMG/M metagenome (GOLD analysis project Ga0209018, IMG submission 185814) | Anoxygenic and chlorotrophic microbial mat microbial communities from Yellowstone National Park, USA - YNP Bryant BLVA 2012 (SPAdes)... ...
CCTCCACCGCCAGTCATGAACATTGACCTGCAAGTCTCCAAAGACGACGGAGCCGGCACGTACACCCCAGGGACCGCTGTCGTTTACACTGTCATGGTCTCGAACAACGGACCTGGCGCCGGGAACAACGTTACCCTCACCGACGTGCTTCCGGCCCCGATTCTCACCTGGACCTGGACCTGCGCGGCCCAAAATGGCGGCGCCAGCGGCTGCGACGGGACCGTGAACAGCACAACAGATTTCATGGATGTGGTCAATTTGCCTGCCGGCGCGAGTATTACTTACACAGTTACGGCCAATACCTCCCCGGCTGCTGTCGGCGATTTATCGAATACGGTCATTGCAACAGCGCCTCCCGGCTATACCGATATTGTGCCAGGCAACAATACCGCTACCGATACAGATACGGCTTTGCCGTCCGCCGATTTGCAAATCTCGAAAAGCGATGGCACCGCCTTCTATACGCTGGGCGGCCCCATCCAGTATACGATCACCATCCTCAATGACGGACCCAGCAATGCCGTCGGGTTCGACGTTCAAGACGTTGTACCGATAGAAATCTCAGGCCTTACCGTGACTTGTACGCCAGCGGGAACGGCCAACTGCGGCCTGGACAATACCGCCGGCAACAATGTCTCATTCCTGGGCGCATCCCTGGCGGCCGGCGCAGGCAATCAGATGACCATCACGATCCAGGGAAGCGTAGCGGCAGACGCCTCCGGCAACCTCTCGAACACAGCCGATATCATCGTCCCTGGCGGCGCGGGCTTTACCGACCCCGATCTAGGCAACAATACCAGCACAGACGTGGATCAACAAGCCTTGCCCTTCCCGTATGGCAACATTGGCTCGACACCAGATGGCATTTCGACCGACTTTCCTACCGGCAGCAGTGCGACATTCAATTTCCCCATCCTGGTAAACGGCAACCCCGGCTGGGATCTGGTGTATTATGAATATCCACACGGTGCATGTGGAGGCATATTACTGGATTGGGTCATCATCCAGGTTGGCGACGGCAGCACGTGGTATACGGTTTTCGATTGGGGAGATGGGATCATAGACGGCAATGCCATTACCGCTGCCGCCGGCCTGCCAGAGGACGATCAGCGAGACCTGTGCGACTGGCAACTCTACAACTCGACCGGTGTAGCCATTGACCTGGATGCTGTCGTCCCGCCGGGTGCTTATCCCTACCTGCGCTTCCGGGCGCCGGCCGTGCCGCCTCCAGGCGACCCAGATGGCATCATCGAGATAGATGCCATTCAGACCTTGCCCTGACTTTTCCTAAGTCAATACCCCCAATTCATATCCAACCACGCCTATCTGTGGTTAAATAGCCCTGTCATGGACGAAAAAACGCTCACCATGCTCGAATACCCCAAAATCCTGGCGCGGTTGGCGGAATTTTGCGATTTCTCTGCTTCCAAAGAACTGGCGGAAAAACTCCGCCCCACGGCCGACTTCGAAACGGCTCAACGCCTGCTAGCCGAGACCAGCGAGGCGCGCTTCCTGCTCTCTACCCGCGACTTGACCATCGGCGGCTCGCACGACATCCGCCCTTCGGTGGACCTGGCCGCCCGCGGCGGCGTTTTGGATCCCCAGGCCCTGCTCGAGGTCAAATCCACGCTGATCGCCTGCCGCGAATTGAAGAAATCCCTGCTCGGAAAAGCCGAAAGCAAAGACTTGCCGCCCGAAAAAGCCATGTCCCGCAAAGAACGCCTCCGCAAACAGGCCGAAGAGACGCAGCCCCAAGGGGGGCATCCCTTCCCGCATGTGGCCGAGATTGCCTCCGGCCTGCCCGACACCTACGGCCTGGTAGACGCCATCTCGCGGGCGCTATCGGAACACGGCGAAATACTCGATTCGGCCTCCCCCAAACTGGCCTCTTTGCGGCGCGAAATCAAAGCCGCGCACGAGAGGTTGATGTCACGCTTGCAGCGCTACCTGACCGAATCGGCCAACAAATTACAAGAAGCCATCATCACCCAACGCGATGGACGTTACGTCATCCCCCTGCGCGCCGAATTCAAAGGCCAGATCAAAGCCGTCATCCATGACCAATCTGCCTCCGGCGCTACCCTGTTCATCGAACCACTGCCGGTGGTGGAACTGAACAACGCCTTGCGCGAACTGGAACTGGCCCAGCGCGACGAAGAACGCCGCATATTGGCCGAACTCTCTGCCCAGGTGGGCGAACATGCGCAAGAACTGATTGGCGGCATCGAGAATCTGGCCTTGCTCGACCTGGTTTTTGCCAAAGCCAAATACGCAGACGCCATTCGCGCCAGCGAACCCATCCTGCATTCCATGAAAGAGGCAAGAAAAAAGAAAGATGACGCGCCTCTTTCCTCTTTCGCCTTTCATCTCCTCCAGGCCCGCCATCCACTGCTCGACCCGGCGACCGTCGTCCCCATTGACATCCGCCTCGCCCCTGGCATCCGCGCGCTGGTCATCACCGGCCCCAACACCGGCGGCAAGACCGTCAGCCTGAAGACCGTCGGCTTGCTGGTGCTAATGGCGCAATCGGGGCTGCACATTCCGGCGCAGAGCGGCTCCGAACTGCCCTGCTTCGAAGCCGTTTGGGCCGACATCGGCGACGAACAATCCATCGAACAGTCGCTCAGCACCTTCAGCGGCCACCTGACCAACATCGTGCGCATCTTGAAAAAGGTCAATCAGCGCTCGCTGGTGATCCTGGACGAACTCGGCGCCGGCACCGACCCGCAAGAGGGAGCCGCCCTGGCGCGCGCCATCCTTGCCCATCTGCTGGAACGTGGCGGCGCCACCTTCGTCGCCACGCACTACCCCGAACTCAAGTCGTATGCGCACGCGACCGACGGCGTGGTCAACGCTTCGCTGGAATTCGACATCGCGACTCTGCGCCCGACCTACAAGTTGACGATTGGACTCCCCGGCCGCTCCAACGCCCTGGCGATTGCCGCCCGCCTCGGCCTGGACCCGCAAATTGTTTCCGCGGCGAGGAGCGAGGTCCACCCCGACAACTTGCGCGCCGATAAACTGCTCGACGACATCCGCAAGGAACGCAATCGCCTCAGCCGCGAACGCGAAAAAATCGAAAAGGCGCGCAAGCGGCAAGAAGAACTCAACCGCGAACTCGAAAAGCGCCTGCAAGCCATCGAGGAGGAGCGCCGCCAGACAGTGGCCCAAGCGCGCGCCGAAGCCGAACTGGAAGTGGCGGTTCTCAAACGTAATATCGAAACGCTGAAGAGACAACTCAAACAAGCCCGTCAACCGCTGGAAGCCCTAAGGAAAATCGAAGAGAAGGTAGAAAAGATCGAAGAGCAGGTGGAAGCGCCGGTTGTAATGAAAGACGAGAGAAGGCCGGTCGAAGCCTTGAAACTCGGAGAGAAAGTCGCCGTCAGTGCGCTGAACGCTGAAGGAACGGTAACAGCCCTGGGTGAGTCCGAAGCGGAGGTGCAGGTCGGCAGTTTGCGCATTCGGGCAAAGATCTCCGATTTGATACGCAAGACGCCGGCACAGGAGTCCAATGAAGCAGGGTCGAAGGTCGAAAGCGCAACCGCCGCCGAAGGCCTGTCTTCTCCTCTGAATCTTCCATCTTCTCCTGGGCTGGAACTCGACCTGCGCGGACAGGCTTCGGACGATGCGCTCGATTTGCTCGACCGCTATCTCGATCAAGCCTCGTCGGCCGGGCTGCCCTGGGTGCGCATCATCCATGGCAAAGGCAGCGGCGTCTTACGCCGTGTGGTGCGCGAGGCTCTGCGCCAACATCCCCGCGTGCTTTCTTACGAGGAGGGCGGCCCCAAAGAAGGCGGCGAAGGGGTGACGGTGGCCCGTTTGAACTGATTCGCAGGGTATAATCTTTTCATGTCGAAAAGTCATTCTCGTTACGTTTGCCAACAGTGCGGACGTGTGTCCGCCAGTTATATGGGGAAATGCCCGCAGTGCGGCGCATTCAACAGCATGGTCGAAGAGGTCGTGCAAGACGAGCCAACTGCCAGGAACAAGGCCGCCGTGCGCGGCTTGAGCGGACGCTCTACCCCCCGGCCCATTGGACAGATCAGCGGAGAGACCGAGGAGCGCGTGCCGCTGCCCATCGGCGAGTTTGCGCGCGTGTTGGGCGGGGGTATCGTGCCGGGTTCCATCGTGCTGGTGGGCGGCGATCCGGGCATCGGCAAATCAACCCTCATGCTACAAATGGCGCTGGAAATGACCAACGAACAGCGTATCTTGTACGTTTCAGGAGAGGAATCGGAACGGCAAATCAAGATGCGCGCCGCCAGATTGATTGGAGAGAGCAAAAGACCCTTGCCCGACTCGTTGCTGCTGGCCACCGAAACCAACCTGGAAACCATCCTGGAGCATGTGCGCGAGGCACAGCCTGACCTGCTGATTGTGGATTCCATCCAAACCGTCTATCTGGCGCAGTTGGATTCTTCGGCTGGCTCGGTCTCGCAGGTGCGCGAGTGCGCCTCGCAGTTGCGTGAATTAGCCAAGACGAGCGGCGTGTCGGTTTTCGTCATCGGGCATGTGACCAAGGAGGGCGCCATTGCCGGGCCGCGCGTGCTGGAGCATATCGTAGACACGGTGTTGTACTTGGAAGGCGACCGTTTCCAAGCCTATCGCCTGCTGCGCTCGGTAAAGAACCGTTTTGGCGCTACTTCCGAGGTGGGCGTATTCGAGATGCGCGGCAGCGGCCTGGTCGAGGTGCCGAATCCCTCGGAAGCCTTTCTGGCCGAGCGCATGATCAACGCGCCTGGCTCGGCCATTGCCGTCACCATGGAAGGCACGCGCCCTATTTTGGTCGAAATTCAGGGCTTGACCAGCCCAACTCAGTTTGGCAACGCGCGCCGCACCCCCAACGGCATAGACTTCAACCGTCTGCTGCTGATCGCCGCCGTTCTCACTCGCCGTGTGGGGCTGAAACTGGCCGAGCAAGACATCTTCGTCAACGTGGTGGGCGGTTTGCAAATAGATGAGCCGGCGGCTGACCTGGCGGTGGCGGCGGCCATTGCCTCTTCCTGGCGCGATCTGCCCATCCGCGCCGAGGCGGTGTTGATCGGTGAAGTGGGGCTGGCGGGCGAACTGCGTATGCCCGGCCAGATGCCCGCCCGCCTGCGCGAGGCCGCCAAACTGGGCTTCAAGACCGCCATCGTCCCCAAGGCCATGCGCAGGGGCGATGACTGGCCCAAGAACATCGAAATCATCGAGGCGCGCTCGCTCCAGGCAGCGCTCGAGGCAGCCTTGATGACCCGCGAACGTCCCCCAGCCCGCAAAGTGGCGTAAGTTCAAAACGTGACCATCACCGATTGAATCAAAAAACGTCCCAAAGGTGCAAACCTTCGGGACGTTCGTGTCAGGCGATCACTTTTTCTTCCAACAGCGCCTCGACCTCCTGTGCAGAAAATCCCAATTCCTCTTGCAAGATTTCGCGGGTATGCTCGCCGAGGCGGGGCGGGGGACTGGCGATGCGCGCCGGCGTGCGGGACAATTTGGCGACCGGCCCTACCAGTTTGACTGGCGAGCCGTCTGCCCGCTTCACTTCCTGGACCATCTGGCGCGCTTCCGTTTGTGGATGACTCAGGGCCGAGGGGATGTCGTTGATGGGGCCGGCCGGGATGCCCAATTCGCGCAGGTCCGCGATCCAGGCGGCGGTGGGACGGGAGCGGAATACCGCCTGCCATAACGGAATCAGTTCGCGGCGGTGGGTGACGCGCCCCGGATTGGTTTGAAAGCGTTCGTCGTCCCACAGGTCCGGCCGGTTTGCCAGGTCGCACAGCAATTTGTACTGCCGGTCGTTGCCGACTCCGAGGGCCAAATATCCGTCCGCCGTCTGGAAGACCTCGTAGGGGACGATGTTGGCATGGGCGTTGCCGTAGCGCCTGGGTGCCTTCCCAGAAACGAGGTAATTCTGAGCCACGTTGACCAGCCAGCCCAGTTGCGCATCGAACAGCGCCACGTCAATATATTGCCCCTGCCCGGTCTTCTCACGATGATGCAGCGCGGCCAGGATGGCATGACTGGCATACATGCCAGCGGTCACATCGGCAATCGCAACGCCCACTTTGTAGGGCGGGCCCTCTTCCGGCCCGGTGATGGACATCAAGCCGCCCTCGGCCTGGATGATGAAGTCGTAACCGGCCAGGGCAGCGTTCGGGCCATCCTGCCCGTAGCCGGTGATGCTGCAATAGATGAGGCCGGGGTTGGTCTGGCTGAGGGACTCGTAGTCCAGCCCAAACTTCTTCATGCCCCCCACTTTGAAGTTTTCCACCAGCACGTCAGCCTTGTCCGCCAGGCGGCGAGCAATCTCCTGGCCTTTGGGATGTTTCAGATCGAGGGCAAGGCTGCGCTTGTTGCGGTTCGCGCTCAGGTAATAGGCGCTCTCCCCATCCAGCCAGGGGGGACCCCACTGGCGCGTGTCATCTCCGCTCAAACTTTCGACCTTGATGACGTGCGCGCCAAAGTCTGCCAAGAGCATGGTGCAATAAGGGCCGGCCAGCACGCGGGAGAAGTCAACGATGCGCAGGCCTGCAAGTGCGGCGCTCTGCATGATGAACTCCTTATGTAGACCCTAAAGGTTTTGGAAACCTTTAGGGTCTCTCGTTACTACGAATGCCAGGCCTTTTCATCATACGCGGGCAGTTCGCAGCGCAGGGGACTGTCATGCCGGTAGCCGAGCGCGTAACCCGCTTGCATGAGTTGATGGATTTCGCTCGTGCCTTCGTAGATGATTGCGCCGCGCGCATTGCGCAAATAGCGTTCTACATCGTACTCATCGCTGTACCCATAGGCGCCGTGAATTTGTATGGCTTCATTGGCAGCCTCGAAGGAAGCGTCGGTGGCAAACCATTTGAGCAGGGAGGTCTCGCGGGTATTGCGAAGGCCCTGATTCTTCATCCAACCGACTTTGAGCATCATCAAGCGCCCATACTCATAGTCGCGCACCATGCGGGCAATTTTTTGCTGCACCAACTGATGCTTGCCAATTTCCTTGCCAAAAGTTTTGCGTTCCTTTGCATAGCGGACGCTGGCATCCAGCGAGGCGCGGATCAAGCCTACCGCGCCAGAGCCAACCGTATAGCGTCCGTTGTCCAGCGCAGACATGGCAATCTTGAAGCCCTCGCCTTCCTCGCCCAGGCGGTTTTCGACCGGTACACGCACATCCTGGCAGTGGACCCAGCCGGTAGAACCGGCGCGCACGCCCAATTTGCCATGAATGTCGCCGCGCGAAACGCCCGGCCAATCGGTCTCGACGATGAACGCGGACAACTGATCATGCGGGTCGGGGCGTTCGGGGTTGGTGCGCGCCACCCACAAAATGTGATGCGCTTTGGTGGCCAGAGAAATCCACATCTTTTCACCGTTCAAGATGTAATAATCGCCCTCACGGCGGGCGGTAGAGGCCATGTTGGCCACGTCGCTGCCCACGCCGGGTTCGGTCAGCCCGAACATGGCATATTTCTCGCCTTTGGCCTGCGGTACAAGGTATTTTTGCTTTTGTTCTTCTGTACCCCATTGCAGCAAGGCCATGCTGTTCAGGCCCATGTGAACCGACATGACCACGCGCAGCGAGGTGTCCATGTATTCCAGTTCTTCGCACACCAGGCCAAGCGTAATGTAATCGAAGCCTTGTCCGCCGTATTTTTCCGGAATACAGATGCCCAAGATGCCCAACTCACCCATGCGCGGCAGGATGCTGGGATGCATCGTTTGGCTGCGGTCGGATTCTTTGATGATGGGCGCCACTTCTTTGCGGCAAAAATCGCGCACCACCTTGACAACTTGACGATGTTCTTCGCTCAGTTCGAAATTCATATCATCCTCCAAATTTCATGAAAAAAGGTATCCCAAAGCCGTAGAGATACGTCCAACGGTCTCCAACAGCGCGGGGACAATCTCTTCGTCGAGCCGCTGATAACTGATGCGTTCGGTCGAGCCGGTCACGTTGACGGCTGCCACCGCCCGCCCGGACGAATTCCGCACCGCGGCAGAAACCGCCCGCAAGCCGGGCGCCAGTTCCTCGTCGCCGATGGCGTAGCCGCGCCGCCGGATGTCCTCCAGTTTGGCCCGCAAATCCGCTGCCGAGGTCAGCGTTTTGGGAGTGAAGGGAGTCAATTCGCGCCCGGCCAGCAGCGCGTCCAATTCTGAAGCAGGCAGGTCGGCGAGTAAGACCTGTCCTAGCGAGGAGCAATGCGCCGGCAGGCTGGAGCCTACGCCCAACGTCACGCCTACAATGGATTGGTTACGCACGCGGTCAACGTACACCGTGCGGAAACCATCCAGCACGGCCAGGCTGACCGTCTCACCCACTTGCTGGGAGAGTTTTTCCAGGTGCGGCCGGGCAATTTGACGGATTTCCAACGAATTGACAGCGGTAAAACCCAATTGCAGCACCCGCAGGCCAGGCCGATACAGGCGCGTAACGGCATCTTGCTCCAGATAGCCCAACGCCTCCAGCGTGGACAGCACGCGATAAGCGGTGCTTTTGTTCAATTGCAAAATCTGGACAATTTGGGAAAGAGAAAGCGCCGGCCGTTCCACCGAAAACAAAGACAGCACCTCCAACCCCCGCGCCAGCGCCTCGATATTGTACTTGTTTTTCGAAGAAGAAGCCATTGGTTTTATTGAATGAAACTAAATATCTTTCAATAAAACCATTCTAGCCGTAGAAGGGATTTTTGTCAAGACAGCACGTTCTATCATGTGCATTGCAAAGGTTGTCGAACCATCCGCTCCTCTGGCAGAGAACGCCAAAGCCAGCCCTATCTTGCCGCAATGATACTCAATCCCCGCCGAATTTTCCATACAAAGCAAAGTTTCTTTCCAGCGCGATGGCCTTCAAGAGCCTTGCGTTCTCCTCGGCCCGGCGTGCGGCGACACGCACATATGCGGGCAGCCCAAACGAAGCGCAATCGCGGACGAGGATGCCATGCGCGAGCAATTTCTGGCGAAACCCCGTGCCGCTCGAAACGGGCAGGAGAAAATAATTCGTGCGCGAGGGGAGAGGAGCGAAACCGAGTTCCTGCAAGCCGCTCACCAGCCTTTGTTTTTCGATTTGTAATCGAGCCAAAGACTGGCGCAGATGGGCTTCGTCGCGCAGCGCCGCCAGCCCGGCCGCCTGCGCCAGCGCGTTCACATTCCAGGCGGGGCGAACGTCCGCCAACGCCCCCACGACGGCTTCCTCCCCAACCGCGTAACCCAGCCGCAAGCCCGCCAGCGCATATTCTTTGGTCATTGAGCGCAGCGTCAGGATATTCTTGCGGCGCAGCGTGACGGCGGATTTCATGCCAGGGACAAAGGCAAGGTAAGCCTCGTCCACGACGAACAAAGTGTGGGGGTATTGTTTCGCCCAGCCGTCCAAAACGTCCAACGGCAGGACTTGACCCGTTGGGTTGTTGGGATTGCAGACGAACGCCAGGCGGATGCTTCGTGCGCTCAATTCTTTTTGGATTTCATCGGGACGGAAGGCGAATCCCGTTTCGGGGACGGCCCGCCAGCGATGGACCTTTCCGCCCCTCAAGCGGACGGCGCGCTCATACTCCCCGAAAGTGGGTTCCGTTATCAGGGCGTTATCTCCCCGCTTCGACAGCGCCAACGCCGCCAGTTGAATCAATTCCGCCGTCCCGTTGCCGACCACGATTTGCTCCAGCGGAACATCCAACCGTTGAGACAACTCTCGCCGCAAAGCCAGCGACTCGCGGTCGGGATAACGCTCCAGCGGCGTTTGGCGGATGGCGTCCCAGACTTTGGGCGAAGGACCATACGGATTGCTGTTGACACTGAAATCTAAAATATCCTCGGGCTGAACGCCGAGGCGCTCCAGTTCGGCAAAATCCAATGCGCCATGCACAGTCGGCTTAACATGGCGGGGCATAAGAAGTCCAACACACAAATTGGGAATATAAATCAACAGGAGTGGACTTTGTTGTCCCACCCCTATTTCAGGAAAACTACTTTACTGACCCGCCTGGAGACGTTCCGCCAACCAAATCTTCATCAGGGATTGGCGCGAAACCCCTATCCTTTTTGCTTCGCGGTCAAGCGCAGAAAGCATCCAAACAGGAATGTCCATGATAATGCGCTTTTGTTCCTCCGCAGGACGGCGCGCCTGGGAAAGGTCGAGATGTTCGATTATGTTTTCGCCGTTATCGAAACTGTTATCGAAATCAGAGGCTTTCGTTTTCATACAATTCAATCTCCTCGTCTCTTGAACGACGGACAGATATAATGCGAATATTTTTACCGCGATATGTGATAACCGCTGACCAATGCTTCCCATTGATTTTGCCAATGACCAGAAAGCGCGGCTCATCCAAATTTCTGGCGGGGATTTCGAGAAACGCCTCATCGTCCCATAACGCTTGAGCCTGGTCGAAAT
>Ga0209018_1003313_pt1 | contig 10360 bp, 3 predicted proteins | sample YNPBryBLVA2012_FD_185814 | JGI IMG/M metagenome (GOLD analysis project Ga0209018, IMG submission 185814) | Anoxygenic and chlorotrophic microbial mat microbial communities from Yellowstone National Park, USA - YNP Bryant BLVA 2012 (SPAdes)... ...
CAACCAAAAAAAACATTGCAGACACAAAGTCTTCAGAAATATGTATTTTATCATTTGATGGTATTATGATTTTCATAACACAAAAATAAAAAAAAAGTGTAAATATTTAATTTTATTTATTTTTTATATACATTTTTTTCTTATATTGCAATTTAACTTTCTCTTTTTTAAGGGAGGTATCCCAATGATATTCTTTAGTTTATTATACAATATTTCAATATTATTTGTATTGGTGTTTTTAATATCTATCTTAACTAAAACCTTAAAATCAAACCAAAAACTTGTTATAATTCTGCAAGGTATTTTAATTGGTTTGGTTACAATTATTGGGATGAAATATTCAGTGGAGCTCGAAAATGGCCTTATTTACGATGGAAGGTCGATTATTATTTGTTTTGGAACGATGTTCTTTGGACCTGTTGTTGGCTTAATTGCAGCAATTATTGGTGGAATTTATCGATACAGTATAGGAGGAGTAGGGTTAATACCTGGTATTTTAACTTTCGTCATATCATTTGCAGTTGGATATATTTTCTTTTTGTTGAAAAATCAAGACAAAAATCGTTGGACATCCGATTGGAATTTGATTCTAATGGGGTTTATAAACCACCTTGGTGTGGTTGGTGCTATGCTAACTCTTCCAAAAAGTAATATAACTCAAGTTTTTCAATACATTGCTCCAATTATGCTAACTATTTATCCAGTATTTACTTGGATGTTAGGAAAATTTCAACTTTATTTGGAAGAAAATGAAGCTTTAAGTGAACAAATTATTCAAGAACGAAATCAGTTCCGAACCACATTATACAGTATCGGCGATGGTTTAATTACAACTGATATAAAAGGAAATGTAGTAACAATGAATATTGCTGCGGAGCAGCTAACAGGTTGGACTGAAGCAGATGCAATTGGAAAACATATTACAAGTATTTTAAAATTGATTAACGAAAACACTCGTCAGCCAGTTCAAAACCCAGTCGAGAAAGTTTTACAATATGGTTTAGTTGTCGGTTTAGCTAGTCACACATTGTTGATTAACAAGAACGGCGAAGAAATTCCGATTGCAGATAGTGGAGCACCAATAAAAGACGAAAAAGGAAATATTACAGGTGTGGTTTTTGTTTTTCGCGACCAAATTGCTGAACGTGAATATTTAAAGCGAATTCTTAAGAACGAAAATGATTTAAAAAGAGCAGAAAAAGTTGCAAAAATTGGGTACTGGGAATTGGATGTAGCATCCCTTACTCTAATAGGTTCAGATGGTGCTGTCGAAATATTTGAATTAGATACCAATATTATCAAAAGAGAAGAATTTCGTAAAATTGTATTACCCGAATTTCATCCAATACTCGATAAAGCAGCGGAAGACTTAATCTATCACAACCAACCTTATGACGTTTACTTTAGTGTAATTACTTTAAAAACTAAAACAAAAAAATATATAAGATCTTTTGCCGAATATGATAAAGAAAAGAATATGGTTTTTGGGGTTTTGATTGATGAAACCGAAAGACATCTGGCAAAACAAAAGCTCGAAGAACAAAATATGAGATATGAGAACATAATTAAAGCTACAAATGCTGGCACTTGGGAATGGAATTTGATAACGAACGAGGTTAAATACAATAATAAATGGTATGAAATTTTAGGATATTCACCACAAGAATTTAAAAATCCTAACTACGAAACTAGGTCCAATCTGGCACATCCGGAAGATTTGAAAAGAGCTGAGCAATTATTAAATGATCATATTACAGGCAAAACTGACTTTTATTCTTGCGAAATGCGAATGAAACACAAAAATGGCAATTGGGTGTGGATTTTGGACACAGGAAGTATTACCCACCGAGATAAAGATGGCGCACCGCTGTGGATGTTTGGCCTTCAATTGGACATTACAGAACGAATGCTTGCCGAGGAAAAATTACGAGAAAATGAAGAAAAGTTCCGTCTTATTGTCGAAAATCAAAATGATCTGGTTGTTAAAGTTAATTTAAATAACGAATTTGAATTTGTGAACAAAGCTTATTGTGAATTATTTGGTAAATCATATCAAGATTTAATCGGACAAAGTTTTACTCCTTTAGTTCACCCAGAGGACTTACCCAAAACATTAGAATCTATGCAAGATTTATATAATCCACCATATAAATGTTCATTAACACAAAGAGCCTTAACTATCAAAGGATGGAGATGGTTAGAGTGGCAAGATACTTCGATTATTGATTCAAATGGACAAATGGTATCAATTCTTGGTGTAGGTCGGGATATTACCGAAGAAAAAATACTTAATGAAACTTTGGAATTCTTAGGTAGTAAAAGTTGGAATTTAAAATTTGATACATTTTTCGAAGAATTCCTTTATTTCTTAAATAATTATTTTCCATCCGATATTCTACTTGTTGGAAAAATAGGAGAAAATAAAACACTCGAGACAATTAAGGTTATAAAAGATAACGAATTGTCGAGTAATTTTATATTGAAATTAAGTGACATACATTGTAACGATATTTTTAATGAACGAAATTGTTTCAACGAAATAAATTATTGCAAGGAATTATTATCAGAACAAATATTTATCGAAAACAATATTACAACATATGATGGTATTTGCTTATACGATTTTGAAGGCAAACCTATTGGGGTTATTTTGCTTTTAAGTAGAAATAGGATAGAAAACAAAGATATCTTAAAAAATGTGTTGAAAGCAAGTTCTTCTCGTTGTTCAGCCGAAATTCAAAGAATACAATTCGAAAAGTCACTGGAAGAACAAGCCAAGTTGTATAGAGCATTAGTTGAGAACCTTCCTGGTTTCGTTTATAGATGTAAAAATGATATGAATTGGACTATGGAATTTCTCAGTCCACAATTCGAAGAAATAACTGGCTACAAATTGGATGAAGTATTATATAACAGAGTTATAGCTTTCAATGATTTAATTCATCCAGATTATCAAGATTATCTTTGGGATAAATGGCAAAAATCATTAGCAAAATCGGAGGTCTTTGAAGATGAATACATTATTATTACCAAAGATGGACAGGAACGTATTGTTTGGGAAAGAGGTCAAGGGGTCTTTGATGAAAATGGTAATTTAATTTGTCTTGAAGGTTTTATTGCTGATGTTACCGAAAGAAAACAAAGTGAAGCACAACTTAGAGAAATCCAGAATAGATTGCAATTACTCAATGATAATATGGTTCAGGGTGTTGTGTTTTTGAATCAAGATGAACAAATTACTTATGCAAACCCCTCAGCTCAAAGAATATTAGGATTAAGATATGATCAAATAATTGGCAAAACACCACACGATCCGAGTTGGAGACCAATTCACGAAGACGGATCGTATTTTCCAGCAGAAACGCACCCAAGTTTGGTTGCTTTACATACTGGCAAGGCTGTCCACAATACAATAATGGGAGTTTTTAATCCGGTTGATAACCAGTATAAATGGCTAAATATCAACGCAATCCCTAATTTGAACAAAAATACAAACGAAGTTGTTGACGTTTTAGTAACATTCGAAGATGTGACTGAATCATTCAATACACGTAAAAAACTTGAAGAACTATATCAAAAATTACAAAAAAGTGAAGAACGATTTAGATTGGCAATGGAGGCAACTTCTGACGGAATTTGGGATTGGAATTTGGTTACGAACGAGGTTTATTTTAGTCCAAATTATTTCAAAATGCTTGGCTACGAAGAGGGAGAATTCCCGAATAATTATCAAACTTGGTTGGATTTATTACATCCAGACGATCGAGAATATGCCGAAAACACCGAAAACCAAATCATTAATTCCGGAGGTTTGACATTTGCAGTTGAATTCCGTATGAAAACCAAAAATAATGATTGGCGATGGATATTATCTCGTGGTAAAGTTATTGAATGGGATGCTAATAATAATCCAATTCGCCAAATTGGCACACATACAGATATAACAGATCGTAAATTATATGAAGAAGAAATTTTTAAAACAAAGGAAACCTATCAAAATATATTTAATACAGTAAAAGAAGCTATTTATATTCAAAACTTTGATGGTGTGTTCTTGGATGTTAACGATAGTGCAGTTCAAATGTATGGTTATCCCAAATCCGAAATAATCGGAAGAACACCAGAATTTCTATCGGCGCCGGGCAAAAATAATCTTGATAACCTTCGAAAAACATACGAAAAACTAATTCAACTTGGAGGTACCGCTCAGTTCGAATTTTGGGGTAGAAGAGCAAATGGAGAAATATTCCCAAAGGATGTTATTGTTAGTCGTGGTAAGTATTTTGGCCAAGATGTGTTTATTGCTACTGCTCGAGATATAACTTTGCAGAAACAATTAATCGAAGAATTAACTGAAGCAAAAGACAGAGCAATCGAAAGTGACGCCTTAAAATCTGCATTTTTAGCTAATATGAGTCACGAAATTCGCACACCAATGAATGCTATAATTGGATTTACTCAATTTTTGGAAGATGACGAACTTCAACCAGAAGAAAAGAAAGAATATCTATCAATTATAAATCAAAAAGGAAAAGATTTACTACAACTTATCGACGATATTTTGGATTTGTCGAAAATCGAAGCTGGACAATTAACTTTATTCTTTTCGAATGGTGAAATTTCTTCTGTTCTTTATGAAGTTGTTAAAACTTTTCAATCTCATAAGAAATTTGAAGAATATCATTATGACAAAAAAGTTGATCTTAGAATAGGCAAAATGATTCCAACACCGCTCGAATGTAAGACCGATTTTTACCGTTTAAATCAAGTGCTTAATAACTTAATAAGTAATGCAATGAAATTCACCGACGAAGGTTATGTTGAAGTTGGATATGAGTTATTGGGAAATGAAATCCAATTTTACGTCAAAGATACTGGAATTGGGATTCATCCCGAAAGCATCAGCAAAATCTTTGAACGCTTCCGCCAAGGTGACGAATACTATCATACTCGTAAGTATGGAGGCACAGGTTTAGGATTATCAATTTGCAAGGGTATTGTTGATGTTCTTGGTGGAAATATTTGGGTTGAATCAGAATTTGGAATGGGTTCTACCTTCTTCTTTACAATCAAATATAATCCAATAGATTTAAACCAAGAAGGACTAGTTGAAAAAGTCAAGGCACCTAAACCAATGAAAGAGAAAAGTATTAATGTATTAATTGCAGAAGACGAAGATTCTAATTTTCAGTTAATTCGGCGTGTGCTCGAAAAATACTATGATGTTACAATTGTCCACGCAAGAAATGGACAGGAAGCAGTCAACTTTTGCAAAAATAATGATAGCTTTGATGTTATTTTAATGGACATTCGAATGCCCATTAAAAGTGGGGTTCAAGCTTTCAAAGAAATTAGAGAAAAAGGAATTACAACTCCAATAATAGCTTTAACTGCATATGCATTAATCGAGGAACGAACCAAGTTGCAATCAGCTGGATTTGATGGTTATATTTCAAAACCCTTCAAACGAGAAGATGTTATAAGTATCTTTGAGAATTTAAATTTATCTAAAATAAAGTAATTTAATATTTTTTTTATTTGATAAATAAATTATCTACAATATGTTTATCTTTGGTAAGAGATAGTATCGTTAAGTTTTTTTAATTTTCAATTCTTCTTCACAGCTAATGTTATTTTACTGCAATAATCCTATCTATACCGTCTTCGGGACAACGATTGTGAATTTTCCACGAAGCAGATAAGGTGGTTATTGGAACCGCTAATAACCTTTCTTTGGCTATAAGAATGCCACAAACTCGACATATACCATATGTTTTATCTTTAATTCTCTGCAATGCGTCATCCAATTTCTTGATGTATTCATTGATTCTTTGTATTTGGGCATAAGTTTTTTCTTTTTCCATTGGTTCGCTACCTTGTTCTCCCATATGCATAGAATATATCATACTTTCTTCGGCTAAATCATAGCTATTTAAATCCTCTAATCTTTCTTTCAACATTCTCAACTCTTCCGTTGCTTCGCGCTTTGCCTCGAGAATTACATTTTTGAACATTTCCAAATCTTCATCACTATATCTCACTTGTGGCTTTGGTTGTTGGGGTTGTTCCGATTGTTGTAGTTCTTTTTGTTCGGTTTTTGCTACTTGTGGTTCGGGTGTGGGAGCAGGTTCGGCTTTCTTTGCCTTGGTTGTTTTTTTAGGTTCTGGCTGTGGTTCGGGTGTGGGAGTAGGCTCGGCTTTCTTTGCCTTGGTTGCTTTTTTAGGTTCTGGTTGGGGTTCGGGTGTGGGAGTAGGCTCGGCTTTCTTTGCCTTTGTTGTTTTTTTAGGTTCTGGTTGAGGTTCGGGTGTGGGAGTAGGCTCGGCTTTCTTTGCCTTTGTTGTTTTTTTAGGTTCTGGTTGAGGTTCGGGTGTGGGAGCAGGTTCGGCTTTCTTTGCCTTTGTTGTTTTTTTAGGTTCTGGTTGTGGTTCGGGTGTGGGAGCAGGCTCGGCTTTCTTTGCCTTTGTTGTTTTTTTAGGTTCTGGTTGTGGTTCGGGTGTGGGAGCAGGCTCGGCTTTCTTTGCCTTTGATATTTTCTTTTTTGGTTCCTCTTTTAAATTAACAGTAAATTCCACGTTTTCTTTGACTTTTGGAGCTGGGGAATTCATTATAGCTTTTTTGATTAGATTAGCCTCCTTTTTAATCTCTTTTTCCTTATCCTTTGTAGTTTTTTTCTTGGGTTCAAGAGCAACTTCTTGAGATTTTGGTTGCTTTATTTTATCGGATTTAGTTTGTTTTTGGATGGTATCTTTTGCATTAATTTTTGTTTTTTTCGAAGATACCTCGATAACTTCTTGTACTTGTGCAATTTCTGTTTTATTATTTTTTTTAGCCATAATTATTATCCCTTTTTCTATTTTTTTTCGACAAATATATAAATTTTTGAGTCTAAAAACTCAATTTCTTTAAAATTATTTTGAATTTCCTTGAAATCAATCGAATTTGCTAAGGTTTCGGATTTAATATAATCACTTAATGCCAAAATTGCATCCTTTGTTTTCTCGTCGGAATTGAAATAGATAGAAATTCTATCGGTGACTTCGAAACCACTATCTTTTCTTAAATTCTGAATTTTGCTTACGAATTCTCGGGCTATTCCTTCGTTGATCAAATCTTGATTAAGCGAGGTATCCAATGCAATTGTGAGGTCGTTTTCGCGTGCAACCAACCAACCTTCGATGTCTTGACTAAATATTTCCACATCTTCTAATAAGAAATTGAATTTTTGATCTTTGTACTCCAATTCCAAATTGCCATTTTTTTCAAGCATTATTATTTGATTATTTGTTAGATTGTCGATTGCTTCGGCTGCCAATTTCATCAACTTGCCATATTTTTTCCCCATAACTTTATAATTTGCTTTTGCTTTGCGCTTAATAACATCTGAATTAGATTCGTCGATGAATTCAATTTCTTTTATATTCAACTCGTCAAGAATAATATCCTTGAATTCTAATATATTTCTTCGTTCAGTAGGCGAGTCGATTGGTATTAAAATCCGCTGCAGAGGCTGACGAACTCGTATTTTTGCTTTTTCCCTTAATGAACGAGCTAAATAAACAATTTGTTGTACGGTCGACATTTTATGCTCCAACTCTTTATCGATCAATTCCTCTTGAACCGAAGAATATTTTTCCAAGTGTACAGAAATTGGATCGTCGTCCTTTCTCAATTTTTGGTATAAATCTTCTGAAATAAAAGGAGCAAGCGACGAAATTAAAATTGTCAATTGTTTTAGAACAAAGTATAATGTTTGATAGGCTGCAATTTTTTCATCGTCATTTTCGCCCTTCCAAAACCTTCTTCGATTCCGACGAATATACCAATTCGAAAGTTCATATATAACAAAATCTTGGATTGCGCGATGTGCTTTGGTTAACTCATAGGCGTCCATCAATTCTTTGAACTCTTTGATTAATGTGTATAATCGGGAAATAATCCATTTATCTATTACGGGCCTGTTTTGGACGGGGATTTCGGCACTTTCTCGGTCAAAATTATCAATATTTGCATACATAGCAAAGAAAGAATATGTGTTTGTTAATGACCGTAGAAAATCAGATATAACCGTTTTGGCGATGTCGTCGGCATTGAACAAGGTTGGTTTCCAAGGTGGATTATTAACAAACATATACCAACGAACAGCGTCTGCACCATATTTTTCCATAATTTCGAATGGATCGACTGCATTTCCTTTGGATTTGCTCATTTTCATACCCTTCGAATCCAAGACAAGCTCGTTCACAACTATATTCTTGAAGGCTGGCTTGTCGAATAATGCTGTTGCAATGTTGTGAAGTGTATAAAACCAACCTCGAGTTTGGTCCACTCCCTCTGCAATAAAATCAGCTGGGAATTGACTTTCGAAGAGTTCTTGATTTTCGAATGGGTAATGGAATTGGGCAAATGGCATAGAGCCAGAGTCGAACCAAACATCAATTACTTCGGGTGTTCTTCGGTATTTATAACCATTTTTTATAAAAATAATATTATCAACAAATGGTTTATGCAAATCAATTTCAAAATTACCTTCTTTCACGGGAATTGTTGTTCCATCGTCGTATTCATAAAGACCTTCCATCAACTCGGCAATTGAACCAATTGCAAAATAATCGTTTTTGTCGTTTTCGTTAACCCAAATTGGTAATGGTGTGCCCCAATATCTATCGCGAGATAGCGACCACTCTTTAACTTCTTCTAACCAATTTCCAAAACGACCTTCACCAATTTCCTTCGGTTGCCAATTAATTTGTTTGTTCAATTCGATCATTCTTTCTTTGTATTCGGGGGATTTAATAAACCAAGACTCCCTTGCATAATACATAATAGGATTGCCAGTTCGCCAGCAATGAGGATAGCTATGGACATAATCAAAAGTGGCTCGATATATTTTATCTATGGATTTTAGGTAACGTATAATGTCCTTGTCTGCACCCTCTTCGGTGTGGTCGGGGTATGTAAAGTTTTTGATAGCTCTGCCAGCAAATTCGCCCATATCTTCTGTAAAATGTCCATCTGGTGTTACGGGCTGAATAAAAGGTATAGCAAATTTTTTGGACATTTGATAGTCATCCTCTCCGAATGCAGGTGCAAGGTGAACAATGCCACTTCCATCTTCGGTCGAAACAAAGTCTCCTGGCAAAACTGTCAATGCTTGAGGGTATTTTTCCTTATCGATTTTTGCAAAAGGTAAAATTTGTTCATAACTTGTGCCGATAAAATCGTGGCCTTTGAACTCCATCAAAATTTCTACATCGCCATCCAAAGCAGAAATCCGAGATTTTGCAAGGACCAACTCGTCGATTAATTGGGTTCCATCTTTGAATTTTCTTGTATTTTTTACTAGGACATAATCAATATCCTCTCCAGCAGCTAAAGCAACATTAGCCAATAGTGTCCAAGGTGTTGTTGTCCATACCAAAATATATTTTCCAATCAATTGGTTCAGCGGAGAATCAGTAATTTTCAATTTTAAATAGCAATTTGGATCATTCACATCTTTATATCCCAATGATAGCTCGTGTGAGCTAAGTGGAGTTGCTATTGTGGGAGATTGCGGGACAACTTTAAAACCTCTGTAAATTAGCCCTTTCGACCAAAATTGTTTTAATGCCCACCAAACCGATTCGATATATTCATTAGTACAAGTAACATATGCAGAGTTTAAATCGACCCAATACCCCATTCTCTTGGTTAAGTAATTCCAACCACGCTCCTTATTAATATTTTCATAAACAAAGCTTTTGCAAGCAGCATTAAACTTATCTACTCCATAAACTTCAATTTCTCTTTTATCTTTTAATCCAATTTTTTTCTCCAACGAAAGTTCTACGGGGAGTCCGTGAGTATCCCAGCCAGCTTGACGGCGAACATAATAACCATTTAACGACTTGTAACGGCATACTGCATCTTTGATAGTGCGTGCTAATACGTGATGTATTCCAGGTTCTCCATTCACAGTGGGAGGTCCCTCGTAAAAACTAAATGGAGGGTTGTTTTTATTCATTTCTAAATTTTTTTCGAAAATTTGGTTTTTCTCCCAAAACTTTAGTATGTTGTGTTCATTACTGGAATAGGAGAAATCATCGCTAAATAATTCAAACTTTTTCAATTTGAATACCCATTATTTAAATTAAACTTACAAAATTATTAAAAATCAATCAAATATAGTTAATTTTTTTTTGGAATTATTTTAAAAATAAACATAAAAATTCAATTAAATTTTACTATTAAATTGTATATTTGTATTTTCAATTTTGTTATTTTACTAATTTGTTTAAATGAATGAAAATAATCAAATAGAACTTTTACAACACAAAATAAAAATTCTTGAACTTGAAATCGAACATTATAAATCTCAAAT
>Ga0209018_1003316_pt1 | contig 10348 bp, 6 predicted proteins | sample YNPBryBLVA2012_FD_185814 | JGI IMG/M metagenome (GOLD analysis project Ga0209018, IMG submission 185814) | Anoxygenic and chlorotrophic microbial mat microbial communities from Yellowstone National Park, USA - YNP Bryant BLVA 2012 (SPAdes)... ...
ACGCTGGAGGCCCGCAATCGCGCCTTCCACCGGATGCTTACGGACGGCGTCACGGTCGAGTACCGCAGGCCGGGCGGCGCGATCGCCGGAGCGCAGGTGCGCGCCCTGGACTTCGACGAGCCCGAACGCAATGACTGGCTCGTCGTCAACCAGTTGCCCGTGGCGGAGCAGAAGCACGCTCGGCGTCTCGATGTCGTGGTTTTCGTCAACGGCCTGCCGCTCGCGCTCATCGAGCTCAAGAACGCGGCGGCCGAGAATGCCACGATCTGGACCGCCTTCCAGCAGCTCCAGACGTACAAGGGCGAGCTCACCACGCTCTTCTGATGCAACGAAGTCCTCGTCGTGTCCGACGGAGTCGAGGCGCGGATCGGCACGCTCACCGCCAGCCGGCATGGTTCAAGCCGTGGCGGACGATCTCGGGCGAGGCGCTCGCCGACGGCTATCTCTCCGAGCTGCAGGTGATCGCGCCGGGAGGCGCTCGCGAAAAGGTTCCGCGACGCGAACGATCCGCTGCAGATCGTGCTGGTCCGCGACATGTGGCTCACGGGCTTCGACGCGCCGTCGCTGCACACGATGTACGTCGACAAGCCGATGCGCGCCCACGGCCTGATGCAGGCGATCGCGCGCGTCAACCGCGTGTTCCGAGACAAGCCGGGCGGGCTCGTTGTCGACTACCTCGGCCTCGCGCACGAGCTGAAGCAGGCGCTCGCCACGTACACCGAGAGCGGAGGGAAAGGCGAGACCGCCATCGATCAGGCAGAGGCCGTCGCCGCCATGCAGGAGCGCTACGAGATCTGTTGCGGGCTGATGCATGGCTTCGACCGGTCGCTCTGGACCACGGGTACGCCTGCCGAACGCCTGGGGCTCCTGCCGCCAGCGCAGGAGCACGTGCTCGCCCAGGAAAACGGCAAGGAGCGCTTCCTGCGCGCCGTCCGCGATCTCTCGCAGGCCTTCACCCTCGCGGTACCGCACGAGGAGGCGCTGGCGATCCGCGACGACGTGGCGTTCTTCCAGGCCGTGCGCGCCGTGCTGGCCAAACGCGCGCCGGGTGACGCCAAGCCGGAAGAGGATATCGACTTGGCCGTGCGGCAGATCGTCAGCCGAGCCGTGGTTGCGGGCGGCGTCGTGGACATCTTCGCCGCCGCTGGCCTCGTCAAGCCCAACATCTCCATCCTCTCCGAGGAGTTCCTCGCCGAGGTGCGCGACATGCCGCAGAAGCACCTCGCCGTGGAGCTCTTACGGAAACTCCTCACGGGCGAGATCCGATCGCGCCGCGCAAAGAACATCGTCCAGGCCCGCTCGTTCGCCCAAATGCTGGAGCAGGCGCTCCGCCGCTATCAGAACCGCGCCATCGAGGCCGCGCAGGTCATCGAAGAGCTGCTCGACCTCGCCCGCGAGATGCGCGAAGCCGACAGGCGCGGGGAGGACCTCGGCCTGACCGAGGACGAGGTGGCCTTCTACGATGCCCTCGAGACGAACGACAGCGCGGTGAAGGTGCTCGGCGATGAGACCCTGCGCGGCATCGCGCGCGAGCTGGTCGCCACGGTCCGCGCCAACGTGACGATCGACTGGACCGTACGCGAGAACGTCCGGGCCCGCCTGCGCGTGATGGTCAAGCGTATCCTCCGCAAGCACGGCTACCCGCCGGACAAGCAGGAGAAGGCCACCGAGACCGTGCTCCAGCAGGCGGAGGTGTTGTGCGAGACCTGGGTGGCCCGCGAATCGACAGGTTGAGGGCACTGACGGACATCTGGACGGGTGACCTCGACGGACAGTCCGATCGCTCACCGCCACGGGCCTGCTCCGCTCCATCCGGTGATAGGGCGTCGTCCGTGTGCTGTTCGGTTGTACGGGCCGGGCGCGCAAGGACATGGCGCGAGCGGTCTATGGGCGTCAGTCCAAGGATTCGGAGGGTTTCTCAATTTCAATCCCTGCTTGTGCCGCACATGCACGACGAGCGCTCGTGCTGTCCCACGAAGGTCGGTCTGTGAGGGTGACGTTGCGGAGTATCTCCAGCAGTGCTTGCGTGACGCGAGCCCACCGTTCGGGCTGAAGACGTCTTTACCATCCCAAGGGTCGCGTACCCGTGCGATCCGGGCAAGCTGCGCGGCGATGTTGGCAAGCGCGATTGCCCGCCGCAAGGATCCCATTGTTGACCGGGGTCAATGCGCATACGCCCGCAGAGACGCAGGATGTCGATTGCCGCCGGCGTACTGCTGACGACGCCAAGGAGGACCGATGAGCCACGATCATGACCACGCGCTGCCGTCCCAGGGCCTCGCGGGAACCACGCCTTTCGCCATTGCCGTTGGCCTGAACCTGGCGTTCGTCGTAGGAGAGGCGCTTTGGGCAAAATGGGCCGGATCCTCCGCGCTTCTCGCGGACGCGGTCCACAACCTGGGCGATGTGCTCGGTCTGACCATGGCCTGGCTGGCGATGGTGCTTGCGCGCAGGGCGCCGAGCGCGATTCACACCTACGGGTTGAGACGAACTACCGTGCTTGCCGCGCTCGCCAACGCGATGCTCATGCTTATCGCATCGGCCGCAGTGGTTTGGGAGGCCGTCGCGAAGCTCTCCCATCCACAAGCCGTGTCCGGGCCGGTCATCATGGTCGTCGCCGCCGTCGGAATCGTCGTCAATGTGGGTGCCGCCTTGCCGCTGCTGCGGCAACGCTCTCGCGACATGAACACGCGGGCCGCAGTCCTGCACCTGCTCGCGGACGCCGCCGTATCCGTGGGCGTGGTGCTCTCCGGGGTGGCGGTCATCGGCACCGGATGGACCTGGGTCGACCCGGCGAGCGGTCTGATCATCGCCGGACTGGTGGCGGCGAGCGCCGGCAAGCTGTTGGCGGAAGCGTTGCACTTGACGCTGGACGGGGTTCCGCGGGGAATCGACGCTATCGCGGTTCGCGGCTCTCGAGTCCCTGCCGGGCGTTCAAGGGGTGCACGACCTGCACATCCGGGCCTTGAGCACGACGGAGAACTCCCTGACTGCGCATCTGGTCGCTGAAGAAGCGAGCCGCCGGACGCTTGTCACGCGAGCTCGGGAAGAGCTGGCTCATCGCTTCGGGCTGCGGCACGTGACGTTGCAGGTCGAGTCGGCGGACGAAGCGTGCGCGTGCGGGCAGCCGTGCGACCAGCAGGTGGTCGGCGCGGTTGCGCAAGCGACAAGCGCTGGCTCTTGACCATGATCAAGGCGGCTGCTACCTGACCGGTGCTACAGGGTCGAGCAGGTCTTCTCGAAGCTTCGAGAGCTGCGATGAAACGTGGAAAGGTATCACCATCGTGGTTTGCCCTATGTCGTTCGTACGATATTTGGCAACTTTGCCATGTAGGCATCCTCCGCGAGGCGCGCTTCTGCTCCTGACGGTGCCGCCTTGCTCGGCGCGTTGCACCCGCTCGACGCGTACGCCCAACCGGCTCCCTCCGGGTCCCCCTCGCCGGTCTTGCAGCTCGATCTGCCGCTCGCCATCAAGCTCGCCCTTGCGTCCAGCCCGGACATCAAGCTGTCGGGCGCCGACCTGGAGGCGGCGCGAGCGCGATCGGACCAGGCGTCCGCGGACGCTTACCCGATGGTGCATGCGCTGGGCTCGTTCACGGAGATGCGACGGGAGCAGCGTCTTTACCCGGCAACCACGTCCAGCGATCCGGCGGTGATTACGAGGCACGTTCTCGGCGCCGATCTGGCGTTTGTCGTGCCCCTCTACACCGGAGGGCGGCTTTCCGCGAGCTCCGAGGCAGCGTCGCACGGGGAGCGTGTCGCCAACGAGTCGTCGAGGCGGCGCAAGGCAGAGGTCGCTTTTGACGTTACGGCGTTGTACTACGCCATCCTTGCGGGGCGTGCCGTCAGCGTGTCCCTGGCCGCCTCGGAGGCTGCGCTGGCCCAGCACGACCAACGTCTGGCGGCGCTGGTGGAGGAGAGCAAAGCCGCTCCCCTCGACCGACAGCGAATCCAGGTCCGCCTCGCGACGATTCGCCAGCAGCGCATCCAGACCAACAGCGATGTAGAGGTTCGCACGCTCGCGCTGGCGTCCGTCATCGGGCTGGAGGATCGGACGGCGAGAATTGAAGTCGTGGGGAGCCTGGGCGACGCACCACCGAGCGCGCCGGGAGCGCGCGAGGAGCTGATTCAGCGGGCGTGGAGCCGGCGCAGCGATCTGGCGGCAGCGCAAGCGGACGTGCGGCAGCAGACAGCGAGGGTTGAGAGCGCGCGCTCCGGACGGTGGCCGCAGGTGAGCCTTGCCGGCTCCTACGGTGCGCGCTGGGGGCTTGCGCCAAGCGTGCATCCGGATGGCGCGAGCGCGCTGGTGGACGTCGGGCAAGTCGCGGTGATCGCAGACGTGCCGCTGCTGGACGGTGGCAGGGTGCAGGCGTCGGTTCGAGAGAAAGAGGCGTTGCTGACGGCGGCTCGGGAGCGGCTTCGCAAGCTACAGATGCGAGTACGTCTGGAGGTGGAGACGGCGCTGTCCCATCTGACCTCGGCACGTGCTCGCGTCGAGGTGTCGGAGGCGGCAGTTGGGCAGGCGCGCAGCGCGATGCAGGTCGAATCCGACAAGCTTGCAGAGGGCAAGTCCACGATCACGGACGTGCTCGACGCGCAGGCTGCGTTGACGGAGGCCGAGGCAAACCGAATCCGCGCCCTTGCTGACGTGCAGATCGCCTTGGCCGAATTGCGTCTCGCCACCGGAGAGGAACCATGAAGAATCGTTGGCAAGTCGTGGGCGTGGTCGTCATTGCAGGGCTCGGCACGGCAGGCGCGTTCGGCCTGCGGCACGCCGCGAGCGGTGCAAGCAAGGGCGCCGCCAGCGCCAGCAGCGCGAGTGCCGGGCCACCCGAGGTCGGCGTCGTGCCAGCCAAGGTCGACACGATCTCCTCGACGGTCGAGTTGGCCGGCTCGGTCGAGCCGGTTCGGGTCGCGCGTCTGGCATCGCCGGCGGAAGGCCCGATTGAATGGCTCGTGGTCCGCGAGGGCGATCGGGTCAAGCCAGGCCAGGTTCTCGTCAGGGTCGGACGCGCCGCGGGCTCGGCCGCTCGGCTTCGGTCGGCGCGCGAGGAGCTGCACAAGGCCGAGCTCGAGATGCAACGCATCGACCGGCTTGCCGCGAAGGGGGCGGTGGCGGGCGAGCTGCTCGACAGGGCGCGCGCCGATTGGGAAAAGGCGAAATCCGAGGTGGCAGCCGAGGTCGAAGCCGCCGGGGACCATGTCATCGTAGCGCCGTTTGGCGGCGTGATCTCGCGCGTCCTCGTCGACGAGGGGAACTTCGTCGCGCCCCGTACGCTGCTGATCGAGATGTTCGATCCGGCGCAGATGGTCGTTCGCATCGCGATTCCAGAGTCGCTGTGCGCGCACGTGGTGGAGGGTTCGAAGGCCCGCATCCGGCTCGACGCCTTCCAGGGGGCTGAACGGGACGCGACGGTGACCCGCCTGCATCCGGAGCTCGACCGAAAGACGCGCACGCGTACAGCGGAGCTCGAGTTGCCGGACACGACCGGGGTAGCGCCGGGGATGTTCGCCCGGGTCCGAATCACGCTCGAAGAAGCCAAAGACTCCGTCGTGCTCCCCGCCTCCGCGATCGTCATGTCGAAGGACGGGCACAAGGTCGTTTTCGTCGTCGAGCAGGACCAAGCGCACGAGCGACAGGTTGACACCGGCATCGAGTCGGGCGAGCGCGTCCAGATTCGTTCGGGAGTGACCGCCGGGCAGGACGTGGTGGTCAGCGGGCAAGCCAAGCTCAAGGACCTGGCACCGGTCAAGGCGAAGCGCGCGCGTCCCCCGGGTGGGAGCGACAAGCCGAAGCCGGCAGCGGAGGAGCAGAAGCCATGAAGCTCACGGAGCTGACCGTACGGCGTCCGCTGTCGACGTTCGCGATCGTGCTGACCGTGCTGGTGCTCGGGATCTACGGGCTCGGGCAGCTTCCGGTGGACTTCCTGCCGAACATTACCTACCCGCTGATCAAGGTCCATATCTGGCAGCGCGGCGCCACGCCCGAGGAGATCGACCGCGAGATCGCCGATCCCGTCGAGCGTGTCATGTCGACGGTCGACGGGCTCGACTATCTGGAGTCGTCGTCCATCGAGGGAATGTACACGCTGCAGGTCAACTTTCGCTACGGCACGGACTTGGACGTAGCCTACCAGGATGCGCTCGCGGCGATGGCGCGCGTGGCGCGCGAGCTGCCGAAGGACATGGATCCTCCGGTGGTCATCAAGGCCGACCCGTCTGCGCTCCCCATCCTGCAGCTCACGGTGAGCTCGGATTCATGGGATCTCGTCAAGCTGCGTGATTGGACAGACAACTGGTTGCAGGAGCGGCTCGTATCCGTGTCCGGCGTTGCAGGAACGGAGATCGTCGGCGGGCTGAAGCGCGAGATACGTGTGAATCTCGACCCGCTGTCTCTCGAACGCTATCACCTGGGGGTAGCGGAGATCAGCCGCAGGCTGGCCCAGGAGAACCTCGAGCTGTCCGCAGGACGGGTGACCGCCGGCAAAAGGGAGCTCATCGTGCGGACCCCCGCGGAGTTCCAGTCGCTCGACGAGATTCGCGAGGTCGTCGTGGCGCAGCAGGACGGAGCCAGGGTGCGACTGCGAGACGTGGCGACGGTGGAGGACAGCCACGAAGAGGTTCGGGTCATCACGCGACTCGATGGCAAGCCGTGCGTGAAGCTCAGCGTGATGAAGCAGGCCGACGCGAATACGGTCACGGTCGCCGAGGCGGTGCGGCAGCGGCTCCTCGAACTGCAGCCGTCCTTGCCTCCCGGCGTGAAGATCGGCGTTGTGGAGGACCAGGCGCAGTACGTGCATTCAGCACTGCTCGGCGTGCGCAACGCTGCGCTCGAAGCCGCTGTCCTGGTCGTGCTGCTGATGGCCTTGTTCCTCGGCAATTGGCGTCAGGTCGTCGCGATGACGTGGGCCTTGCCCTTTACCGTCATTGCGAACTTCGCGGTCATGAAGCTCGCAGGCTTCTCCCTCAATATCTTTTCGCTGGGCGGCATCGTGGTTGCCATCGCGGTGGACCTGGACAACTCGATTATCGTCATCGAGAACATCACGAGGCTCCGGCATGAGCGGCCCGAGCTGGGGTTCCGCGAGCTCGTCGTCACCGCAACCCAGCAGGTCGGGCCGGCCGTGCTCGCCTCCACCCTCTCGTTCCTTGCGCTCTTCCTTCCGTTCCTGCTCGTGCCGGGCATGGCCAGCCTGCTGTTCCGGGAGCTGATCTTGGTCATCACCGGCGTCATGTGCGTGAGCCTCGTGAACGCTGTGGCCGTGACCCCCGTGATGATGGCGCTGCTCTTGCGCGTCGGCACGGTCTCGCTACGAGAGACGTGGTTCGAGCGCATCGTACACCGCATCACCGACGCCTACGGACGCACGCTCCGCGCAACGCTACGATGGCGGGTTCCGACGGTCGTTGCCTTCCTGTCCCTGCTCGGCGCCGGGATCGCCGTGGTTCCGAAGCTCGGCAGCGAGTTCCTCCCCCGCATGGATGACGGCCGCGTGATGGTCAAAGTGCGCCTGCCGACCGGTGCGGCGGTGGGGCAGACCGACGCTGCATTGCGCGCGGTAGAGCAGGCGGTGCAGGGCGACTCCACCGTAGAGAGCGCGTTTACGCTGGTGGGCGGCAAGGTCTGGGGCCTGTATACCTACGAGATTGCTAACGAGGGAGAGGTCGACATTCAGCTCCTGCCGCGAAGCCAGCGCAAGGAAACGACGGTCGCGTACATGGCCCGGCTGCAACGAGCGTTGGCAGGCGGCCTGCCGGTGGGAAAGGCGATGGTCATGCAGGCCCCTGTCAAAGGCATCCGCCGGGTGGGGACGTCAGACCTCGAGGTCCAGCTTCGCGGACCGGACATGGAGAGGCTGTTCGCGCTCGCCGAGGCCAGCCGGGCCGCCATGGCCAAGACGCCCAAACTGCGAAACGTGTACGTATCGCTCGACATGACGAAGCCTGAGATACACGTGGACGTGGACCGATTTCGGGCAGCCGGCCTGGGCCTGAGCGCGGCCGACATCGCAATGACCGTTCAGTCCCTGGTGCGAGGGCAAGTCTCCACGGCCTACCGCGAGGGAGACGAAACCTACGATATCCGCGTGCTCGTTCCGGAGCAGCGCCTGACCAGCAGGGATTCTCTCGAGGATCTTCCGCTTGCCTGCCAGGGCGAGGCGTGCACGAGAGTTCGCGACGTGGCCTCGGTGCGAACATCGGTGGGACCCGTGGAGATCATCCGGGAGAACCAGGCCAAGAAGGTCGTCATTCAGGCCGACGCGGCAGGCGTGAGCGTGGGCGGAGCGCTCGAAGATCTCAAGGCTGTCATGCGTACGGTCGACGTGCCGCCCGGATACGAGGTCGCCTACGGCGGGCAGGCGCAGATGATGGCCGAGGCCAAGCACAGCCTCATGCTCGTGATTGCGTTTGCGACATTTTTCGCGTTCGTCATCCTCGTGGTGCAGTTCAACCGGCTTCGTGTGCCGGCTATCATTCTGGCGACGGTGCCCTTCTCGCTGGCCGGGCTGGTGCTATCGCTGGCGCTGACCGGCACGCCCGTGGGGACGACCGTGGCGATCGGCCTGCTGGTGGTGGTGGCTGCCAACGTGACAGAAGGGGTATTGCTGCTGAACTACGCGGAGACGCTGCGTGCGAGCCAATCGTTGACCGCGGAAGCGGCGGTGGTCCAGGCGGCGCAGATTCGCTTCCGGCCGCGGCTGATGACGGCTCTCGGGGTGCTCGTTGGCTTTGCTCCTATCGCCCTGAATCTGGAGGAAGGCGGCGACATGCTTCAGCCGATGGCTGTCGCCGCGATGGGCGGGCTGGCCGCCGGCGTGTTTGTCGCGCTGTACTTGATGCCGCTGCTGTACGTGCTGCTCGCAAGGTCGAGCCGGGCGAAACAAAGTGCGCCATCTTGACCGTGGTCAAGGCGCGAGGCGTGAAGCGGTCGCAACATGCGACGTGTTCCGCCGGCCATGAGCCGGCTTCCCCCACCGGCGGCATACGCCATGTCGCATCCGGTAGCCATGCCGGTGCAAAGGACGAAGGAGCTGGAAGACTCCCCTGGCGGCATTCGAATGATTGTTCACTCCCCGGATCCGTCAAAGGTCGCCGAGGTAAGAAAGCTGGTTCGCGCGCAAGTCGCCAAGGCACGGGACCAGGCCGCCCACAAGTGACCACGGTGCCTTGATCCGCCACGGACTCCGGAGGGAATCACATGGAAGGAAATGCCATCTTGCCACGTCTCGTTCGCAGCCTTCCGCCTTCGGGCACGGACGGACCGGCAGGTTCCCTGTCTTCCCAACCGGAGTCCCGTTCCTCGCCGCGACCGCTCGCCGCGGTGCCGCTTCGGATTTCGCGGCCCGAAACCCGTGATGAACGCGAGCCACGTCCCACCCTCGTGGGAGTCAGTACGGCCATTCGGCAACTGCGCGCCACGGTGGAGAAAGTCGGCCCAAGGGACGTCACGGTGCTGGTGACGGGCGAGACCGGCACGGGCAAGGAGCTGGTCTCGTCAATGTTGCACGAAGCCAGCGGGCGGGCCGGGCGGCCGCTCGTGAGCGTGAACGGTGGAGCCATCCCGCGAGACCTTGCTGAATCGGAGCTGTTCGGGCACGTCCGGGGCGCGTTCACGGGCGCGTTGCAGCCCCGTCGTGGGTTCTTCGGTGCAGCGGACAGTGGCACGCTGGTGTTGGATGAAGTGGAAGCCCTGCCCCTCGAGGCGCAGGCAAAGCTGCTTCGTGCGGTCGAGCAAGGCGAAGTGCAGACGGTGGGAGCCGATTACGCCCGGAAGGTGGACGTGCGCGTCATCGCATGCACCAATACGGAGCTCCGCGGGGAGGTGAAGGCGGGCAGGTTCCGGCAAGACCTGTACTACCGTCTGGCTGTCGTCAGCGTGGTCGTGCCGCCGCTGCGGGCGCGGCCCGAGGACATCCCCGTGCTCGCAGCCCACTTCGCCGAGGTGTATTCCAAGCGTTCTCGCGCGGGGCCTGTGCGGTTTGGCGAGGGTGTGTTGGAAGAGCTGCAATCGCGTCCGTGGCCTGGGAACGTGCGAGAGCTGGAGAACGCCATCGCATCGATGGTGGCGCTTTGCGATGGTGGCGTGCTGGCGCCCGTGCCGGAGCTTTGCGAGAGCGACGCGAAAGCGGCTTCAAGCGCGGGGGACGGCCTCGACTTTCGTAGTCGTGTGAAAGCCTTCGAGCGAGCCTTGCTGCTGGAGGCGCTGGCCGCCAGTGGGAATAACCGGTCAGGCGCGGCGCGGCAGCTTGGGCTGAGCCGCACCACACTGCTCGGCCTGCTGGAGCGCCACGGGCTGCAGGCGGGCACGTAGGCGACGAGTCCGAATCGGCGGGGGGCGGAGTTGGTA
>Ga0209018_1003324_pt1 | contig 10333 bp, 5 predicted proteins | sample YNPBryBLVA2012_FD_185814 | JGI IMG/M metagenome (GOLD analysis project Ga0209018, IMG submission 185814) | Anoxygenic and chlorotrophic microbial mat microbial communities from Yellowstone National Park, USA - YNP Bryant BLVA 2012 (SPAdes)... ...
CTGCGCGATGTCACTCAGCGCGAGCGCGAACGCGATGCCCAGCGTTTGCCACAGCGCGAGCGCAAGCCCCGCTTCGCCACCGAACGCCAGCGTCAGCGGTACCAGCGCAAACGCGTGTCGCGCGCCGATGCTGAACGCGCGCACAATGTCACTCGCGCGCCAGACCCACAGCGCGGTGACCATCAAATTTGTACCCGCAAGCACACCAATCAACGTGTACGGTACGGTAATTTGAAATGTGTTCCAATGCAACCACGCATTGCTTGCAGCAAGGAGCGGAATGCCGCGCGCCATCCACACATCGAATTCGTCCGCGTCGTGCATCGGCAAGAGCGCGTGGAAAGGGAACAGCCCCAGCCGCGCCCACAGCGCGAGCGCAAGCAGCGTCGCGCCGCTCTCTGTGCGCGCGGTGAGCGCGCCTGCAAAGAACACCAGCGCCATTAACAAACCGATCGCCAGACGGCGGAGCGCGTTGACGCGTTCAACGTCGCGCGCCCACTGCCAGCCGAAGAGTGCGAGATCGAGGAGCGTCCACGCGAGGAGCAACATCGGCACGCCATCGGCAGCGGCAAAGAGGAGCGCGGCGGCAAGAACGAGCAGCGCGCGCGCGTCCAATCGCGATGGCGCGACGAGTTCGCGCGCGAGCAGGAGGACGAGCATCGTCAACGCAACGAGTTGCGTGACGCCGTCCATCTGCAACGCGAGCGTGAAATTGACGCGTTCCCACGCTGAGACGACCCAACGATGCGAACCGGGAGCAATGTTCAACAGGACAAGCGCGATTTCGACGAGGAGTAAACCAATCGTCAACGGCTGGCGCGCATCGAGTTTGACGCGCGGCAAAAGTAGCGTGAGCGCGAGCGCGCCCATGACCGGAAAGACAATCGGCAGCAGCAGAATCCAATCGGGCATTTTGAATCAGGGGTTGATGTTGCCGATTTCGTTTGTGACGCGACTGAAAAAGTTTGCCAGTTGCGTGCCATACACTCCCAAGATGAATACGACGATGATTGCTGCCAAGAAAATGATCAAGCCGTACTCCATCAAACCTTGCCCTTGTTCCTCGCGCGGGATGTACATCGTCCGCCCCCTTTCGATTTGGCGATTCGTTCGGTCAAGTTTATAATACCGCGTGTGAAAGACCTTGTCAACCGAACTCTAGTACTTGGACTGCGCGACGCGGAGCGTTGGCTGGCGATGGCTTTGGGACTCGGCGCGTTCGTGCTGTATCTCCGCACGATGCCTCCCACCGTCCTCGATGGTGATAGCGGCGAATTTCAATACATGGCGTACATTCTCGGTGTGCCGCACGCGTCGGGGTATCCACTCTACATTTTGCTTGGCAAACTTTTTACCTTCTTGCCGATTGGCGATGTGGCGTTCCGCGTCAATTTGATTTCCGTCGTCACCACCGCGCTGACGATTCCGCTGGTGTATGCGTTGCTACGCCGCGTGAGATTATCGCGCGCGGCGGCAGCGCTCACGACGAGTTTTTTCGCCGTGATGCCTTCGATTTGGGGCGGCGCGCTGGAAACCAAAGTGTACGGCTTGCACTTGTTTCTGGGAGTGCTGGCGATTTTTCTGATGCTCCGCTGGCATCAAGAGCAGCGCGCGCGCGACCTGTATGCCGCCGCGTTCGTTTTTGGCTTGGGGCTGACCAACCATCTGGTCATTGCGTTCAGCGCGCCGGCGTTCGCGCTCGTTCTATGGTTCGACCGCGCGCACCTCACGCGCGCGATGGTCGTGCGCGCGGCAGTGGGGTTGCTGCTGCCGCTGTTGTTGTACGCGTACATTCCGATTCGCGCAAATTATTGGATCGCGCAGCAAGACCCGCAGAACTGGGAACTGTACCCGCGCGCCGATGCGATGCTGAAAGGTACGGTGACGGCGTACTATAACAACACGGTGCGCGGATTCTTCGAACTGGTGACTGGGTTGGGGTACAGTTACAAGTTTGGCTTCGAGTCCCCGGCGGAGGAATCGAATCGGCTCACTAACGCGCTCAAGTTATTGTGGCAACAGTTCGGCGCGGGACTGGTGCTGGTGATTCTGGGCGCGGCCATCGCGTTTCGACGCGCGCGCCAGTTGTTCGCGTTGTTTGCCGCGCTCGCGCTGGGCGTGGGATTTATCTCGGTGTACTTGCGCGCAGCACACTCAACGATTTACTATTTTTCGCTGTTCTACCTCGCGCTCGCCGTGTGGTTTGCGTTTGGCGTGGATGCGTTGTTGAACGCGGCGGCGCGCCTGCCGCGCGCGCTGATCGTGGTTGCGCTGATTGCCTTGCCGGCAAGTTCGCTCATCGCTAACTGGGCGCGTCTCGACGAAAGTCAAAACTATGCGCCGCGCGACAATGCCCAAATTGTTTTGGCGGACGACCTCGCGCCGAACGCGGTAGTGATCGCGCCGTGGGAAATTTCGCAACCGTTGCGCTATTTCCAATTCGTCGAGAATCGCCGCCCCGATTTGCTCATCACCAACGTCTCGCCAATTTGGCCTCAATTCGAACAAATGATGACGCGCGCGCGCGAGTTAAAGCGTCCGTTTTACAACGTCGAGTTCTTTCCCGAATCGCGCAACGCACCGGGTCCGCGTTCCGTACAAGCGGTGCCGCTGCCGCTACTCGCTGAGCCGCAACCGCGTTACGCGCTGCGCGACGCGCGCGTCGTTCCCGAAACGCAGGTGATGGGCTTTGATGTGCGGCCCGAACTGCCGCGCCCCGGCGAGTCGCTGCGCGTGTTGGTGTACTATCGCACGCTCGCGCGAATGTATCCGATGTACTCGGCGTTGCTCAGCGTTCACGACGCGAGCGGCAAATTGATTGGCGATTACGCGGGGTTTCCCGGCTCGTACTATTTTCCAACGTATCGTTGGCAAGCGGGGGAGATGTATCGCAGCGCGTGGACGATTCCCTTGCCGGCTGACGCGCCCGCGGGATTGTATCATCTCGATTTGTATTGGTACGTGTACGATCTTGACACGCACACTTCGGATTACACGCGCGAGTTTCGCGTGGCGCTTGGGACGATTCGCGTCGGTGAGTTTGGTGCCGCGCAAATCGAGCATCCGCACAACGCGCGTCTGGGGAACGCGATCACGTTCTTGGGTTGGAACGGCGCGCGCGAGATCGCGCGCGGACAAACCCTCCCGCTCGATTTGATGTGGCGCGCGGAGGGCGCGGTGGACGAGGCGTACACCGTGTTCGTGCATCTCGTTGACGCGCAAGGGCGCGTCGTCGCAGATGCTGATAGTCCGCCGTTCAGTGGATTGTTTCCGACGAATCGTTGGGAGGTGGGCGAGGTGCTGCGCGATCGGCATCGCTTGGAAATTCCGCGCGACCTTGTCCCAGGGGAGTACACCATCGAAGTTGGAATGTATCTCCCAGCGACAAACGCGCGCGTATCGGTGGAAGATGGCGCGGACAGAATCGTGTTGACGCAAGTGAGATTGCGATGACGCGCCACATATTCTTTTTCCTTGTATTGGCGATTTTGCCCGCGTTAGTTTTCTTGTTGCCAGATGGATACTTTGCCTCTTCCGATGGAATGATTCATCTCTATCGTTTGTTCGAGTTGGATCGCGCCATCGGTGAAGGGGTGTTCTTTCCGCGCTGGTTTCCGCTTTCGGCGTACGGCTATGGGTTGCCGGTGCTGAACTATTATCCGCCGTTGATGTATTACCTCGCCGAGGTGTTTCACCTTTTGGGCGCGGGGTACATCGCGGCGATTAAATTGACGATTGCAACGACCTTGGCACTCGCGGCGTTTTCGATGTTTCTCTTTGCGCGCGCGTGGTTGAGTGAGCGCGCGGCATTTGTCGCCGCCATCGCGTACGCCTACTCGCCCTATCTGCTTTCCGATGCGTACGTGCGTGGCAATTTCCCCGAAATGCTCGCGATGAGTTTGTTGCCATTCGCGCTGTGGGCAATGCCCAAAGATGAAGGACGAAGGACGAATGAGGAACGTCCTCTATCTTTCGTCTTTCGTCTTTTGTCCTTTGTCCTTTCTTTCTCCGCGATCATTCTCTCTCATCACTTGACCGCGATGCAATTTGCCGCGTTGTTAGTGGCGTACGTTGTGTTTTTGTTGGCGTTGAATCTCAGAAGTCAGAGGTCAGAGTTCGGAGGTCAGTGGTCAGCGGTCGGCGGTCTTGTTGCCATCGTCATCGCGCTCGCGCTTGCCGCGTTCTACTGGGTGCCCGCGCTGGGCGAATTGAATTTGGTCTACGTCGAATCGGCATCGCTCGCGCGATTTTTGGTGAGCCGCCTCGTTCACCCCGCCGATTTCTTCGCGCCGGCGCTTGCCTACACCTATCTTCCGCAAAGCGACGCGCTCAAACGCGCCTTTGGTTTTCCGCAGACGATTCTCGCGCTGCTTGCGGGCGCGGTGGCGTTGTTTCAGATTTTGCGTCTCACGTTTCGCGGTTCACGCTTCACGTCTCACGTTTCACGCTTCACGTTTCACGTTTTATTCTTTTCTCTCCTCATGGCGTTCTCGATTTTTATGACACTCACGCCCTCCGCGCCGCTGTGGTATGCAATTCCCACGTTGCGCTTTATGCAGTTCCCGTGGCGTTTTCAGATTCTCGCGACGATTGGGATAGCGTTCTTGATGGGTGTATGGGCGCAGTGGCTCGGTGACGCACTCGCGCGCTGGCGCGTCCGGCGCATCGTTGCGCCGCTTGCCGCGCTCGCGCTCATCGTGCTAGGAATCGCCAACTTGCCGCTGCGCGCGTTCGCGCTGGATGACGCGCAGGTGGATCTGACGCGCGCGGACGATCGCGCCTATGTCGTTGCGCAGATGGGGTGGGGCTGGACGCGCGAATTTGTGCCGGCGACGGTGCAAGAGTTTGAAAATATTTACGCGCCGCTGGTCAAGCCCGCGCTACCGCCGCCCGATTCGTCGCGCGCGTATCCGGTGGTGCAGATCGAGCGCGAGGGTTTGTACGCGCGCGTGTTGCGCGTCTTGGCGCCCGAGTCCTTCGAGTTGTCGTTGAAAACATTTTTCTTTCCGGGATGGCAAGCGTACATTGACGACGTGCCTGCGCGTACGTATCCGCGCGGCTCACTCGGTATCGTGACAGTCGAGGTGCCGCCGGGTGAGCATCGCGTCGAGTTTCGTTTCCAAGACACTTCTTGGCGTTTGATGATGAATGTGGTATCATTACTGACGTTGTGTGGCGTGTTGATGGCGGCGTTCGTTGCGCGACGCCGCGTGTTCGTCGTATTGCTGAGCGCGCTGATGGTCCTCGCGGCGTTGTTCGCGTGGCGCGCCAGCGCGCCGCGCGCGCCGACGCCACTTGCCGTGAACGCAACGCTGGACGCGCGCGTGCAACTCATCGGCTATACCACCGAGCGCGTGGGCGAATCGTTGTACGTGACGTTGCATTGGTTCGCGCTGAACGAGATGGCGCGCGATTATCACAGTTACGCGCATCTGCTCGATGTGTCGGGACAGCTCGTCGCGCAAAGCGATGGGGTGCCCGACCAGGGGCTGACTCCGACGACGCGTTGGTTGCCCGGCGAAATCGTTACGGATCGCCACGTGATTGCGCTGCGTGATGTTTCGCCCGGCGAATATCGAATCGCCGTGGGAATGTACCTGCCGCGCGCGGACGGGTTCGAGAATTTGGGAGAGCGCATCGAACTATCGAGTGTGTGGTTAGAAAGGTAACGTAGGGCAAATTTGAAATTTGCCCCACATTTTCAGGAGGGAGGTGTGTGATGCGACGCATCATTTTCGTGTGGGTGTTGGGAATCGCGCTATTGATGATGGGCGCGGCGTCCGCGTTGCCGCAATCAGCGCGCGCGGCAACGGAGCGAACCATCACTGTCACCGGCGACGCTGATGTCAAAGTAGTTCCCGATGAAGTGGTGTTGCTGCTTGGTGTCGAGACGTTCGATCGAGAGTTGAGTGTTGCCAAGAATCAAAACGACGAGCGCGTGAAGAAGATCATCGCGCTGACCAAGGATTTCAAGATCGAACCCAAGTATGTGCAGACGGATCAGATCAGTATCGAGCCGCGCTATGAAGATAGTTACACCAAACGCAACTTTGTAGGCGTGTTCGTTCGCAAGTCCATCGTGATTACGCTCAAGGACCTCGCGCAATTCGAAGATGTGTTGACGGGTGTGCTGGGCGCCGGCGCGACGCACATCTACAACGTGCAGTATCGCACCACCGAACTCCGCAAGTATCGCGATCAAGCGCGCGCGCTCGCCATCAAAGCCGCGCGCGAAAAAGCCATCGCGATGGCGAGCGAGTTGGGGCAAACAGCCGGTCCCGCCATCACCATTCGCGAAGAGTATTCGAACTGGTGGTCATCGTACAGTTGGCGCTGGGCTGGTGGCGGGATGGCACAGAACATCGCGCAGAATGTTGGTGGTGGCAGCGCGCCTTCCGATGATAGCACGATCGCGTTGGGACAAATCACAGTGAACGCGCGCGTCACAGTAACGTTTGAATTAGACTAGCCCAAGGAGGAGCAATGCCAAGACGAAAATCGAGCAAGCCGACGACTTTGCCGCTCATCGAAACCCTCGCCGAACCAGATCCGCTGGTTGGCTTGTCGCTCAACCCAGGAACGCGCGATGTGGTCTTGCCGAGTGTCGAAGAGCTGCGCGAACTCGGTCCGCGCTGGATTCGCTATTTGGTCGTCCGCAAGTTTCAGAATCTTCACAGCGGACAAAACTTTGAATTGGATTGGATCATCGAGCGGTACAAATCACTGGGCGTCAAGATTCTTGTGCTTGTCAACACAGAGACGTTCGACGAATTTCCACCGTCGCACGGCAACCCCGAGTGGATGACCCCCGAAGCGGGTTACATAAGCCGAGTGAGTGACCTGACGCAGAAACTGGCGGCGTTCTATCGCGACAAAATTCACGCCATCGAGATTTTCAACGAACCCGAAGGGCAGGGGATTATGCCGGAAGATTACGGGCGTTTGTTGAAGGCGTGTTACACCAAAATCAAAGCGGTCTCCGATTTGCCGGTCATTTCTGGCGGAATTTGTTGCGGCGAAAAGTTCGACTATTTGCAGCGCGTGGCGCAATCATCGGAAGGCGCGTTCGATGCGGCGGGCTGGCACGTGCTGGGATTGGGCGTGGGCGATTTTCCGTTTCCGAATTGGAAATACGGCGAACTGCGCGATTCGCTCGCTCGCGCGCGCGCCGCTGCAGGCAAGCCGTTGTGGCTCACCGAGTTTGGCGCGGATTTGAACTTTACCTGGCCCGATAATCTCACGCGTGAAGATGCGGTTGCCGAGTACTTGCAACGCGGCTTTGAAATCGTTCGCGCGGCAGGCACGGATACGGTGGCGCGCGCGTTCTGGTTCACGTGGAAATATCCGAACGGCGGCTGGGGCTTGGTGGACGATACGGGCAATCGTCGCCCAGCGTGGTATGCGTTTCAAAAAGCCGCGCGCATCCCGCCACCGTACGACATCACGCGCGTCACCTTCACGCCCAAGGTGTTGGAGAGTGGCGAAGTGCTGAACGTCAGCATCACCGTCAAGAACAATTCCACCGAGACCTTGCCCACCCAAGACCCCGCGCCCGATTTTGTGTACGACGAAGGCGATACGTTCTACACGCGCGGCTTTCCCGATGTGCCGAACGCATTTCGCGTGGGCGTTGATTTCGATGGGCGCACCGGGATTGACCATCCGTATCGTTGGGGCTTGGGCGCGCCACTCGCGCCCGGCGAATCGCGTACGATCACCGGCGGAATTCGGTTGACCCAACCGCGCGAGCGCGCGTACTGGGTCGGCTTGGTGCGCGAACGCGTCGCGTGGATACAGGATCGGCAAGGCGCGCAAACGATTGCGGTGTATCCACTCACCGCGCCGCTTCCGCAAATCGTTCAGGTCAAACTGACGCCGACGATTCTCGATGTGGGCGATGTGTTGCAGGTGAGTATCACGGTCAAGAACAATTCCAACGAGACGTTGCTCACGCAAGGTCCCGACCCCGGTTTTGTCTACGACGAGGGCGATACGTTCTACACGCGCGGGTTTCCCGATGTGCTGAACGCGTATCGCGTGGGGATTGATTTTACCGGCCGTACGGGCTGGGATCATCCGTATCGCTGGGGACTGGGCTCGCCACTTGCACCCGGCGAAACGCGCACCATCACCGGCGCGATTCGGATGCGTAATCCGCAGTTCGTGGATTACTGGGCAGGGTTGGTGCGCGAGCAGATCGCGTGGTTGCACGATTTCAAAGGCGCGCAGCGCGTCGCGGTGCGCGCGCCCGCTGGCGCGATTCCGCAAATCGTCGCCATCAGTTTGACGCCAACCACTTTGTCGTCCGGTGATCTGTTGCAGGTGAGTATCACCGTCAAGAACAATTCGAATGGGCCACTCGAAACGCAAGGTCCACCGCCCGGTTTTGTGTACGAAGAGGGCGAATCGTTCTACACGCGCGGTTTTCCCGACGAACTCTACGCGTATCGGGTCGGCGTGGATTTCGATGGACGTGTGGGCATTGATCATCCGTATCGCTGGGGCTTGGGCGAGCCGCTTTTGCCGGGGCGCACAGTGACGATTACCGGCGCGATTCGCTTGCACAGCGTCCGCGCCATCAACTACTGGGTCGGCTTGGTGCAAGAACAGATTCGCTGGTTGCAGGATCGCGAGGGCGCGCAGTTTGTTGTGGTGAATCCCAGGTGAGAGTATCGAGATTTAGAGATGGGGTGGCGATGCTAGCCATCGCGCTGGTGGCGATTGCGTTGCGCGTGTACGCAATCGATCGCCTGCCGCCCGGTTTGTTCGGCGATGAAGCGGTGGAGGGACTCGACGCGCTCGATGTGCTGGCAGGAAATCTTAACATCTGGTTTCACGCGCATCTGGGACGTGAACCGCTCTACGTTTATCTCACCGCGCTCTCGTACGCGCTCTTTGGCGTCACGCCACTCGCCACGCGTCTCCCCGCGCTCATCGCCGGGCTGTTGACGATTCCCGCCGCATTCGTGTTCACGCGCGAGTGGGCGGCGGGAATTTTTTCGCGCGAACGCGCGACGCGCCTCGCGTTTCTCACGAGCGCGCTCCTCGCGATTTCGTTCTGGCATATCCAGATGACGCGCAACGCGCATCGCGATACCCTCTTGCCGCTGGTCGAAGCGATTGGCTACGCGCTCTTGTGGCGCGCCTTCCATACGCGCGATGGGCGCGTGTACGCGAGCGCGGGCGCGGTGCTGGGGCTTGCCATCTACACCTACTCGCCGGGACGATTCGTCGGCGTGTTCGTCGCGGTGTTTGTGGTGGTGGAGTTTGTGCTCTGGCAATTGACCGCCGACCGCCGACTGCCAACTGCCAACTTGGTCGTCGGTCAACGGTCATCGGTCATCGGTCTGGGCATCGCCGCGCTCTGCGCGCTCCTGGTGATGCTACCGCTCCTCCTCTACTTTGCACAGAATCCCGCGCAGTTCACGCGCCGATTCGATAGCACTTCGATTTTCGATCAAGCGAATCCGCTTGCCGCGTTTGCGACGAGTGTGATTGGCAATCTCGCGCAGTTCGTCGTGCCGGGGCTGGGTTATCAAAGCAAGCATTACAATTTGCCGGGCAAACCGATTTTCGATGTGTTCATCGCGCCGTGGTTTTTGGCGGGTGTCGTGATCGCACTCAAGCGCTGGCGTCAACCACAGTATCGTTTCCTGTTGCTGTGGTTTGTGGTGATGTGCTTGCCCGCGTTCCTCACTGCCGATATGATTCCCAAGGGAGTGCGCGTGTTGGGCGTGGTGCCCGGCGTGTTTGTGTTTCCCGCGCTCGCGATGGAAGCGTTGGATTTTCGATTTTCGATTTTCGATTTTCGATTTCTAAATCGGCAATCGGCAATCGAAAATCGGAAATTCATCACGCGTGCTCTGATTACGTTTTGTATCATTGGCAGTACGCTCTGGACCACTTTCGATTATTTCGTTGCGTGGGCGAATCACCCCGAGGTGCCACTCAAGTTCGATAGTGATTTGGTGGAGGTCGCCGAGTTCATTCAGCAGCAACCCGCGACCACGCCGATTTTGCTCTCGCAAGAAGTGTATCGCCCGCCGACGTTGATGCTCCTGGGTGAGCGCGTGCCCACCTCGCGCTATGTCGAGCGCGCGACGCGGTTCAAAGAATCGAACGCGCAGCGCGCGCTCACCTTTGGCGCGAATCAAGCCGATGCGCTCTACATTTTCATTCGCGAGTACGCGCCGCCGTTCGATTGGTTGACGCGCGTTGCGCCGAACGCGGCGCACGTTGCGAACGGGACGTACTTTACCGCGTGGCGATTGGGCGCGCCGGCAACGCCGCAACAGGCGTTGAACATCGAGTTCAATCCGTACTTGAAACTGGT
>Ga0209018_1003325_pt1 | contig 10331 bp, 7 predicted proteins | sample YNPBryBLVA2012_FD_185814 | JGI IMG/M metagenome (GOLD analysis project Ga0209018, IMG submission 185814) | Anoxygenic and chlorotrophic microbial mat microbial communities from Yellowstone National Park, USA - YNP Bryant BLVA 2012 (SPAdes)... ...
CGTGATCGCTGCCGTCAGCGTCGTCTTCCCATGGTCGATATGCCCCATCGTCCCTACGTTCAGGTGCGGCTTCGTCCGCTCGAATTTTTGCTTCGCCATGAATAATCTCTCCTTCTAGAAAATGAACAGTTGCAATTTATTTCAAAATATCTTGCGCCACTGCCTCAGATACAGGCTGATAGTGGTCGAATTCCATACTAAAGACACCGCGACCTTGCGTGGCAGAACGCAACTCGGTCGCATATCCAAACATTTCTGCCAGAGGCACCATGCCGCGAACAGCCTGCGCATTTCCCGGGCGTACTTCCATACCCAAGACACTGCCGCGGCGGCTGTTGATTTGCCCAATAATGTCACCCAAGTACTCTTCAGGCACCACGACTTCGACTTTCATCATCGGTTCGAGCAAAACTGGAGCGCCTTTTTGGACGCCTTCCTTGAAGGCCATCGAAGCGGCCAACTTGAAAGCCATTTCGCTCGAGTCGACCTCGTGAAACGAGCCATCGAACAAGACAATTTTCATGTCCACCACCGGATAACCGGCCAATACGCCGCTTTCGGCTGCCTCGCGGATGCCTTTTTCTACTGCCGGGATATACTCCTTGGGAATCACGCCGCCGACAATTTTGTTTTCGAATACAATCCCACTGCCGCGCTCGCCAGGTTCCAAGGAAATGACAACATGCCCGTACTGCCCACGACCGCCGGTCTGTTTCACATACTTATAATTGACCTCTGGCACCGGGCGAGTAATCGACTCCCGATACGCCACACGCGGCCGGCCCACATTCGCCTGCACCTTGAACTCCCGCAGCATCCGATCCACCAAGACATCAAGATGCAGTTCCCCCATCCCAGAAATGATCGTTTGACCGGTGTTTTCGTCAGAACGTACGCGGAAAGTCGGGTCTTCCTCGGCCAATTTTCGCAGCGCGTCGCCCATTTTATCTTGGTCGGCTGTGCTTTTAGGTTCGATGGCAATCGAAATGACCGGTTCGGGGAAGGAAATGCTTTCCAAGATGACTTTCTTGTTATCACACAGGGTATCGCCGGTAAACGTATCTTTGAACCCTAAGACCGCGCCAATATCACCCGCGCGCACTTCGGTGATGTCTTCTCGGCGGTCTGCATACATACGAAGCAACCGTCCCACCCGTTCCCGCTTTCCTTTGGTCGAATTCAATACCATAGCGCCCTGATGAAGCACGCCAGAGTAAACGCGAAAATAGGCCAGGCGGCCCACATAGGGATCGGTAACGATTTTGAAGACCAGGGCGCTCAAAGGCGCATTGTCATCACTCGGCAATTCAACGATTTCGCCTTCGCGATCCGGATTCACGCCCTTTACCGGAGGCATATCTACAGGCGATGGCAAGTAATCTATGACAGCGTCCAACAAAATCTGTACGCCTTTGTTGCGCAGCGATGAGCCACAAAAAACAGGGGTGGCCTTTCCGGCAATCACAGCGCGGCGCAAAGCAGCCTTGAGTTCCTCTTTGCTGATGGTCTGGCCTTCCAGGTATTTGACGGTCAAATCATCATCGAGTTCTGCAATCCGCTCTACGAGATGAAGATGCGCTTCCTGGGCTTCGGCCAACAGTTCGGCTGGGATTTCAATACGTTTTGGATCCTTTCCCAGGTCATCTTCCCAAACCATAGCCGATTGCTCCAACACATCTACCACGCCGCGGAATGTGGCTTCGAAGCCAATCGGAATTTGCATTGCAATCGGATTAGCCCCCAAACGCTCACGAATGGACTCGATCGTGCGCTCATAAGAGGCCCCCACACGGTCCATTTTGTTGACAAAACAAATGCGCGGCACGCCATAGCGGTCTGCCTGACGCCACACCGTTTCGCTTTGTGGCTCCACGCCCTGCACCGCATCGAAGATCACCACCCCGCCATCCAAGACGCGCAAGGAACGCTGTACCTCGGCGGTGAAATCAATATGGCCAGGCGTATCAATGATATTGACTTGATACCCTTTCCACTCCGCAGAAACCGCCGCCGAAACAATGGTAATGCCACGCTCGCGCTCCTGTTCCATCCAATCGGTGACGGTAGTACCGTCATCCACTGAACCTATACGATAAGTCTTACCCGTATAGAACAGGATACGCTCCGTGGTCGTGGTCTTACCGGCATCTATATGTGCAATGATGCCGATATTTCGATATTGTTCCAGCGGATATGCGCGTGCCATCACTCAGACCTTAAAAACGCCAAGACACTGCTTAGACGCGATAATGAGAGAAAGCGCGGTTTGCTTCAGCCATCTTATGGGCTTCGTCGCGCTTGCGGATCGCCGCTCCGGTTTCGTTGAAAGCGTCTATCAACTCAGAGGCCAATTTGTCAGGGAAAGACTTCCCTGCGCGATCGCGCGCAGCCGCAAGAATCCATCGAATCGCAAGCGTGATGCGGCGATCAGCCGGCACTTCCATCGGCACCTGGTAGGTTGCGCCTCCTACACGACGAGGGCGAACCTCCATGACGGGCGCCACATTCCTGAGGGCCGTATCGAAGACCTCCAAAGGATTCTTTTCCGTGCGCTCTTTGATCAAATCCATGGCCTCATACATCAGGTTGACGGCCAGACTCTTCTTGCCGCGCTTCATGATGTGCTGAATCATGGTTTGCAAAGTCACGCTTCGATAACGGATATCGGGCGGGATGACCCGCTCTTCGGGCTTTCCTCTACGCATACTTACTCTCCCTATCTCATGACTTTGGACGCTTCGCGCCGTACTTGGAGCGGCCCTGCTTGCGATTGGCCACGCCGGTGGTATCCAGCGATCCCCGCACGACATGATAACGAACGCCTGGCAAATCCTTCACGCGACCGCCGCGCACCAAGACGACAGAGTGCTCCTGTAATTGATGCCCTTCACCGGGGATGTACGCAGTGACCTCGATTCCGTTGGTCAAACGCACACGGGCAATCTTGCGCAAAGCCGAATTGGGTTTTTTGGGCGTCATGGTGCGCACAACCGTGCATACACCACGCTTCTGCGGAGCGCCTTTGTCTTGCCGGAATCGGCGCTGCTTATAACTATTGAGTGTATATTGCAACGCCGGCGCCTTGCTCTTGGCCTTCTTGAATTTGCGGCCCTTGCGGACCATTTGATTGATAGTCGGCACCTTCGCCTCCAATTATAAAAACTTTCACAAATACTTTTTACAAGAAACGAGGCCATCAAGATTCCAATGATGGCCTCATTTGTACTGCCATGCAACAGGCGGGAAAACAGCCGCCCCTCAGGTTCGGCAACGAAAAGGGATTGTATCACCTACCTGTTATTACGTCAAGATTACCATTTGTCCAAAAGATCGTCGCCAATATCCAACAGGCCGGTCGCCATCTTGGGCGGGTGAATTTTTTCTTCATCCTTGCCAAATTTGACCACCTCGCCACTGCTGTTGACCGCTTCGACAGCCAGGCCCAGACTCTGGAGCTCTTTGACCAACACGCGGAAAGAGGCCGGAATGCTGGGTTCCTCGATCGGCTCGCCCTTGACGATGGCCTCGTAGGTATTGACACGCCCCTGCACATCATCCGATTTGACCGTGAGCATCTCCTGTAAGGTGTAAGCCGCGCCGTATGCCTCCAGGGCCCACACCTCCATTTCGCCAAAGCGCTGACCACCGAACTGCGCCTTGCCGCCCAAAGGTTGCTGCGTCACCAGGCTGTAAGGACCTGTGGAACGCGCATGAACTTTGTCTTCTACCAGGTGATGCAATTTCAAGATGGTCATCACACCGACAGTTACCGGCTGATCGTACGGCAGGCCAGATTTTCCATCCCGTAAAATCTGCTTACCCAGGATGGGCATCGGGACACCCGTTTCCAACGAAACAGCCTGGGCAACTTCCATCAGGCGCGCCTCTTCGATAGGCTCCTGCTTACCGAGGCGTTCGAGCCACAACCGCAAACAAGCAGAGATGGCTGCATCGTTATAGGGTTGGCGTTCTCGTGGATTCAAATCACTCGGATAGAAAATTGTATTTGGATCGATGCCTTGATTCCGCAGCCATTCCAGCGCAGTGGCATGACGGGCATAATCCACTTTATACAGGTCATACACCTCATAGCCGCGTTCTCCCAGGTAATTTTCCAAGTACAAACGCCGCACTTCATCGTCATCTTGAATCGAGTCAGGATCATACTCCTGCTGTTTGAGCCATTCCCAAGCGGCTTGGGCGGCTTCCTTCCAGGCTTGATCCACAATCCACGCCCGCGCCAGTTCGGCTTCGATTTCTTCTTCCGATGCGCCATCGAAGACAGGCGTCAAAGCGCGGAAGCCCAGTCGCTTGGCAGCCCATCCCAGATGCACTTCCAAGACCTGACCGATATTCATACGCCCCGGCACGCCCAAGGGGTTGAGAATGATGTCCACCGGGGTACCATCCTCCAGGAAAGGCATATCCTCTACCGGCACAACCTTCGAGACAACGCCCTTGTTGCCATGCCGGCCGGCCATCTTGTCGCCAGCCGTAATTTTCCGCCGTTGAGCCACCGATACGCGCACCATCATGTCCACGCCGGCAGAAAGGTCAGAATTGTCCTCTCGGGTGAAAACTTTGACATCCACCACCTTGCCGCGCTCACCGTGCGGCATACGCAAAGATGTATCTTTGACATCGCGCGATTTCTCGCCAAAAATAGCGCGCAGCAGACGTTCTTCTGGCGTTAGTTCCTTTTCTCCTTTGGGAGTAATCTTACCGACCAGGATATCGTTGGGACCCACCTCTGCGCCTATACGGATGATGCCGTTTTCGTCCAGGTCCTTGATGGCCTCATCTCCAACATTGGGAATATCGCGCGTAATCTCTTCGGGGCCTAGTTTGGTATCGCGCGCCTCGACCTCATATTTCTCGATATGCACGGAGGTAAAACGATCCTCCTGGACCAAGCGTTCAGAGATCAAAATAGCGTCTTCGAAATTGCCGCCTTCCCAAGAGATGAAGGCCACAACCACATTCTGCCCCAGCGCCAATTGTCCACTTTCGGTAGAAGAAGAATCTGCAATGATGTCGCCTTTCTTGATGATTTGGCCTTTTACGACTGCCGGACGCTGGTCTATGCAAGTGCTTTGATTGGAGCGCTGGTATTTACGCAACGGATATACCCGCAAACCGTCTTTTTGACGCACCACGATTGCCCGGCCCGTGACCGAAGTCACCTCGCCATCTTCCTCAGCAATGATGACCTGACCCGAATCGAGCGCGGCATAATACTCCATGCCCGTCGAGACCAGCGGGATTTCAGGGCGCACCAACGGAACAGCCTGCGCCTGCATGTTGGAGCCCATCAAGGCGCGATTGGCATCGTCATGTTCCAGGAACGGAATCAAAGCGGCGCTGATGCCCACCACCTGGTGCGGCGCCACATCCATATAGTTGACGTTATCGGGCGTCGAGAACACAAAACCAGAGTGATAACGACTAGAAATGCGCTCGCGCACAAATTCATTATGCTCCGTCAAAGGCGCATTGGCTTGCGCAATCACAAACTTGTCTTCTGCATCTGCCGATAAGTAATCAATGCGGTCAGACACAAAGGGAACTATGGCAATGTCTTGCCCTAGTTTGGCAATTTTCTTGAACGCCTTTTCATCTATGCGTTCCCCTGCCTTGACAATCACCTCATTCGACTTTGGATCCTTCAAATCCTCGCGCACAGCGCGACCCACCAGGGCGGGGTCATCGCATGGCAAGGACCTAATCACTTTTCGATAGGGCGTTTCGATGAAACCATATTCATTGACGCGCGAGAAAGATGCCAAGCGGCCAATCAAACCAATGTTGGGGCCTTCGGGCGTTTCGATGGGGCAAATGCGTCCATAATGGGAATGATGCACGTCGCGGACATCGAAGCCGGCACGCTCACGCCGCAAGCCGCCAGGCCCTAAGGCAGAAAGGGTACGCTTATGACGCAACTCGGCCAGCGGATTGGTCTGATCCATGAACTGGGACAATTGACTGGAGCCAAAGAATTCGCGCAGCGCAGCCACCACCGGTCGGATATTTACCAACGTAACCGGCGACAACTGCTCCTGGTCGCGAATGGACATGCGCTCTTTGATCACCCGTTCCATGCGACGCAAGCCAATGCGCAACTTGTTCTGAATCAACTCGCCCACCGTCTTGACACGGCGGTTGCCCAGGTGATCGATGTCGTCGGGAGGTTCAACGCCGTTGTTGATTTGAATCATGCGGCGCACCAACATCACAATGTCCACCTTGGTTACAGTGCGATGAGGGATAGGGACATCCAAATCCAATTTCTGATTGAGTTTGTATCGTCCCACCCGTTCCAGGTCGTAATGACGCTGATCGAAGAGTTGCTCCTCCAGAAACTGGCGAGCATTCTCCAGCGTGGCCGGATCGCCAGGACGCATCTTACGGAAGAACTCGATCAACGCCGCTTCGGCTATGGTGATTCCTGACGACAGGTCCCACTCCGGTTCCTGCCGCAAGGTGGAGGCGATGAACATGCGTTCCGGGTTGTTGTCCACTTCCTGGAATAGAGAAAGAATCTCCTCATCCGTGCCGGTCTTCAACATCGCATTGCCGTTCCCATCATCCACAGCCGCCAGCGCGCGCAGAAAAACCGTGATAGGCACCGTGCGCTTACGATTGAATTTCAAGATGATGTAGTCACTTTTGCGCGTCTCGAATTCCATCCACGCACCGCGGTCCGGAATCAACTTAGCCATGGCTAAAGCGCGGCCCGTCGAGCGGTCTAGCGGCGCTTCGAAATAGACGCCCGGCGAGCGAATCAACTGCGAAACGACCACTCGCTCTGTCCCATTGATAATGAAGGTGCCTTTATCCGTCATCTCAGGAAAGTCGCCCAGAAAAATATCCTGCTTGATGGGTTCAGGCACGTCAGGGCCAGCCAACAACACGGAAATATATAGAGGGCTGGAATAGGTAAGGTCGCGCTCGACGCATTCGTCAATGGAATGCTTTGGCTCCCCAAACCAATATTTCAAGCCCCACTGTTCCGACTCTGGGCTGCGGCTGGGGAAATATAACTTCATGCCTTTGTTGTACGATTCGATGGGAGAAATTTCATGAAACAGGTCGCCCAAACCCTCCCGCTTGAGGCGCTCGAATGAATCCAATTGTACTTCGATTAGGTTGGGAAGTTCTAACTTGACCGGAATGCGCGCAAAACTATTACGGGGCAGAGAAGATGCCATTCGTCTCTCCATGAACTGGGCTGAACACGGGTTGTACCGCCTTAAGACACACGAATCTATCCTGCTATTCGTAGCAGGATAGCAATTTGTGATTATACATCAGAAAATTAAAATCGGTCAAGGGTGTGATTGTTCTATTCTGGAGATTGCTCACATCTCCTATCTCGAGACAGACCTCATGCGCTCCTCCTCACTTCGAACGCTCCAAACTGTCCGCTGGCCGGCTGCCATTCCTCACGCACCGCTTCGACCAGCGATAAGCGCGGCCCGCGTTTGACAGCCTGCACGAAGCGTTCTACTTTCTCCCGTTCGCCCTCGGCCACTGTTTCGACCGTATCGGCGCCCACGTTGCGCACCCAACCGGTGACGCCAATCAGCATAGCCGTTTGTTGAACAAAGGCACGAAAACCCACCCCCTGCACGCGCCCTGAAACCCAAATATGCACCTGTACCTTTTCAGTTGACGATGTCATTTTCTGGCCTCCGACAATCGAGAATGACGGCCTAGGAAGGCCACCTGCAACCGTCACGGCAGGCAGTATAGGTAAATTCAACGCCAGTTCGGGATAACCGTCCCGAAGGCTTGTTAGAGCAATGGTATGGACAAAATCGAGCCTTCACCCTGCGGGTACTTCGCGGGGCGGTTCAAAGGCTTACCCCGAATCAGGTTAAATTTAGACCGGTCTTCGTTGTATCAGCCCAATGAAGGGCAATAAGAGCAGCAAACCCAACACGGCAAGATACGGCAGCATATTGCGCAAGAAGACTGCCGCCGCGTTTTCGCCTAGCGCAGTTTCGCGCCAACGTACCTCCAATTGAGACAACGGCGCCCCCAAGGCGCGCACTGCGCCTTCGTTACAGCCCAAACCATCGGCATAGGCCGAAGTCAACGCCAACAACGCCGTACTGCCATAGGTGTCGCGCAGGTAGCGGACAAACGATTGAGATTGGGCATACGCCAAAAAAGCGGAAGCAGCATCGGGGGGGAACGAAGCGCACAAGTCCTGCATGGGCAGCAAAGTCCCCTGCCGGCTGGCCGTCTCCAGCGCCAGCACATAGTCAGGATTGGGGTAAAGTTCGGCCAATGAAGCCACACCCTCGTTCAACCACACTGGCAGGCGGTCGTAGGCATGGCCCACGCTGCGATACAACAACACATGCGCCAATTCGTGCGGCAACAACCTCTCCATTTCGATGCCCTGGCCGGGTCCAGGCGTCACCGCCGCCATCACCACGCCCAGTTTGGGGTTGGCATGGCCGCCGATCCACTGCTCGCCGCCCAAGAAGAGGGCGCCCTGTAAATCCTGCGCTGTGGCGTAGACATAAATATCCACCGGCGCCAGACTGGTTGCAGGCAACAGCCCGCTCGCCTGGTTCATGCCGCGGCTGGCCGCGTCCAACAATGCGGCGCCAAAAGCGTCATCGCCTTCGTACCAATGCACCCGCAGCAGGCCGTTGGAAACCTCTTTCCAGGGGAAACGATTGTCTTCATAGCGCGTCTGATAATCGGCGCTGCGGGCAGCCTGACCATCTTGCAAGGTGAACTCGAACCAATACGTCAGGGTAGTGAACGGCCGCAAGACGTTTTGCGTCACATCGTAGCGGCTCGAAACCAGCCCCTCTGCCGCCATTTGCAAGGGCAGGGCGCGCGTGATGCCATCGAAGTCATCGCGGAAATAGACCACGCCTCTCAGAATGGGGATGGGGGACTGGATGCGCGCCCAAAACGTCACCTGCACCCCAAACTCGGTCTCCACCCAGGCTTGTTCCACCACGTTCATCGCCTGCGCCCGGACCTGCTGAGGCCAACCCAGGAGGGATACAGCCATCACGAAGCAAAGCAAAAAGCGGCGCATTGCCTTACCTCCCCAAGTAAACCAGCAAGGGAGTCAACGTCAACGGGCTGAGCAGCGTGCTGAGGAAAACCGTCGCCGTCACCAGAGAGGGTTCCAGGCGGTATTCGCTGGCCAGCACGGTGGTGGTGACAGCCGTCGGCATGGACGTTTCCACGATACCAGCCTGCCGTGCCGCCCCCTGCAGGCCAAAAGGGACGGCCAACAGCAGCCCTATCAGGGGCGCAGCCACCAGCCGCAGGGTCATACCGACCACAACCAGCGACCACGAGCGCCCCCACTCTACGCGCGCCAATTCCAAGCCAAGCAAGACCAGCATGAGCGGAATGGTGCCATCGGCTGCCAGTTGGATCGTCCGCTCCAGCGCCAGCGGCAAGACAACGTGAAAACGATTGAGCAGCATCGCCAGCAGCGCCGCGTACACAGTTGGCACCTTGAGCAGGCCTAGCAAAGCGGCTTTGAAGTCGGCATGTCCCAGCGAGGCGATCAAGACTCCTACTGAATTGAACAGAATCGAACTGGTGACAAAATACAAACTGGCGTGCGCCAGCGCATCCTGCCCAAAGGCAAAAGATACCAACGGCAGGCCATAGTTGCCCGTATTGCCAAACAACGCTGTCAACAGCAACGCCATCGCCAAAGGGCGAGGCAGGCGCAAGGCGCGTGTAATGAGCAAAATCATGACCCCGGTCACCAGGTAGACGAGCAGGGCAAAACCCACCGTGCCGGCAATGGCATCCAGCGGCAAGGTGTTCTTCAACAACAGGTTGAATACCAGTATCGGACTGAAAATATAGAAGATGACCCGCCCTATACTGCGCGAATCCACTTGAAAGAATCGGGCGAACAAGGCTCCCACTCCACTTATCAAGATGATGGGCAGCAGGTTGTTCGTAAAGGTAGCAATGAGGTTCGAAAAAGACATGGGGTATTGTAGGGCAGGTTATAGACGCGATACAGTGTAGTTAACGCCAGTTCGGGATAACCGTCCCGAAGGCTTGTTAGAGCAATGGTATGGACAAAATCGAGCCTTCACCCTGCGGGTACTTCGCGGGGCGGTTCGAAGGCTTATCCCGAATTCAGGTTCGTTAAGGACACACCGCAAGGACTCCGAAGTCTCATGGAGTTCAACAAAATAATTCGGCAACCTTCCTTGCGGCTCCGGCAAGTCGTATCACCAGGCTCTGCCTGGTCGAACCGACCCAAGGTCGGGGTATCACCAGGCTCTGCCTGGTCGAACCGACCCAAGGTCGGGGTATCACCAGGCTCT
>Ga0209018_1003326_pt1 | contig 10325 bp, 6 predicted proteins | sample YNPBryBLVA2012_FD_185814 | JGI IMG/M metagenome (GOLD analysis project Ga0209018, IMG submission 185814) | Anoxygenic and chlorotrophic microbial mat microbial communities from Yellowstone National Park, USA - YNP Bryant BLVA 2012 (SPAdes)... ...
GATGGGCGATTCGACCAGCGTATCATTGGACACGACGTGAACCGGGCGTGTGCGAAGGTCCGGCGGAACGCTGAGGAGCGTCTGCAAGACGAGCTGAAGAACGAGGGTGCTGTCTTTGCCAGCGGAGAAGCCCACCACCCACGGTTTCCCGTGAGGTTGAAGGTATTCGTCGCGCAGTTCCTGCCGGATCGCCCCAAGGCGCCGAGGCAACGTCGCCAGTTCGTCCATCGTCTCTTCCGCTCGCTCCGACGTGGTTTACCGTACGGCACTATAACTGAGGAGGACGCGCCCTGCAACGTGACCGCGCCAGCAAGGGCCCCGTAAACCCTCGGCGGCTAAGCAGTGCGCAACAACTCAGGAGAGGTCGGTTCGGAAGTCTATGATTCGCAATGGCTTACGATTGAAGTGAGGGTCGGCGTGGGCCAGGCAGTGATTGGCGCGGCCGGGATATCTCCGCCGACGCCAGGTCGTGTCGATTCTCGCAGGTGCGCCACGCGCCCCAGAGGCCCTTGCGGCTCGGCGCGCCGGCTTGGGCGCGATCGAGCCCCAGGGCCACCGCGTCGGGCTGTTCGGCCCGGGCGGGATCGCCAAGACGACGCTCGCGGCCACGGCGCCAGAGGCGGTCGCGTTCATTGACCTGGACGACTCCCTGCCGATCCCGCGTCCGTCCCTGGGCGAGCCAGCGGTACGGCGGGTCACGGCGGGGCTGTTGGTCGCCTTCTTCCGCGCCAGCCTGCAAAACGATCCGGCGGCATACGCGTATCTTGAAGACACTGCCCGGGCACCACTGGCGATGGAGGTGGAAAGCAAGTAATCGGTGGCGGCGTGCGCCGGCCGGGGGCGCTTCCCGGCCGGCTGCGGCGCGCATAAAGTTACACAGCCGCGTGAGCCGCAGTTCAGTCGCCGATCGAACGTGAGCCGATGCGCCCGCCGCCGCCCGACCAGTCGGCCCTGCCGCACGTGCTGATCCGCAACCGCAACTTCGTGCTCATCTGGGTCGCGTACGGGATCAGCGCCGTCGGCGATCACCTGAGCGAGATGGCCCTGCTGTACCAGCGCGACGCGCTGGCGGGCCTGAAGGCCACCCGCATCCAGGCGCTGCTGACGTTCGGCTTCTTCCTGCCGTTCGTGGTCCTGGGCCCGCTGGCCGGCTGGTGGGCCGACCGTTTCAGCCGCAAGTGGACGATGATCGCCGCCGATCTGGTCCGCGCCGCGGTGATGGTGAACCTGGTGTGGCTGGTGCCGACGCTGGCCGGCCGGCTGACGCCACGGGGGCTGGCGGACTTCTCGGTGGTGATTCCGCTGGCGCTGGTGGGGGCGTTCGCGGCGTTCTTCTCGCCGGCCCGCCAGGCTCTGCTTCCGACGCTCATCCGCGACGACCAGCTCGTGCGGGCCAATGCCCTGATCAGCGCTCTGGGAACGATCGCCACGATTCTGAGCGCCGTGGTGGGCGGGTACCTGGTGAAGTACGCCGGTCCGGTGTGGAATTACCGTCTGGACGGGCTGAGTTTCGTGTTAAGCGCGGTGCTGCTGGGGGCGCTGTCCGCGGCGCCGGCCCGCAGCGCGCGGCGCACGGCGCTGGTGGGCGTCTGGACGCCGCTGATCGAAGGCTTTCGCTACGTTCGCCACCATCGCCGCGTCCTGCAACTGATCCTGCTTGCTGCCGTCTTCTGGGCGGCGGCGGGGGTGGTGATCTCGATCGTCCCGGCGCTGGTGCGCGACGTATTCGGCGGCGACATCGCGCACGCCGGGCTGTATCGCGGGCTGCTGGGCATCGGGCTGGCCGCCGGTGCTGCGGTCATGACCGTTGTCGGCCCGACCATGCCGCTGAAGCTGCGCGTGCTGGCGGCGCTGGCCGGCGGGACATTCTGGCTGCTGGCGCTGGACGCAGCGTACGTGCTGAAGCTCGGCAAGCTCTTCACCGGACTGTGCCTGGTCGGGATCGGGGGTGCGGGGGCGGCCCTGCTGGTCACGGTCATGGCCGGCCTCCAGCGCTTCGTGCCCGACGCCTGCCGCGGGCGCGTGTTCGGGGTGGCGGACATGAGCACCATGGTGGCCATGGTGTTGACCACGGGACTGCTGGGGCTGCCCGAGATTCCGGGCCTGGACCGGTACGTACCGCTCCTGCTGGGCCTGACCGGTCTGGGGATGGCAGCTACGCTGTGGCGCTGCTGGCGCGAGTACCGGCGCGGCGAGGGCGTCACCGGGTTGATCAGTCTGCTGTGGCTGATCGGCCGCTTCTACGCCGCCTTCTGGTGTCGGGCGCGGCGCGCGGGCATCTGTACCGTCCCCCGTCAGGGCCCGGTCATCCTGGCAGCCAATCACACTTCGGGCATTGACCCGATCATGATCCAGGCGACGACGCTGCACCGCATCATCGGCTTCATCGTCGCCCGCGAGTATTACGAGCGCCCGCTGGCCGGCTGGTTCATGCGCCGCGTGGGATGCATCCCGATCGACCGGGCCAGTCCGACCAAATCCTTCCTCAGCGCCAGCCTCAGGGCGCTGCGGGCCGGGCGCTGCCTGGGCATCTTTCCCCAGGGCACCTACGTCCCGCCCGGAGAAGAGCAGCCGCAGGCCAGGTACGGCGTCGGCGTGCTGGCCCTGCGCACGGGGGCGCCCGTCATCCCCTGCCACATCAGCGGGACGCGCTATTGCTACAGCCCGTTCGCCGCGTTTTTCGTGCGGCACCGCGTGCGCGTGCGCTACGGCCGGCCGGTTGACCTGTCGGCGTTCCGTGGCCGCGAGAAGGACCGCGACGCCGCGCGCCAGGCCAGCGAGCTGATCATGGCCAGGATCAGAGAGCTGGCGCCGCACAACGCGCAGCGCCACGGAGCGTCCGCAGCCGGCACTGCCGGGGCTTACTCGCAGGGCGTGCCGTAGAGGGCCAGCAGGTCGGCCAGGTCGCTCAGGTCCACCGCGCCGTCGCCGTTCAGGTCGCCGTTGGCGTATTCAGCGCCGCTGGTCATGCCGTAGTGGGCCAGCAGGATCGCCAGGTCGGCGAGGTCGATGTCGTTGTCGCCGTCGATATCGCCGTGGCAGCTCGCCTCGCACTGGAGCGCAACGACCTGGAAGGCGTCGACGGCGGCCTCGACGACCGAGCCGGCGCCGAGGTCGGAGGCCTCGTAACGGACGCGCACCTGGGCGGTGGGCGTGACGAAGTCGCTGACGCGGAACGCGTGCTCGTTCCAGCCCGTGGGCGAAATGGGCCCGATGGTCTCGGCCAGCGTCCAATTCTGCCCGTTGTCGTTGGAAACGTAGGTCTTGAACAGGTCGTTGTTCGGATCGGCGCCGAAGTTGTTCGTGTACCACAGGGCGTAGCGGATTTCCGCGTCGCCGGCGCTCAGGTCGATCGTCGGCGAGACCAGGTACACGTAGCCGTTGTCGACGTCCGAGTCGCCGTCCTGGTTGCCGGTCAGGTAGCACTGCCCGGAGCCATCATAGTCGGTTGCCGGGTCGCCGCGGTCGCCGCCGCCCACGGGCACGCCGCGCTCCCAATGTCCGGCGCTGGCGTTGCCGCTGGTGGTCCAGCCCTGGTTGGTCTCAAAGTCGTCGGCGAAGAAGATGGTCTCGCCGTAGGCCGAAAGCGCGGTGTAGGTGCGGGCCGGCGCGTCGCGCGGGTCGGAGAAGGTCTGGCCGCCGGTGGTCTGGGCGCTCACGTAGTAGGCGACTTCGCTGCCGCAGGCAGCCGCGGGGAAGACGGCGTCGTAGACGTTGTCGGAGACCACGTCCAGGGCCACGCTCTGCCAGCCGCTGCCGGTGTTGTAGTGGAGCATGCCGGTGCCCGGCTGCGGGACCGCATTGCCGATGCCGTAGACCTCAACCCGCATGCGCGTGCCGCCGGCGGGGCAGACGAACTCGGGCCGGCCGGCGGGATAGCTGAAGCCCAGGGCGTCGACGGCCACGTGCACGCCGGCCTGGTCGACCAGGAAGCCGACCACCGAACGGGTCATGCGCACGGCGAAGGCGTAGTCGATGTAATTGGCGATGTCCACGTTGTCGTTCTGGGTGTGGTAGTACGGGTTGCCCCAGTCCTCGATCAGGATGCAGGCCTGGAAGCCGGCCCATTCGAACGGCGCGTGGTCGCTGTAATCGGCCTGTCCGCCGATGGCGTAACCCAGACCGTCGCCGTACTCGACTATGGCGGCGGCGAGGGCGTTCTTGATGGGGTCGGAGGTTGATCGGCCCTGGATGTCGGCCGAGTTGGTGCCGTTGTTGTAGGCGACCATGTCGGCGGAGATCATGCCCAGGATGTCGTCGCCGAGGTGGTCCTGCACGTACGCCTGGCTGCCGATCAGGCCCTGCTCCTCGCGGTCGAAGGCGATGAAGCGGATGGTGTAGTCGGAGTCATACTGCGTCAGAATCCGCGCCGCCTCGATTACCAGGGAGACGCCGCTGGCGTTGTCATCGGCGCCGGGATTGTTCACCGAGTCGTAGTGGGCGCCAATGATGTACTCCTGTTCGGGATAAAGGGTGCCGAGCTTGGTGCCGACGACGTTGTAGTAGGTCTGTCCGTTGTAGACGAACGGGTCGAGCTCGACCGCCAGCCCGAAGCTCTGGAAGAGACTGACGATGTTGGCCCGCGCCAGGTCGTGCTCGGGGCCGTAACCGCGGTTGTCGCCCACGTGCGTGAAGAGCACGCCTTCCGCGCCCTGGTTGTCGCCCAGCCACGAGCGGTAGCTGGCCTCGCTGACCTGGTCGGCGGCGGCGTGGCCCTCCTCGGAGGCCGCCACGACCGGCACGACAAGAAGTGTCAGACTGACGATCAGCCCCCGCACGGTGCGCTGCAACGGCTGCGTTCTGGCGCTCACGGTGTGTACCTCCATTCCGGGTGTGCAACAGGTTGCCCCGATACGGCTCACGCGGCCCCTCCGGGTGCGGGGAGCCTCGGCAGGAAGCCCTCCGTCCCTCCGTCAGCAGTTTAGCGCAGGCGCGCCCCCGCCTGCAAGCCCATTGCGCGGGCGGCTTCGGCCTAGCAGCCCGTTGAAAAAGGGCGACGCACCGGTGCGGCATGGCCTTCCAGGCCATGAAAACACGGGCAGGATGCCCGTGCCACGTTTTCTTCAACGGGCTGCTAGACGCGGAAGAACAGCGCCGTCAGCACGAGGAACAGCGGGATCAGAATCAGGCAGGAATAAGCCATGTACCCGAAAAAGCTCGGCATCTTCACGCCGGATTGCTCAGCGATGGCCTTGACCATGAAGTTGGGGCCGTTGCCGATGTAGGTGTTGGCGCCCATGAAGACGGCGCCGCAACTGATCGCCACGAGCAGTGGGACCGGGATCTGGCCGGTGGCGGTCGCCACGTTGCGCAGCGCTTCCATGCCCGGCAGCGTTAGCGTGCCGGCGGTCTCGAAGTAGACGACGTAGGTCGGGGCGTTGTCGAGGAAGCTGCTCAGTCCGCCGGCGGCCCAGAAGAACTGCCACGGTCGGACCAGCCCCAGCTCCGGGCCCTTGGTCTGCAAGACCTCGATCGGCACCTGCATGGTGATGAAGATCCCGAGAAACAGGCAGGCGACCTCGCCGATGGCGACGAAGTTGAACTCATTCTCGCGGCGCAGGGCGCGCGAGGTGGTGAGCCACGACAGCGCCGCCATGGCAAGCTGCACGCCCTCGCGCAGGTAGGGCGGCGCGTGCCAGTTCGTGCCGGGGAAGGCCTTGGCCGGGTCGAGGGTCGCCACGGCGCCCACCACGCCCAGCAGCCATAAGACGTTGATCAGGCCGGCGACGCGCATGGGCTGGATCTGGGTTTCGTCCAGGCGGATGGCCTCCGGCGCCTCGCGCTGGTAGGCCCATGAGTCCCAGAGAAAGTAGAGGCCCAGCAGGATCGCCAGCATGAACGCCCAGTACTTCCACAGTTGCAGGGTCCAGAAGAAGTCCACGCCCCGGAGATAACCCAGAAACAGCGGCGGGTCGCCGATCGGCAGCAGCGAGCCGCCGATGTTGGCGACGATGAAGATGAAGAAGATGACGGTGTGCACCTTGAGCCGGCGCTCGGCGTTCGTCTTCAGCAGAAACCGGATCAGCAGCATCGCCGCCCCGGTGGTGCCGATGAGGCTGGCCAGGACGCCCCCGGTACCCAGAATCGCCGTGTTGGTGTAGGGCGTGGCGCGGACGTCACCGCGCACCACGATCCCGCCGGCGATGACGTACAGGCTGAAAAGCAGGACGATGAACGGCACATACTCGGCCAGCAGGGCGTGGTCCAGCACCGACAGCACGGTCGCGAATCCCGGTGCCGTACGTCTGACCGGCGGGACGGCAGCGGAGGGCTGCGCCTGATGCGCGCCGGGCGTGCCGCTCGCTGCCGCGCCGCGCTCCTCCGCCGCTGTCAGCGAATCAGCGGGCGGCGGCGTTTCCGGCGCATGCAGCTCCGCACCGGCGCCCGCGCCGTGCGCCGCATGCACGGGCCGGCCTACGCCGCGCAGGCCGTAGTACAGCAGCGTGACGGCTGCCAGGGCCAGCGCCACCAGGAGCTTGTTGCGGTTCGACTCCCACCAGTGATGCGTCCGGCGCAGCAGCGGCAGGATGGCGATGGACAGGAGGATGGCCACGAACGGCCAGATCCACAGCAGATGGGGGACATACGTATCGGGCTGGGGCGGCGCCTGGGCCAGAGCGGGCAGCATCGAGCAGACCCTCGGGGTTTCTCAGACCGTACTTACAGGCGTGACATTATGGGGGCGTCGCGGCTGCCGGGGAACAGCCTCGCGGCGTCTGCGCCGGGAAGGACGGCGGTCCGCCGCCGGGGGCTGCCCCCGGTGGCACCGGGGGCTGGCCGGTGGTCGCCGGCCCGGCATCAGCGGGCGTATTCGACGGCGCGGACTTCGCGCAGCACGGTGACCTTGATCTCCCCCGGATAGGTCACCGTTTCCTCGATCTTCTTGGCGATGTCGCGCGCCAGCTTCAGAGCGGAGCGGTCGGCCACGCGCTCGGCGTCGACGATGACGCGCACCTCGCGCCCCGCCTCGACGGCGTACGCCTGCTGCACCCCGTCGTAAGACTTCGCGATCGCCTCCAGCTCCTCCAGGCGCTTGATGTAGCGCTCCAGCGACTCGCGCCGCACGCCGGGACGCGAGGCGCTGATGGCGTCGGCCGCCGCGACCAGCGGCGTGTAGGGGTGCGAGGCGGCCACGTCGCCGTGGTGTCCGGCGATGGCGTTCACCACGGCGGCCGGCTCGCCCAGCCGCTTGCACAGTTCGGCGCCGATCTTGGTGTGACTGCCCTCGGCCTCGTGATCCAGGGCTTTGCCGATGTCGTGCAGCAGGCCGCAGCGGCGCGCCAGCGCGCCGTCCAGCCGCAGCTCGTCGGCCATCACGCCGCAGATGTAGGCCACCTCGATGGCATGGCGCAGGACGTTCTGTCCGTAGCTGGTTCGATAATGGAGCCGGCCCAGCAGGCTGATGAGCTTCTTGTGCAGGCCGTTGACGTTGGCTTCCAGCGCCGCCTGCTTGCCCAGCTCGAAGAGGTTCTGCTCCATTTCGCGCGCCGTTTCGGCAACGATGTCCTCGATGCGCGTCGGATGGATGCGCCCGTCCTTGATGAGCCGTTCGAGCGCCTGCCGGGCGATCTCCTTGCGCACGGGATCGAAGCAGGAGAGGCTGACCACCCCGGGCGTGTCATCCACAATCACGGTCACGCCCGTCGCCTTCTCGAAGGCCCGGATGTTGCGCCCCTCGCGCCCGATGATGCGGCCTTTCATGTCGTCCGAGGCGACGTCGATCGTCGCGATGGTGGCTTCGCTGGTGTGCTCGGCGGCGTAGCGCTGGATGGCTTCGATGATGGTCTGGCGGGCTTTTTCGCGGGCGTTTTCCTGCGCGGTGGTCAGAATCCGCTCCACCAGTTGGCCGGCTTCGCGCTCCACCTCCTGCTCGATCTGCCGCAGACACAGCGCCCGCGCCTCGTCGGGCGTGAGCTTGGCGATCCGCAGCAGCTCGTTGCGCTGCTCGGCCAGCAGCTCGTCGAGCCTGGCCTGGCGGGCGCTGACTTCGCGCTGCTGCTCGGCCAGCCGCTGCTCGCTCTCCTCGAGCTTCCGCTCCTTGGTGCTCAGGACGTCCAGCTTCTTGTCGAGAACGTCCTCGCGCTTCGCCAGGCGGCGCTCGATCGACTTCAGCTCATTGCGGGTGTCGGCCGTCTCGCGCTCGAAGCGCTCCATGGCTTCGAGCACTTTCCGCTGCGCCTCGACGTCGGCCTTGCGGAGCAGTTCTGCCGCCTGCTCTCTGGCCCGCGCTAACTCGTTCTCCGCCTCGGCCAGCCGGGCGGCCCGGGCGGCGCGCACGCGGCGGCCCGCCGCGATCCAGGCGGCGGCGGCACCGAGGGCCATGGCGACCGGCAGGCTGAGCGCGTACAGCGCCCAGCCGGGCCCGCCGGCCGCGAGCAAGAGTGACGCATAGCAGTGCATTGTTTCATCCGGTGCATTCGGTAGACAAGGTGCCGGGGCCTGAATGGCTCTGGCACGTCCCCTGGACCGGATGTGGTAGGCGAAAAGCGCCGCCCGTCCTCCGGGCTGACGCTGGAACCGGCCACATGCGTGTACGTTTCGCCCGGCGATCGGCGAAGCGATTGGCCTCAAACGGCAGCGAGCTCGCGAGTGCCTGGGACCGGATGATGATGTTCAGGTTATGGCGGTATGATGGGGAGTCCCACAACACCCCGATTCTGGCTTATCTTTTCTGCATCACGCTCCGTGCAAACCTGGACACGGTTCAAAAGCAGTCCTTCGCCGAACCGCACGCTGGACACACACGAGTGGTCGGCGGTGCCCACCGCCACCATCGGCCCAGCAACAAACTACATCATCATTATAGGTGCGCGCCAGGAGGCACGCCAGCCCCCCAAGCCCGGGAGAATGCTGCCTGTCATGGTCCGCCCCGGGCGCTGCCGGCCAGGCGTTCGGCGGGCGCCCGACCACCCCGTGGCTGGCCGCTTGCGGGCCGCCGGCCGGAACCCGACGAACCGAGGCGCAACATTGGCGCAACCCGGCACTTGTCGGCGGCGCACGCCAGGGGTAGCATCATTGGGGTGGCAGCCTGGTAAGCCCCGGCGACCAGCTTCAGCACCATGCCGGACAGCTCACACACTCCGGTCAGCGTACGCGGCAGCAACACCGCCGTCTGGGTCATTGCCGTCCTGCTGGCACTGGTCGCGGGATCGCTCTGGAGCCGTCCGTACGGCCAGGGCGCCGGGGTTGCATGGGGGCAGAGTCCGCCGCTGGCCGGGGCGCGCGGGGTCTATGCGTTTACGGGGCAGATCGACCACAACCGCTATGGTTTGTTCATGCTGGATATCGAGCAGGGCACGGTGTGGTGCTATGAGATCGAGAGCACGGGCGGCGTTCGCAAGCTGCGCCTAATTGCCGCCCGTAGCTGGGTTTACGACCGCTACCTGCGGGATTTCAACTGCGCCGACCCGGATTTCCGTCAGGTGCAGCAACTGGTCGCGCAGCAGCGGGAGGCGGCGGCCACCTCCGGCGGGAGTGCCGTCGATGGCCCGCAGCGCGACGCCCAGCCATTGGAGCGGCAATCTCCCTGACGTGTGTCCCGCGGGAACAGGAGCGAGCCATGGCCAAGGCCTTCTACTCAATCGACGAGGTCTGCAAGCTGCTGGGCAAGACCCAGGACCAGATCAAGCAGCTTGTCCGTGACGGCAGCCTGCGTGAGTTTCGCGATGCCGGCAAGATCTTCTTCCGGGCGGACGACGTCAGCAAGCTGGCCGGTCATGCGCTGTCCAGCGAGGACAGCGGCGAGCTGACGCTCGAGCCGGCCGAAGCCGGAGCTTCCACCGGCGCAGACAGCGAGGGAACCAGCGTCATCGGCCTGGAGGTCGTGGAGGAGGCCGAGCGTCCCCCGACTACCGCAGGCGAGCGGGCCACGGTGATCTCTGCCAGCGGCATCGGCGTGTTCGACGACGATGAACTCGAGATCGCCGCCGACCCGATGGCCGAGACTCAGATTACGACCGGTGCCGCTGAAGACCAGGTTTCCCTCGAAGGCTCCGGCAGCGGGTCCGGTCTGCTCGATCTGACGCGTGAGGCCGACGACACCTCCCTGGGCGCCGAGCTGCTGGACGAGATCTATCCGGGAGAAGAGGAGGCGGCACAGGCGGCGGCTCCGGCCGCTGTCGCCGAGGCCCCTGCGGAGGAAGCCGAGCCGGAGCGCGCCGCTGTCGCGGCACCGGCGGCCGTCGCCGAAGCGCCGGCGGTTTACGCAGGGGCGGCCGACCCGACGGAAGGGCTGTTTTCGGGGCTGATGATCGGCGCCCTGCTGCTGCTGGCGGCGGCCGGCAGCGTGGTAGCCGGCACGCTTCAGGGATTCCTCCCGGACTACG
>Ga0209018_1003330_pt1 | contig 10320 bp, 6 predicted proteins | sample YNPBryBLVA2012_FD_185814 | JGI IMG/M metagenome (GOLD analysis project Ga0209018, IMG submission 185814) | Anoxygenic and chlorotrophic microbial mat microbial communities from Yellowstone National Park, USA - YNP Bryant BLVA 2012 (SPAdes)... ...
CTTCGAACTCAATCGCCAATGTAGTGCAGACTCGGCAATAGCCTGAATTGATTCTGAACGACTTAGCCGCCCTATGGGCGCTCTCGTGACGAAGTTGGGTTAGTACTTCTAGTACTTATCACCGAGCCCGGGCTCTGTCAAGAGCTGAAATGTATTTTACTTAGAACAAGTTGCGTGACTTTTGTTTCATCCGGCGCCGAGCATTGCGATTTCGGCAAAGCAGCCGGTTCGGCTCTGTCGGGCCTCTGCTCGCAGATCGAGGGCCTGACCAACGATCGACACACGCCAGTGATGGGACAGGGATTCTCGCATCAGGCAGCCTCCGGCACGCCGGTGGAGGCGAGGCCCGGAAGCAAGCGGTCGGACTCGATCAGGCCCACCGAGCCTTGGCCGCGGCTGCGTTGCGCTACCCGCAACACCAGATCCGAGTTGGATTCGACGCCCTTTTCCTCGAGCGACTCGACCGTGGCGGGATCGAGCGTCTCCACGGCCTCGATGCTGTCGGCCAGCAAAGCGATCAAGGTGCCGCCGACTTCCAGCACGATAGCGACCGGGCGATAGCTGTCTTTGACAGCAGCTTCAAAGCCGATAAAGAGATCCAACAGCCTTTGCAGGGTGGTGTTGCGGTGGGAGTCGATCAGCCGGGCTGCTTCGTCGAATTTGCCTTCCGCCTTCAACTGCTCCACGCGGACGCCAACGGCGTGAATGGCCTTGTGCGGCGCGTCCATTTTCCGCAGCAGGCCGGCCACGATGAGATTGTCGGTCCGGTAGTTGTCATACCAGCGGCCGAAGGCGCAGGCATGCGGATCAGTGGTGAGACTGAAGGGACGGCGTTCTTCAACCGAGCGGGCCAGCTCTTCGAGCCAAGCCTGATGATCGGCGGCGCGAGCCGTGATGATGCCGCACAGTTCGTCGATGTCGGCCATCGCGTCGGGCAGAGCCAGCCTTCGTCGCAAATCGAGGCACGGGATGATCTTGCCGCGCCAGTTCATCACGCCGCGGATCCATTCAGGAGCGCGCGGCACGGGTGTGGATTCCGGCTGCACGGAAAGCTCGCGCACGCCTGAGGCATGCACCGCGACCAGTTGCTTGTGGACGCGGGCGATGACCCACGGCATTCGGTCTGCGGCGGCAGAAGGAAGCATCTTCACCGGCATCGATCATCACCCCTGATGCGGCTTGTCGCCGCTGCAGAGTGTCATATCGGCCTCTCGGCGAGTTTGTTTTGAGAGATCAGCCGCGGCGAGGCGGGCTTGAGTCTTCCGGGTCGGACGATTCGGAGGCTTCGGGCGAGACCCAGGCGCTGAGAGCGTGCCGGAGCTGCTCCAGACTGATGGGCTTGGACAAAAACCCGTGCATGCCGGCTTCGAGCGCGCGCTGCACCTCTTCCGTCAAAACGTGAGCCGAGAGAGCCAGCACGGGCAGTTCGCGCAGGCCCATGCTGCGGATTCGCCGCACCGTTTGCTCGCCGTCGAGAACCGGCATTTCCAGATCGAGGAGCACCAGGTCGGGCGGGGCTTGTTCGCACCGCCGCAGCGCCTCGGCGCCGTTTTCGGCCAGTTCCACCTCGCAGCCCAGCTTTCGCAGCATGGCTTCGACGATGCGGCGATTCATCGCATTGTCCTCGGCCACAAGCACGCGCGGCTTACGCCGGCCCGTTGCAGGCGCCTCAACCCTTTTGCCGGCCGCCGCGCTGGCCTGTGCCCGGGGTGGCGCTTCCATCCAGGACAACCACTGGCGCCACCGCAACGGTTCGATCAGCAGTTCCGCGCCAAGCTGGCGGCAGGCTTCCACGCCATCGGCAATCTCCGTAGGCGGAGCCAGAAGCGCGACCTTGTCACTTCGCCGCTTGAGTTCCTCTGCGAGTGTTTCCCTGTTATCGGCGTATTGCGACAGCCAGCTGGCGGCCATCAGAATTGCATCGGCCGAGGCGATATCTTGCAGACCGCTGTAAAGAAAGGCGCCCCACTCTGCCATCTGCCGGGCCAGAGCCTCCCGTCGAAACGCATTGTCGTCGAGCAACACGATCCGCCTGCGTGCCAGCGGCTGCCAGGGCTGTCCTGTGGACACGTCGCTGTCTTCCAGTGGGATAGTGAAGAAAAACTCCGAACCGCTGCCCGGGTGGCTTCGCAGATTGATCCGGCCTCCCATTATCTCGACCAGCTTCTGACAGATGGCCAAGCCGAGGCCTGCGCCGCCGATCGCGTGCCGCTCGCCTCGATGCGCCTGGTAGAAGCGTTCGAACACAAGCTCCTGGTGCTCGCGCGGGATGCCGATGCCTGTGTCCCGGACCGAGAACAGCAGGCTGTGCCGCACGCCGTCCCAATCGAGGCCTACGCGCAACAGCACGCCGCCCTCAAGGGTGAATTTAACCGCATTGCCGAGCAGGTTCAACAGCACTTGACGCACACGCGCCGCGTCAATCCGGACGCGCTGGGGCAGCCGGGAGTCAAACTGGCTGGCCAGGACAAGCCGCTTGGCCGCCGCGGCAGGCGCAACAGCCGCCAGCGCCTGTTCAGCCAGCTCCAGCAAATCGCTGCGCTGGCGCGCGGTTTTCAGCCCGCCCGATTCAATCCGAGCCAAATCAATCAGATCCGACAGGAGCGCCAAAAGCGATCGGGCGCTGTCTTGCGCTGCTGCTACCAGTTGGTGCTGCGCGGCTGGCAACTCGGAGTGCTCGAGCAGGCTCAGCACGCCCAGCACTCCATTCAAAGGCGTACGCAATTCGTGACTGACCGCCGCCAGGAACTCGCTCTTGGTTCGGCTGGCCCGCTCGGCCTCGGTGCGCAAGCGTTCGGAATCGTGCAGCGCCGTTTCCAGTGCTGCCTTGTTTTGCTCCAGTTGCCAGCGCGTCTGCTGCAACTTCTGAACCGCAGCCACAACGCGAGCCACCGCGGCCACCGTCTGGGCCGCTTCCGGACCAAAGCGCCTCTTCTGCTTGACGGCGTGCAGCGCCAGCCAGCCCGTGCACCGGCCCTCGCTCATCACCGGAACGCCCAGAATCGATTTCACTTGCCGGCGTTCCAGAATCGCCCGCAGATCCATCTGCTCCAAGCTGGCCACATCCTCGATCTCGATCCAGTCGCCTGATGCGAAGGCTGCGGCCCATTCCTGATACAGATCGAGCGGGAACTGTCTGGGAGCATCCGGCGGGGTCTCGATTCCGGTAGCAGCCCATTCCAGCAGCCGGACGCAGAGGCTGCGGTCGAAGTCATAGCCATACCATGAGACGCGGTCAGCCTCGAACATCGAGCCGAGCGTGCACAGGACGGATCTGACAGGTTCGTGCCAGCCATCCTCGCCCGCGCCAGCTCGCGCCAGCGCCTCAATCTGGCCCAGCAGCGCCTCATCCAGACTCCGGCTCAGCCGGGTTTCTTGCTCCAGATGCCTGATGCGGCTCGTGTCGAGGGCAACCAAAGCGTACCCGGAAACCCCTCCATGCGGCTGCCGGATCGGACTCAGCTCGACGTGCAGTTGTTCGACGCCTCCCGGCCGCCGCGGCCGGCCGGTGAAGCGGCGCTGGGCCAGATCCTCCGGGCAATTTTGGCCGCCAGTTCCAGCATCTGCCTCGGCTACCACTTCAACGAGATCCCGCCAAGCATGCCCGGAAGCCTCGTCAGGGCCGATTCCCAGCATCCGGCACAGGCTCGGATTGGCTCGCTGGATGCGGCCTTCAGGATCCGTGAGGGCGATGCCGACGCTCGTCGAGGCCAGGAACGCTCGCGCCTGCTCGACCTTGGCTGCCAGTTCCTGTTCGAGTTGCCGCCGCTCGCTCACGTCCCGAAACGCAGCCAGCACATAGACCTGCCCGCGCAGCTCGATCCGGTTCAGATACGCTTCCACCCAGATGCGGCGCCCGCCCGGGGTCTGCCACTCGCGCTCCACAACGCGGCGCAGCCTGCCCTCGGCCACTTCGGCCCGGTATCGGGCCAGGGCATGTTCCCGCTCCGCTTCGGGATAGACGCAAACAAACAATTGACCGACCAGCTGCTCCCGCCTCAGGCCGGCCATCTCGCAGTAAGCCTGATTGACGGCCAAAATCCGCCCTTCCACGTCGGTCAGCCGCAACCCGTCACGCGACTGCTCGAAGAAGCTGCCGAACACATCGCAACCGCTTTCCGAAGGATGTCCCACATGGCACGTCGAGCAGATCTGGTTCCACAATTCATTGGGCAATTGCTCCCGGGAAGAACCTTCAGGCCCATCCCTCCCCTGGCTGCAGGCAGTTGCGAGCACCGCCGAGGGAATCAGGAATGACAGATGCAGGGCGAGAGCCGGCAAATCCACTGCCCCAACCGCCAGCCAGCCCAGCCAGGCGCCGGACAAAGCCATCAAGACTGCGGTCACCTCCGGCTGCGCGCGCAACTGAAGCAAAGATCCTGAGGCGTTGCACCTTGTCCGCATCGCCTTGCCCTCCAAAAACTACTCTTGGCCCTCGCCAAGCATCTCATCGGCCGGGATCCACTCAGCCGACAACGTGCTTGAGCGCGGCTCTCTTCAGTTATCGGAAGATTCTGCTGTTGGTTGATATAGACAGTCGGGCCACGGATTTGCTCGTGGGGTTGCCCGATGTGAGCCGGGCGGCCCGGCGGGGCGGCCGAAGTCCCGTCCGGAAACAGACAATCTGTGGAAAAATTGTTGAATTTGTGAGGATATCCTTGTGAACCGGACCGCCGGAGTGCATCCTGCCAGAGACTCGGCCAGCCTGCCGGAGCATCAAGCGCCGGCCCGTACGGTTCCAATGACGGCCAGCCGCAGCAGCGTCCAGTCGCCGCGGCCCGTTTCGCGCCGACAGGCGAATCCCTGGCCGATTCTGGCCAGCATCGGATCGGCAGCCTCCATTGTCCGCTCCGTCTCCACAGCAGGCAGATACCCGATCCCCATCTAGCGGTTCTGCCGCTTTTTCCCCGCGCCAGCCCACTTTGCCGACACGGATGAGCTGACAAGCGTCGATATGATAAGGGAAAGTCGGCGAGTCCGGCGGCTCGGGCTGCTGCCACACCGCGCCCAGGCCGTCGCCTCTGCCCGCACAGAAGCCCATGAATTCGACCTCGATGCTCCTGCTGCTTTCCATGGTAGAGGCAGGCTGGCCTGTCTGGGGGGCGGCAATTGTGGCCGGCGCTGCGCTGGCTGTCGCGCTGTTCTGCTGCATCTGGCGCCGCGGCAGAGAGGAAATTGTTGACCGGGAGCGGCACCTTGCGGCAGTGCTGCGCTCCATCGGCGATGGCGTCATCGTGTGCGACCGCCAGGCTCGGGTGACCAGCCTGAACCCGGTTGCCGAGCAGTTGTGCGGATGGAAAGCCGAGGAGGCCTTCGAGCGGCCGTTGGAGGAGGTCTTTCGGATTCGCAACGCGCAGACGGGCGACCCCGCGCCCAACCCGGTCTTTCGGGTCTTGCGCGAAGGTACGGTCGCGGGGCTGGCCAACGACACCCTGCTGGTGAGCCGCGACGGCCGCGAAATCCCGATTGCCGATAGCTGCGCGCCGATTCTGTCGGCCGGGGGGAAAGTCGTCGGGGCTGTGCTTGTCTTCCGCGACGTCAGCCAGCTGTACGAGCAGCAGAAGCAGCTCAGGGACAGCGAGCGCCGCTATCGCCTGCTCAGCGAGCACGCCCTGGCCGCCATTGCCGTGCATTGGCTGGTGCGCGACAACGACGGCCGCGCAGTCGACACCGTCATGCTCAATGTCAACGCCCGATTCGAGACCGAAACCGGCATCCGGCGCGAGTATGTTCTGGGGCGGCGGTTCAGCCAGTGGTATCCGTATGACCGCGAGCGGAAGAGGTGGCTTGAGCGCCTCTCGGAGGTCGAGCGCACGAGCCGGCCGATGATGGTCGAGGAGTATGTCCCGGCGATCGGCCGTCACATGCTGGTCCAGCTCTGGAAGGTCAGCCCGGGCATCGTGGGGGTGGCCCTGAATGACCTGACTCGATTGCACCGGGCCGAGGCGCGGGCTGGACGGCTGGGGCGGCTTCTGGAGGCTTCCAACAACGAAGTCTACATCTTTGACGCCGACACGTTGCGATTCGAGGAAGCCAGCCGCAGCGCTCTCGAGCAACTTGGCTACAGCATGGAGGAGTTGCGCCAGCTGACGCCTATCGATCTCAAACCGGCCCTGGACCGCGCCGGCTTCGAAAAGCTGCTGGAGCCGTTGCGGCTCGGCCAGCAACCTTGGGTGAAGTTTCGCACTGTGCACCGGCGCAAGGACGGCTCGACCTATCCGGTCTCGGTGCGCCTGGAACTGCTTGAGGAGGACAACCGCCACCTGTTTCTGGCTGTGATTGAGGACCAGACCGAGCAGCAGGAGGCAGAGCGGCGCCTGCGGGATGAGCAGCAGCGGTTTCGGGCGATCGTCGAGGCGGCCCGCGACGGAATCATCCTGCTGGATTCCGGCTTTCGCATCGTGCACTGCAACCCTGCAGCTGAAGCTCTGCTGTTATGCTCGACGCAGCGGGCCTCAGGCAGGAGATTGGATGAATTTTTGATCCCGGCCGAGGAAGCATCTGCCAGCTCCAACAATGAGGGCAAGCCTCCGGGCGCCGGGTATCCTTGGACGCCGGGCTATCTGCATCAGGCCTGGATTTGCTCTGACGGAGGCGGGCGAATTCCTGTGGAGGTGTCGCTGTCGCCCTTGGGCGCTGACAGGGACCTGCAGTATGTCGCCGTCGTTCGCGACATGAGTCGTCAGATGCAGGCCATGCAGGCCTTGCAAGCCAGCGAGACCTGGCATCGGGCCCTGTTTGAGCAATCTGCGGCCGGCATCGCCGTCGTCGATCCGGCCAGCGGAAAGCTGCGCGAGACCAACCGGGCCCTGCGCCGGATGTTTGGCCTCGACCAGGCGGCTGCTGGCGCTCTCACCCTCGACGATCTGGCAGTCGCGCCCGGCGAGTCGCAGGCCGCCGCCTCCAGCCTGTGCGAGCAGGTCGGCAGGGCCATGGCCGCGGGCAGCGTCGACGTGGAAGCGGAGCTGCGCACGCGGAGCGGCGCGCCGCTGTGGTGCGCCGTCTCGCTTACCAGAGTCGAACTGGACGGCGAGCCGCAGCTGCTGTGCTCGTTGCTCGACATTACGCCGCGCAAGCTTGCCGAGCAAGAGCTGGCCCAAAGCGAACAGCGCTACAGGGCGATTGTCGAACACTCGGCTGACCTGGTCTGGATCGTCAACCGCGAAGGACTCATCCTCTATGCATCTCCATCCTGGAAACGCATCGCCGGATACGCTCCAGAGAATCTGCTGGGGTGCTCAATCAGAGAGGGCATCCATCCGGAGGATCTGGAATCGGCTTGGCGAACCCTGCGAGCACTGATGGATGGCCGGATGGCAGAAGCAGGGTTGTCCTATCGCGTCCTTCATGCTGACGGCCGTTGGCGCTGGCATGAGGGGCGAGGCATGACCATGTTGGGCGCCGACGGCCGGCCGGCGGCCGTGGTTGGCGTCTCGCGCGACATCACCGAGCGCAAGCAGGCCGAACAGATGCTGGCCGAGCAGATGCAACAGCTCGAACAGGCGCGCCAGAGCGAGCAGCGCAAGGCGGCTCAACTGGAGGCGACGCTGGCCGAGCTTGAGCATCACCGCCGGCAAGCAGAGCAGGCCAGCCGCGCCAAGAGCGATTTCCTGGCCAAGATGAGCCACGAAATGCGAACGCCGCTCAATGCCATCCTCGGCATGAGCCAGCTTCTGCGGGAGCAGCTCAAGGATGGCGAGCAGCTCGAGCAGGCCGAGATGATCATCTCAAGCGCACGGAATCTGCTTCAGCTGATCGAGGAACTGCTTGATCTTTCCACGATCGAGGCGGGCCGCATGCGCCTCCAGGCGGAGCCGTTTGATGTCGAGGAGCTTCTGGATTCGGTATTTGCCGAGTCGGAGTTGATGGCCGGGCACAAGCAGCTCGAGTTGCTCGCCTGGGCTGAAGCCTCCGTGCCCCGGCGCCTGACGGGCGATTTCCGGCGCCTGCGGCAAGTGCTGCTGAACCTGGCGAGCAATGCCATCAAGTACACCGACAACGGGCAGGTTCGCATTTGCCTTGCGTGGCAGCCTTCGCCAGAGGCAGCCGGCCAAGGCGCGCTCGTCATGCGTGTCGAAGACACCGGCCCCGGCATCCCCGCGGAAAAGATCCCGCTGGTGTTTGAGAAATTCACTCAGCTCGGGTCCTCTGACAAGCACCGTAGCGGCGTCGGACTCGGCTTGAGCATTGTACGAGAGCTGGTCGCTCGGATGGGTGGGGAGGTCGCCGTGGCGAGCGTCATCGGCCGGGGCTCCACGTTTACCGTAACCATCCCGCTGGAAACCGTACAGGAGGCCAACGAGTCCGCCGCGGCCTTCCCCGCCCCGGTTGCCCTGCGGCAAGCCTGCGTCTTGTCGGCCGATGCTGCACGAAGACAGTGCGTGGCGGCGTTGCTCCGGCGCATGGGCGTCGAAGTCTTCGAGGCCGAACTGTTTGCTCGTCTGGCCGGCGATGTCCGCGGGCAGTTGAACGCCGACACCTCGGCAGCCTTCTTCTGGAGCGAGGAATACAGCCCCCAGGATGCCCGAAATTGCGCCTACATCCTGACCGGGCCGGCCCCGCGCGGGATGACAGTGTTTCTTATCGGCAAGTCAGCGCCTGCCGGCTCTGCAGAGCCTGGCATCATTGCCTTGCCGCCGATGCTGAGCCCTGCCACGCTGCGGGCTGCCTTGGCCCGTGCGTTTCCGTCATCGCCCAAGAATATCGTCATCCGGGAAAAGCCCCTTCCGCAGTCCGCTGTTTCGCCTGTCCGCTCTCGACCTCGAGTCCTGGTGGCGGAAGACAATTCCCTGAACCAACGTGTGGCTGTCGGTTTGCTGCGCCGCCTCGGCTATGAATGCGACACCGTGGGCAACGGACTGGAAGCAATGGAGGCGGTTCGGACTGGCCTCTACCAGTTGGCCTTGCTGGATGTGTCTATGCCTGACATCGATGGTCTGGAGACGGCGCGGCGAATCCGCGCCTATGAACAGGCAACAGGCGCCGCAAGGCTGCCCCTGGTGGCGCTGACCGCTCATGCCTATCCCGAAGATCGCCACCGCTGCCTGCAAGCAGGCATGGAAGACTTCCTTCCCAAGCCTGTCTCGCTTGACGCCTTGGCCAGCGTGCTGTCGCGATGGTTGCCTGTAGGGGCGATAACGAAGTATGAAGTGGAAAACCCGTCCGGACTGCCCGAGGAGAGACCCAAGCATGGCAGTCTGGACGCCCCGAGCTTGGAACCATGAGGGTCCTCATCGCAGAGGATGATCCTGTGTGGCGCAATCTGCTCGAACGATTGCTCGAGTCGGCAGGCTATCAGATCGCCATCGCCCCGGATGGATTCCAAGCGCTTGAAATCATGAGCCTCAGTGATGCTCCTCACATGGCCATCCTCGATTGGCAGATGCCCGGTTTGACAGGTCCGGAGCTGGTAACCAGGCTGCGCGACCTGCCACAGGAAATCCCGCCTTACCTGATCATATTGACGGCGCGCAACGAGCCAGCCGACATTGTCGCAGGCCTGGAGGCCGGCGCCGATGACTATCTGGTTAAACCTTTCCACAAGGCCGAGTTGCTGGCCCGGCTCAAGGCTGGCCGCCGCGTCATTGAAGCCCAATTGCAGTTGGCCGAAAGCCGCCGTCAACTGCAATGGCAAGCCGACCATGACCCTCTGACCGGCATCTGGAACCGTCGCGCCATCCTCGACCATTTGGCGCGCGAGCTCGACCGTTGCCGCAGAGATGGCGGATTGGTGACGGCAGGTCTCATCGATGTCGACGGTTTCAAGCAGATCAACGACACCCACGGGCATCAAGCTGGCGACGCAGTGCTCGAGAACGTGATCCGCTGTGTCCTCCATTTCCTCCGCCCCTACGATCACCTCGGCCGCCTCGGCGGGGACGAGCTTCTCGTCGTGGCCCCCATGAGGGACAACGCGAGTCCAGAGGCCCTGTTTGAGAGGCTTTGCCATGCTGTCCGGAGCTCGCAGATTCTAAACGGCCAGCCATCGCCCCTGACCGTCAGCATTGGTTGGGCCGCTACCAACGGCAGTCATTCGCCGCAACAGCTGCTGAGATTGGCCGACTCGGCCCTGTATGCCGCAAAGCGCCTCGGGCGGGATCGAGTCGTCGGAAGCATGGATGACATCTCTTCGCAAGCATCTGCCCCAAGATAGTGTTCTCCCGCAGAGCGATTACTAACTGTTCCACAAGTAAGTAGATTTACGCTGCCAAGACGTATGCGGTTTCGGGAGTCTGGAAGGCAACTCTGATTTTGTGCGGCGCACGCTGCAGTTGGCGCAAGGCCCGCAGCAGGTGCTGCTTCAGCTCCTGCTTGCTGGCC
>Ga0209018_1003332_pt1 | contig 10318 bp, 9 predicted proteins | sample YNPBryBLVA2012_FD_185814 | JGI IMG/M metagenome (GOLD analysis project Ga0209018, IMG submission 185814) | Anoxygenic and chlorotrophic microbial mat microbial communities from Yellowstone National Park, USA - YNP Bryant BLVA 2012 (SPAdes)... ...
TTCCTCCACCTGGCGCAGGGCGTGCCGCACCGCCGACTCCCGGTCGAAGAACAGGCCTCCGTCGGAGAAAGAATCGGGGGTGACGTTCACCACTCCCATGACCAGGGTGCGCGATGCCAGGTCGTATTCCCGGGAACCCACGCGCAGCATCCTCGAAGCCCTTCCCTCCAGCTCCTCCAGGAGCGGTCTCATCTCCTCGGCCAGGCGCCGCAGCCCGAAGGGCTGGTAGGTCAGCTTGCCCAGGAGATCGCGGAACTGCCGGCCGGTGCCGGAGACGATACAGGAGGTGGTGCTGCCGTCGAACCTGAAGACCTCCCGCGGCAGGGAGACCTCGCCGCCCAGCGAGAGCATGTTCTGCTTGAGGATGTTAGCGGCCCGCGTGTCCAGCCCATCCGCCCTCACCAGGTAGTGCACCAGCTTGGGAAGCATGATGGCGAAACCCTCTTGCGAGGGCGCCAGGTCGGCCAGGTGCCGGCGGGCGTCTTCCAGGGAGCCGACCTTGAGGACCCTGACGTTGTAGCGCAAGCCAGACCTCCCGCCTCTCCGACTACCTGCCCCTGGTCCTGATGAGGGCCATGGCCTCCGCCCGGGAGGCGGCGTTGGTGTGGAAGGTCCCCCTGACGGCCGAGGTTATGGTGATCGACCCCGGCTTCTTCACGCCGCGCATGGACATGCACAGGTGCTCGGCCTCGATGACCACCAGCACGCCGCGCGGTTTCAGGGTCTCCACCAGCGTATCCGCCACGTCGGTGGTCAGGCGCTCCTGCACCTGCAGGCGCTTGGCCAGCACGTCCACCACCCTGGCCAGCTTGCTTATCCCGGTTATCTGGCCGTGTTCCCCCGGGATATAGGCCACGTGGGCCTTCCCCAGGAAGGGCATGAGGTGATGCTCGCACACGGAATAGAGGGGGATGTCCTTGACCACGATCATCTCGTCGTGCTCCTCGGCGAACATGGTGGTGACCACGGACCGGGGATCCACCTCCATGCCCGAGAATATCTCCTCGTACATCTTGGCCACCCGCTCCGGGGTGTCGATAAGCCCCTCGCGGCCCAGGTCCTCGCCCACCCCCTCCAGGAGCAGCCTGACTCCCTGCATGATCTTTTCCCTGTCCAAAACCGCCTCCTAGTATCCTGCGAAACGGGCGAGAGATTATTATAACAACTTACGGCAAGCGGCCGGGGCAGTCACGGGCAGGTCCGTGCGGGGTCGCAAGCCGCCGGAGCCATGTCCGTCACCCGGGACGCGGAATGACGCGGCGCGGCGCATCCCCGCCTATTCCCCCTGCGCCACCGGCCTGCCCCGCAGGCGCGGGAGGCGGTGCGGGCTGCCGGGTCGCTCCCCTTGCTCCTGCCCTTCCCCCTCACCGGAGGATGCGCCGCCTTCCAGTGGCCGGGTGAACTCCCTTCCTTCCAGCAGGGCCTCCAGCTCCTCCTTCTCCAGGGTCTCATTCTCCATGAGGGCGGAAGCGATGCGCTTCAACCGTTCCATCTTCTCGGTGAGGATGCTGCGGGCCTGGGCGTAGGCGTCGTCCACCAGCCGCCTCACTTCCTGGTCGATCTCGTAGGCGACCTGGTCGCTGTAATCGGGGGTGGTGGCGAAATCGCGCCCCAGGAAGACCTCTCCCTGCTTCTGCCCCAGGGTCAGGGGTCCGAGGCGATCGCTCATGCCGTACTCGCAGACCATCTGCCTGGCGATCTTGGTGGCGCGCTCTATGTCGTTCTGGTCGCCGGTGGTTATCTCTCCGAAGACCATCTCTTCCGCCACCCTTCCCCCCAGCAACATGGCCAGCTCGCTGACCAGCTCGGACCGGGTCACCAGGTACCTGTCCTCCAGGGGGAGGGTGAGGGTATAGCCGAGGGCGCGCCCCCGCGGGATGATGGATATCTTGTGCACCGGGTCGGCATCGGGAAGGGTGTGGGCCACCAGGGCGTGACCCGCCTCGTGGTAGGCGATGATCTCCTTCTCCCTCTCGCTTATGAGCCGGGTCTTCTTCTCCGGGCCCGCCACCACCCGGTCGATGGCCTCCTCCAGCTCGGCCATGTCGATGTTCTTCTTGCCGTGCCGCGCCGCCAGCAGCGCGGCTTCGTTGACCATGTTGGCCAGGTCGGCCCCGGTGAAACCGGGTGTGCGGCGGGCCAGCACCTCCAGGCTCACCTCGGGATGCAACGGTTTCTCCCGGGTATGCACCTTGAGGATGCCCTCCCGTCCCTTGAGGTCCGGCCGGTCCACCACAACCTGGCGGTCGAAGCGCCCGGGGCGGAGCAGGGCGGGATCGAGGATGTCGGGACGGTTGGTGGCGGCGATGAGGATAACGCCGGCCCTGGTATCGAAGCCGTCCATCTCCACCAGCAGCTGGTTCAGCGTCTGCTCGCGCTCGTCGTGGCCGCCGCCCAGCCCCGCTCCCCGATGCCTCCCCACCGCGTCGATCTCGTCGATGAACACGATGGCCGGAGCCGACTCCTTGGCCTGCTCGAAGAGGTCCCGCACCCGCGAGGCCCCCACCCCCACGAACATCTCCACGAAATCGGATCCCGAGATGGAGAAGAAAGGAACCCCCGCCTCCCCCGCCACCGCCTTGGCCAGCAGGGTCTTGCCGGTGCCCGGAGGCCCGTACAGCAGCACCCCCTTGGGGATCTTCGCTCCCAGCGACTGGAACTTGGCCGGGCTCTGCAGGAACTCCCTGATCTCCTCCAGCTCCTCCACCGCCTCGTCCAGGCCGGCCACGTCGGCGAAGGTGACCTTGGGATGGTCTCCGCTGATGACCTTGGCCCGGCTCTTGCCGAAAGACATGATCTTGCTGCTGCCGCCCTGCGTCCTCTCCAGCAAGAAGAAGAAGGCCACCAGCAGCAGCAGGAAAGGAAGGATGCCGATGATCATGCCCAGGATATCGAAACCTTTCTGGGAGTCGGTCTTGACCTCCAGGTCGGCGTAGGCGGCGTACTTGGCCGCGACCTCCGGGTTGTTGCTGGAGGCCAGGGAGCGGTATTCCGCCAGCGTCTTCACCAGCTCCCCGGTGTAATCGGCGGGGAAAGCCACCTCGTACTCCTCGCCGTCGCGCAGCTCGCCCTTGACCACGTGGTCCTTGTCCAGTATGGTCACCGTCTTCACCCGGCCCTGCTCCAGCTGGTCCTGGAACCACCCTAGATCGTGCGACTTGCTGCGGCTGAAAAGGCTGGGCGACTTCAGCCATACCAGCAGCACCAGCAGAACTATGGCCCCGTAGAACAGGGCGGCGCGCATGCGCTTGCGGTCTACGTTCACCCTATCGACCCCGCTTCTATCCGGCGAGGCAAGCGCCGCCTTCCGACGCGGCCTTCCGCCGCCGGGGAAAGGCGCCGCTTACGGACCGGCGCTCTCATCAAGCCTCGCCTTCCTCCAGCACCCCGATGTAGGGGAGCTCCCGATACCTCTCGGCGCAATCCAGGCCGTAGCCCACGATGAAGCGGTCGGGGGCCTCGAACCCCCGGTACCTTATCTCCACGGGGACCTTCCTGGCCTCGACCTTGTCCAGCAGGGCAAAGAGGGCGAGCGAGGCCGGCTCCCTCGCCTTGAGTGACCGCAGCAGGAAATCCAGGGTGAGGCCCGAGTCGACGATGTCCTCCACCACCAGCAGGTCCCGCCCCCGGATGTCCAGGTCCAGGTCCTTGACGATGCTGACCTCGCCGGATGAACGGGTTTCCATGCCGTAGCTGGAGACGGCCATGAAATCGATGCGGGCCGGCAGGTCGACGCAGCGCACCAGGTCGGCCATCACCACGAAGGCGCCCTTGAGGATGCCCACCATGACCAGCTCGCGCCCCTGGTAATCCCCGGTTATCTCCTCTCCCAGTTCCCTTACCCGCCGCTCTATCTCATCGCGGCTTATCAAGGTTCTCGGCTTCGCCGGCATCCCGTCTCCTTTCCTATCGCGCCTTGCGCTCCGCGAAGACCGCTCCTTCCCCGTGCGGTTACGCACAGTTAGATTATAAACCCGGCGGTCGGTTTTTCCGATGGCCTTGGGGTTGCCGATGCTCGATACCGTCGCCCGCGCCGGCAGGCCGGCTCAACCGCACATCCCTCGCTTCCGCGCATCTCGGCGCGGCCGACGGCGCCTCACTCACGCCCGCCGGACCCGCCCAAGCCCTCTGCCCGCAGCAGCGCCGCCCTCCTGGTGCTTGCGGTCACCTTGAAATCCTCCGAGATGCGCAGGCCCACCAGCCACGCTATCTTCTCGCCGGACAGCAGGGCCAGCACCTTGCCGCGTTCTCGCCGGGGCACCCTGGCGTCGGTCAGGAAGTCCTGCACCTTTCGGTTTCCCGGGGCGCCCAGCGGGCGAAAGCGGTCCCCGGGGCGTAGGTGCCGCAGCCGCAGGGGGAAGGACAGCTTGTCCACGTCCAGCATGGCCTCGCAGGGATTGGAGGGAAAGGGCGCCTCCCCCCGTCGCACCTCGCAGAAGCTGAGCGAGAGACCGATCCCCAGCCGGGGGAAGCGGTGATCCCCCCCGCCTTCCGGCACGACTTCTTCCCCGGGCTCCCCCCACCCTTCCCGCCATGCGCCTGCGTCGATGAAAACCACCCGCCGGTATTCGTTCACCGCCACCAGCCCTCCCGGCAGGCACACGCGGTTACCGGGGCGGCCCTCGCAAGCGCCGCGCCGCAGGCTTTCCACCAGGCGGAAGCTGGGCCGGATGCCCAACTCCAGCAGCGCCCGATGGAGCATGCGCAGGCGCTCCTCTTCGGAAGCGTCCAGGTAGCCGTCCAGGGAGAGCTGCCCGACGCCATCCCCGCAGGCCGCCAGCACGGGCCCTTCCTCCCCGCGAAATCCGGCATGAACCTCCAGCAGATCCAGCGCCCTCTCGAGCGACTGCCTGACCTTGGGGTTGAACTCCTTTTCCAGCAGGGGCAACAACAGGTGCCGCACGCGGTTGCGCGGCACGGCGAGATCGCGGTTGGTGGGGTCTTCCAGGGGGGGCAGGGGCAGACAGGCGAGGTAAGCCTCGATCTCCTCTCTCCACACCCGTATCAGGGGCCGGATGAAGGGGCCGCGCAGCGGGGGGATGGAAGCGAGGGCCCGGGGTCCCGCCCCGGTGAAGAGGCGCATCAGCAGGGTCTCTACGCGGTCGTCGGCCTGATGGCCCAGGGCCGCCCGGTCCGCCCCGGACGCTTCCAGGCGCCTCGTGAAGGAGCGATATCGCGCTTCCCGCGCCGCCTCCTCGGGGCTCAGGTCCCTTCCCCCGTGCGACCGGCGCTCCACCACCACCCGCTCGCAGTGGAAGGGCAGCCCGTAAGCGGCGGCCGTCCGGCGAACGTGTTCCGCGTCCCTATCCGAATCCGGCCGAAGCCCGTGGTCCACGTGAAAGACCTCGAGGCGCAGGTCCAATTCCCCGCCCAGGCGGTGCATGACGTCCAGCAGCACCATGGAGTCGGGGCCGCCGGACACGCACACCAACACCTTTTCCCCGCCCTCGAGCATGCGGTAACGACAGACCGTCTCGCGTACCTTGGCGAGCACGGCAAAGGCGGGGCGGGGCAGCCTCGAGTCCAAAACCCGTCTCCCTTTCTGCGTTGTCGAGAGGGGCTGGCCGATGGGCGGCCGCGAGGCGGCTCCCCGCGGGCCGCCGCGGCGCCTTTAATCCCGGTTCCAGTAAACCCTGGCGAAGGAGGAGTCTTCCTGCCACTTGATGTCGAGTCGGCCGTGGTAGGCTTTCTCGAATTCCTTGCCCAGGCGCTCCGCCAGGGCCTGGTCGGTGGTCTGGATGACGATGCAGTCCTCGCCTTCTTCTATGTGAGCGATGCGGGCGGCGATGTTCTTCTTCAGCTTCTTCTCCGCCACGCTGCGGATGAGGTTCTTGGCCTCTTCCTTGTGCCTGGCCAGGAATCCACCGCTGAGGTGCACCACTCCGTCGATGTGCCCCCTGGCCACCCGGTCGCAGCCCGGGCAGAGGCTCCTGGTCCAGTCGTGGTCACGCATGCCCTTCTCCCGCAATGCTTCGTCGAACTGCCACTTCTCTTCGACGCACACCGCATAACAGGAAGGACATATCTTCATCTCTCTCCTCCTATCCGATCTTGGGCGCTTCCGTAGAGGCGCCCGACCGCCGGACCCTTCCCGGGGGCGCCCACCGGCGTGCCCGGCGCTTCACCCTTACGGGTCGCGCCCCGCGCCCTTGAGCGACTCCCCCAAAAGATATATTTCCCCCATCCGTCGAAAGGACACATCGAGGGAACAGGTCGGGCGCGGCGCCCGCCCCCGGACCGCCGGTTCCGGTCAACGCGCCTCCCCTCAGTGATAGACCCTGGGCACCCTCTTCCCCAGCATGCATACCACCTCGTAGTTGATGGTTTCCGCCCATTCTGCCAGGTCATCGGCGTCTATGCGCTGCCCTCCCTGCTCTCCGATTATCACCACCTCGTCTCCCGGGGAGTAACCGTCACCTTCCAGCAGCACCATGCACAGGTCCATGCAGATGGTTCCCACCTGCCGGCAGCGCCTTCCGCCAACGAGCACCTCCATGCGGTTGGAGAGCCGCCGCATCAGCCCGTCCCCGTAACCCATGGGTATAACCCCCACCCATCCGTCCTCGGGCATGCGCCAGGTCAGCCCGTAGCTGATGCCTTCCCCCCGGGCGGCCCGGAACACGTGGCAGAGGGCCGTCTTCAGCTCCAGCGCGGGCGTAAGCCCCACCGCGCCCCTAAACCCCGGACCGGGATAAAGGCCGTACATGGAGATGCCCAGGCGCACCAGGTCCAGCCTGGACTCCGGCAGGTCCAGCGCGGCCCCGCTGGCCGCGGCGTGGCGCACCGCGAAGGCGAAGCCGGCCCTTTCCAGGTCTTCCAGGCAGGCGAGGAAACGCTCCAGCTGCAGCCGGCTGTACGGGTCGCCAGGCTTCGAGGCGTTGGCCAGGTGGGTGTAGATTCCCTCCATCTCCAGGTGCCTCAGGCCCCTCCAGCCGCTCAACCGGCGAACGGCCTGGCCGGTGTCTATGCCCACGCGGTGCATGCCCGTGTCCAGCTTCACGTGAACGGGAACGCTGACCCCCGACCGGCCGGCCGCCCGGTCCAGTTCCCGCACGAACTCATCCGTGTACACCGTGGGGATGAGCCCAAGCTCCACCACCCGCGGGGCGGATGCCGGCGGCGGCTCGAAGAGCAGGTGGATGGGAGCGTCCACGCCGGCCTCCCGCAGCTTTTCCGCCTCCTCCACCAGGGCCACGCCCAGGCGCGAGGCCCCGGCGGCAAGGGCGGCCCGCGTTACCTCGAGGTCCCCGTGGCCGTAACCATCCGACTTGACCACCGCCATCAGTTCGGTGCCGGGGTCCAGCAGGGAGCGGAACAGGGCGACGTTGGCCCTGACGGCCTCGCGGCTGACCTCGACTCGGGTGGGACGTATCATGGTCAGCCGTTTCCCTGCCCTGCCAGGAAGCGGATGATGTCCGCGCGGGTGATCATGCCCTCCAGCTTATCTCCCTGCATCACCAGGAGGTACTCGCAGTCCTTCTCCGCCATGCAGGTCGCCACCTCGGAGAGTCCGGTATCCGGACCGACCTTGCGGAATTCGGTGTCCATGACCTCCCCCGCGGTGGCCCCCACCGCCTGACGCAGTTCCTTCTCGAAACGCTTCAATGAGCCCGGGAGCATGATGTACCCTTCCAGTAAATGGAAAAAGGTGGGGAAGTGCACCCTGGCGTCCTGGTGCACCAGGTCCTCCTCGCTGACCACTCCGAGCAGGCGACCCTGCCCGTCGAGCACCGGAACGGCGCGCAGCCGCTTCTCCGCCATCAGCCGGGCCACCTCCCTGACCGGAGTATCCGGCGCGACGCTGATGACCTCCCTGGTCATGACCGAACTCGCCTTGACCTCATCCATCCTTCATCTCCTCCTGCTTCTCGCCAGGGGCAGGCAGGAAAGGATATCTCCGGCCAGCATCCCCACTTCCCCGCCTATATGCGCGGCCAGCTCCCCGGCCTTGCCGTGCAGGTAAACCGCCGAACAAGCCGCCTCGAAGGGGGCCATCCCCTGGGCCAGGAAGGTGGACACGCACCCGGTGAGCACGTCACCGCTGCCCGCCGTGGCCATGCCGGCATGGCCTGAGGTGTTGATGCCGATACGCCCGTCCGCGTCGGCCACCAGGGTGTGCGCCCCCTTCAGCACCACCACGCATCCCAGCCGGGAGGCGGCGCTGCCCACCGCCCCCAGGCGGTCGCGCTGTATCTCCCCGACGGAGCTCCCCATGAGCCCCGCCAGCTCGCCCGGATGGGGCGTGATCACCGTTGGAGCCGCCCTCTCCGCCAGGGGGCGGATGTCGCCGGCCAGGCAGTTGATGCCGTCCGCATCCAGCACCAGCGGCTTTTCCGCCTCCCGCAACAGCGCCTTTACCAGCGAAACGGTTTCCTCCCTGGTCCCCAGCCCCGGCCCCAGCGCCAGCACGTCGTGCCTCTCCAGGGCCCGCAGCACCTCCGGAAGACCCGCCTCGCACAGATGTCCCGGCGGGTCTTCGGGCAGGGGCATGGTCATAACCTCGGTCAGCTTCATCTCCAGTATGGGGTTGAGGCTCTGCGCCACCCCCAACGTGGCCACTCCCGCCCCGCTGCGCAAAACGGCCCGGGCGGCCAGCGCGGCCGCCCCGGTCAGCCCGGTGGATCCGGCCAGCAGCAAGACCTTTCCGCAGCTTCCCTTGTGGGCGTCAGGAGGCCTGTCCGGGTAGCCTCTCTCCACGTCGTGGTCGATGGCGTGGATACGGCTGACGGCCACCTCTTCCACCAGCCCGTGGGGGATGCCTATGTCCCGTACCACCATCTCCCCCACCAGAGCCGCCCCCGGGAACAGGTACAGCCCGGTCTTGGGATAGGCGAAGGTAACGGTGCGGCATGCCTTGACCGCCGGACCGTCCACCGACCCGGTCAGACCGTCGACCCCCGAGGGGATGTCCACCGCCAGGACCGGACGCCCCGACTCGTTGAGCATCTCTATGCATTCTCCGTGAACCCCATCGGCCCTGCCGTGGAAGCCTATCCCGAACAGGGCGTCCACGGCAAGGTCGGCCCGCTGCAGCGATCCCCGCAGGGCTTCGGCGTCGTAGCCGCGCCACTCCAGCCCCGCCTCCTCCAGCTTCCGGAGGTTGGCCCGGGCATCGGGATGGAGTTCCTCCGGCTCGCCCAGCAGGAAGACCTCCACCGATGCCCCCCATTCCGCGAGGTAACGGGCGGCCACCAGCCCGTCTCCTCCGTTCTTGCCCTTGCCGCACAACGCCGTGACCCGTTTCTCCAGGCAGCTGGAGAGCAAGTCGCGCGCCTGCTCGGCCACCGCCCTACCGGCCCGCTCCATCAGGACCAGGGGGTTGATCCCCCTCTGCTCCGCCAGGGCGTCCAGCGCCTGCATCTCCCGCGGCGTCAGGACGCGCATCATCCCGCCCCCTCCCATTCCACCAGGACCACCGCCACGGCGCATCCCCTCTCGTGGGACAAGCTGAGGTCCAAGTCGCTCACTCCCAGCAGCCGCGCCTCTTCCCGCGCCTTCCCGTGCAGGAGCAGGCGGGGACGACCTCCTTCCATCTCCACCTCGTAATCGAGAAAGCGCAGGGCCCGGCCCTCTCCTCGCAGCGCCTTGAAAGCCGCTTCCTTCGCGGCGAAACGCGCCGCATAGTGGCAAGCGGGGTCGGCATGCCTGTCGCAGTAATCCCTCTCCCGGGGGGTGAACACCCTGTCCAGGAACCCGGGGTGGCGGGATGCCAGGCCCCTGATCCTTTCCACCTCCACCAGGTCTATTCCCACGCGGTGCTTCGCCCTCATCCGACCTCCCCCTGTGCCGCCGCCTCGCCGTTCGGCTCCCCGCCCTATTCCACCGTCACCGTCTTGGCCAGGTTGCGGGGCTGGTCCACGTTGCATCCCCTCATCCTGGCCAGGTGGTAGGCCAGCAACTGCAGCACCGGGGTTATGGCCACCGGGTTGAGTATGTGGTCCACTTCCGGCACGTACAGGACCTCCCGGCAGCGGGAAGCGACGTCCGTATCGCCCCGGGTCGCCACCGCCAGGACCGGAGCCCGGCGGGCGCGGATCTCTTCCAGGTTGCTGACCATCTTCTCGTAAACCTCATCCCTGGGCACCAGGGCCACCACCGGGAAGCCCTCGTGCAGCAGGGCGATGGGCCCGTGCTTCATCTCGCCGGCGGGGTACCCCTCGGCATGCACGTAGGATATCTCCTTCATCTTGAGGGCGCCCTCCATGGCCACCGGATAATTGATGTTGCGGCCGAGGAAGAGGAAATCCTCGCTCTGCTGGAATCCCTCCGCCACCTCGGCCACCCTGTCCTCCAACCCGATGACTTCCTCCAGGAGCCG
>Ga0209018_1003333_pt1 | contig 10315 bp, 9 predicted proteins | sample YNPBryBLVA2012_FD_185814 | JGI IMG/M metagenome (GOLD analysis project Ga0209018, IMG submission 185814) | Anoxygenic and chlorotrophic microbial mat microbial communities from Yellowstone National Park, USA - YNP Bryant BLVA 2012 (SPAdes)... ...
GCGCTCCCCCGCCCCGCCGTATAATGCCCCGGGCACTTCCGGCCCATGGCACAGGGAGGTCGGGCATGGCCGAACAACTGATCGGAACCGTCACCCATTACTTCGGCAAGGCGCAGGTGGCGGGCATCAGGATCACCGACGGCGTGCTGCACGTCGGCGACACGATCCACATCGTCGGGCACACTTCCGATTTCACGCAGACGGTCGAGTCGATGCAGATCAATCGCGCGCCGGTCCAGTCCGCCACCGTTGGCGACGAGATCGGCATCAAGGTCGTGGCCCACGCGCGCGAGCACGACCAGGTCTATCGCGTGACGCCCGATTGAACGCGCTGCGCGTCCGGCGGCCGGCTAGCGCCGTCCCGCCAGCACACGCTCGTACACCCCCAGCAGCGCGCGTGCCGCGCGCTGCGGGTCGAGCCGGGCACGGGCCCACTCGGCCGCACGCCGCCCCAGCGCCGCGCGCCGCGCCGCGTCGTTCCGCAGCACTTGCAGCTCCGCGGCCCAGGCGCCCGCATCGCCCCCCGCAACCAGCACCAGCCGCCCCTCGGCCCCCGACAACTCGCGCAGCGCCGGGATGTCGCTGCCGACGATCGGCAGACCGAAGGCCATCGCCTCCAGCACGGCGTTGGGCATGCCTTCCGTGCGCGAGGGGCACAGGAACACATCGGCCGCCGACAGCGCCGGCCCCAGATCGGTCACCCAGCCCAGGAACCGGATCCGCCCCTGTGCCGGACTGCGCGCCGCCCGACGCTGAAGGCGCTGCCGCTCCGGACCGTCGCCCGCCAGCACCAGGTGGCATCCCGCGCCCGCCAGCAGCTCGACGCACCGCAGCGCCACCTCCAGCCGCTTCACCCGGTCGAGCCGACCCGCCCACAGCACGACAAATGCGTCCTCCGGCAGCCCCAACTGCCGCCGCGCGACGCTGCGCTCGCCCCGCTGCGGCGGCGGGTCGATGGCGGGCGGCACGACGTGGACCCGGCGGCGCGCCAGCCCGAAGGTCTTCACAACGTGGTCGGCCAGCGCTGCGCTGTTCACGATGTGACCGTGATCCATCCACGCCGTCCAGCGCTCCACGGCCAGGTGCCAGCGCCGCTCCACCTCGATCGTCGCCGTGGACGTCAGCACCGGAACCCCCAGCCAACCCCCGACCAGTCGCGCCGCAACGTTGGCGTGCGTCAGCGTCGCGTGCAGCAGGTCCGGCCGGATACGCCGCACGTGCCGCCCCAGCCGCCACAGCGCCCGGAGATCCCACGCGCCCGCCGCACCGCAGGCGAACGTCGGAATGCCGACGCCGTCAAGCTCGCGGCTGACAGGCCCCGGCGGACCCAGGCAGCCCACATGCACCTCAACCCCCGCACAGCGCAGGCCGCGCGCCAGGCGCGCCAGCCGCAGCGGCGTGCCCCCGCGCTCCAGGTCGGTCACCAGCAGCACGACCCGCATCTTCGACCGTGCCACCTGCTACAGGGCTAGTGACGAGGCCCGCAGGGCACGCCCGGCGCGGTCACGGACACACCCGACCTGCGCGCAAGCTGCTCCGGTCTCGCCCGTGCCCAGCGTATCCGCAGCCCGTCCCCGGCGCAAAGACCGGCGGCGTGCGCCGCACGCCCGGCGCCTGCCCCCGGCACCCTGCCCGACCTTGACCGGTCGGGTATCATGTAGATGTGTACGGCGGGGAAGAGGCTGGATCAGATCGCGGCGCTGCCGCCCGAGGGCTCAGGCCATGGACGATTTCGGGAATGCACTCAATGATTTCCTGACGGCGCTGTTCGAATTCCTCAACGCGCTGCTGAACGGCATCTTCGGCCTGCTGGCCGATTTCTTCGGCGGGATCACCTTCAACCTCGGATAGCCGTAGCGGACGGGGACGGCCGGGATGCCCCCCGCGCCCGGTACCGGGCGTGGTGTGCCGCGCCCGGGCGCTACTTGAATCCCATGCGCGGGTTCATGGCGCGGGCGAGGGCGACCGGGAGCGCTTCAGCCACGTCGCGCGCCAGATACCCCACCGGCCCGATGCGGCTGGCGCACAGATCTCCGGCCAGACCGTGGCAGTACACACCCAGGCGCGCGGCATCAAACGCGCTCAGCCCCTGGCCGGCCAGCGCCGCGATCAGCCCGGTCAGAACGTCGCCCATCCCGCCGGTCGCCATGCCCGGATTGCCAGTCGTATTCACATACGCCCGGTCCGACGTGCAGACCAGGGTGCGGTGGCCCTTGAGCACGACGACGCAGCGGCTGGCGGCGGCGTAGGCGTGAGCGGCCGCCAGCCGGCTTTCGTCATCGTCGCCGCTCAGCTCCGGCAGGCCGGCGCCGCGCAGCAGGCGGTTCAGCTCGCCGGGGTGGGGGGTCAGGATCGTCGCATCTGCGGGGCGGGTCAGCCAGACGCCCGCACCGGCGGGGGCGAGGTTGTTGAGGCCGTCGGCATCGACCACCAGCAGCCGCCCGCACTCGCGGACGAGGGCGGCGCCGAGCGCCGCGCCGTCGTCGCTCCGCCCCAGCCCCGGCCCGAAGGCCACGACGTGTGCCCAGCTCAGCGCGCCGTCCCGAACCACCGGCCAGGCGTCACGGGCGATGTGTCCCGCCGCAGTCTCGGGCAGCGGAACGGTCATCAGGCAAGGATCGCTCATCGCCACGATGGGCTGCACGGACGCGGCCGTCAGGACGCGGACCAGTCCCGCCCCGCCGCGCAGCGCCCCCAGGCCGGCCAGGCATGCGGCCCCGCTCATCCCGCGGCTGCCGGCAACGACGGCGACGAAGCCGACGGCGCCTTTGTGCGCGGTGGGCGGGCGGGCTGGGAACTCCGGAAGCTCGCTGGTCAGCGCCGGACGCTGAACGCCGTTGCTCATCCCTCGCCTCGCGTTCCCGGATTACCGCCGCTGTCGGAGGGCGGCTTGCCGGCGCCGATCAGGCGGTTGATCAGTGCCGCCTGATATCCCCCACCGAACCCATTGTCGATGTTGACGACCGAGACTCCGGCGGCACACGCGTTCAGCATCGCCAGCAGGGCAGAAATGCCGCCGAAGCTGGCACCGTAGCCGGTGCTCGTCGGCACGGCAATGACCGGCGCCTCGACCAGACCGCCCACCACGCTGGGCAAAGCGCCCTCCATTCCCGCCACCACCACCAGCACGTTCGCCCGCCGCAGCTCCCCCGACTCTGCCAGCAGCCGGTGCAGCCCCGCCACGCCCACGTCATAGAACGTCCGCGTCCGCTGATCCATCATCTCGGCCGTGATGCGGGCCTCCTCGGCGACCGGCAGGTCCGCGGTCCCTGCCGCCACGATGCCGACAAACCCCGCGCTCCACACCGGCGCCCGCTGGCGCAAAGTCAGCGTCCGCGGCACCTGGTGGTAGCAGGCGTCCGGGAAGCGGCGCAGCACGCGTCCGGCGGCATCCGGAGCCACACGCGTCGCCAGCACGTTGGCGCCGCCCCCGGCGATGCGCGCGAAGATCTCCTCGATCTGCTCCGCCGTCTTGCCGTGCCCGAGAATCACCTCTGCGAAGCCGCAGCGCAGCGCCCGCTGGTGGTCGACCCGGGCAAAGGCGAGGTCCTCGAACGGCCAGTTGCGGAGCCGCTCAAGGGCGGCGTCCACGGTGAGCTGGCCGCCGGCGACCTGGGCGAGCAGATCACGAAGGGCCTGCGGGTGCAATAGATTCCTCGCGGTAGCGGCCGATGTAATTAGCTGGCGCTGCCAGCGGACGTTATGATGGTTCGCTGGTACAATATATGAGAGGGTCAGCGTGAGCCAAACCAGCCAGAGCAAACAACTGGAAATCGTCGAGCCGATCGGCGCCCGGGTGCTCATCCGCAAGGACGAGGACAAGAAGACCACCAAGGGCGGCATCCAGCTCCCGGGGAATATCGAAATCCCCACCATCACGGGCCGCGTTGTGGCCGTCTCGGCTCAGGTCGAGCGCGACGCCGATTACCCGATCCGCCAGTACGATAAAGTGTTATTTAATCCCAAGAACGCCATCCCCGTGGACTTCGAGGGGGACAACCGCCTGTTTGTCGTGCCGGTCGAAGACGTCGTGGCTGTCTTTCGCCGCCAGAAGGACTGACCCTCACCCCGCCCCTGCTGTTGACCTGCCCCGCCCCGCCGCATGCAGCACCGCCCGCGCGTCGCATGCGCCGCTGATCCCAAAAGAGTCGCGCTCGCGCCCTGAGGCGCCCAGACCGTCCGCACGCCGCACAAGCGCCTGCACCTCCATGCCCGACAGCAACGCGCGGCAGAAGCCGCGGACTCCGCGCGCTGCGCATCGAGCGGCAGGCCGGTTTGCGTTGCCGACCGGTCCACCCCCCGCCCCCGGCGCACCCGGCGCCGGCGCACGCGCGGTCGCCTAGCCGGCCGTAATCTGCCCGGCCGCAATCAGGCTGCGCGCGCAATCGACCGCCGCGCCGACTTCATCCTCCGGCCGCAGGTCGATCCAGCGCACCCCCGCCAGGCGCCTGAGCCACGTTCGCTGCTGCTTGGCCAGGCGCCGCGAGTTGACCTTGATCCGCTCGATTGCGTCTTCCAGACTCATACGCCCCGCGAAATGCTCGAACAGCTCGGCATAGCCGACCGCCTGCCGCGCCTGTTCGCTCATCCCGCGCGGATCGCCCCACAGCCGCCGCGCCTCCTCAACCAGACCGGCCGCGATCATGCGCCGCACGCGCTCGTTGATGCGCCGGGCGGCATCCTCGCGCTGGCGCCGCAGACCGATCAGGACCCAGTTCCAGTCGGGGCGGCGGAGGGTGTGGCGGTCCCACTGTTTCTGGAATGCGCTGATCGGTCGGCCGGTCAGCCGGTACACCTCCAGGGCGCGCTCGATGCGGCGCAGGTCATTGCGGTGAATGCGGGCCGCCGCCTCCCGGTCGATGCGCGCCAGCTCGGCGTGGAGCGCGCCGGGACCTTCGCGTGCAGCCCGGGCGCGAATCTCGGCCCGGAGCGCTGGATCAGCCGACGGTCCGACGAACAGCCCTTCGTAGAAGCACTTGAAGTACAGCACCGTACCGCCGACAGCGATGACCGGGCGACCGCGACCGTGAATCTCAGCCGCCGCCTGATCGGCCAGCGCCACAAACTGCGCGGCGCTGAACGACTGCCAGGGGTCGACCACATCGATCAGGTGGTGCGGGACGGCGGCGCGCTGCGCGGGAGTCGGCTTGGCGGTGCCGATGTCCATCCCGCGGTACACCTTCATCGAATCGACGCTGACGATTTCGCCGCCCATTTCCCGGGCCAGCGCGCGGGCCAGGGCTCCCTTGCCGGATGCCGTGCAACCGAGGATGGCGATGACGCGGTTTTCCACGCCGGTGTTGTAAATGTCACGCGCCGGGGCGGGCAAGGCGCTTCGCGCCGGTGCGGCTTTGACCACCGGCAGTCGACCGTGGATCATACGGGCGGTTGGCGGCGGCGGCGGGTTGTCGGTCAGCGCTCCCCCGGTGCGCGTTGTGCATGCGCGCGACAGCTCCGCGGGGCGCGACCGCCACTCGCCTGCGGCCAGGTGCGGCGCGCAGACTCTGGCTCAGCGGCCGTCCCAGGAGGTTTCAGCGATGAGGACACGACACTGGTTCTTGGGCGCGGCGGCTGTTGTGCTGTGGGCGGCGGCCGGATGCGTTTCCGCAAAGGCGCCCGAGTCGATCGCGGTGAACGTCGGCGGCCCGCAGCCGGAGCCGGTGGACAGCAGCCGCGTGCCCGACCCCCAGACGCTGGAGGAGGCACGCTACGAGCTGCGCAAGGCGTACGCCAACATCCAGGCGCTGGAGCGGCAGGTCGCCAAACTGGAGGCGGACAAGGCCGAGTACAAGCGCGAGCGCGACAAGGCCCGGCGCGAGCGCGACGAGTACAAGCAGCGGCTGGAGAAGCACGAGAAGGACTAGTTCCGCCTGCACCGGGCTTTCGCGCAGCGCCCGTTCGGGACAGCGCCGCCAGCAAGCAAGCCGGGCGGGCGTCCAGTGGCTTGCTCCGCAGCGCAGGCGCGTCGACCGGCGAGTGGCTTACGGCCCCGGGGAAGGCGCAGCGACCTGGAAACCGCGCCTCCCCCGCCGCTGAAGACGCGGCCGGCCGACCGGGGAGCCAGCGGGCGCCCGACGCCCGCGCTCGGAGGGAGGACAGCGCCTCATGCCGGTTACGTTCGTTCTGGGGCGCGCCGGGGCGGGCAAGACGCGCTACTGCATCGACGCACTGCTGGCCGAGCTCGCCCGGCCGGAAACCCGCCGGCTCATCCTGCTCGTCCCCGAGCAGGCCAGCTTCCAGATGGAGCGCACGCTTGCCGTCCGGGCTCCACGCCACGGGTACCTGCGGGCCGAGGTCCTCAGCTTCTCACGCCTGGCCCGCCGTATCTTCGCCGATACTGGCCGCGAGCCCGCCGTCCTCCGTCCCGCCGCCCGCAGCCTGGCACTGCGCTGCGCGGCGGCCGGTGCGGACGCGGCCCTGCGGGTCTTCGGTCGTTCGGCCCGCACCCCCGGGTTCTTCGCGCAGCTCGATGGTCTCATCGAGGAGCTGCTCCTGGAAAACGTCTCGCCGCCGCAGCTCGCCCGGGCGGCGGAGCGGCTTGACGACGCGGCGGCGCGCGGGCGGGTCGCGGCGCTGGCCGCGCTCTACGCGCGGTATCTGGAATGGCTGGGTGCGGCGCGCATCGATCCGGCGCAGCGGCTGGCGCTGCTGCGCCAGCGACTGGCCGCAGCGGACTGGCTGAGCGCCGCGTCGATCTGGGTGGACGGCTTCGCCGGCTTCACCGGACAGGAGCTGGAAACGCTCGTCGCCCTGGCGCGCCTGGCGCGCGACGTCTGGATCACGCTGCTGCTCGATGCCGCCGCCCCGTCCGTACGCGACGCCCGGCTCCTGCCGGACGTCCTGGGCCTGTTCCACCGCACCGAGACGACCTACCAGCGCCTGGTGCAGCGCCTGAGCGCCGAGCGGGTCGAGCTGCGGCCGCCGGTCGTCCTGGCCGACCGCATCCCGCCACGCTTCGCCCTGGCCGACGAGCTGGCGCGCCTGGAGGCGGAGCTGGCGCGGCCGGTCGGCGTGGCAGAGACCGCCCCGCGCCCCGCGGCGCAGCCGCGCCGCGACGACGCGTCGCTCCCGCAGGTGCGGATCGTGGAGTGTCGCACGCATCGTGAAGAGCTGCGGGCGGCGGCACACACCATCCGCCGGCAGATCGCGGATTCGAACGGCGCCCTGCGCTTCCGCGACTTCGCCGTCATCGCCCGCGACCTGGAGCCTTTCGCGCCGCTGGTGGCCGATGTCTTCGCCGAGTACGGGCTGCCGCACTTCCTGGACCGCCGCCGGCCGCTGGCGACGCATGTGCTCTCGCGTTTCGTCGCGGCGCTGCTGGAGGCCGTGCGCATGGATTTCCCGGTCGCTGCGGCCACGCGTCTGCTGCGCTGCGGGCTGTTGCCGCTGTCGCGGGCGGCGGCGGAGCGGCTGGAAAACGCGGTCGTGGCAGGCGAAGTGCGCGGTTTCTCGACCTGGTGCCGACCACGCTGGGACTTCGCCGGCCCTAGGCTCGATGCGGCGCGCACGCGACTGGCGCACGCCTTGACGCCGCTCGTCCGGCGGGCCCGCGCCATTCCACCGCCGACCGCTGCCGACTGGGCGCGCACGCTCTACGCCACGCTGGGCGCGCTCGGCGTCCGGCGGCGCATCGGGCGCTGGGTCGCGGAAGCACGGCGCGCGCGCGACTGGGAAACCGCGGAAGTGCACCGGCTGGCCTGGGACGCGCTGTGCGACGTGCTGGACGATCTGCATGACCTGCTCGGTCCGCAGCCGATCGCGCTGGACGAGCTGGCCGCGGTCATCGTCGGCGAGCTGCGCGAGCTGAGCGTCGGTTTGGCGCCGCCCACGCTCGACCAGGTGCTGGTCGGCGCCATCGAGCGCAGCCGGCACCCGGACATCAAGTATGCCTGGGTGTTCGCGTTCAACGACGGCATCTTTCCGGCCGAACCCGCCGCCGACACGCTGCTGAGCACCGCGGAACGGGAGCGGCTGCTCCAGGCCGGCCTGCCGGCCCCACGCCCGCGCCGCCAGGACGTCTTTGCCGAACGCCTGCTGGCCTATATCGCCCTGACCCGCCCGTCGCACGGGCTGGTCATCAGCTACGCGACGGTCGGCGAAGACGGCGCGCCGCGCTTCCCCTCGCCCCTGCTGGCCGAGGTGCAACGCGCGCTGCCGCACGTCCAGGTCGAGCGCGCGACCTGGGACGATCCGCCGCTCTGCCTGGAAGAGTTCGCGCGCCACTACCTGCGCCTGCGGGAGACTTCCGCGCCGGCCGCCAGCGCGATGGACGTACTCCGGCGGCGCTATGGCGCGCTGCGGACGGAGTTGCAGGCGTCCGCGGCTGCGCGGCCGCGACTGGCATGGTTGCTGCGCGGGCTGACCTACCGCAACGCGCCGCCGCCCATCCCCGGATACACGCGTGCGCCGGACGGGGCGGGGGACGAGGCGGCTGTGGCCTGGTGCGGCTCGCCGACCGAGCTGGAAACGCACCTGCAATGCCCGTTCAAGCACTTCGCGACTTACGGGTTGCGGCTGGATCCGCTGCGCGGTCCGCCGCCCATGCTGCTGGAGCTCGGCCGCCGGGCGCACCAGGTCCTCGCGGCCGTCACGGAGCAGGCCCTGACGGCCGGGGAGCCGGTCCAGTCGATTTCCGACGCGCGCTGGCTCTCGTTCCTGGACGCGGCGCTTCAGCAGCTTGACGCGCAGCAGCCGCCCGACCTGGCGGAGCGCCGCCCGCACGCCGCCTTTCAGGCCCGGGCGCTCGGCTCGTTCTTGCGCGAGCTGGTTCTCGTGCACGCCGAACGCTGGCGCCGCGGCAGGTTCGTACCACTGGCCTGCGAACGGCGGTTCGACCCGGACGGCGGGGAGCAGGCGCTGCGTGCCTTGGAGCTGGCGACCCCGGACGGGCGGCGCATTCGAGTGCACGGGGTGATCGACCGCATCGACGGCTGCCAGGACGCCGGCCGCACCCGCCTGCTCGTGTACGACTACAAGTCGTCCCCGGCCGGCACAGCCCGCGAATATCTGTCGCAGGACTGGCTGCAACTGCTGACGTATCTGCTGGCCGTGCAGGCCGCGCTGGGAGAGGGCGGCGATACGGAGCCGGCGGGCGTGCTGGCCGCGCCGCTCTACCCAGACGGCGACGTTCTGGCGCGCCGCTACGTGACGGAGGCGTCCGAAATCGAGCAGCGGATGTACCTCTACCGTCCGCGCGGCCTGTTCGCAGAGAACGTGGCGCGTCTGCTCGACACCAACCTGGACGACCGACCGTCGCCCGTCGCCAACATGCGCCTCACGAAAGACGGACGCCTGTCCCAGAACGCCGACGCCCGGCCGCCCGCGGACGTGCACGCGTTTCTGGAACTGGCCCGACGCACAGTCCTGCACGTCGGCCAGCGCCTGGCCGACGGCCGCATCGACGTCGCCCCGCTGCTCGAAAACCGGACGCTGGCCTGTCAACGCTGCGATTTCCGCCCGGTTTGCCGCTTCGACACGTTCTTCAACCGCCCGCGCGTCGCCGAACACTCGCTGCCCACGCTGGAGCAGGTCTGCGGCGCCGCGCCCGCAGCAGACGAAACGGATCGCCGAGACGCGGCGCCAGGCGACCAGGGGACTGCGGCAGCAGGGGATTCTGGGACAGACGCGCCATGAGGCTCACCGACAGCCAGCGTGCGACAGTCGAACATCGCGGCTCCAGCCTGCTCGTGGCCGCGTCGGCCGGCTCCGGCAAGACCGAGGTGCTCGCGCGCCGCTGCGTCGCGCTGATCGCCGACCCGCGGCGCCCGTGCGGCATCGACCAGATGCTGGTGGTGACGTTCACGCGGGCGGCAGCCGCGGAGTTGCGCGCCCGTGTCGCCAACATGTTGCGCCAGGAGGAGTCGCGCGCCAGCCAGCCGCGACTGCGCGACCACCTGCGGCGGCAGGCGGTGCTGATCGACGCCGCGGACATCGGCACCATCGACGCCTGGTGCGGGCGGCTGGTGCGCGAGCACTTCGCGCAGGTGACGGCAGGCGTCGACCCGGGGTTCGTCGTGCTGGCGGAGGAGCAGGCGGAACTGCTCCGCCGCGACGTGCTGGACGATTTGTTCCACTGGATCTACACGGCCGACGATCCGCTGGCGCTGGCGGCCCAGCGCTGGCTGCTGCGCAGCGCCCGGCCGGGCGACGGATTCCTGCGCGAGCTGATCCTCGGCCTGAACCGCTATCGCGAGCATCTGGTCAATCCCGAGGTCTGGCTGGCGCGTCAGCTCGCACTCCATCAGCGACCGCCGGACGCGCTCCGCGCCGACGCCCGGCGCGTACTGGCCGGGGCGCTGGCGGCCGAGTGCCGCTT
>Ga0209018_1003338_pt1 | contig 10301 bp, 7 predicted proteins | sample YNPBryBLVA2012_FD_185814 | JGI IMG/M metagenome (GOLD analysis project Ga0209018, IMG submission 185814) | Anoxygenic and chlorotrophic microbial mat microbial communities from Yellowstone National Park, USA - YNP Bryant BLVA 2012 (SPAdes)... ...
ACAGCAGGGGGATGAGGATCGCCAAGCTGGCGTACAGCGCGCCCCAGAACCATGCGCGGAGCGTAGCGGTGAGCGAGGTCAACAGCAGCACTACGACCAGGCCCAGCACCGGCGGGCTGCCGACGAGCGAGATGATGTAGGCTACCCGCTCGCTCCAGCGCTGCGGAACGCGCCCGGCCAGCTCGGCCCGCAGCTCCGACCAGCGTTTTTGTTCGCGGAAAGGGTTCGCTTCAGTCATCGGGTGTCTACTGCCAAGGGCTCATATTGTACCCGAATCTGCGAGAATCTGCAATGAGACGGGGTGACACGGAGACGCGGAGACACGGAGACGCGGAGACGCGGTGATGGGGAGACACGGTGACACGGTGACGCGGTGACACGGGGATCTCTGTGTCACCGTGTCACCGTGTCACCGCGTCTCCCCATCACCGCGTCACCGTGTCACCGCGTCACCGTGTCACCGCGTCACCCTGTCACCCCGTCACCGCATCCCTTGACGAAACGCTTACTTGCCTTTAACTGGCACTTAAACGTGGCTTAATCCGCCTCGACTATTCTGGGGAAGAGCGGACATCTGTGAGGTACACGCCGGTGAGTTGTCTGGGTAGGATGCTATGGTAGATCCGGTTGGTCTGAACGGGCTGACGGCTGAGCAGGATTCGTGTTTCCAGGTCCCTCTACGGGTCCGTGGCCCGTCGAGGTCACGAGCGGCGGAGGTGCTCGACCGGTCTTTCCCCCGCGCCTGGGATGGCCGGTTGGCGTACATTCTCTCGTGGGTCGCCAGCCCACCTTTCGTCTTAGCGATTGCCCTGGGGGTGGTGGCAGGTGAGCAGGCTACGCCCGGCGCCTGGACGTGGAGCGGTCTCTATGTCGTCCTGGGCGTCGTGGCCCCGGTCATCTATCTGCTCTGGTTGGCGAGCACCGGGCGGGTCACCGATCTCGATGTCCAACTGCGCCGCCAGAGGTCCCGCCCGTTGCTGTTCACGCTCACCTGTGGCGCATTGGCCGTGGCGGTTGCCGTGCTGGGTGGCGCGCCGCCCGTGCTGACGGCGCTGGAGATTGCGCTGGGGTTGGAGACCGTTCTGCTCTTTGGCATCACATTGCGCTGGAAGATCAGCGTCCACTGTGCGGCCGCGGCCAGCGCTGCGACCGTGATCTGGGTGCTGACCGGAGTGCTGTGGCCCTTGCTGATCGGCGTACCGCTCGTGGCCTGGTCGCGCGTCCGCCTGCGTCGCCACACGATTGCCCAAACGATCGCTGGCGCGCTGCTTGGACTGGTCAGCACGTGGTTAGCCCTGACGTTGGCTGGTAGGAGGTAGATCGGCGATGCGCGTGGCGATATTCAGCGAGACGTTCTTGCCTAAGTGGGATGGAGTGGCCAACACCCTCTGTTACCTGCTCGATCATCTGGCCGATCGCGGGCATAGTAGCCTGATGTTTGCTCCTCGCGGTGTGATTGCCCACTATGCTTCCACACCCATTGTGCGCTTGTCCGGCTTCGACTTTCCCCTCTATCCCGGTCTGCGTTTGGTGCCACCGGTGTTTGATGTACGGCGGCAATTAGCCGACTTCCGGCCGGACGTGGTTCATCTGGTCAATCCCGTCTCGCTCGGCCTGGTCGGATTACGCGCTGCCCGTTCCCTCGGCCTGCCGGTAGTGATGTCCTACCATACTGATCTGCCAGGCTATACTGCGCACTACGGAGTGGGCCTGCTGCGCGATGTAGCGTGGGCGTATTTCCGCTGGCTGCATAACCAGGCCGATCTGAACCTGTGCCCTTCGCACTTCACGCGGCGAGAACTGGAGGCGCAGGGCTTCGAACGGATCAAGGTATGGACGCACGGGGTAGACACGGTGCGTTTTCACCCGCGTCACCGCTGCGCCGAATGGCGCAACCGGTTGACCGACGGCCATCCGGAAGCGTTGTTGCTGTTGTACGTGGGCCGGTTGGCCGTCGAGAAGCGGGTGGACTGGTTGGGAGCGGTGCTCGAGGCGTTGCCCGAGGCGCGGCTGGCGATCGTGGGGAATGGCCCGCAACGGCAGGCGCTGGAGCGCTCGTTCCTCGACGCGCCGGTGGTGTTCACCGGCTACTTGCGCGGCGATGACCTGTCGCGAGCCTACGCCGCGGGCGATATCTTCGTCTTCCCGTCGGCCAACGAGACTTTCGGCAACGTGGTATTGGAGGCGATGGCCTCGGGGTTAGCTGTGGTGGCGCCGCGGTCGGGTGGGCCGGTGGACCTGGTACGCGATGGGGAGACCGGTTACCTGTTCGAATCGGACGATCAAGGCGATATGGTGAAGCGGGTGCTGGAGTGTGTGCAGGATACGGAGCGGATGCGGTGGATGGGCCGTATGGCGCGCGCCTTCGCGGAAACGCAGCGGTGGGACGTCATTCTGGACGGGGTCATCGAGGAGTACAGCAGCCTGGTCGCCCGACATCGGATGGTCCAACGGGGTCCGTGGTCCTTCGCTCCCCCGCCGGTCGGCCTGGGCCCGCGCCAGCGGAGCTTCGACCGACCCGGCTAGGGCCGCCCGGCGCATCGTGGCTTGTGGTCTGTGCCCCGCCGGCTGGGCGATGCTGGGAAGAAAGCATCAGCTCAGGGCCAGCAGGTTGCGCGGCGGCGTCAACAGTTCGCGTCGGAAGGTGGGCCCATTCCTCTCGGCGAACCAGCGCACGGGCACGATCTCGCCGCTGGCGATCTCGATGCCGGTGATGACGCCGGGGTGGATGCAGCTACCCGTGTTGAAGTAGAGCGGCGCGCCCTCCGCCGGCCAGTGCAGCTTGTGTGTGTGTCCACAGATCAGGGCCTGCCCGTGTCGCTGCGTCCAGTCGCGCAGCCGTTGCTCGATCTTGGCGCTGTCGGCGATCAGCGGTTCGGGGTTCAGGCCGAGTAACTGTATCTTGCGCCCGATATTGCGCACGATGAAGCGGCTCTGTGCGCTCAGTCGGTCGGATTGGAAGTCGGCCTGGTGACCGTGGAGGACGAGGATCTGCAGGCCGGAGCGCGCGTGGCGCAGGATCAGGCTCTCGCGAGCGATCAGCCCGTCCTTTTCCACCTGTGGGACCTTCCTGCCGGCAATGTCATGGTTGCCGAACAGCAAGTGCAACCGGCCCTGCTGATGGAAACGACGCAGTTGATCGAATACTTTGCCATGCTCTCGCTGCACGTCGCTGAAGCGGCGGTTTTTCCATAGCTCGTCGCCATCGCCGACTTCGATGTAGGTGTACCCCTCGTGGTAGTAATAGTCCAGCGCCTGGAGGTACAGGACCTCGTTGGCGGCGAAGGCGTCAGCCCGGCTGTTGTCTCCCCGGTGACAGTCACTCATGAGCACGATGCGCGAGCGGTGGTCGAACGGGACGACGGGCGTTCGCTCAAAGACTTCGCTCAGGCGGCGATGGGCATAGCCGCGCCAGGGATCGGCCGTGCGTGGCCGATCACCCATGATGGGCCCACCCATTGAGGTTTTCTTGACTACAGAGATCACGGTTTCCATACTCCCCTTGCGGATACTTGCCACCCGGCGCGAAGAACGCGCAGGAACCTCGACATCGTCAGAGTCGAACGCGCCTACTGTGGCATGATCAGTGTACAGGCTGAGTGTTAAGCCTGCTTTGGTTGCTCTTTATCGTTTGGTTAAGGGGAGGTGGCAGCAAGGGTAAAGGGCCGATTCGCCGCATCCTCGCTGGGGGGCTGCTCACTGTGCACTTGCTCTCGCCCCCTAACTCGTGTATCATAGACCTGGAGGTGGTGCGATGAAGGGACTCCTCTGGGCCGTGCTGGTGGCGGTGCTCCTGGCCGGGGCGGGGACGGCACTGGCCGCTGATTCTTCCCCCGATGCGCTTCTCGCCGACGACCTCGAACTGGCCCGTCGGTATGCACCGGTGTTATACTTCCACCCCGACGAGCTTTTCCGTCCCCAGCCGGCCGAGGTGATTGTCCACCAGGCGCGGCTGCGCCAGAATCGCCGCCTGTGGTTCGACGTGAACGTCCTGCTGCGGCTTGATGTACCTGACCTGCTCGACCTGCCCACGGACGATCACTATTTCCTCGACGTGTGGTTCGGCGACGAGGGCAGTTCATCGGGTGGCAACTATACCGCCCAGCGCGCTTACTACCAGGCACTGCTCAGCCCCGAGGCCGGCGGCCCGCCGATTGCGATCTATGCCCACGTCGTGCGCGACGAGGACCCGCAGCATATCGCCATCCAGTACTGGATGCTCTATTTCTACAACGACTGGTTCAACAAGCACGAGGGCGACTGGGAGATGGCCGAGGTGATCCTGTCGGCGGGGGGCGAGCCGGAGTGGCTGATCCTCAGTCAGCATCACGGCGGCACGCGCCGGCCCTGGTCACAGGTGCGGGTGGAGGAAGTCACCCACCCGGCCGTCTACGTCGCCCGCGGCTCGCACGCCAATTACTTCGTCGGCGATGAGGTGTACCTGCAGGGGCAGACGGTCGGCGGCGTGCAGATCGAGATGGCCGACCGCGTCGGCACCTCTGGGCGGACGCTCCCCCAGGTGATCCTGATCCCCGACCGCGCGGATGTGGAGGCCGATCCGATGGCCTGGCCGGAGGCCTCCTGGTTGCCGTACCGGGGCCGCTGGGGACAGACGGCCTTGCAGGGCGATCTGGGCGGGCCGCTGGGCCCGGCGGACAAGGGCGCGCAGTGGGAGACCCCGGTTGCCTGGGGGCTGGCCCAACCGCTGGATACCGACGTCTGGTACGGCAACCGCCTGCGGGTGGAGGTGGTGGACGCCGCGCCTGACCAGGCCCAGGTGCGACTGACGGACATCGCCGGCGCGCCGCTGCCCGCTGCCGAGGAGCTGGGCAGCCTGGCGATCCTGCACGCTGAACCGCCGGCGGCGGGGGCGCGGGCTACCGTCTGTACAGCGCCGGATACGCGCCGGGACCTGGTCGCGGTCTGGCCCGCTGCGGCTGTCGGACGGGTGACGCGGATGCGCTTCGATCAGGTGCTGTTTGGCGAGTCGGGTTGTGTCGTGCTGGAGTTCGGTTCGGACGGCACGGCTAACCTGCTCACCCGCTGCATCGCGGGCGAAGGAAGATCGGTGAGCGGTTGCCTGTCCTCGCAGTGGCCGTCGCAGATCAAGATCGCCGGGGCGCGCTGGGACGCACCGGACGTGGTCTGGATCGGCGGTGTGCTGCCGGCGGGGCAGATCGGCCTGGGCGTGCTGGTAGCGGTGTTGGGCACCGTACTACCGTCGTCTCTCTATATCGGTGCGCTCTACTGGGTGGACCGCTACGAGAAGGAGCCGACGCGGTTGCTGGCGGCGGCGTTCGTCTGGGGCGCCCTGCCGGCGCTGCTTGTCGTCACGGCAGCAGAGGTCTTCTTCCGCCTGCCGCTCGACCTGCTGGGCTACCATACCCTGGAGGCGGTGCGCCTGGGCCTGTTCGCCCCGCTGTTGGAGGAGGCGATCAAGGGCGCGGCGGTGCTGATGATCTACCTGCACTGGCGACGGGAGTTCGATGACGCGCTCGATGGCGTCATCTACGGAGCGATGGTTGGCTTCGGTTTCGCGATGACGAGCAACCTGGTGCGTTACCTGGGCAATTTCGCCCTCTGGGGCTTCGCTGGGTTGAGCGCAGCGGCCTTTGTCGAGGGTTCGATCTACGCGACGAACCAGGCGGTCTATACGGCGATCTTCGGCGCGGGGCTGGGGGTGGCTCGCCTGGCCCGCCGGCGCCGGGCGCGTTGGAGCGCGTCGTTGGGGGCGTTCGCTCTGGCGGTGGCCGCCCACGCGCTGCACAACCTGCTGTTGCGCAACCTGGTGGGGGTGAACGGGATCGTCATCGCGGCGACGGGGGCGGGAGTGATGTGGATCGCCGTCGTCGCCGTCTGGACGTTGACCCGCGAACGGCGCTGCCTGGAGGTGGAACTGCGGGGGATCGTTCCCGATGCCCTGTACCATACCATGATCACGCCGGGGGCGCGGGCGCGCGCCGAGTGGCAAGCGCTGCGCACGGGGGGGATCGCTGCCTGGCGACAGACGCGGCGGCTGCACCAGTCGTGCGCCGAACTGGCCTTCGAGCGCAGGCGGGTTCGGGTCACCGCCTCTCCTGCCACCCCACTCCCGGCACGCTCTTGTGGCAGGAAGGGCAGCGGCCGTCCGCCTCGACGAAGTTCTCCACCACCGTCAGCCCCCAGCGCTGGATGAGCATCTTCCCGCAGGTCGGACAATAGGTGTTCTGGGCGAAGTGGCCGGCGACGTTGCCGATGTAGACATATTGTAGGCCGGCCTCGTGGCCAGCCGAACGGGCCTCTTCCAGCGACTTCAGGGGCGTTGGCGGGGTGTCGAAGCGGTAGGATGGGTGGTAGCGGTTGATGTGCCAGGGGGTCTGCGCGCCCAGATCGCCGACGATCCGGTTGGCGATCTCGAAGAAGGTGGCTCGGTCATCGCTGACCTCTGGGATGATCAACGTGGTAATCTCGATCCAGATGCCCAGTTCGCGCGCCTGGCGCAGGTTGCGCCAGACCACCTCTACGTTAGCCTGGCAATGGGTGCGCACAGCCGCGGCGCTCCCCTTCACGTCCACGTTCATCCCATCCAACCCGGCACGGGCCAGTCGCTCCAGCGCCATCTCCGTCATGTAGCCATTGGTGACGAATGTGTTGTAGAGCCTGGCCTGATGGGCCAGGCGGAAGACTTCCAGCGCCCATTCCAGACTGAGGGTCGGTTCGTTGAAACTGATCGAGGTGCCTCGACAGCGGTGCTGGATCGCCTCGGCGACGAAGTGGGCCGGCGAGTAGTAGGTCCCCTCGCCCGGAGCGGCCTTGCTGATGTCCCAGTTCTGACACCACGGACAGGCGAAATTACATGAGAACGAACCGGCGGTGAGGGCGACGGAACCGGGGTAGAAATGGTAGAGGGGCTTCTTCTCGATGGGGTTGGCGGAGAAGGAGGAGAGCGCGCCGTAGGTCAGCGTCACCAGTGTGCCGTTGCGGTTCTCGCGCGTGCGACACCAGCCGGTCTGGCCGGGTCCGATCACGCACCGCCGTTCGCAGGTCAGGCAGCGCACCTTGTCGCCGACCGGCTCTTGTAGCAGGGCCTTGTGAATGAAGGGTGAGTCTATGTCCCTGGTACGGGAGGATGCGTATGGGTTCGTCATGACCTGGTCGAAAGGGTGGGTTTGAAGAACAGCATCCCAATCAGCCCACCCGCGATGCCCATGGCGAAGGCCAGGGTCCGCGCCAGGATGAAGAGGGGGGCCCACACAGCCACCGCCGGATCCCGGCGCCACACCAACTTCACGAAGGGCAGGCTGCTGATCGCCAGCCCCGCCAGCCCCGCGCCGACGGCCCAGCCCAGGATCGGCCGGAAGACGGTCAGGGCGGCCAAGCAGACCGTCAGGTAGAGCAGCAGGATCTGGAACTTCGCCAGGCCGGGCGTGTACGAATCGTGCAGGGCTTTCTCTGGATGGAGGCGGTAAACCACCGTGCGCCAATAGCCCCGCTCCAGTTTTCGCCGTACATAGGCCCGCCAGGTGGCCGGATGGCGGTGATAGACGACAGCCTGGCGATTGAAGATCAGCCGATGACCGGCGCGCACCAGGCGGTAGGATAGCTCCACGTCCTCGTGGTCGGCGACCGGGAACGCCGGATCGAACCCGCCCACATCCCGTAGCACCTGGCTGCGGAATGCCGCCGCGTAAGTGGCAATGAAGTCCACCGACGGGAAGCGTTCCAGCCGGTCGTAGCGTTCCTCGAACTCGCACTGGGCGAGCCGTGCCACGATCTCTCCCTGCTGCGTGCGATAGGCACCCGTCACGCCGGCCACGCTCGGATCGGCAAGCGGGCGCACCATCTCGGCCAGCCAGTCGGCGGCGGGTTCGCAGTCCGCATCGGTGAACAGGATCACCTCCCCGCCCGCCTCACGGATGCCGGCGTTGCGGGCAGCGGCGGGCCCGCCATGGGGCAGGATGATGACCCTGTCGGCCCCGACTTGCGCGGCGGTGGACGTGTTGTCCTCGGAGCCATCGTCCACGACGATGATCTCGTAGTCCCCGCGCGGCACCGTCTGTCGGTGGAGGGCCTGCAGACAGCGTCCGATCTCTTCGCCCGCCTGATAGGCGGGAATGACGATCGAGAACATAGCGTATTCAGTGTACTCCAGAGGAGAGCATGTGTCAAACTGTGTAGTACGATTGTGCGATTTGCGATTGTGCGATTTCACAAATTCGACGAGTGGTGGCATAATAGCACCCGCTGAACCATTCGCCGCGCCCGCTTCGTCCGACGCGCCCGAGGTCCGAACAATCTGCCCGCTGGAAACGCGAAGCAAGGTAGTTGTATGTTCCGTGAGGTGAAAAAATGCGATCCATCCCGTCTGTCTTGCTCCACCAGCGCCGTTCGGGGCGCTATGTCCTGCTGGTCGCCGCGCTCCTGACCGCTGCCGCGCTGGTCGCGCCAGCCCCCGCGCCGACGGTGCGCGCCCAGGGCGGGCCGGTCTGGTTCGACCCGGACATTGACCCTGCTGCCTGGTACCAGGAGCACGAGATCGAACACGCCTGGCGCCCGGATTACCTGGCCCTGGCCACTGGTGATCCGACCCTGCGCAGTGCCCACGGGGTCTATGCCTGGCCCTACGCGCTGAACTCGATCGGCTGGAGCATGCAGTCGTATCAGGACTACGGAGGCACGCCGTACTTCCATCACGGCATGGATATGATGGCGATGTACGGCACGGATGTCTACAACCGCTCCGGCGGTCAGGTGATCAACATCGAAAACTACCGCCCCGGCTTGGATCTGTACTGGGAAGTGGCGGTGCTCGACCCGGATGGCTACATCTGGCAGTACCATCACATTGCTATGCCGACCATCCCGCAGTACATCTGGGACAAGTACTACGAATACCTGGCCGATCCGATCCACGGCGGGTTCATCCCTCCCGATACCTACATCGGCGACATCATCGAGTGGCCGGTCTGGTCGTTCGGCAAGCAGTTCAACCACATCCACCTGAACATCCTGGCCGCCGGCGGCGTGTACGTCAACGGGTTCGAGTTCCACGTGCCCCTGCCCGACACGGACGGCCCCGAGATCCAGGCCATCGGACTGTTGCGCAACCATCAGGTCTATCCCGGCAACGAAGTGGGTGATGCCAACTACAGCCTCTACGTCCGCGCCCGCGACCTGATCCTGGACAATGTCTACTACCTGCCACCCTTCGAGATCCTCTTCTCTGTGGACGGCGGGCCGCAGCAGACGACCTGGCGTTTCGACACGCTGCCAGGCGGGGCTGACCAGTATGCTTACCTGAACGACTTCTACGTCGTCCCGCCGACGTGCGGCAACTATGACTGCCGGAACTACTATATGGACCTGGGCTTCATCCCCGGTTCGCAGTACGATTTCCCCTGCAATGGCGGGCCGCACACGGTGCTGGTGACGGTGCGCGATTACGCCGGCAACTCGGCCAGCCAGCCGTATACCTACACGGTCACGAACTATCCCCCGACGGCTAACCCGCAGTCCGTATCCACCGATGAGGACACCCCTCTGGACATCGTCCTGGCCGGTTCGGATCCGAACTGCGCGGTTGGCCTTACCTTTAATGTGGTGTCCGGCCCCGGCCACGGCACGCTGAGCGGGATCGCTCCTCACCTGACCTACACGCCGGAGGTGGACTACAACGGCGCCGACGCCTTTACCTTCGTCGTCAGCGATGGGTTGGCGGTCTCCGCGCCGGCTGTGGTGAACATCACTGTGCAGATGCTGAACGACCCGCCGACGATCTCCGACCTGCCCGACCAGGTGACCGCCGTCGGCATCCCCGTTGGCCCTGTCCCGTTCGTCATCGGCGACGTGGATACGCCGGTGGACAATCTGACGCTCTCGGCGGAGTCGTCGGACCCATTGCTCGTGCCGGTGGACCAGATCCGCTTCGGCGGGAACGGGCTCGCGCGCACGGTCGTCGTCACGCCGACAGGTGGCCTGGGGATGGCCACCATCACGGTCACCGTGAGCGACGGGATGGCTACCGCTGCCGATCCTTTTGCCCTGACCGTTGTCGGGTATCGTATTTACCTGCCCGTGCTGTTGGGCCAATAATGGTAACTGCTCACCCTCCCGCAGGTTTGGGCGCCATTGGCAGTCCGAATCGCACGATGAGATGAGCAGTTACCCATAATGCTCTTTTCGACCTGCGTTTTCTCAACCGGCCTCTTTGGTGTACAATACTCGTAACTGCTCAGCCTGGCGCAGAGATGTCACGCTGTATGCCGAAGAGAGGATCTGTCAACGGATTCTGGGAACGGATTGAACGGATTGAACGGATCGGC
>Ga0209018_1003340_pt1 | contig 10294 bp, 6 predicted proteins | sample YNPBryBLVA2012_FD_185814 | JGI IMG/M metagenome (GOLD analysis project Ga0209018, IMG submission 185814) | Anoxygenic and chlorotrophic microbial mat microbial communities from Yellowstone National Park, USA - YNP Bryant BLVA 2012 (SPAdes)... ...
GTTGGGCTTGTCGCGCACGACGACCCAGAGTCCCTTGGCACCGATGATGGGGCCTTGCGTGGGGGCAGCGGACAGGTCCACGCCGGCGGGCGAGCCGGCCGGAATGGCTGCGGAGGAGGCGGACGGCTCAGCGGCTGCGCCGGCGTGGGAAGTCGGAGTGCACTTGCAACCAGCCACCGGGAACACGGCGGCCGCAAGCACGAGCGCGAGGTTTTCGTGCGAGGGTCGCATCGGGTTGGGTATGCCACGGGGGAGCGGGGAAGCACACCCCAAAGCCCGAAGGCCGGGCAGGGAACCCGGTGAGCACGACCCAGGCCACGTTTCCACGGTTGTGCAAAGCCGGCATTTTTCGCGAAGAATTTGCGCGCAAGGCAGCGTCAAGCCGCTGACGAAGCGCCAGAAGCGTGGCGCGCCCCAAAGTCCGCGGGGCGGCTCGGCGCGCCGGCAGAGCGGATGGAACGGCGTTGATCAACCAGCGCGGGCAGGCGTGACGCTCCGGCATGAGGTTCGCAAATGCCAATCGAAGCCCTTGCGCGGAGTCGTTGCACGGCGCTCTGACAGGATGGAAACGATGCGTTGGACAAAGTTCTCGGAATGGTCCGTGTTCGCGAAGGTGTTGAGCGTATCGGTAACCGCGATCGTGCTGCTCGCAGGCTTGTCGATTGGCTACCTGGTACCGCTGGCCGGTGACCGACTGATGGAGTCGAGGCGCCGAGAGATGCGGGACGTCACCGAGATGGCGATGGGGATGGCGGCGCGGTTCCACGATCGAGCGCAGCGGGGTGAGCTATCGGAGGAGGACGCGAAGAAAGGGGCGCTCGATGCGGTCCGCGGACTGCGCTACGGCAGCGGCAACTATGTCTGGATCAACGACATGCAGCCGCGCATGGTGATGCACCCGATCAAGCCCGAGATGGATGGCAAGGATCTGGCGGGGGAGAGGGACCCCAACGGCAAGCCGCTCTTTTTGGAGATGGTGGAGACGTGCCGCAAGCAGGGCCAGGGCGACGTGGCGTACATGTGGCCGAGGCCGGGGTCGGACCGACCGGTGGACAAGGTTTCGCACGTGCGGCTGTATCAGCCGTGGGGGTGGGTGTTCGGTGCGGGGGTGTACGTCGACGACGTAGCGGAGGAAGTCGCATCGATGCGGTGGAAGGTGGTGGGCGCCACGATGGCGACGGCGCTTCTGGTGCTGCTGCTGGGCGTGGGGATCGCTCGGACGATCACGGTGCCCCTGGACCGGGCGGTGCGCGCGTGCAACCTCGTATCCGAGGGGGATTTGTCGGTGCGAGACGCACTGGACCCGGGGCGTAAGGACGAGCTTGGCGTGTTGATGCGAGCGATCCAGCGGATGGCGGACAACATCGCAGCGCTGGTGCGGGACGTCGGCGGGCTATCAAGGGCGGCGAAGTCGGGGCAGCTATCGGTTCGCGCCGACGCTTCGACGCATCGGGGTGACTACCGACGTCTGGTGGAGGGCGTGAACGAGACGCTGGACGCGGTGGTGACGCCGCTGAGGACGGCGGCGGACCATGTGGAGCGCATTGCTCATGGTGACATTCCGCCGAAGATCACGGCTGAGTACCAGGGAGACTTCAATACGATAAGGGATAATCTCAACCGCTGCATCGACGCAGTGAACCTGCTCATCGCCGATGCGAACCGGCTTTCGGCGGCGGCGGTGCAAGGGCACCTGTCGACACGGGCGGACGTGGGCAGGCACGAGGGCGATTTCCGGCGGATCGTGCAGGGTATGAACGACACGCTGGACGCGGTGGTTGGACCGCTGAGCGCAGCGGCGGGGTACATCGAGCGGATATCCAGGAGCGATATTCCGGAGAAGATCACGGCGGAGTATCGGGGAGACTTCCACGCGATCAAGACCAATCTGAATACGCTTCTCGACATCCTGAACGGCTTCGCAGCGGAGATGAACGACATGGCTCGCAAGCATGCGCAGGGGGAGACGGATGCGGTGGTGAACGAAGCGCGCTTCGCAGGGCCGTACCGGGCCATGGCGAAGGGAATCAACGAGATGGTGAAGCTGCACATTGCCGTGAGTCAGAAGATGGTGGCGTGCGTGCGCGAGTTCGGCCAAGGAAACTTCGAGGCGCCGCTCGAGCGATTCCCGGGCAAGCTGGCCGCGAACAATGAGACCATCGAGCAGGTGCGTGCGAATCTGAAAGCGCTGATCCGGGATTCAGAGATGCTGGTGCAGGCCGCCGCGGAGGGCAAGCTGGCGACACGTGCGGACGCGACGCGCCACCCTGGCGACTTCAAGAAGATTGTGCAGGGGTTCAACAGCACACTCGACCACGTGCTCAATCCCATCAACGAGGCATCCGCGGTGCTCGAGCGGCTAGCCAACTGCGACCTGCGCGCCCGCATGAAAGGCTCCTACTCTGGCGACCACGCCAGAATGAAGACGTCGGTCAACCGCATGGCGGACTCGCTGCACGACGCGCTCCTGCATGTGGCCGAAAGCACATCCCAGGTGTCGTCGGCGAGCGAGCAAATCGCGTCGAGCAGCCAAACGGTGTCCACGGGAGCAACGCAGCAAGCCAGCGCGCTCGAGGAGACGTCGAGCACACTCGAGCAGATGAGCGCGACGACACAGCAGAACATGCAGAGCACACTGGAGGCCAGACGGCTCGCGGAGGACACCCGCCGGGCGGCAGACCGGGGGAACACGGCGATGTCCCGCATGGTGGAGGCGATGGGCCGCATTCGGTCCGCCTCGGAGGATACGTCGACGATCCTTGCCGACATCAATGAGATTGCGTTCCAAACGAACTTGCTAGCGCTGAACGCGGCGGTGGAAGCTGCGCGCGCCGGCGACGCGGGGCGAGGCTTCGCGGTCGTCGCCGAAGAAGTGCGCAACCTGGCGCTCCGCTCCAAGGAGGCGGCCAAGAAGACCGACGACCTCATCAAGCAATCGATGGCCCTCGCGGGTGAGGGCGAGGCCATCTCCCACGAGGTACATGACAGTCTGAACGCGATCGTGTCGTCGGTAGCGAAGGTGACGGATATCGTGGCCGAGATCGCCGAAGCAAGCCAGGAGCAGACGCGGAGCATCGAGCAGGTGAACCGGGCCGTATCCCAGATCGAGCAGGTGGTGCAGCAGGCGGCGGCAAACTCGGAAGAGACTTCGAGTGCGGCCGAGCAGCTTGCGGCGCAGGCACGGGAGCTGGATTCGCTGGTGAGCAGATTCCAGCTTTCGGGCGGCATGCGACGCACCGATGCGTCCGTTCGTACGAGCGGGGCGCCGGCGGCCAGCCCTGCCTGGGCAACCTAGCCGGAAGGCATTCGGGCCGGGTGGCAGCGGCAGAGAAGCCGTCCATCCCCGGATGCCCTGGACGCCGGACGACCGTGGGGGACCTGCCGACCGGCGCTGCCCAGGACGATGGTTCCATCGTTGCACGAACCCGTCACGCCGGCGTAAGAATCGGATCCTGCCCTTCGTCGGCGGGAAACACGTCGGGATGACGGCGCGTCTGGCCGTTCAGCCCGTATGCGGCAATGCTGCGCCTGGACTTCCCGCCTGCCCTTCGACCCCCGACGCTCCTTCCGGCAGATCCGGCAACTTCGATACATCGTAGTCGGGGCTGACCCAGAACACCTCGGGGGTCGGACGATACTCGCTGTGATACCAGCGTTCGACGACGCGGCCATCGGGATAGCGAAGGCGGACGAGCGAGGAGACGGAGTAGCCCTTGATGCCTTTTTGCTTTCGGATCATTCGCCCCGAGGCGAGTCCGGGCTTGACGGTAATACGTCGCACGAACGGCTCGGACCGGGCGATACCGTAGCTGTATTCGACCTTGGCAGACGGCGGACCACCGAGAACCTCGGCGCGGAGCAGGCCCGCTTCCGGGAGATAGACGTGCAACAGCACGGGATAGGGCAGGGCATTCCTGAAACGGAGATCCTTTGCGCCATAGAACACGGTAGCGTCGAGTCCGAGGCGGGTATAGCTCGACGGCCTTGCGTGGGCCCAACGTTCGGTGATGTCGAGGGCGGCGAACAGCGCGGCCGCATACAGGGTGCTGGCGACCTGACACACGCCGCCGCCGATCCCCATCTGGAGCTCGTCCCCCACGATCTCCGGCGCCCAGGTATAGCCACGGGCCAACGATCGCTCGCCGACGACCTTGTTGAATACGAATTCCTGGCCCGGCATCAGCACGAGCCCGTCGATGGAGCGGGCTGCGCGTGCAATGTTGATAGCGCGATTGCCTCCCACGCCGTGTAGGCTGAACCGGGTATCGAAGCTGGCGACGACCTGCGTGACATCGACGCGGCTGAGGTCGTCGGTGCCCACGCGGGCCGGGATGGGCCGCGTCACGACGGCAACGGCGTCCTCCCCGCGCGACAGGGCGTCGAGCACGGCGTTGGTCGTGGCCTCCACATCGAGCTCCTCGCCGGGAATCGAAGGGATACGCGCGTGAGCGTCGAGGTCCAGATGTGCGTCGACAGGCTCGCGGTGGACGGCTGAGGCGACGTCGGCCAGGGCGGACGGCGGACGAAGCGTATCAATGGAGTACGACAAGGGAACGTCGAGCTCGCCCCGTCGCGCGGCCATGATCTCGGAGAGCCTGTGGCGGAAGGAGCCCGTGCGGCCGGGCTGCAAGCTGTCGTGCATGACCTTGGCGACGTCGACCTCGATGCCGAGCGTACCGAGAGGGATGCTCCAGGCATGGTTGCCATGGACGAGCGTCATCGTGCGGGCCGCCTCACGAAGCCGCCGCTGCTCGATCCATTCGCCGAGCGGCTGACCCTCCGGCAGGACACGCCCGCCGACGAACAGGCCGGGCAGAGGGCGGCCCTCGGACGGCCAGGCCCGGTATGCGACGGTCGCTCCGCCGCCACCGGCCGCCAGCACCGCTACCGCGACCGCGGCTGCGGCGACGCGAAGCGAACGGAGGGACGAAGGCGAGGACATCGCGCCCAATCGTAGCGTGCCGAGCCGAGGGGGTCCAAGTCCCGGGAGGTGGCGGGGCGGCAGCGGAGACGAGGCTACCGGGTACGAGCCGAGGCATAAGCCTGGCCCAACGCAGCATAGGTCGCGGCCCCGTCGGGTCCGAGGCGACGCTCCGCCTCGGTTGCCTGGCGGATGACCTTGGCAGGCCGACCCATCACGAGCGCGCCAGCCGGTATCACCATGCGCGCGGTCACGAGCGAGCCGGCGCCGATGACGACGTCGTCACCGATCATCGCATTGTCCAACAGGATGGAACCCATGCCGACGAGGACTCGATGACCGATACGGCAGCCGTGCAGGATACAGCCGTGGCCGACCGTCACGTCGTCACCGATGTGCGCCTCGGAGACGTTGGTGGTGGTATGCACGATGGTGCCGTCCTGAATGTTGGATCGCTTGCCTATCCGGATGGGGCCGACATCCCCGCGAAGCACAGCGCCGAACCAGACGTTGGAACCTTCACCGATGTCGACGTCGCCGATGACCGTGGCGTTATCGGCGAGGAAGACGCCGTCGGCGATGCGTGGCATATGGTCGAGAAATGGCAGGATGAGCGCCATGGGCTGACCTATGCGGATGCTGGAGAGCGTCGATGGACCAGGGTTGTGCTGGACTGGTCGGTGGGCACGACGAGGATCTCGCTGATGTTGACGTGGGCGGGCCTGGTGACCGCGAACAAGACGATATCAGCGACATCTGCGGCGGACAGGGGGGTCATTCCTTCGTACGTCTTGTCGGCGCGTGCCTGATCGCCGTGGAAGCGCACGGCGCTGAACTCGGTATTGACGAGACCGGGCTGGACCTCGGTGACGCGAACGCCGGTGCCGGTCAGATCGAGCTTGAGCCCTTCGCTGATGGCGCGGACGGCGGCCTTGGACGCGCAGTAGACATTGCCGTTCGGGTAGGTCTGGCGACCGGCGATGGATCCGATGTTGACGATATGCCCCCTGCCCCGCGCGACCATGCCAGGGACGACGGCGCGTGTGACATACAACAAGCCCTTGACGTTGGTATCGATCATCTCCTCCCAATCGTCGATGGCGCCGGTGTGGACCTTGTCGAGCCCGCGGCTCAATCCAGCGTTGTTGACCAGGATGTCGATCTGGCGGAAGTCGTCGGGAAGGGTTTGAAAGCACTGCGTCACGGCGTGCCGGTCGCGGACGTCGAGCTGGATGGGGAGGACTTGCTGAGCGCGGAGCGTCCGGAGCTCGGCGGCGAGCCGTTCGAGGCGGTCGATTCGCCTGGCCGTGACAATGAGGCGCGCACCTGCGGCAGCGAGAGCGCGTGCACAAGCCTCTCCGATTCCGCTACTCGCGCCGGTAACCAACGCTGTCGTGCCCATCAGGTTCATGCAACCGCTGTAGGCGGAGCATGCGCGATCGTCAAGCACGCTCGTGGAGACAGGGACCGCCGTGGAAGTTGACCGAGATGTCGACGGCTTCGTAGCATCACGGCATGCATCCAACCTGCAAACGTGCCGACCAGGATCGAACCCGATGAGCCGGTCCAGGCGCTCGTCGTTCGCGTCCATTTCGATCGAGCGAATCCTGGTCCGCGCGCTGTCCCCGGCATTCGACCGCTGCGAGCGGAGCGACCATAGCGCACCGATCGACGTCGACTTGGCCCGCAGGCTGCATCGGTCTTACGTGGCGATCCTGCGCCGAATGGCGGATGTCATCGAGGTGGCGCCATCGGACCTGCACCCGGATTGCGTTTTCGTCGAGGATACGGCGGTCGTGCTCGACGACCGCACCGCGGTGGTGACTCGCCCGGGTGTGCGCTCCCGGCAAGGCGAAGTGGACGAAATCGAAGGAGTGCTCGTGCGAAGCGGGTTCAACGTCGTTCGCATGGCCCCTCCAGCCACGCTCGACGGTGGTGACGTGCTGCGGGTGGGCGCACGCCTGTTCGTTGGGCTGTCGACGCGGACGAACGAGCACGGGGCCAGGTGGATCGGCGGGGTGGCGAAGGAGATGGGGTTGGACACCGTCGTGGTTTCCGTCACGGCCGGCTTGCATTTGAAGTCCTGCTGCTCGTTGGCGGACGAGGGGACGCTGCTGGCGACAGCGGACTGCCCGATCGACGACGCGATGGCGCGTCGGGAGGGGCTACGGCGGGTCGTCGTGGAGGAACCGGCGGGAGCGAACGTGCTGGCGTTGGGCGGCGGCCGGGTGCTGGTGTCGGCGGCGAGCCCAAGGACCGCGGACCAGTTGCACAAGATGGGCCTGCATGTGCAGCTTCTCGACATCTCGGAGCTGCACAAGGCGGATGCCGCGATGACGTGCTCGTCGGTCCGGATTCCCGCGCCGGGAGCGTGGTGCACGTAGGCGCCGTCGTGGGATGGCCACCGGCCTGCGCGCTGCCCTCACCGCTTCAAGGTTCCGAGGCGACAATGGGGAGCCTGCGGGCTCGCGCCCGAGAACCGTCGCCGGCTCCAAGGATGGTGCCTTCGAGCGAATGGCGAAAAGCACGCTGGATGCGAACCTGTACGATTTCCCCGAGGCGGGCGTCACCATCGGCGATGTGGACGATCTCGTTGCGCTCGGTGCGCCCGGAAAGCCGACCGTCCTGTCTGGGGCCTTCTTCTTCCACCAGCACCTGCTGCACCGAGCCGACCAGCATGGCGAAGTGCTCCGCGAGCAGGTCGTCGGCCAGCTCGAACAGCCGGCCGAGCCTGTCGGACTTCACATCGTCGGAAGGCTCGCCGTCGAGTGCGAGCGCGGCGGTTCCAGGCCGCCGCGAGTACTTGAATGCAAAGACGCCCGCGAAGCGGACCTCTCGCATCAGCGACAGCGTCTGCTGGAAGTCCTCCTCGGTCTCTCCTGGGAACCCCACGATCAAGTCGGTGCCGAAGGTCATGTCCGGCCGCGCGTCTCGCAGCATGCGCACGCTCTCGAGGTACTCCTCGCGGGTGTGGCGGCGAAGCATGCGCCGGAGCACTGCATCGCTGCCGGATTGCACGGGCATGTGGACGTGACGACAAAGCACGTCGAGATCCTTGTGGGCGTCGGCTAGGGCGCGGTCGAAGTACCGCGGGTGCGGGCTGGTGTAGCGGAGACGAGCGAGAGCGGGGACCTGCTCGGCGATGCGCCGGAGCAGGGCGGGGAAGTCCGACGAGGCGATACCGCGCCCTCGGGCACGGGCGGACAACGCCCCCGAGGGATCCCGATAACCGTTGACGGTCTGGCCGAGGAGCACGACCTCCCTGGTTCCTGACGCGACCAGGTCAGCGACTTCGGCGACGATCTCGTCGGCCGGACGATGGCGCTCAGGACCGCGGGTGGAGGGCACGATGCAGAAGGAGCAGCGTTCGTCGCAGCCCTTGGAGATGGCGACGAAAGCGGAGGGCGCACCCGCGGCGGCGTCTGCACCTGCTCGCAAGAACGCGGGCGAATCGATGTCGAAGGCGGTGTGGACGACGGGCGGGGCGCCATCCGCGGCGGCCCTGGCCAGCGCGGGCAGATCCTGGATGCGATCCGGGCCGAGCACGATGTCGACGTACGGCATGCGGTCGATGATGGCCTGTCCACGTTGACGCGCGACGCAGCCAGCGACGGCGAGAACCGGAGGTGTGGGCCTTTTCTTGAGACGCTTGAGCTGACCGAGCTCGCTGTCGAGCTTGGCCTCGGCCTTCTCCCGCACAGAGCAGGTGTTGACAACGATGAGATCGGCTGCGTCCGGGTCCAGGACTTCGAGCATCCCTTGGGCGCGAAGGATGCCGGCCATGCGCTGGGAGTCATGGACATTCATCTGGCAGCCGAAGGTATGAATGTAAAAGTGCTGCATGGGGGACGCGATTGTGACACGGAAGCTGCCCTCGATCACGGGGGATTGAGAAGCCGCGTGGGACTGCGACCCTGGCCGGCATCCAAGACGTACGCGTGCAGAATGTCTGCGCACACGCCACGTCAGCCGAACCATGGGCCGGTCCGTTTCGGGGACCTGGGAACACGACAACAACGCAAGGGCTCGAACGATCGGCCATCCGGCGCACACCGGCGCTTCAAGCATTGCGTCCATCGCGTCGGGCCGAGATTCCTAGGCAGCAGCCAGGCAGCCATGCCGGAAGATGCATGGCGCCCGCAGCGAGGCCATACGCTGACAAATCGGTGAGGGCTGGCAGGGTGAACGTGTGAGCCAGCACGCACCCACTGGCGCGTGACCGCCGCTGGCGACCTGCCGCCAGTTGTCCTGGCACACATTCGTGTCGCCCCAAGGACACAGCCCAGGGCAGATTCCATGCTTGAACCGTCAAGCCAACGGTGGAACGTTCAGCGGATGAATCCAGCTCTCCGACCTGCCGCCGTACTGACTTGCATGGTACTGCCCGCGTGCCAGCCGGCCCCCGTTCCGGTTCCAACCGAGAAGACCGCGGTGATTCGGGAGTCTATTGCGCCAGGGCTGCACGAGTACGAGAACGACGCGCCATCCCTACGTACGCTCTTCCGCGGCGATGTCGTGCTGATCGGAAAACGATGGCCGACGCTCCGGTGGCAGGGACTGCTGGAAGGCAGCGTGGAGCAGCGGGAAGGTGCAATGCTCGACATCAAGGTCAACGAGGCAGACAGCCTGCGCTGGGTCTTCGCTGAATCGGTCCACGATGACGTAGACGTGCCGACCGTAGCCTGGCTCTGCGAACAGATGGGCAATCCGTCGCCTGATGGGCTTCCGTGCACGTCCGTGCTGCGAAGGGCGGTCACGACGGACGGCGCGGTCGTCGCCTATGCCACGTGCTCGCAAGTAGGGTGCCCGATCGCCCTGGTTCGCGACGGTCGCGTTCGGAAGACCGCGGTCGACGGTCTCAGCAGCTTTCGACTCATCGAATCTGGAAGCCGGACCTATGCGCTCGCGCGGAACCGATGGGTCAAGGCACCGGACCTGACGGGTAGCTCTGCGATCGTGTTCCAGATCTCGCCTGTCTTCTGCCGGCTCGCCGAGATCACGGTGGAAGAGATTGACGCCCGCTCACCCGACATGGTGAGCACACAGCTCGGCGAAGTCCGGGTGTCAGGAAGTGTCATTGCGTATCGAGGCACGCGCACGTCGATCAGCCGAGAAACTGGCGCGCCGATGAGCAAGCCTATCTCGCTCTCGCACGACTTCTGGTTGTCACCCGATGGGCAGTTCGTGGGACGCTGAGGCCACTAGCTGCGCCATCGCCGACGGATCATTGCACCGACCGCGATCAGAAGGACGCCCACGAAGGTAGATCGCGTGCGACCGTCCGCACCTGCCGCCGCGCACCTGCACCCGCCGCCACCGGTGCTCAGACCATAGGTTCCGTGGTCGTCCGCGGCCGAACCGCCCGTGCCCGCA
>Ga0209018_1003341_pt1 | contig 10290 bp, 6 predicted proteins | sample YNPBryBLVA2012_FD_185814 | JGI IMG/M metagenome (GOLD analysis project Ga0209018, IMG submission 185814) | Anoxygenic and chlorotrophic microbial mat microbial communities from Yellowstone National Park, USA - YNP Bryant BLVA 2012 (SPAdes)... ...
GAAACTATTATTTTGGCTTGACACCGCCTTGACCGTGTTGTTTATATAGAAAAATTTCAGCGCCCTCGTAGCTCAGGGGATAGAGCACAGGATTCCTAATCCTGGTGTCGCAGGTTCGATTCCTGCCGGGGGCAATCTTTTTTTGGAGGGAATCATGTGTCGTTTAGCCCTTAAGACCGCCTCCATTCCCTTTTCTCCCTATGGAGTGCTTCAGGCCATGGAGTCCATGAGAGAAGGTTATGACGGCAGCGGCCTCGGTTTGCTGTTGCGTGGCGTCAGATTCACTGATTTCAATTATTCTTCCACTGATCCCATCTTTTCAGGTATAGCCCACACTGAACAAGCCCTGCATCGCTTCAACAAGTTTATGGAAGAAAAAGGGTTTCTGCTCAAGTACGACCACCAGTTTGTCACTGACCTGTCTCGCATAGAGGCCAGGGACAGGCACAAGTATCTGGTGCGCGTGTATAAAAGACCTGAGAGCTGGTCCCGTCTCACACCAGAGGAACAGGAATACGAGTTGATGATGACCCGTCTTAGCCTGCGGCACGACGGCGAAAAACACGGTGGCGACCTGACCGCCTTTTCATTCTGGCCTGATGTGGTCATGATAAAGGAGGTGGGATGGCCTCTGGAGGTAGGGGCTGCCCTGGGGTTGCAGGATGATCGCATTCTGGCCCGTCTGGTAATGGCTCAGGGCAGGCAGAACACCAACTGGGGCATCAATCTCTACGCCTGTCACCCATTCTTTATTCAGGGCATCGCCACCATGACCAACGGCGAAAACACCGCCTTTGTGCCCATTCGGGACTGGCTCATGGGCAGACGTTTCCCTGGCTATATGGGCTATCAAAGCGACAGCGAGGTCTTTACTCACATTTTACATTATACCTTAAACCGCTTGAAGCTCCCACTTGAGGCATATAAGCATGTCATCACGCCCTTAAAAACAGAGGAACTGGACCATCATCCACAAGGCGAGTTCCTGAAGGGCCTGCGCAATGTCTGCCGAAGACTCATCATCGACGGCCCCAATTGCGTGATGGGTTCATTGCCCGACGAGACCTGTTTTATGGTGATGGATCACAAAAAGATGCGTCCAGGGGCCATTGGCGGCAGGCCAGGTGTATGGGCCATGGCATCAGAACTCTGTGGAGTGGATGCCTTGGTGCCCGACAGGGACCCGGCCCTGGATTTTCAGCCCATGCGTGAGCACACAGTAGTGGTGTCTTCTGACAGAAAGGATTACAAGATATGGTCGCAGTTTCATCCATTCCCTCTTCCCCAAGCGATCTGACATACGCTGACCTGCCCTGGCTCATAGAGCACAGGGAGGACAGGTGTGCGCTCTGTGGAAAATGTACGGCGGTCTGCCCTGTGCAGGCCATTCAGCTCACATACAGGCGTCAGCGCATAGTCGAGCTGGGTATGCTGGGCAAGGCCAAAAACGACCCGTCCGTCAACTATCGCACCCTTTACGGCATCAAACAAAAGACCGATGTGGCGCATCGCTGTATTGGTTGCGGCATGTGCTCCATGGTCTGCCCCAACGAGGCCATCAGGCCCATGCCCAACCCCAATGACCCACGCCTGAGATTCCACATGAATCAGGCTGGAGACGCCTGGAAACGGGGTGGCCGCAGAAACGACAGGGATAGCCTGCTGGACAAGATCATCTTTACGCGCATCTCCATGCTCACTGACCCTGCCCTGGATGCAGGCAGACACGAGTTCTTCCTGAATACCATTTTAGGCCGTATCCTGCCCCCTGAGGAGTTTCTGCAGAGAAGGGCCAAGGGTGAGTGGATACCGCCCACGCGTGAGATATTCCCCTTCATCATCGGCTCCATGTCCTTCGGCGCCCTTTCGCCCAACATGTGGCTTGGGCTTCTGCAGGGTGTGGCGTATCTGAACGAGGTCCTAAAGATACCCGTGGTCATGGCCACAGGCGAAGGCGGATGCCCTCCCTGGGTGCTGAAAAGCCCGTTCTTGAAATACATCATACTTCAGATCGCCTCAGGTTATTTCGGGTGGGACGAGATCATTCGCGCCATTCCGGAGATGCAGTGTGACCCAGCGGCCATCGAGATCAAATACGGCCAGGGCGCCAAGCCGGGCGACGGCGGTCTGCTCATGTGGTTTAAGGTGAGCAAGCTCATAGCCAGGCTGCGCGGTGTGCCAGAGGGCGTGGATCTGCCGTCTCCTCCTGTGCACCAGACCCTCTACTCCATCGAGGAAAGCGTCATGAAGATGATTCAGACCATGTCCATGGCCTGGGGTTTTCGCGTGCCTGTCTATCCAAAGATATCGGGCACCACCTCAGCCAAGGCGGTTTTGAATAACCTGGTGAGAAATCCCTATGCCAGTGGCATGTTGATAGACGGCATGGATGGCGGCACAGGTGCAGCCTACAACGTCAGCATGGATTCCATGGGCCATCCCATCGCCTCCAATATCCGTGAGTGTTATTTAGACCTGGTGGCGCAGGGTAGAGAAAACGAGATTCCCCTCTTTGCTGCCGGCGGCATAGGTAAAAACGGCAATATTGCCCAAAACGGCATGGCCCTCATTCTGCTGGGTGCAAGTGGCGTTCACATGGGCAAATACATCATGCAGGCAGCAGCGGGATGTCTGGGCAGTGAGCGGAATCGCTGTAATGTCTGCAATATCGGCCTGTGTCCCAAGGGGATCACCAGCCAGAACCCCAAACTCTACAGAAGACTGGACCCGGATCAGGTAGCCCAGCGTGTGGTGGAGGTCTTTACATCCATTCGCACGGAAATGAAGAAGATCATGGCGCCATTGGGTCGTTCTCAGAGCCTGCCCATCGGCATGTCGGATGCCATAGGCATCAATGATGCTGCGGCGGCTGAACGGCTCAAGATTCGCTATGTCTGTTGAGAAATGGAGTGAACGGCTGTCGTCCCATCGGGGCGTAAATGGAAATAGAGAAAGAGGATTGTCATGTCTGAAACAAGCAATGCCATTGTAATAAAAGGATTGAATGAGAACGGCCAGCGCATCAGTTCTCAGGAGTTCGAGAAACTGGTGCAGGAGGCGGCTGAAAGGTCGCAAAACCTCATATTGCACACATACGGCCAGCACAATGTGGGCGGACGCCTTTTAAAGGGGACCGGCTATCGCATAGTCTTGAAGGGCCCTGTGGGGCAGAGATTAGGGTGCATGGGCAGACCTGGAGTGACCATCATCTGCGAAGGGGCTGCCTCCAATGATGTGGGCTATCTAAACATCGGGGCCGACATCATAGTAAAGGGTGATGCCGGAGATGGTGTCTGCAATGCCATGGCCCAGGGCCGGGTGATGATAGGCGGCTCCATTGGCGCCAGGGGGCTCACCATGAGCAAATGGAACCCTGAATATGCCAGGCCTGAGCTCTGGGTGCTGGGTTCAGTGGGCGACATCTTTGCAGAGTTCAACTGCGGCGGAATCGGCGTGATCTGCGGTATAAATCCAAAAAATGCAGAAAATGTCATGGGTTACCGGCCATGTGTGGGCATGGTGGGAGGCTGGATATTCTATCGCGGCAAGACCGATGGCAGCTTTTCCAGAGGAGATGTCAGGGATACCGTCCCCAACGACGAACAGTGGCAGTGGCTCATCTCACGCTTGCCGGAGTTCCTGGAGGCCATAGGCCAGCCGCAGCACCTGGCCACCCTTTCCAACAGGGACGAGTGGCGTATGCTCATTGCCCTTACTCCCCAGGAAAAGACACTCTCCAATCTGGGTTCCATGCCCATGCAGGACTTCAGGGCCAAGGTGTGGGAGGCTGCCTTTGGCGGGGATCCGTTGAGGGATATCGCCCCTGGCCTGGACAGAAGCCCCATCGGGCTCATCGTGACAGGCGAGCTCAGGCGTCGTGTCCCTTATTGGGCAAACCGCGCCAATGCCGCGCCATGCACCTTCTATTGTCCCACACACATCCCCACTGTGGAGCGTCTGCGCCTGATTCGGGAAGGAAAGATAGAGGAATCCTATGAGTTGACGCTGCGTTACACGCCATTTCCGGCCTCTGTCTGCGGCGCCATCTGTCCCAATCTGTGTATGGAGCAGTGTTCCAGGCAACTGGTGGATACGAGCATCGACATAGCCATGCTGGGCAGAGCGGTTCTGGATGCCAAGTTGCCGCCTGCAAAACCCAATATCGGCAAGAAGGTCGCCATCATAGGCGGTGGGCCTGCGGGCATGAATGCCGCATGGCAACTGGCACAGGAGGGCATCGAGGCCCACATCTATGAAAAGGAAGAGAAGCTGGGCGGCAAGATCGAACAGGTCATTCCATGGGAGCGCCTGAATATCGCCATCTGGCAAAAGGAACTGGAGCGTTTTCTGCGAATGCCCAATATAGTCCTGCATCTGGGACATGCGGTTACCAAAGAGGATTTTGAACGGTTTTTGAAGGAATATGAGTATGTCATAGTGGCAGCCGGCGCCCATGAGCCCAGGCGTATTCCATTTCCCGGCTCTGAACGGGTCATTACCGCACTGGACTTCCTGAAATCCGTCAAGAGGGGCAAACCCATACAAATCGGAAGGCGTGTGGTCATCATAGGTGCAGGCAATGTGGGTTGTGATGTGGCCTGTGAGGCATACAGACATGGCGCCGAACAGGTGATACTGGTGGACATTCAAAAGCCCTTGGCCTTTGGCAAGGAGCGTAAGGCGGCTGAGAAGTTGGGTGCTGTCTTCAGGTGGCCTGTCACCACCAAAGAGGTGACGGATGAGGGCCTGGTCCTGGCGGACGGAGAGGTGATCCCCGCGGATACGGTCATGATCTCCATCGGTGATGTGCCGGCCTTGCCGTTTTTGCCTGATACAGTGGAGCGTTTCAGGGGCTGGATCAAGACCGATGAGGCAGGCAGGACCTCTGATCCCAGAATATTCGCCATCGGAGATGTGGAAAAGCCAGGTCTTATCACCCATGCGCTGGGCGCTGGCAAACGCACAGCCGAATGTATCATTGCCCTGTTGACCGGCAAGGAGTGGAAGCCGTTTAAACAGCGGGTCATCGACAAAAAGTCCCTGACCACGGCCCATTATTGCCCCACTCATGGCAGTGGTTCCAGTGTGACGGACGAGGCGGACAGGTGCCTGAGCTGTGGTTCCTGCCGGGATTGCCATCTGTGCGAGACCATCTGCCCCACCAAGGCCATTTCCAGAAAAATCCTGCCCGACGGCGGCTATGAGTATGTCTCCGATGATTCCAAGTGCATTGCCTGCGGTTTCTGTGCGGACACCTGCCCCTGCGGCATCTGGGTGATGAAGCAGGCGTAAATTTTGAGGGGTGGCCATTGCAATGCTACGCACATATTTCATCAAATGATGCGGCATTTCAAACAGATGAACTCAAATACCAGCCTTTGAACAAACATCTGACTCGCGTAGCAAAGTATGCCTATGAGTTTGGCTGCGATGCGAGGGTTGGAGAACTGGCACAACTAGCTGGATTACTTCATGATTTGGGGAAGTATTCCAAAGAGTTTCAGGCGCGGCTGCGCGGGGCAAAAATCAGAGTGGACCACGCCACTGCAGGCGCAAAGGAGGTAATTCAGCTCTTCACAGGCACGCCCCAGGAAGGGCTTGCCACTCTGCTGGCGTATTGCATCAGCGGGCATCACACGGGCTTGCTGAATTACGGCAGCCCGACCGACCTGCCTGGCGATGGCACACTAGTAGCACGATTAAAGACCAATGTGTGCGATTACAGCGCCTATAAAAGCGAGATAGATATTTCCACGCTGGCACTGCCGCAACGGTTACACATCCGCCCGCTAAAAGGGCAGTTGGGCTTTTCGCTTTCGTTCCTGACACGCATGATTTACTCAGCGCTGGTGGATGCGGACTTTCAGGAAACCGAAGAATTCATGCAGGGCAAAAAGCCGCGCGGCGGTCATGGGAACATCCCCACCCTGCGCGATAAGTTAAATGCCTACCTGCGCCAATTCGAGAACCCCACCAGCGACATCAACCGCAAGCGCACCGAGACGCTCAAGGCGTGTGTGGAGAAAGCGGCACAGCGGCCCGGCTTTTTCAAGCTGACTGTGCCAACAGGTGGCGGTAAGACCCTGGCTTCGATGGCATTTGCGCTCAATCACGCCGCCGCACACGGCATGAAGCGCATCATCTATGTCATTCCCTTCACCACCATCATCGAACAGAACGCGAGCGTATTCAAGGAGATTTTCGGCGAAGAAAATGTGCTGGAGCATCACTCCAACTTCGATTGGGAGGCAAAAAAGCGCGAGGCGGCAGAGCAAGCCGACGACCGCACGCACAGCGTCTATGCCAAACTCAAACTGGCAGCGGAAAATTGGAATATTCCGATTGTGGTCACGACCAACGTCCAGTTTTTCGAGTCGCTGTTTGCCAACAAACCGTCTCGCTGCCGCAAACTGCACAACATCGCCAAAAGCGTCATCGTCTTCGACGAGGCCCAGATGTTCCCGCGCGACTATCTGCACCCCGCCATGTGCGCGGTGTGGGAACTGGTGACCAATTACGCAGCGAGCGCCGTCTTCTGCACCGCCACTCAGCCCAACCTGGAGCGCTTCCTGCCCCCTGGCACGCCTGTCACGGAGCTGATGCCTGAGCCACAGAAATTGTTCGACTTTTACAGGCGAGTGAAGATAGAAAATCTAGGCACACTCACCGATGATGAGCTGATCGCACGCCTGAATGCTCACAAACAGGTCTTATGCATCGTCAACACGCGGCGTCATGCCAGTGGCTTGTTCGAAATGCTGGAGGGCGAGGGCAATTATCACCTTTCGACTCGAATGTGTCCCGCGCATCGTCGGCAGAAGTTGGCGGAGATTCGCCAACGGCTTGAAAACGGTCAGGTGTGCCGCGTCATCTCCACGACAGTGATGGAGGCAGGCATTGACCTAGATTTCCCCGTCGGCTATCGCGGCCTCACAGGGCTGGATTCCATCAATCAGGCGGCGGGCCGCGTCAATCGTGAGATGAAGCGCGGGGTCAGCGAGATGTTCATCTTCGAGCCACAATCGGAGTTCATCAAGAAAACCCCGCGATACATTTCACAGGCGGTGGAGATTGCCCGCGCCGTCTTGCGCGACCATGCTGAGCAGCCAATTGCCATTCCCGCAATTGAGGCATATTTCGAGCGGCTTTACTCCCTGCAAGACCCGCAGGCATTCGACTACAAGCGCATCATGGAATGTTTTGAGGATAGCGATGGAAAATTCGAGTTTGAGACGGCGGCTCGCAAATTCCAGGTCATCGAAGACTCAACTGTGACCGTGATTATTCCGTTCAACGAGGAGGCGAAACATCTGATTGAAGAACTAAAATATACTCAATACCCGTCATCCACCCTGCGAAAATTGCAGCCGTACACGGTTTCGATTTATCAGGGCGAGTTCGAGGCGCTCAGTAGCAAGGGCGTCATTTTGACCATTGCAGAGGAATATGCAGTCTTGAATTCAGAGCATTTTGACGAATACTACTCGCTCGATAGAGGCATACTCGTCCCTGAAAGCGGCGGCGGAGATGGGCTGTTTTTCTAATCCAACCCATGTCATTGCGAGGAGGGCGTTCCCTTCGGCTTCGCTCAGGGCATGCTTCCGCCCGAAGCAATCCCCCGTTGATGAGGAGATTGCTTCGACCTGCTCCGCAGGTCTCGCAATGACATACAAACCGAAAGGAGGTTCAACACTATGGGATACGGTATCACCATTCGCGTGCGCGGACCCTATGCCCTGTTCACCCGACCAGAAATGAAGGTGGAACGGGTCAGTTACGATGTCATCACTCCATCGGCGGCGCGCGGCATCATCGAGGCGGTCTATTGGAAGCCCGCCATTCGCTGGGTGATAGATAAAATCCACGTCCTGAGCGAAATCCAGTTCACCAACATTCGCCGCAATGAGGTGAGCGAAAAGGCATCTGTGGATAATGCCTTGCAGGTCATGAAGGGGGCACAAAAACCGCTCTACATCTCCGCAGTGGATAGCCGTCAGCAGCGCGCTTCGATGGTTCTGAAGGACGTGGATTACATTATCGAGGCGCACTTCGAGTTGACCGACAAGGCAGGCGCGGAGGACACGGAAGAAAAGCACTACAACATCGTCCTGCGCCGCCTGCGCCAGGGACAGTGTTTCTATGCGCCCTGTTTGGGAACGCGTGAATTCGGCGCGATCGTGGAACTCATCGAGGACAAGCGCGACATCCCCAAAAGCCCGCTGACGGGCGTGCGCGACTTTGGCTGGATGCTGTACGATTTGGATTTTTCCAACTCACGCGACATTCGCCCAAAGTTCTTCAAGGCCAAAATGGTGAACGGCGTGATTGACCTGACGGCCGTGGAGGTGCGGCAATGATTTTGCAGTCGCTCTATAACTACTATCAGATTTTGCTCAAAGACGACTCGCTGGACATCGCCCCGCCAGGCTACAGCGCGGCAAACGTCAGCTTTGCGCTCAATCTCTCGCCAACGGGAGACTTGCTGGATATTTTCCCGTTTACCACCAAGTTCTTCGATGGCAAGAAAGAACGCGAGAGAAATTACCGCCGCATGATTGTTCCAGAGCAAGTCAAGCGGACAGGCGCAGTTCCGAACTTCCTTTGCGACAACTCTGCTTATGCCTTGGGAATTTCGGAGAAAGACCAGGATGAGCCTGAATACAGCCGCAAACGTTTTGAGGTGTTTCGTCAACTCAACATGGAAATTCTCGCCAAAGCGAATAGCGATGTTGCCCGCGCAGTGATTGCCTTCCTGCAAAAACACGACCCGCAAAGCGCCCGCCAGCACCCCGTCATTGCCCGCCATCTGGAAGCCTTGCTCGAAGGCGGCAACCTGATTTTTCAGGTCAACGGGCAAAGCACGCTGGAAGACCCTGAAATCAGGCGCGCTTGGGAAGAATACAAACTGGGGCAGGAAGCCGTCGAAATGCAGTGCCTGGTGACAGGCGAGGTCGAACCGATTGCCCGCCTGCACCCCAGCATTCAAGGCGTGCGCGATGCTCGAGCAACTGGCGCTTCGCTGGTCAGTTTCAACGAACGCGCATATGAGTCTTACAATCGCATGAAAGGTCAGGGCTTGAATTCGCCCGTCAGCCAGCATGTGGCGTCAGGCTACGGTGTAGCGCTCAACTATCTGCTTTCCAATCAGAATCCCAATCGCAAAATCTATTTGGGCGATACCACTGTCGTTTACTGGGCAGAAAGTGCAGATAAGCGTTATGCCAGCGCGTTTGCGGCGCTCATCCACCCAGAGTTTTTGGAAGGCGAAAGCGCTGCAGACCAGACCGCCCGCAAAAAGGCTGAAAAGAAAATGGGCGAAACAGCGGAGAAAGTGCAGAAAGGACAGGCGTTGGATGTCGCCAAACTGCGCGAGGGGTTGGATGACAGCACGCGTTTTTATGTGTTGGGGCTTGCACCCAATGCGGCGCGGCTGGCTGTGCGTTTCTTTCTCACCGAGCCATTTGGCGTGTTCGCCGAGCGCATCATGCAGCACTACGCAGACCTGAAAATCGATAAGGAATTCGCCAATCAGCCCGATTACCTTTCGCCCTACCGCATTCTGGCAGAGTGCGTTTCACCCAACGTGGCGCGGGAGGACGATGAAGTGAAGCAATCCTGGTCGCTTTTGGGCGGGGCGTTGATGCGCTCGGTGCTGATGGCCGCGCCCTACCCCGAAGGTTTATATGCCGCCATGCTCAACCGCATCCGCCACGACAGCGATGAGGAAAAACGCAGCATCAAAATCAACTACGTCCGCGCCGCGTACATCAAGGCGCATTTGTTACGGAAATACCGTCTTCAAGACCACAATCCCTATCAGGAGGCTTTGCAAATGTCACTCAACGAATCGTTTACTCATCCCGCCTATGTGCTGGGACGCCTGTTCGCTGTGCTGGAAAAAGCGCAGCGGGAGGCCGTCGGTCAGAACATCAACGCCACCATCAAAGATCGCTATTTCACGTCCGCCTGTGCCACACCCGCCAGCGTCTTTCCCACCCTGCTGCGGCTCGCCCACCACTGGACAGCCAAAGCCGAATACGGCGGCGTATCGGACAGGAGAATTCAGGATTTGCTGGGCATGCTCGATGCCAGGCCTTTCCCGTTCCGCCTGACACTGGAGGAACAGGGCGTGTTCGTGTTGGGCTACTATCACCAGCGCGCCGCGTTCTATGCCAAAAATGGCGAGAAGGCTGAAGAAGCTGAATAGCGATGTCATTGCGAGACCTGCGGAGCAGGTCGAAGCAATCTCCCACAAACAGGAGACTGCTTCGCCTTCGGCTCGCAGTGACA
>Ga0209018_1003343_pt1 | contig 10285 bp, 6 predicted proteins | sample YNPBryBLVA2012_FD_185814 | JGI IMG/M metagenome (GOLD analysis project Ga0209018, IMG submission 185814) | Anoxygenic and chlorotrophic microbial mat microbial communities from Yellowstone National Park, USA - YNP Bryant BLVA 2012 (SPAdes)... ...
CCCGCGATCGTGCTGTCGATGCCCTGGTAGCATTTGGCACACGCTGCGCCACACGCCTCGCCGTCACCTTGCCTTGACCCGGTACATTCTCCCCGAATGACCAACCAATGGCCCCGGATTCGTGGAGGCCACAAGTGGGCACGCCACTTGCTGTCATGTTCGTCGAATCCCTGTGGCACAGACATGCCCAGGGCCCTTGCTTGTTCCTGCACGACCCACGATCACGGGAGGATTCCGATGCCCAAACATCTTTATCGAACGACAAACGGTTGGTGGTTGGCAGCGGCCGGGATGGTCGCGGCCCTGGGGATGTTCGCCTGCTCCAGCTCATCCGGGCAGTCTGAAACCGGCGGCCATGGCGGAGGCAACGGCGACAACGGCTTCGTGTCCGACGACCCCAACCCCTCGAGCAATGTCGGCCAGGGCGGAGACTACAATGGAGGCGCGGACGCGGGGGCGGCGGGCGGCAGCGGCGGCGCCGCCGGCGCTGGCGGCCAGAACGCTGCCCCGGGCGACGAAGCCTCTCCCGAGCGCATCATCGAGGAAGCCGACATCATCCAGGTCCAAGGCAACCGCCTGTACGCGCTGTCCTACTACAGCGGCCTGGCCGTCATCGACATCGGCACGCAGGACAAGCTTTCCCTGCTTGGGCGCTACCGCACGAACGCGCAACCCTTCGAGATGATCATCCGCGACAACGTGGTGCTCGCCATGTTCTCGTCGTACCCCATCTGGGCATATTCGGGTGATGGAGGGGGCTGGTCCGTCCAGCAGACGAGCCGCGTGGTCGCTCTCGACACCACCAACCCTGCCAACATCCAAGAGATTGGCGTATACGACGTGCCGGGCGAGATCTCCGACTCCCGCGTGGTGGGCGACATCTTCTACGTCGTGTCTTACGAGAACGGCTATTGCTGGGAGTGCGACACCACGCCCAACACCACCATCATCTCTCTGGACGTCTCCAATCCTCAAGCCATCCGCCTGGTCGACAAGCTCAGCTTCCAGGACCAGCAGAACAGCTACGGATGGTACAAGCGCAACATCTCCGTCACCACCGACCGCATGTACGTGTCGGGCCAGAACTGGGACTGGAACGCCGGCACCGGCCACTCCACGATCGAAGTCGTGGACATCTCCGACCCCGCGGGCGACCTGGTCAAGGGCGCGAGCGTGCCTGTGCAGGGGCAGATCGAGTCACGCTGGCAGATGGACGAATACCAGGGCGTGCTCCGAGTCGTGAGCCAACCGGGCGCCGGCTGGGGATCCATCGACACGCCGGTGGTGGAAACCTTCCAAGTGGTCTCGGCTCAGCAGCTCACCCCCCTCGGGCAGCTCACGATGACCCTGCCCAGGCCCGAGAACCTGCAAAGCGTGCGATTCGACGGCACGCGCGCCTTTGCCGTCACCTTCCAGCAGACGGACCCGTTGTTCACCCTCGACCTGAGCGACCCGGCTCAGCCCAAGCAGGTGGGTGAGCTCGAAATGCCGGGCTATCTCTACTACATGGCCCCCAGGGGCGACCGCATGCTCGCCCTCGGATATGACCAGAGCAATGCCTCCGGATCCATCACTGTCTCCCTCTTCGATATCTCGGACCTGGCCCACCCATCGATGATCCAGCGAGCCAACTTCGGCGGCGACTGGGGCTGGCTTCCTGAGGACCAGGACCGCATCCACAAGGCGTTCAACATCCTCGACGACCAGAACCTCATCCTCGTGCCCTACTCGGGGTGGGACTACAACGACACGAGCTACTACTGCGGACGCTACACAAGCGGCATCCAGCTCCTGGACTTCACGCACGACTCGTTGACCCTGCGCGGGTCGGCCCCCCAGCGCGGCACCGCGCGACGAGCATTCCTGCACAATGACCGCCTCTTCGCCGTCTCCGACGAAGGAGTGAACACCTTCGACATCTCGAACCGCGACGCTCCGGTCGCCAAGGCCAGCCTGAACCTGGCCCACAATGCCGTCAAGGCCATCCCCGTCGGCAACAAGCTGGTCCAGATCTCCGGCGACTGGTGGACCGAGCAGGCAGAGCTGTCCGTCTTCCCGTTGAATGACCCGGAGCGCGATCAGCCGCTCGGCACGCTAAACTTGCGCGTCCTCGACACCCAGAACTCGCCCTACCCCGACACCTGCTACAGCTACTACGGCTTCGTCTATGGCTCGACCATGTTCGCGCAGGACCACTACGTGTGGCTCGTGTGGGACGACACCTACTGGGGCTACTACGATTACAACAACCCGACGGGGCGCACCTCGATCGCCGTCATCGACGTAGCCGACGCCGCGCATCCGGTGCTCGTGAGCCGGACCGACTTCAGCTTCCGGTTCGACGGCTGGTACTGGTATGACTACTACGGCTACGACGGATACTACGGTTACGGCGCCATGCTGAGCGCCGGCAGGAAGGCAGTGCAGTACGGCAGCACGCTCGTGCTGCAGGAGTACCAGCAGGGCTCGTGGGACTACCAGACGAACGAGTACGTCGAACCCGGCCCGCCCAACCTGCGCGTCATCGACCTGTCCGACCCGGCGCACCCGACCCTGGCGGCGACGATCGCCGAACCCGCGGGCCACGGCCACACCGCGCTTCAGCTCGACGGCGCGACGGTCTACACCTCGCACTATGAAGATGTCCCCGGGTACCCCGGCAAGGTCCGCTTCTTCGTGGACCGCTGGAACATCGCCAATCCAGCGGCGCCGATCGAGCTCGACCCCATCAACGTCCCGGGATCGCTGGTGACCGTCGACGCTGCCACCAACCGCATCCTCACGGTCGACTATCAGCGACTGACCGCCCCTGCCTCGGACTGGAGCGACTGCCAGACCCTGTGGGGCGGCATGGGTTGGTTCGACTACGATGCCGGCGAGTGTGTCGGATACCGACGCTACCTGCGCCTCGTCGACGTCAATGGCTCCCAAGCCTCGTTGCTCGACACGCTGCAGCTCGAGGATGGCTGGTACTCGAACCCGTCGGTGGGCAGCGACCGCGTGTTCCTGGTGAAGTACGGAAACTACTACTGGACCGGCAACGAGTACCAGGGCGACCCGCGCAACCAGCTCATCACGCTGAGCGGCTTCCAGAGCGGCCATCTCAACCAGTCGCCAGCGGTACCGCTCGAAGACCAGTACTGGTCCTGGAACAGCGTCTTCGCTCATGGCACCAAGGCCATCGCGATGGGCTGGTATCCCGGATCCCTCGCCGTGTACGACACCACCAACGCCGCCGCGGCGCCCCAGCTCGTCAAGTCCCAGGAGCTTTATGGCTATCCGAACGACGTGACCATCGTGGGTGACACGGCGATCTGCTCGCTTGGATACTACGGCGTCCAGGCGGTCTCGCTCTCCTCTCCGTGAGCCAGCCCGAGCTTCCTTGTCCCCCGTTCTGCCGAAGTCCTCATCAAGCCGACGACGACTCGTTCCTCCCGAGACCCTGACCGGGCCAGTGGCAAGGACGGGGGATCTCTACGACCGCACTATCTGGCGGGCGCACAACCGATGCCGTGGTAGCGACGCCGCCGATGGCGCGGTGGATGCGGCAGGTTCCGCCCGACTCCGGTCGGCGCCAGCCCCCATTGGGACCAGGTTCGACAAGGCGCCCCCATGCACAACCGGGGGTGGACATCGACGGTGCCATCGCACAAGATACGTTACCGGTGGCTGCTTTCGGTCGATGGGGATTGGGCAAGTTGCAGGAAAAACGCGCATGAAGCGCACGGTAGTCTTCGTAATCTGCACGGTCGAGCACGACGAGACCGGTCGCGCGCCGTTCTTCCACAGCACGGCGTCCTATCTATTGCGGTCGTACCTGTCGCGCTGCGACGACGTGCGCGACGCCTGGGACTTCCAGATCGTCGAGTTCATTCCACCAGCGTCCACGCGCACGTCGTTCCTGGACCGAGCTCACGAGTCGATCCTCCATGCGGTGCAGCGTCACCGACCTGCCGTGGTCGCCTTGAGCCTGTACGTGTGGAATGTGGTTGCGTGCCACCAACTCGCGATGATGATTCGGCAACTCATGCCTGAGGTCCTGGTGCTTGCGGGCGGACCTGAGGTTGCGGACCGGGCGCAGTTCGTGGAGAGTTTTCCGGGATTCGACGTGCTGGTGGAGGGCGACGGGGAGCTGCCCCTGCGGCGCATCCTGGTTGCGATACAATCAGGCAGGTCGCTCGATGGCATCCCGAACGTGAGCTACCGCGGGCCCGACGGAAGATTCGTCCACAACCCGACCAAGCTCGAGTTCGAGGACATGGATGCGCTTCCGAATTTCTACGCGGACGTGCCCGAACGCTTGCGTGGGAACGCGTTTTTCCTGACGGCGCGAGGGTGCAGCAACCACTGCACGTATTGTCTCTGGGCCAAGCAAGGGCTTCGAAAACGCAGCGACGAGAAGATGCTGGCGGAACTCGAAACCATCGTGGCGGGACCGTGCGACCACATCGTAGTCTGGGATTACGATCTCCTGGACCTGTATGTGCGAAAGCCCGACGTACTGGACGCGATGTGTGCAATCTTGGCGCATAACCCGAAGATGACGACCGAGTTCTTCGTCAACACCGAACTGCTGCTCCATCCGGTGCTGCCCGACCTCATCCGACGCATGAACGTGGTACGCGTCAACGTGGGGCTGCAGTCAGGGCACCCAGAGACCTTGCGGCTGGTGGGGCGCCCTTGGGCGATCGCGTCGATCGACACGTTGTTCCAGGTTCCGGACGACCTCAAGCCCTATCTCGTGGTGGAGTTGATCTACCCGCTTCCCGGTGAGACGCTGGACACGTATCTCGGAACCATCGAGCGATTGATCGCCGCGGGGTACTTCCGCCTCCAGCTCTTCCCCCTCATGGTCCTACGCGGGTCAGCCATACAGCGGTCGGCCCGTTCGCTGGGCCTGCGCTACATGAAGCAGCCCCCCTACTTCTGCTACGAAACCCCAACCGTCTCGCGCGACGACCGCATGGCGATGGCGGCCGTCGCGTTCGTGTTGTCGTCGTTGTGCGAAGCCCCGGCCCAGTCATGGCTGCAAAAGAAGGTGCAAACGTGGGTATGCAGCCACCCGGACCTGCCGAAAACGATCGCCCATCGGGCGGGCCAGTGCGTGGACCTCGACACGCTGCTGGGCGAGGTGCTCGAACAGATCTTCGGACTCGCTGCACGCACTGCCTACTCCGGCGCGCACAACGTTGATGAGCTGTACCAAGCGCTACAGAAATCCCACGACCACGCTCCCTCGCTGCCTGCCCGAAGCGACGCGCCCGAACCGCTTCTGCCGACTACCGAACTACGCAAGGCGCTGGCGGGCGTCGGGATCGACCTGCTCGCCGTGACGACCGAAGGCCCGGCACAACTACTCCTGCGATGCAGCGTCGCCGGCCAACCCGTGGATCTGTTCCTGCTGCCTGCGCACGTCGATGCGCCTTGCTACGCGGCCACGGAGCACTTCAAGATCGGCTACCAAGGGTCGCTTCCCGACCAGCGCATCATGCGGCGCCTTGTGGAGTGCATCGCCGCCCTCGAGCGTGCCCAGGGGGCACAGACGAGGGGTGCCTAGCGCGCGAACCGCCAGCCCGGTCGACTCGCAGCCCCTCGGCGACCTCCCAACGACCGCAGGCCCCGTGCAACCTGGTGCGAGAGGCCCCTCGACGGTAGCAAGGACCATGCGACGGTCGACTCCCCCCCGACGAGTCAGCACGCTGGACACGCCCCGCGCCGGATGCGACAACCGCGGCATGCCCCTGCCCTCCCGCGAGGATGCCCTGAGCATCCTGCACGAATACGTTCACGGCGATTACCTGCTGCGTCACAGCCGGGCCACCGAGGCCATCCTGCACGTCCTGGCCCCCCAGTTCTCTGCGGACCCCGCGCTGTGGAGCATCACCGGCCTGCTCCACGACCTCGACCTCGAGATCGTGGGCGATGACGCCCGACGCCACGGCCTGGAAACGGTCCGCATCCTCCGCGAGCGGTTCGACTATCCCCAGGCCGGCCTCGACGCCATCCTCGCCCACAACGGAGACGTCCTCGACATTCCGTGCCGATCCACCCTCGATCACGCGCTGACCGCCGCCGAGTCCATCACCGGCATGGTGTTCGCCACGGCGCTCATCCTCCCTTCGCGCAGACTCGCCGACGTCAAGCCGAAGTCCGTGGCCAAACGCCTCAAGGAGCCTCGCTTCGCTGCCAAGGTCAGCCGCGAGCGCGTCGGCCATCACCAGGATATCGGCCTGGACGTCCTCACCTTCTGCACCCTTGCGGTCGAGTGCATGCAAGCCATTGCCCCGGAGCTGGAGTAACGGTTTGGACCAACCCCTGTTGTTCCGCGACGACCACCTCGCGGCGTTCCTCAAACCCTCCGGGCTTGCGGTCCATCGTGGCTGGGCTCGCGACGCTACCACCTGCCTCGACCTCGCTGCACAGACGCTTCGCTGCCGCGTGTTCCCCGTCCATCGCCTCGACCGCGGCACCAGCGGTGTGATCGTCTTCGCGCTCCGGTCCGAGGTCGCCGCCGCCATGCAGCAACTCTTCCGCGCCAATGCCGTGCACAAGACCTACCTGGCCCTCGTGCGCGACACTGCGCCCGAGTCCGGTGTCATCGACCACCCGATACCGAACGATGTCGACGGCCCCAGGGTTGACGCCATCACCGAATTCAGCCGGCGATGGGTCGGAGATCACGCGTCCCTGGTCGTCTGCCACCCACGGTCCGGACGTCTGCACCAGGTGCGTCGCCACATGAAGCACATCAGCCATCCCGTGCTGGGCGACACGAAGTATGGCGACGGCAAGGTCAACCGGTATCATCGCGACAAGTACGGATTGAACAGGCTCGCCTTGCACGCCGCGCGCATCTGTTTCGTGCATCCTGCTTCCGGCGCATCGCTGTGCCTGCAGGCTCCCGTGCCCGACGACCTCGCTTGTCCCTTCGCACGCCTGGGCATTCCACCCGAGGCCTGGCAACTTCCGGCATCGCCGCCCTCGTGACCGGCGCCCGGAGCCAACATGGTGGGACGCACGTGTCCGCGTGCGCGCCCTCTGCTTGACTTCGCGCGCCCGCGCCGCTAGTCGCCCCATCAGCCGTGCATGGGGCACGGCTCGCGTTCCTTCAGCGGGCCCGGCAGGAACGAGTGACGACCACGTCTCTGACGGGCCCCGCACGCGCACCGGAAAGCTGCCATGCATACGATCCCCACCAACCGCTCGTTGCTCCACTTCCTCGACCAGCTCGAATACACGGAAGCCGCCCTGTCCGCACACCCCGACACCATCGATCTCGCTCCACCCTATCGCGAGGCCATCGACGACTGGAAGCGCGTGTTCGACACCCAGCGGTCCACGCGACGCGAACTCGTGCGTGCCAACGCCCTCGTGTCCGTGCGCGACGACCAACTCGACACCATCACCACCGAGTTCGGTGTCAACCTGCTGGCCGACGTGCGCGGCAATCGTAAGAGCGCCGAGTTCCGCATCCACTTTGCATCGGCGCCGTCCGAGCTCATTCGCATGGCCCTTCGCAAGCAGTGCGCGCACACCATCAACGTGATGGTCCCCGAGCTGCGCAAGCGCCCGGCGAAACACCCGCTGCGTGCCTTCGCGAACCGGCTCGAGACCGCAGCGAAGTCCGCCACGGAGTCGCTCGACGCGCGCGCGACCGCCCGCGCCAACGCCTCGCGCGCGGCTGTCGAGGTCGACGAGTGGAAGGAAGGCGTCAACACGCTGCGCCTCGGCACGTATGCAACGCTGCTGCGCATCGCCGCCGACAAGAAGTACCCGCGATCGTGGGCCGATACGTTCTTCGCCCGCCTGCCCAGCGGCGCCGCCGACCAGGACGACGAAGAGCCGGCCGAGCCTGCGCCGACCCCGCCCACCGCCTGAACCACCCACGGCGCGGGGCGAACGTCGCTGATGCAGACGTCGTAGGGGGCGTGGTTCGCCCTCACTACCATCGTTTCAGACCTTGCTCACGGCTCGTCCATCGGCGAACAACCCCGGTGCGGACCTTGATCCACCCGGTAGCACTGCCAACCATGTCCCCAGCAGGGTCCGTAGCAGGGGCGTTCCATGCTCACCATGCGTGTTGCGGACCCTGCAACCGGCGTGGTTGGCTCCTACCAGCACGAGTGCAAAGCCCGTACGCGTCATGGACGCGGTTTGGGCAGGCCCCCCCGTTGCCTGACCGCGCTGCGGCCCCCACCCACTGTCCGCCCTGGCTGGACTGCACATGGGTCAATCATGTAGGTGTGAATCATACGTGCTCACAGGCGGGAACGCGTGGATCCCACTCCCGCCTTTCCACGGCTCCAGCCTCCGCCTCGGGGAGCGGCCCTGGCCTGCTGAAGAACGCCCGAATCCAGCGTCGAATCTGGGGGATGCAGCCCTGGTGAACCGCGTTTGCACAGAGCTATGGCCATGTAGTTTGGCTGGCATACTCCTCGCATGGGGCCGCGGCTACCGAACCCGAGACAGAGGACTCTCACCATGGCGCACACTCGCTGGATTCACCGTGGCCTCCCCTTCATCGCCGCTCCCCTGCTGGCCCTCGGCTGCTCCTCCGCGGGATCCGGGGACGACAGCGGCGACGGCTCGGAGCCGAGCCAGGAGGAGATCGACGCTTGGAACAACGCCTACGAAGAGAACGCTTCCGGGAAAGCGGACAGTGCCGGATGTTCGGGCGTGATCGTTCCAGACCGAGGTGGCTTCAACAAGCGCATCGCGCTCACGTTCGACGACGGTCCCAATCTCGAGAACACGCCCAAGGTGCTCGACATCCTCGCCAGGCACCACGCGGTCGGCACGTTCTTCGTCAACGGCAAGAACGTGCGGTCCCAGGCGCACCGCGACCTGCTCGAGCAGATGGCCGCAGCCGGCCACATCATCGGCAACCACTCGCAGAACCACGCGAACCTGGCACAGGTTTCGGCATCGCAGCTCCAAGCCGAGATCGAGCAGACCCATCAGATCCTCGTCGACCTGAACCTCCATCCGCGCTTCTTCCGGTTCCCCTTCGGGGCGTCGACGTGCTCGACCGCCGAGACGGTCCGGTCCTACGGCTACGCGGTCACCGGCTGGCACATCGACTCGGCGGACTGGTGCTACGGTGCGCCAGCGGGCGGTGTCGGGTATTGCGCCAAGAGCACATTCAAGTACGTGCCCGACGAGTACCGGTCGGACATCGCCGGATACGTGCTGTCACAGGCGAAGGCCATCGGCGGAGGCGTGCTGCTGTTCCACGACATCCACGCCTACACGGTCAGCCAGCTCGACAACATCTTGACCAGGCTGGAGCAGAACGGTTTCAGCTTCGTGCCCCTGAACGACGCGACGACATTCCCGAAGCTCAACGGCGCTGCCGCGCCCCAGTCGGCGTGGATCGGAACGCCCTGCAAGGCCAACGAGACCTGCAATTTCTCGGTATCGGGCGAGAAGGGCTACTGCCATATGTTCGAAGACGAGGCGGGCGAGCCGCAGGGGTTCTGCTCGCTGGCGTGCGCGGGGTACTGTCCCGATCGGTCCGGCACCGCGCCCACGTTCTGCGTGAGCCTCGACGGCGGCTCGACCGGTGCGTGCGTCGCGAAGGCGAGCGACCTGAATCACCAGTGCGATGACCTCCCGGGCACGTCCCCCGCCCAAGCAGACCGCTACGTCGGCAGCAGCACCGCCCCTGCATCGACAGCCACGGTGTGCATGCCCCCGATGGCTCCGTGAGCCGTCGCCCCCAGTCCCCTTCGTCGTTCTCGCCAACCTTCGCGTTGCCATCCCGATGGGAGGAATGGGAGGCGGGCCTCGATCGATTCGGGGCGCTGCCGCGCCTCTGGTGGCGGTGACAGCGTGGACGCCGTCGGTGCGGAGCAGGCCTCGGTCGATTCGGGGCGCTGCCGCGCGGCTCGGTCGCCGTCGATGAGGCGTTCGCCCTACTTGTCGTGGACCGGCGGTGGTAGCGGTAGGGTCCGGCCGTGCCGATGGCGAGGCAACTATCGCAGCAATTGGCAGAGTTTGTAGAGGGTCGAGGCAGAGCGGGGTTCGTGGCTGGGTGGCGGCCGCCACATTCGGGCAGATTCCGCCACGTGCGGGTTTTCCCTCGGAGGAAAACGGGTGACGAAGTGGCGTGGGTGGGCGGTCCGGGTGGCGGGGCGCCACGTCGCCTCACGCGTGAAGTACGAGAAAACAAGGGCCGACGCGATGGCACAGATGCTGCCCAGGGGGACGGCAGCGGTGTTCGCGAAGCGGCAGCGTACGGGTCGTGGAGCGGGCATCGAGGAGGCTCGGGAAGCATTCCCTTGCG
>Ga0209018_1003344_pt1 | contig 10284 bp, 6 predicted proteins | sample YNPBryBLVA2012_FD_185814 | JGI IMG/M metagenome (GOLD analysis project Ga0209018, IMG submission 185814) | Anoxygenic and chlorotrophic microbial mat microbial communities from Yellowstone National Park, USA - YNP Bryant BLVA 2012 (SPAdes)... ...
CGACGGCTGTGTGACTTCGTGGACCCCCGCTTTCGCGGGGGTGACGGTCGGGGCTGGCGTGGCGGTCTGAGGTGGGATGGCAATCGGCAGGGTGGCGGTCGGCTCGCGGCCCGGGCCGCCTGGTGGCTGGCCAACGGCGTCGGATATGGGATGGCGGTCGGCAGGGTGGCGGTCGGGGCCGGGGTGATGTCCGCCTTTGCGCCGGCGCTGACCCTCGGCTTGGCGGTGATGTTCGGCGCGGGGTGACGGCCGGGGCGGGGATGGCGCTCGGTGCGGGGGCGGCGGGCGCGCAGGGCGGGCGGCACGCAGAACCCAGAGGGCTTGGGTCCAGGATGCGGGACGACGCGGGGCCGCACAATCCCGGCCTGGCCTGCCTCCCGGGGCGGACGGGCGTGGCGCTCGGCGTTGCGCGTGGTTTCGGGGGGCTCGTCCGGGTGGCGGGCGATCACGGGGCCGGCACAGGGCTACCCCGAAAAAGAATCTTGGCGAGTTTTGGTCACTGTGGGCCTCCCGCGCCACTTATCTAAGGGAGGCCCCATCGATGGGACGCGCACGGCGGGCGCAAACGAAAAGACGGAGCACCTCGCTGCTACGCGCCCTCGGGAGGCCCCGACTTGTGGGCCAAGGGGCACCAGCCGACTCAGGGTGGAGTACGCCAGACATTTTAGCTCGACCCCGAAGCCATGCCAAGGACGTTCCGGAAAAAACAAGGGCGGCGAACGCCGGCCATGGGGTTGGGCCAGGACCGGGAGTCTTATCGCCGGATCTGCGACTGCCTCCGTCACAAGGATGGCATCGTAGCGTACAAGAACCGGAACTTCTCCACGCTGGGCGACCAGTGCCGTTTTCGGTTCGAGAGTTTGGTGGTCTGCGTTTGTTCATGCGGCACGGCGTTCGACCTCATGATGACGCCGGTACGATTTCCAGCTCTTGAGACTGATGTCGCGCGTTTTGTTTCGCCAGGCGAGGTATTGCTCGATGGCGGCTTGTGGTTCCTCGTGGGTGCGGAAGTCCGAGTTTTCCAGGGCGAACTTGCGAAGCGCCCTGAGATGGCACTCGATCCGGTTCAACCACGAGGCGTTGCTGGGGGAGAACCGGACGCGGTGTCGGGCAGCCCACTGCCGGACCTCCTGTTTGCCATGGTAGCTGGCGTTGTCCAGCACGAGGAAGAGCGCTCCGCTGTGGCGATACCGGCGCCGAAGCCCTCGCAGGAACCGCAGGAACTCGACCCAGTTCCTCTGCTTCGTGAAGCGGCCGAACGAACGGTCCGTCTTGCTGTCGTCGGCCCCGACCAAGTAGCGGACGCCCCCGCGAGGGCGTGGGAGGGCGGGCTTTGCGCCGGCGCCGGCGGGCCGGGGCTTATGAGGTACCCGGCTTGTCCTGGTCGGCGGGCAGGGCCGCCGCCATCTCGCCGGGCAACTCGGGCTGATACTCGTAGAACGTCCGGAACTGCTCGCGGAAGTAGCCGCCTCGTCGGACCTGTGCCGCGTTGAGCACGGCCCCGAACAGGTGTGCGTTGACCCGTTCGAGCTGCAGGCGGGCCCGCTGCGCCACGCCGCGCGAGTTCGCCTTCGCACGGCAGACGAGGATCACGCCGTCGACCATGCCCCCGAGCACGAGGGCGTCGGTGACCAGCAGCGCCGGAGGGCCGTCGAAGATCACCTGGTCGTAGCGTTCGACGGCCTGCGTGATCAGGTCCCGCATGTAGCTGCTGCCCAGCAGCTCGGCCGGGTTGGGAGGCGTCGGTCCGGCGGGCAGCACGTCCAGATTCGGCAGCGGGGTATGGTGGACCAGCTCCTCGAGCCGCGCCTGGCCCACCAGGATGTTGCTCAGGCCGCGCGGTCCGCCCGCGAAGATCGTATGGACCGACGGCCTCCGGAAGTTCGTGTCCACCAGCAGGACCCGCCGGCCGCTCTGCGCGATGGAGATCGACAGATTGGCCGCGACGGTGGTCTTTCCGTCCTCGGGTCGCGGGCTGGTCACGAGCACGGTCCGCTGGCGCTCGGCCGGTGCGCTCAGCAGCAGGTTCGTCCGGATCGCGCGGAACGCCTCGGCGATCATGGATCGCGGGGCGGTGTGGGCCGCCGTCTCGACCTTGTCGATGGCGACCTCCTCGTCGTCGGTGTCGGGTACGGTGCCGAGGATCGGCACGTTCACGTGGCGGACGATGTCGCTGGGCGTCCGCACGGAGGTGTCGGCGACCTCCAGTCCGACGGCCAGGAGCAGCGCGATGAGCAGGCCGCCGATTGTGCCGAGCGACATGTTCAGTGCCCAGCTCGGGCTGCTCCGTTCGAGCGGGCGGGTGGCGTCCTGGGCCCGTGTGACCCGGATGGTCCGCTCCTGCTGGGTGATGATCTGGAGGGCGCGGACGAACTCGTCCATCTGCGCCAGGCTCGTCTCGTACTGCTTCTGCTGGGCATCGAGCATTTCGTACTCGGCCAGATCGTCGTCGAGGTCGCGCTGCCGCGCTTCCTGCTCCTGGAGCTTTTCCATCAGCTCGGAGAGGGCGTCCGTGGCGTTGAGGTAGGCCATTTCCGCCTGATCCATCTCGTACTGGCGGACCTGCTCCTCCTTGTCGGCCGTCTCCTTCTCCAGCTTTTGGCGGACGGCCTCGATCTGCGCGTCCAGTTCGCGGACCTGCCGGTGCCGGTCCCCGTAGGTCTGGGCGGCGATCTGCCGGCTGTGCTCGAGCTGCACGAGGTTCTGCTTGAGTGTCGCGATCAGAGGATCGCTCTCGATCATCATCCGCATCTGGGGCGAAATGGGCATGTTGCGGCCCTGGGCCCCGCGGAGGCTCTCCCAGACGGCCCGATAGGCGATCGTGTCGGCCTGGAGCCGGGTGTACTCCGCCGTCAGGGCGCGGAGCGCTTCGGCCACGGCGTTGACCCCGTGCGTGGCGCCGGGAATCGCCAGGCCCTTGACGATCGTGCTCTTGCGCTGCTGGATGGAGTTGATGGCGTTCTGCAACTCGTCCCGCTGCTGCTTGTAGTCGCGGAGCTGTTCGCTGTACTGGGCGCGGGACAGCACGTCGGCCCGGGCGATGTACTTGTCGACGATCGCGTTGACAATCCGGTGGGGGTCGTCGGGGTTCTTGCAGGCCATCGAGATCGAGAGGAAGCTCGTTCGCTCGATCGGGACGACGACGAGGTCTTCCTGGAGGTCCAGGAGGCGCTTGTCGCCCTCGTCGGGGCCGTAGCTGTTGAACCAGGAGGTGGCCATCACCTGGGAGTCGCGCAGGGCCTCTTGAAGCACGATGTCGCTCTTGACGATCATCGCCTGGTCCAGCAGGACGCGCTGCTGCACGTCGGGGGTCAGGGGGGCCTCGCCGAGGGTCATCGGGGCCTGCGGCTTGGGCGACTCCACGAGCACGCGAGCGACCGCCGTGTACTTCGGGGCGTACCGCATCAGCAGGTAGGTCGCCACGGCCGTCGCCCCGACGACCACCAGCCACACGAACAGGATCTGGAAGATCCTCTGCTTGATGACGCGCAGCACGTCGCCGGTCGTGAAGGCGGCCGCCGCGGGACGCAGGGCTCCGCCCACCGGCGCCACGACGCGCTCCTGAAAGGTCACAGGCATTCGAGTCATATCCGGCTCCCCGCGCCGGGGGCGGCGGTCAGGCCGCCGGCTCCTCCGGCACGTCCACAAACAGATGTTCCACGACGTAGGGAATCACGCGACCGAGCACGTACGAGATCAGCCCGTACAGGCCGAACGCGATCAGCAGCATGCTCAGCCCCAGCATGGAGTGGGCCGTGCCCCGCGCCAGGTCCTCGCGACCGAACACGTGAAACAGACCCGTCGTCGTCACCCGCACCACGTTGCACAGGATCGCGATGGGCACGCACGAGAGGATCATCACCATCCGGTGCCACAGCGGCCGGTCCGAGGCGAACGCCATCGCCACCCCGAGGGCCATGAACGCCATCATCAGCCGGATCCCGCTGCACGCCTGCTCCACGTTGAGCATCCCCGTGCGCCCCTTGTACAGATACGAGATCACGATGTTCTGGGCGTCCGCCTCCATGTCCGGCAGCAGATTCAGCAGCACCGCGGCCGCCCCGGAGGCGATCCGCTGCAACGGCAGCGTCATCCGGTCGTACAGGTCCGGCGGGACGGGGATGGCGAACACGAGGAAGGCGATCGGGAACCACGCCCACCGGGCGATCGGCCAGCCGCACAGGAGCCAGACCGAGCCGAAGATGGCCGCGATCAGCGAGAGGCTCCGCGGGTACGTGAACGAGGCGAAGCACGTGAAGTAGGCGTAGACCCCGAAGGCCGCGAGCAGCAGGGCCAGTCCCCCCAGCCCGGTTCCGTACATCCCCCAGGGGAACCGGTGCCGCTGCATGTAGAGGTAGTACAGACTGAAGACGGGGATCAGGAAGCCGTGCGACCAGTCCCCGACGTTCATCCAGTTCCACACCAGCAGCCGCAGGACGTGCCAGTACAGCACCGCCAGGAGCCCGCCGATCACCGCAGACTGAAACGCGACGGAGCGCCAGTCCACGGGGCCCGCGGCCGAGTCGGACGGACCGTACGGGACGGGTCTGTGGGCGGTGCCGGGGGTTGTGGTCATCCTGTCGCCTCACGAGCCGGCGGCCTGTGCCGCCTTAGTCTCCGCAGCGCCCTCCGAGCGGCGGGAACCCGGCCGGCTCCGCCCACCGGTAAGCCCTCGAAGGATGCGAGCCTGACCCCGATGCGCCCGGTCGCACGGACTTGCGGTCCGGGCCTCGGCGGGCAAGACGCCCGCGCCCACGGGCTCACGCGACGCGCTCCGCGTCGAACCCGATCACCCGGATACGCCGTCCTGGGCCGGCAATGCCGCGTGCCCGGGCCAAGCACCCGCCCTGCCGATCGCGGTCGCCGGCGCCTACGGGAACAGCCCCGGGAACCGTTGCTGGAGTTCCTGCTGTCGGCGGATCTCCGGGTTGATCTTCGGCCCGTAGGCATCGATGTCGCCGAAGTTCCGGTCGTAGACGAAGCCGAAGCCGTAGCTCATCCGGAACGACGTTCGGATCGTCGCCAGGAACGGCGCCACCACGTTGGTCCCTACGTTTACTATATCGTTCGGACGCAGGTACACGTCCGGCTGATTGCCCGCGAAGATCTGCTCCAGGTTGACCGGGATGATCTGTTCGCGGTCCTGGTCGAGCCGGCGGGTGATCTCACATCGCGACGGCCACGCCAGCACCGCCAGGCCGCCGGCGGCGGCAATCGCCTGTTTGAGGGTCACCTCGCGCCCCGTGAGCGTATAGGCGCCCGGACGGTTCACCTGACCCAGCAGATAGAATTCTCCGACCGGCCCCGGGTCGACGCGGATGACATCGCGATTGCGGACCACGATGTTATAACGGGCGTCTCCGCGTCGCAATCCCTCGGCGGGGATCCGTATGATCCGCTGCCGCTCGCCCTGTGCGACGGTCTCCCAGGTCACCGGCTCGGTCGTCGGGCCGGTTGCCGGGGCTGCTTCGGGCCGCGGGGCCGTCTGCGGCTGGGTCTGCGGCGGGGAGGGCTTCTCTTGGCGTGTGACGTCCACCCACTGTCCGTTGAGATAAATGAACCTCGGGCCGGCGGGAGGAGGAGCCGCCTCACCGGGTGCGGGGGCCGACTCGGCGGGCCCGGTCGCCGCACCGGCCGGTGCCGCAGGCCTCGGCGGCCCGGGCGTGATCGCCTCGATCAGCTCGCGCTCGCGATCCGGTGCCGTGGCCGGGAGTGGGGCGGGGCCGGCCTGTGCCAGCGCCCCGGCGCCGGCGGGCGTTCCACTCAGTTCGCTCGGGGTGACGGGCGGGGCCTCCGGTGCCACCGGAGGTGACGGCGGCTGCGGAGGGATCGCGGGCGGCACGGCGGACTGCGCGCCGAGGTTCGATTCCGTCCTGCGGACCCGGATCGGCCGCGGCTGGGCGCGGTAAACGTAGATCCACTCGACCTGTTCGGGCAGGCCGCCGGCCAGGCTCAATGCGTCAAGCAGTCGGAAGTTCGGCTCGAGGATGCGGTAGGTGTCCGGGTTGAGCACACCGCCGAAGATGTTGAAGTAGCGCTGCGTCTGTCGCGGGAAGATGATCGTGATCGGCGGGACGTTTCCTTCGCGGAAAATGCCCTGCTGCACCATGAGGTCCTGCAAGTGCTGCTCCAGCTCGCGCGCGGTCATGCCCTCGACGTGGATCCATCCGAGCTGCGGCACCTGGATCTCGCCGACCTCGTTCACCACGACCGCCAGGTCCGTGTACATCTCATATTCGACGAAGCGCGGGATGCGGATCTGGACAAGGTCGTCGGGCTCCAGTCGGTGTTCCTCAAGGATGGCCACGGTATCCTCGGGGGTGGGGTCTTCCGCTCCGGGGATGCCCGGCGGGGTGTCCTCGAACGTGAGGCTTCGCTGGATCTCGACGATCTCCTGACGACGGAAGTCGCCGCTGACCTGGGTCGGATCCAGGAAGCTCGTCCACCACCAGTTGCCGCAACCGGCGCAGCCCACTGCCAATAGCAGGGCGGCCAGCGCCCGCGCCACGCGCCTGATAGAAACGCCGTTGCTGCTGAACATGAGTGCCTTCTTAGCCGCCCGCCGATACCCTGTCAAACGCCTTGCTCACGTCGACGCCCCGCGATAAGGGCTCTAACGGGCATTCCTTAACTCGATTAACGATCGGACGTTGCACGATTCGGCGCTACGCCGCGTGTGCTGCGTGCGTCGCGTGCAGCGCCGGCCAACCGCGGCAGGCCGGGCCTCGATCCGGACGTTTCCCGCCCCGTGCGTACGAGGCTGCCAGCCCAAGCCTCATGGGCAGTGTGCCCATGCTGCCGCCTGCCGTGGGAGGCTCTTAGTTATCGGCAGCGCACCGAAAGGTGGTTAAGGCTGAGTGCCGCGGATTGACTGCTCCCCGTCGCCTGCACACGGGCGTTCTGCATTGCCCGGCGGCTTGTGGCTGCCCGGGGTGGGCGAGGCACCCGCCGAGCGGCCCGGTATCCGCTGATGCCGGCTTGCTGCCTCTCAATACTGGCAGAGGCGTCGTCTAGGGCAGAACGTCGCCGGCTTTCAGCAGGCCGGCACGGCCGAGGAACATGTTCCCGGTGTTCTGAATGACGCTGCCGCTGGGGTAGTAGTGCTTCGGATGCAGCGCCGGTCCTCGCGCTGTGGTGTCGTTCTGGAACTCGGCCCAGAGCGGTTCGCCGTGGCCGTCGAACATGATCGTGTTGATCGCCTTGCCCCGGCGGTGCCGGTAGGAGTATCTCCGCGCGAGGTTGTACTCCCGCGCGAGCGTGTCGGTGCCTTGGATGTCGCACGGGGGTTGGGCGGACTGATACCCGTAGTAGGAGTCCTTGAGCGTCGTGAAGGTGATCTGTCTGGAGGTCTGATCCAGGTAGCGCAGGCCGTCGGCCAGGAAGACCTTCAGGCCGGGCCGGCCCAGCGAGCTGAGCTGGGGGAAGTACCCACCGGGGACACGTACGTCCCAGCTTGCGCTCTGGGCCACCTTGGCGACCTCCAAGCCGGGCTTGAGCCCCCCGGCGAGATACTTCTTATAGAAGTCGGGGCCTGCGCGGACCAGGCTTGCCATGGTCAGATAACTGCTGGCGTGGATGTAGATCTTCGAGCCGCCCGTGCTCGGGTAGTTCTCTGCAATCTGCTGGTTGGAAGGGCACAGCATCGGACCGTCCGTCGTCAGCGGATAGTAGAGTCGCACGACCGCAGGGTCGGATGACTTCGGCAGCCCGATGTTCATCTGCTTAAGCAACGGGATGGAGTAGTCGTACATATTGACCGGGTCGCCGGCCACGTACGGTGGCTGGCCGGGCCGCGGCGGACCGGCGTACACCCAACCGGTCGTCAACGGGGCGCCGGGGATGTAGTCCTTTTGTTCGGCGGCGTAGGCCTGCTGCGCAATCCCCAGGTTTTTCAGACGGCTCAGGCACACCGTGGCCTTCGCCTGATCCCGCGCGCCGACCATGGACGGCAAGAGCAGGCTGACCAGCAGGGCGATGATGGCCACCACGACCAGCAGCTCGATCAGCGTGAACCCGTTGCGCTTTCCGTTAGCCACCATGTCTGATCTCCCCGCCGCACCGGCTGCACTTGGTCGGGGGCGGCAATCCCCGCTCTTCGTTGAGCACCTCGAGGTTGCCGCACTTCGGGCACTTGTATGCGGCCAAGAACGCGTCCTTGCCGCACTTCGGGCAGGTCGGCGGGAACTGGCCGACCTGGAGCTTGACGGTTCCCACGTAGCCGCACTCGTAGCACTTACGGGTGGATTCGAGCTGCGGCATGCCGCCGCCCAGATCAGCACCCTTCCACATGTAATAGGCAACGGCGCCCCCGGCAACCACAAGAACTAGTAGGATGGCCGCCAAGCCGCCGGTCGTCAGCCCCCCGCTGTCGGTCAGAAACAGACGCCTGAGTCTGCTACCCACGTCCGATCCCCGGTCGCCGGGTCCGGGCCAAGTACCGCGCCAGGCACGCGCCGCCGCACAGCCGCGGCCCATTGTACCTTGCGGATACATCGGTGGAAGTGCTCTAACCGAAGTTTAGCGCAAGTTTTCGCGTCCCGCCACGTCATCGGGCGGCCCGGGTGGGCAGGGCCAGTCAGGAGCTTGGGATGGGCAACGGATACCGCGGCGGGGAATCGTTTCGTGTGATGTCGTAACATATTTCACAATATCAAGTTAGGCATGTGCTTCCGGAATCCCTCCCATTTGCGTCGTGGCGTCTGGCACGGAAATTGCGCCGAATCTCTGGAGCAGGCGAGTCTTAAGTGGTATCATCCCACATCAGCTTCCCGGCCCGTAGCACGCGGCTTTCGTGGCGCGGTCGGCCGCCGGTGCCTGGTCGGGTTTGCTCCGCCACGCTCGGGGCGTGGAGCCGGCCGGTGCGACTCGCACGCCCGCCAAGCCGCTGCCCGCGGAACGAGCTTAAGCCCAAGGCTTTCCCTCGGCAGCAGGCGTGGGCGTCCGCGGACGCGGGCAAAGGGCCATACTTCATGTTCATCGCACACGTAACGCATGAGGCCGTGCAGAAGATCGGCGGCATCGGCGCTGTTCTGGCGGGGCTGATCACGTCGCGCCACTACAAGAGCACCGTGAAACGGACGGTGATCTGCGGGCCTCTGACAGCGGAGGACCGTAAGGTCATCGCCGAGGGGCGGCCCGATCTCAAGCTCATGCCGGCCAAGCAGATCGAGGACCGGACGGCCGCCGTGGGGCTTCAGCAGATCGAAAAGCGCTACGGCGTGGAGATCCTTCACGGATTCCGTCGGTATCCCGGCCTGGACGGGGGTGTTGAGAACGAAGCCGAGATCCTGCTGATCGATGTGAGCCGTGTCACCCGGGAGCACGTCGCGGCGGTCAAGTCGCGGCTTCAGCAGGAGATGGGGTTGCGGTTCGACAAGTTCCGGCTTACCGCGGAACACGACCGGTTCATCCGGCTGACGGTTCCGGCGTACGAGGCCCTGCTGACGCTGCGTCGCTCGAAGGACGGGCCGTGCGTTCTGGTGGCCCACGAGTGGATGGGGCTGCCGCTGGCCCTGTGGATCGTGGGGCGTCGCGACCCGAGGTTCCGCACGGTGTTCCACGCGCACGAGGTGGCTCCCTGCCGGGCGATCGTCGAGAAGCACCCGGGTCACGATCTGATGTTCTACAACGCCATGCGGCTGGCGACGGCGGAGAACAAGTCGTACGCGGACGTCTTCGGGCCGTTCGATCACGTGTTCACGGCTTCGCTGGTCGCGCAGACCCACCGGCTCAACCGCATCTTCGCCGTGGGGGACGCGGTCGTGGATGAGTTGCGCTTCCTCTCGCCCGAGTTGCGGGCGGCCCCCATCGACCTGGTTTATAACGGCATCGGTGCGCCCAAGATCCTGCCCGAGGCGAAGCTGGAAGCGAAAGGTCGCCTTCAGGAATACGCGAGGCGCCTGCTGGGATGGAGGCCCGACTACGTCTTCACGCATGTGGCCCGGCCGGCGGTGAGCAAGGCGTTCTGGCGCGACCTCCAGGTGATGGCGGAGCTGGATGCGCGGCTCCAGGCGGCCGGGCAACGGGCGGTGTTGTTCATCCTGGCGTCGGCGGCGTATCCGCGCTCGGCGGCCGATGTCGCGAGGATGGAGAAGGAATACGACTGGCCGCTCGAGCACCGCAAGGGCTATCCGGACCTGACCGGGCCGGAGGAGGCTGTCGATCGGTATGTGCGGGCATTCAACCGGAGGGCGAAGGCGGCCCGCGCGATCTTCGTGAACCAGTTCGGATGGGGGCCGGATGTCGTGGGGCGACGGATGCCCAAGACGGCGCTTGCCAGCGACA
>Ga0209018_1003348_pt1 | contig 10268 bp, 7 predicted proteins | sample YNPBryBLVA2012_FD_185814 | JGI IMG/M metagenome (GOLD analysis project Ga0209018, IMG submission 185814) | Anoxygenic and chlorotrophic microbial mat microbial communities from Yellowstone National Park, USA - YNP Bryant BLVA 2012 (SPAdes)... ...
AGTTTGCGCACGGGCATCTCCAGTTGGCTCATTCCCAACGTGATGGATTTCGAGCATCCGCCCGCGCCACCTGACGAGTACACGCGCGATGTGCGCGCGGCACTGGAGATCGCGCCCGATGAGTTGGTCTTTTTGCAACCGACGCGCGTGGTGCAACGCAAGGGCATTGAACACGCCATCGAGTTGATTCATCGCTTGGGGCGCAAGGCGCGGCTGGTCATTTCGCATGCCGCCGGCGACGAAGGGGACGTGTACGAACGACGCGTGCGCGACTTTGCCGCGCTCCTTGGCGTTGCAACGAATTTCGTTTCGGACCGCATCGCCGAGCGGCGTGGCGCAACGAACGACGGGCGCAAAATTTATACACTGTGGGATGTGTATCCGTATGCCGATTGGGTCACGTACCCCTCCGACATCGAAGGGTTTGGGAACGCGTTTCTGGAAGCGATTTACTTTCGGCGTCCGCTTGTGGTGAACGCGTATTCGATTTTCGAAATTGACATCAAGCCGAAAGGATTTCGCGTCGTCGAGTTCGACGGATACATCACTGATGAAACCGTGCACGCGGTCGACGCGCTCCTGGATGACCCACGCGCGACCCAGGCGATGGTGGAACACAACTATCAGTTGGGCAAATTGCACTATTCGTACGCGCGCCTAGAGCGCCGTTTGATGATGTTGCTGGCCGATTGTTTCGGCGAGTAGGTCTAGGACAAATTTGTAAATTTGTCCTACCGCTTTGAGGAAATAATGACGAACGAAAAAGAACACTTGATTGTCGCGGGCACCTGCGCCGAAAAAATCCAAGCCCTCTTGCCCTTTGCGCGCGCGTTCGCCAAGGCGTCAGATAGCGCGATTCTTGCGCTCGGCTTGGTTGCGGTGCCGCCGAACGTTTCGCTCAGCGCGGGCGCGCTCGCGGCGCGGCGTCTCCGCAAAACGATTCACGCGCCGGCGCGACGCTGCGGCGCGCGCGTGGCAGTGCGCGTGGCGCACGAGGTATGGGGCGAACTAGCGCGCGCGGCGCGTGAGGAAAACGCAACGCTGATTTTGTTGCACTGGGAGGAGGCACTCCCCCACGAGGCATTACGCGCGCTGCCCGGTCACGTCGCCATCATCAAGCCGCCCTTTCCACCGGCAAACTCGCGCATCCTGTTGCCGATTCGCGGCGGTCCGTACGCCGCGCTCGCGCTCCGCCTCGCGCTCGCGCTGGTCCACGCGCAGCGCGGCGAAATCACTGTGTTGCACGCCACGCCGCCCGCGCGCCGTAGCGTCGAGTATCAAGAGCTGGTGCAACACCTGCGCGCGCTGCCACAGGTGACGCGCTGGTTGAACGTGCGCGGCGATGCCGCCCAAGCCATCCTCACCGCCTCGCGCGAGCATCACGTCGTACTGATGGGTGCCATCGCACAACCGCGCCCTGACGATCCTGCCATCGGTCCCACCGCGACGCGCGTGCTGAACGACAGTACGATTCCGGCTATCGTTGTGCGCGCCGCGCCGCCACACCTGGCACAAGAACCTGAACGCGTGGACTATACCATTTCGGTCGTGGTGGACAAGTGGTTCGCCGAAAACACTTTTCACGCGCACGAGTTTCAGGATGTGCGACATCTGGTCAAACTCAAAGAGCAACAAGGACTGACGATTAGTTTGGGCTTGCCCGCGCTGAACGAAGAGAAAACCATCGGCAAGATCATTCAAACGATACGCACGCATTTCATCGAACGTTATCCACTCCTCGATGAAATCGTCGTGATTGACTCGAACTCGACCGACCGAACGGTCGAGATTGCGCAACGCCTCGGCGTGCCGGTGTATCGTCACCCGGACATTTTGCCCGAGGTCGGCTCGTATCGCGGCAAGGGCGAAGCGCTGTGGAAGAGTTTGTTCGTACTCAAGGGTGATCTGATCGCGTGGATTGACACGGACATTGTGAACATTCATCCGCGTTTTGTATACGGGATTTTGGGTCCACTGATTCGTGAGCCGCGTCTGGTGTACGTGAAAGGATTTTATCAACGACCGTTGCGTGTGGGCAAGAAACTGGAAGCGCGCGGGGGTGGGCGCGTGACCGAGTTGACCGCGCGTCCGCTCCTGAACCTGTTCTACCCCGAACTCTCCGGCTTTGTTCAACCGCTCGCGGGCGAGTACGCGGGACGCCGCAGCGCGCTCGAAGCCGTACCCTTTTTCGCGGGCTATGGCGTGGAGACCGGCTTGCTGATTGATCTGTGGGCGCGCTATGGTTTGCGCGCGCTGGGTCAGGTAGATTTGGAAGAACGCGTGCATCGCAATCAATCGCTTCTCGCGCTCAGCAAGATGGCGTTCGAGATTGTGCAGGTGGTGATGCAACGCGTCGGCGCGCAACATCACGTCGAACTCGTCGCGGAACTGCAAAAGAGTATGAAATTGATTCGCTATGCGCGCGATGAATTCCAGTTGCAAGTCGCGGACATTCGCGCGGTGGAACGCCCGCCGATGTTGATGATTCCGGCGTATCGTCACGAGCGCGGGCTGGAGTGAGGGCGTATGTCAACGATGAACTTGTTTGCAGAGGCGTTGTGGCGATTCCACAAAACGGGACGCGCCGATTTGTGGATCGAGCGCGATGATGGGTACCTTCATCGCGAGGACGCCAGTTGGTACTTTACGACTGTGCGCGCGTTTCCAGCGCACGAACGCGCCGCGCTACAATTTGCCGTGGGACGCGTGTTGGACATTGGGTGCGGCGCGGGACGCCACAGTTTGTATCTGCAACGTCGCGGCTTGTCCGTCACCGCGCTCGATCTCTCGCCGCGCATCGTCGAGTTAGCGCGCACGCGCGGCGTGCGCGACGCGCGCGCCGCGGACGCGCTGGCGCATTTGCCCTTCCGCGCGGGCGAATTCGATACAGTGATTTTGTTCGGCAACAATCTGGGCATCGGTGGCACAGAGCAGAAACTGCGCGCACTGCTGCGCGAACTGCACCGCGTCACTTCGCCGCGCGGACGAATCCTGGCGACGACGCGTCAACCCAGCACCACGCACCCCGTTCACCGCGCCTACCTGCAGAGGAATGTGGCGCGCGGACGCGCGCCGGGGCAGTTGCGCCTGCGCGTCATTTTTGAAGGCAAGCGCGGTGCGTGGTTCGATTTGCTCCTCCTCGCCCCGACCGATGTGATGAAAATCGCCGCAAAAGAAAAATGGGAACTGGCGCGCGTCTTTCCTTTGGAGAATTTCGAGCAAGGTTATTCTATCGTGTTGGAGAAACGAAAATGACGACGGTACTCACACCCCCTCAAGCCGAATTACTCAAAGACGAAAAGGCGTACCTCGCCGATTTGCTTGCCACGCTCACCGCGTTCAAGCATCCGCCAGAAGAGTTGGCGGATTTGCGCCAGGCGCTCTTGCAGTTGGACGAGTTGTTTTTGATCGTCGTCGCGGGCGAGTTCAACTCTGGCAAATCCGCACTCATCAACGCGCTGTTGGGCGAACGCGTCCTCGCCGAAGGTGTAACGCCAACCACGACGCGCATCACGCTCATCAAGTACGGCGATCAGAAACAAGAATCGTTCGGCGCGGGCGGGCTCGCGGTGCTGACGTTTCCACTCGACTTGTTGCGCGAACTGAATTTCGTAGACACGCCCGGCACGAACGCGGTCATTCGCCAGCACGAAGAACTGACGCGCGATTTCGTGCCGCGCAGCGACCTCGTCCTCTTCGTCACATCGGCAGAGCGCCCGTTCACCGAAAGCGAGCGCCAATTTCTCGAACACATTCGCGCCTGGGGCAAAAAGATCGTCTTCGTCATCAACAAGCGCGATATTCTCGCGGACGAAAATGAATTGCGTGAGGTAATGACTTTTGTCGCGGAGAACGCGGCGCGCTTGCTCGGCGCGCCACCAGAGATTTTCGCGGTCTCGGCGAAACACGGAAGCGGAATGACAGAACTGCGCGCGTACATTCACGCCTGGCTCGACGAGACCGCGCGGCTGCGCGTCAAGTTCGCCAACCCGCTCGGCGTGGCGGAACACATCTTGCGGCGCGAACACGCGCGGCTGGCGCGCGAACGCGCCCAATTGCAATCCGACGCGGAAATGGTGGACACCGTCGAGCGCGAAGTGGCGACCTACGAAGCGGAGCTGAAAAACGAATTGGGGGCGCGCCTCGCCGAGGTGGATAACGTGATGTTGCGTTTGCAAGCGCGCGGGACCGATTTCTTCGACCAGAAATTTCGCTTGACGAATCTGCCCGATCTCGCGCGCGGGGATCGCTTTCGCGCCCTGTTCGAACATCAGGTCTTGACCGGCGTCTCGGACGAGATTGACCATCACATTCAATCCGCCGTGAACTGGCTGGTGGAAAAAGATTTGCGGCATTGGCAACACATCGCCGCGTTCCTCGCCAAGCGGCGCACCGCCGCTGCCGAGCGCCTGGTGGGTGAGGTCTCGACCGATTTCGATCTACGCCGCCAAGCGTTGCTCGACAGCGTGACTCAATCGGCGCAAAGCGTCGTCAGCAGTTACGACATCGAAGCCGAATCGCGCGAATTGGGCAACGCGGTCGAGAGTTCCGTCGCGCAGATGGCACTGGTCGAAGCGGGCGCGGTTGGCTTGGGGACGATCGTCACACTGCTCGTTAGTTCGAGCGCGCTCGATGTGACCGGCGTGATGTTTGCCGGCGTCGTCGCGATCGTCGGCTTCTTCATCATTCCGTACAAACGCCAGCAAGCCAAGACGCGGTTCAAAGAAAAAATCGAAACGGTGCGCCAGAACTTGAATCGGGTGTTGATCACGCAATTCCATTCCGAAGCCGACCGCACGCTCAATCGTTTGCGCGAAGGGATCGCGCCGTACGTTCGTTTCGTACGCGGCGAAAAAGAGCGGCTGGCATCGGTTGAAAGAACGTTGACCAACGCGTCAGACGAACTGGCGCGTCTGCGCGCGCGCATCGAAACGGTGTTTGGAAAGTGAAAATCGTTGGGGCAGAAGTTGAACTCCTGCCCCACGTTTCATTTCTTTCGCAAGACGCGTCCCGCGCGCGCCTCCGTCGGCTTGCCGTGATCCAGCGCGAGCGCGCCGTTGACCAGAACGTAATCAATGCCGCGCGGAAATTGATGCGGCTCGGTGAACGTCGCCGTGTCCACAATCGTCGCTGGATCAAAGACGACCAAATCGGCAAAATAGCCGACGCGCACTTCGCCGCGCCGCTCCAAGCCCAACATCCGCGCGGGCGCGCTCGTCATTTTCGCGATGGCGAGTTCCCACGTTAAAACTTTTTCCTCCCGCACGTACTTGCCCAGCAGGCGCGGGAACGTGCCGTAGGTGCGCGGGTGACATTGCGCCTGCGCCAGCGGTCCGGTGGGCGCGCGCGCGGACGAATCGGAGCCGACGGAAATCCACGGCACGCGCAGCACGGTTCGCACATCGTCTTCCGACATACTGAAGATGACGACCTGCACCGCGCCGTCGTTCGCGAGCAACAAGTCGCACGACGCTTCGACCGGATCGGTGCCGCGCAGTTCCGCAATCTGCCACACTGTTTTGCCTTGCAACGCGCGCTCGCTTTTGCAACCGACAATGAGGATGTTGTGCCAACCGGAATCCGTCGCCGGATTTTCCCAGCCGGGGCGCGCGGCGCGAATCTCATCGGTGATGCGTTGACGCGTGACAGGATCGCGCAAACGCGCTGCCAGTTGTTCCCAGCCGCCCTCATACGCCCAATCGGGAATCACGGTGCCCAAACCCGTTGACGACGCGACGTACGGATACTGATCGGCGCAGACGTGGATGCCGCGCGCGCGCGCCGCTTCGATTTTGGCGATGCTCTGGTTGACCTTGCCCCAGTTGCGTTTGCCCGCGGCTTTGTGATGCGAGAGTTGCACGCGAATCTGCGCGCGTTCGCCAATCGTCAGCGCTTCGTCCACCGCTTGGAGCAGCCGATCGCCTTCGTTGCGGATGTGGCTGGTGTACACGCCGCCCCGTTCGGCGGCGATGCGACTCAGCGCGACAAGTTCCTCGGTCTCGGCAAACGATGAGGGGGGATAGATCAAGCCGGTCGAAACGCCCCACGCGCCCGCGTCCATTGCTTGTGCGAGCAGGCGTTGCATCTGCGTCAATTCGTCCGGGGTCGGCGGGCGTCTTGTGTAACCCAGTACGCACGCGCGCAGCGTTCCCTGCCCAACGAAGGTCACGTAATTCGTCGCGAGGCGCGCACGTTCGACGCGCGCCAGATACTCGTCCATCGTTTGCCAATCGAGCGTGAGGTTCTCGTAGGGCGCGATGTCGCGCAGCATCGTTTCGCGCGCGGCGCCGGACAGCGGCGCGGCGGAACGGCCGCAGTTGCCGGTCACTTCGGTCGTGACGCCTTGCTGGATCGCGCTTTCCATCAGCGGATTCAGGAACACGGTTTCGTCGCTGTGCGTGTGAATGTCAATGAAACCCGGCGTAACGTACCGATTCATCGCGTCGAGTGTGCGCGCGGTAGTGGCGTTCGTCAAATCGCCTATCGCGGCGATGGTGTCACCAACGATACCAACGTCCGCGCGTTGCGCTGGCGCGCCGGTGCCGTCGTAAAGTGTTCCGTTGCGGATGATGAGATCAAAGTGAGGATGTATTTGCATCGTGAGTCCTTGAAGTTGAAAGTTGAAAGTTGGAAGTTGGAAGTTGGAGGTTGGAGATTACAAATACCCCGCTCCAACTTTTAACTTTTGACTTTTAACTTTTAACTTGCCCCCTAGTACGCGCCCAACTCTTCCAATCGCTCGTCGTCAATGCCAAAGTAATGTGCGATTTCGTGGCGGACGGTTTGGGCAATCGTCGCGCGAATTTCTTCGGCGTTGCGGCACGCGGCAAGAATCGGTTGACGATAGATGCTGATCTTGTCTGGCAAGACCAAGCCGTAATCGTGCGTGCGTTCGGTGAGCGGGATGCCGTGATAGAAACCGAACAGGTCGTACGGATCGTCCACGCCGGCAACATCGAGCGTGTCGTCGTCCGCCAGTTCTTCGACGACGATGGCAACGTTGGCGATGTGGCGACGCAACTCTGCCGGCAGTTCGCGCAGCGCTTGTTGAACGAGGCGTTCGAATTCTTTGCGAGTCATCGGGCGTGATTATACCACAACATCGAAAAAACCAGGTCTCTTGCCGAGACCTGGTTCCTCGCGTTCATTCTTCCGCCGCGTCCGCCGGCACGAAATACACATCGGTCGGTTTGAACTTGCTGTTGCGGAGATAGCGCGCCCGCACTTTCATTCCGATCCAATCGAGCGATGCGTCGTTGGGGTCAACGCCGATCAGGCGCGTGAGAAACAGCGTGTTGACCCCTTCGAATTCGATGAGCGCCAGGACGAACGGCGTCTCGGGCAAAAATTCTTCGCTGCCAAAATGACAAACAGTGAAGGCATGCACGGTGCCTTCGTTCGGTAGCGGCACCCATTCGGTTTCCGCGCCGGTGTACATATCCGCGCCGCGCGGCGTGGCGTAGGTGTAACCGGTCTGCGGATCGCGATTGCCGATGAGGACGCGGTTCGCCAAGCCCGCAAAGAACGGCGAATCTTGACCGTACGAGTGCAAGTACTCGATGTGATACGGCTGACGTTTGACGATGGGCGCCATCTCTTTGAGCGCGGCGAGCGATTGTTTATCCAGTTTCTTTGGAAACGGGACATTGAACAGAATCGTCCCTTCCAGATTTTCCTCGCGTTTGGTGTTCATATTTTTCTTTGTCATTGTGTCCTCGCTTTGCGACAGCCGACCGCCGACCGCTGTTTTCACTGTTCCACTGTCATACTGTCATACTGTCATACTGTCGTACTGTTCACTTGGCGGTCTGCGGTCTGCGGTCGTTTTCATTTCTCCGCTTCCAAGATGCTGACGGTGACGTAGGTGCCGGTGCCGGCGTGGCTGTGAATCGCGCCGCGCTGGGGATTTTTGATTTGGAGCGTATCGTCTTTGAAATGCTTTTTGATGGTGCCTTGCAATTGCCACAGCGCAAAGACTGCTTGCATCAAACCGGTCGCGCCGACCGGATGCCCGCACGCGATCAAACCGCCGGACGGATTCACCGGACAGAGCGGCTTTTCTTTGAATTTCAAACCGTACTTGACCCCCGGCATAAACGCCTTGCCCGAAGCGGCGAAGGGACCGCCTTCGCCATAGCGACACAAGCCCATATCCTCGTACGTCTGAATCTCGGACGAGGTGTAGGCATCGTGCAATTCCACGAAACTGATTTCGTTGAGCGGATCGGTGATGCCCGCGTGCTTGTACGCCTGCTTGCTTGCCATTCGGCCGGCGCGGAACGAGTGGACGCCGGGATAGCGAAAGCCCTTTGCCCACAATTTTTTATAGTACGCCTGGGTCTCGCGGCTGGCGGCTTCGTGCGGCAGCGCGTACTCGCGCATAAACTTGTCATAGTCATCGTGCGGGCGATCCGCCATCCGCATCGCGTCGGTGCCTTTGCCGATGCCGGTGACGCGCACGCGCGGCAAGCGCTTGCCCGCCGCCTTTTCCAAACGCGCCAATCCCTCTTCGCTCGCGAGAATCACTGCTGCGGCGCCGTCGCTCATCACACAAATATCGAGCCGCGTGAGGGGCCACGCCACCATCGGCGAATTCCGCACGTCTTGAATCGTCAAACGCTGATGCTTTTGCGCGTACGGATTGTAGAACGCGTTCATGTAATTCTTGACCGAAACGTGCGCCAACTGCTCAACGGTCGTGCCGAACTCTTTCATGTGGCGCGTCACCATCATCGCGTAATAGCCCGAGTAGAAACCACCGACTGGATAATCGAAACTGACGTCGCTGGCGAGCGCGATAAATTCGTTCCCCTTCCACGTTTCGACGTGCGACATCGTTTCGAAACCGTAGGCGACGCAGACATCCATATACCCGGAGGCGACTTGCTTCCACGCTTCTTGAAAGCAAATGCCACCGGTCGCGCCGCCGCCTTCGACGCGATGACTGGGTTTGGGACACAAGCCAAGATAATCGTGCGCCATAATCCCCGCCATCAACTGACGCGCAAAGTGGTCGGAAAAATACGACGCGACCGAGCCATCTACGATTTCCGTAAACTGTTGGAAATCCAAACCGATGTCTCGAATCGCGTAGTCGTACGCTTCCTTGATGACCGCTTGGAACGTTTTGTCCGGACGCGCTTTGGCGAATTTGGAAACGCCGCCGGACACGGCATACACTGGTCTCATTCCGATTCCCTCCTTGGATGCGAAATGTGGAGTCAATGCGCGTGCAACTCTGCACAAAGACAGTATAACGCGAGAAGGAAGAAAGAGCAAATTTCGATTGACGCCTAACGCGATTCGCGGTAGAATATCTGGCAAGTGTAGGTGAACCTATGGCACACGAATCGGCTCGCTATTTGCAAAACCTGGCGGCACGCATCGTCGAACAGATGAGCGAGGGAGTCGTCATCGAAAATGCCGCGGGATATTTCACGTTCGTCAATCCCGCTGCTGCCGCGCTCTTGGGGTATGATACGCCCGCCGACCTCATCGGCAAGCATTGGACCCTGATCGTCCCGCCCGATCAACAGCCCATCGTCAACGCGATGGATGAACGTCGCGCGCGCGGCGAGACGGATCGCTACGAACTGGAACTGGTGCGGCGTGATGGCGCGCGCTTGTCCGTCATCGTTGCCGCCAGTCCGTACTATGAAAACGGCACGTGGGCAGGCGCGCTCGCCGTCTTCACCGACATCACCGAACGTCAACGCGCGGCAGAACTGTTGCGCGCCAGCGAAGAACGCTACCAGCACGCCACCCGCGCCACCGGACAATTGATCTACGATTACGATCTGCCCACGGGACAGATTCGCTGGGCGGGCGCCATTCAAACTGTCACCGGATTCACGCCCGAAGAATTTGCGTCCACTGATATTCACGCGTGGGAAGCGCTGATTCATCCCGACGATCGCGCCGAGGCGCTAGCGCAACTGGAACGCGCGCAACAAGAACAGCGCGTCTATCACGTCGAGTATCGGTTTCGGCGCAAGGATGACACCTACGTCTGGATCGAAGACTGGGGCATCTTTTTATCCAATGCGGCTGGTGAAATCCATCGAATGATCGGCGCGATGCGCGACATCACCGAACGCAAAAACGCCGAAGCCGCGCTCCATCATCGCGAGGCGATTCTGAGTGCCGTGGCGTTTGCCGCCGATCAGCTGTTCCAAACGTCCGATTGGCAATCCAACATCCACGTCATCCTCCAACGCCTGGGTCAAGCCACCGAGGTCAGTCGCGTCTACATCTTCGAAAATCACCGC
>Ga0209018_1003350_pt1 | contig 10267 bp, 1 predicted proteins | sample YNPBryBLVA2012_FD_185814 | JGI IMG/M metagenome (GOLD analysis project Ga0209018, IMG submission 185814) | Anoxygenic and chlorotrophic microbial mat microbial communities from Yellowstone National Park, USA - YNP Bryant BLVA 2012 (SPAdes)... ...
CGGGGTGGCGGCGCTGGACACCGACGTCGCCGCGACGGCCAACGCCCTCCCGCTGGTGGGCCTGGCGCCCGCGCTGGAGCCTGAGCAGCTCGGCGATGGGCAGTTTCGCGCCGCGCACAACGTACGCTACGCCTACGTGGCCGGGGCGATGGCCAACGGCATCGCCTCCGCGCACATGGTCGAGACGCTCGCCCGCGCCGGCCTGCTCGGCTTCTTCGGCGCCGCCGGACTGGAACTCGAACACGTCGCCGAGGCGATCGACCGCCTCCGGGCTGCGCTTGGTGAGCGGCCCTACGGCTTCAACCTGATTCACAGCCCGGCCGAGCCGCGCGTCGAGGCCGAAACCGTGGAGCTGTACCTGCGGCGTGGCGTGCGGCTGGTGAGCGCGGCGGCATACCTGGATCTGACCGAGCCGCTGGTCCGCTATCGCGTCACGGGCATCTGCCGCGGGCCGGACGGGCGGGCGATCGCACCGAACCGCGTGATGGCGACCGCGTCGCGGGTGGAGGTGGCCCGCAAGTTCTTCTCGCCTCCTCCGCAGCCGCTGCTCGACGCCCTGGTCCGGCAGGGGCTGCTGAGCGGGCAGCAGGCCGAGCTGGCCCGGTCGATCCCCGTGGCCGAGGACCTGACGGCCGAGGCGGACTCCGGCGGGCACACCGACAACCGGCCGCTGGTGACCTTGCTGCCGACGATGCTGGAGCTGCGCGATGAGCTTCAGGCACGATTCGGCTACGCGACGCCGCCGCGCGTGGGCGCCGCCGGCGGGATCGCGACGCCCGCCGCGGCTGCCGGCGCCTTCGCGATGGGCGCGGCCTATGTTCTGACGGGCAGCATCAACCAGGCGTGCATCGAGGCGGGCACTTCGGCGGCGGTGCGGCAGATGCTGGCGGAGGCCGGCCAGGCCGACGTGATGATGGCGCCGGCGGCCGACATGTTCGAGCTGGGCGTGAACGTGCAGGTGCTGAAGCGCGGGACGATGTTCGGCGTGCGGGCCCGGAAGCTGTACGAGCTGTACCGGACGTACGCACGCCTGGAGGAGCTTCCCGCGGCGCAGCGGACGGCGCTGGAGCGCGACTACTTCCGCATGTCGCTGGACGAAGTCTGGCAGCAGACGCAGGAGTACTTCGCGCGCCGCGACCCGCAACAGATCGAGCGCGCCGCGCATGACGCCCGCCACAAGATGGCGCTGGTGTTCCGCTGGTACCTCGGCCAGTCGTCGCACTGGGCCAACAGCGGCGAGCCGTCGCGCAAGGTGGACTACCAGATCTGGTGCGGCCCGGCGATGGGCGCATTCAACGCGTGGGTCCGCGGCACGTTCCTGGAGCACCCGGACCGCCGCGACGTCGTCACCGTCGGCATGAATCTGCTGGTCGGCGCCGCTGCTCTGACGCGCGCCGCCTGGCTCCGGGCCCAGGGTGTCCCGCTGCCACCGGCGGCCCAGCGCTTCGCGCCGCGCCCCCGCGCGGAGCTGGAGAGGCTGCTGCGCCGCACCAGCGCAGACACGGAGGTCGCCCATGCCGCCTGCTAGCCGCTTCCCGCGCCCGTGCCCGATCGCAATCATCGGCATGGACTGCCTGTTTCCCGATGCCCAGGGACTGCACGAGTACTGGCGACTGATCCGCCGCGGGGAAGACGCGGTCACGGACGTCCCCCAGACGCACTGGAAAGTCAGCGACTACTACCCGCCCGGGCCGGACAACGCGGACCGCGTCGACTGCAAACGCGGCGCCTTCCTGTCACCGACGGTCTTCGACCCGGTCGAGTTCGGCATCCCGCCTGCCACCCTCGAAGCCATCGACACCTCGCAACTGCTGGCCCTGGTGGTCGCCAAACGGGCGCTGCGCGACGCCGGCTACCGCGTCGATCCGCCGCAAACGCCGCAGCGCTCGGCTGGCATGGTGCCCGCCGAAACCGCCGCCCCCGGTGCCGTGCCCCGGGAGACCGCTGGCGGCGGCGTGGCCCCCGCTGCCGCCGGCGGCCGCGAGTTCGATCGCAGCTGCACCAGCGTCATCCTGGGTGTGACCGGGATGCAGGAACTGGCGTTGCCGCTGGGGGCGCGCCTGGGGCATCCGATCTGGCGCCGGGCGCTGCGGGAAGCGGGCGTCGCCGCTGATGTGGCCGAGCGCGTCGTCCGCCAGATCGCCGACGCCTATGTCCCGTGGCAGGAGAACTCGTTCCCCGGGCTGCTGGGCAACGTGGTCGCCGGACGCGTGGCCAACCGCCTCAACCTGCACGGGACCAACTGCGTCGTGGACGCGGCCTGCGCCAGCTCTCTGGGCGCCGTCTACCTGGCGGCACTGGAGCTGGCGGCCGGTCGCAGCGACATGGTGCTGACCGGCGGCGTGGACACCTTCAACGACGTTTTCATGTTCATGTGCTTCTCCAAGGCGCAGGCGATCTCGCCCACGGGCGACGCGCGCCCCTTCTCCGCGGAGGCCGACGGCACCGTCCTCGGCGAAGGCGTGGGCATCCTGGTGCTCAAGCGACTGGCCGACGCCGAGCGCGACGGAGACCGCATTTACGCCATCATCCGCGGCATCGGCACCTCCAGCGACGGGCGCAGCCAGAGCATCTACGCACCGAGCGCCGCCGGGCAGGCGCGCGCCTTGCGCAATGCATACCGCATCAGCGGAATCGACCCGGCCACGGTGGAACTGGTGGAGGCACACGGCACGGGGACGCGCATCGGTGACGTCATCGAGTTCGATGCCCTCAAGACCGTTTACCGCGAAAGCAGACGCTCCGGACGCTGGTGCGCGCTGGGCTCGGTCAAGTCGCAGATCGGTCACACCAAGGCCGCCGCCGGCGCGGCAAGCCTGATCAAGACGGTGCTGGCGCTGTACCACCGTACGCTGCCGCCGACCATCAAGGTCGGCACACCGAACCCCAGACTCGGCCTGGACGACAGCCCCTTCTACCTCAATATCCAGACCCGCCCCTGGTTCTCACGCCGCAAACACCCCCGCCGCGCCGCCGTCAGCGCGCTCGGCTTCGGCGGCAGCAATTTCCACGCAGTCCTGGAGGAGCACGCCGCGGGGGCGCGTGAGCCGGCGTGGGACGGGTCGGTCGAGATCGTGGCGTTGTCGGCGGCTGACGTGCGGGAGCTGCTGAGCAGGCTCGACGAGTGGGACAGCGCGCTGGCAGCCGGCCTGGCGCCGGGCGAGCTGGCGCAGCGCGCGGCACGCTCGCGCAGCGGGTTCTCTGCCGGCGACGCCTGCCGCCTGGTGCTCGTCGTCGAGCGCGGTGCGGACCTGCGCCGGCTGGTGGCGTCCGTCAGACAGGCACTGACGGAGAAGGGCAGCCAGTTCCACTGGAGTCTGCCGAATGCGTACTACGCCGGACCGGCGCCGGCGGGGCCGGGCGGCGCGCCGCCGGGCAAACTGGCCCTGCTTTTCCCCGGTCAGGGAAGCCAGTACGTGGGCATGGGCGGCGACCTGGTCTGTCACTTCCCGGAGGCATTCGAAGCCGTCGCGCAGGCGGATGCCGACAGCGGCGAGTCGCTGGCCGACCGCATCTATCCGCAGCCGGCGCTCAGCGAGCCGCAGCGCCAGGCCCAGCAGGACGACCTGAAGCAAACGCGTATCGCCCAGCCGGCGCTCGGCGCCATCAGCCTGGCCATGCTGCGCGTGCTGAAGCGCTTCGGCATCCGGGCCGACTTCGCCGCCGGCCACAGCTTCGGCGAGCTGGTGGCGCTGCGGGCCGCGGGCCGGATCGGCGACCAGGCCCTGCGCAAGCTGGCGCGCTTGCGGGGGCGGCTGATGGGCAGCGTCCGCGGCGAGCGCGGGACGATGCTCGCCGTCGAGGCGCCACTGGAGGAGCTCGACGCGCTGCTGCGACGCGCGCATCTGGGCCATGATGCCGTGCTGGCCAACCGCAACAGCCCGACGCAGGGCATCGTCTCCGGGCTGCGCAAGGCGGTCGAGAAGGTGGCCCGCCTGTGCGACCAGCGCGGCTGGCGCACCCGGGCGCTGGAAGTGTCGGCGGCGTTTCACAGTCGGGTCATGGTGCCGGCGTACGAGCGTTTCCGGGCCGCGCTGGAGGACATCGCCTTCGAGCTTGGCCGGCTGCCGGTCTTCGCCAATGTGACCGCCGGCCCGTACCCGGACGACCCCGCCGCGACCCGCGAGCTGCTGGCCAGACAGCTCGTCAGCCCGGTCAACTTCGTCGACCTGGTCCGCAACCTGTACGCGGCCGGGGCGCGCACCTTCATCGAGGTCGGCCCCAGAAGCGTGCTCACCGGACTGGTCAAGAGCATTCTGCATGGCAACCCGCTGCACGCGCTGGCGCTGGACGCGGGCTGCGGGCGCGGCAACGGCGTGCTCGACCTGGCCCGCGTGCTGGCCCTGCTGACCGCGCTCGGTTACGGCGTCGATCTTCAGGCCTGGGAGCGCCCCGCGCCGGAAACAGTCCGGCCCAGCCTGCCGATCCCGCTGCTCGGCTGCAACTACCGTTCTCCGCCGGCAGAATCGGCGCCGGTCCGCACGCCCGACCCGACCTGCTGCCAGTATCGGTCTGCGCCGGCAGCGGCAGCGATCGCGGATACAGGCTGCCGTCCCGAGGTCAGAGAAGAGGTTCCAGAGACAGGCATGAGCATCTTCCAGAACGGTCCGCCGCAGCAGCCCGCCGCTGTCCCGACGGCCGGCCGGCTCCCGGAGGCGGGCAGCTCCGATCAGATTTCGCAGGCCCTCCGCGTGTTGCAGGACGGGCTGCGCTCCTGGCAGGCACTCCAGCAGCAGACCGCCGCCGTCCACGAACGCTTCCTGAAAGCGCAGGAAGAGTCGTTGCGCTGCTTCCAGGCAACCTTGGAAGCGCAGTGCCGCCTGATTCAGCGCCTGGCCGGCCTGCCCAGCCCGCCCCAGGTCGCCGGGGATGCCACCGCGCCCAGCGCCGCAGCAAGCGCATCTGTCGCCTCGCCGCCAGCAGTTGCGGCGCCGGCGGCGCCGGCGTCCGGCCCGCCCGCTGCCGGGTCCGGCGCAGACTCCGCTCTGTCGCACGCTGAGGCCGTGCTTCTCGACATCGTCGCCGAGAAGACCGGCTACCCCCGCGACGCGCTGCGGCTTGACATGACCCTCGACGCAGACCTGGGAATCGACATCGTGCGGCGTGGCGAGATCGTTGAAGCGCTGCGCGCACGGTTGCCCTCCTTCGACCCCGTCGGGGCCGACTCTGCGCGCACCCTGCGGGAAATGATCGGGGTGCCGGCGCAGGCCGCGGCCGCTGATGCCGCGGCCGCTGTTGCCGCAGGTGACGCCAGGTCCGCGGTGCAAACCACCGCCGCCGGGTCGACCGCGCCGACCGTCGATCCGGGAGCCGATGGGCTGGCGCCGATCGTTCTCGGGGCCGTAGCGGAGCTGACGGGCTATCCGGTCGAGATGCTCGATTTGGACATGGACATGGAGGCCGATCTGGGCATCGACTCGATCAAGCGGCTGGAAATCCTGGGGGCAGTGCAGCGACGTCTGCCGGGCCTGGAGGCGGCCAGCTCGCAGTACGCCGGCAGCCTGCGGACGCTGCGGAACATCATCGACTACGCCCGGGGGGCCGCCGCCCACGCCGCGCCGGAGCCGCCGGTCACTGCGCGGCCCGTCGCGCCGCCGACGGGGACCGACGAAACGCCGACCGCTGACAAGCGCGCCGGCGCGCGTGACCTGGCACCCGCGACCTGTGACGCGCTACCCCTCGGGCCGGCCGCCAGGCTCGAGCGGCGTGTATTGCGGGTCACGGAGTTGCCCGCGGCGCGGCAGCGCCCGCTGCGCATCGCCCCCGGCCGCGAGGTGTGGGTCAGCGACGACGGCACGCCGCTGGCCCCGACGCTGGTCCAACGGCTCGGAGCACGCGGCTGCATCGCTCGCGTGGTCGGTCCACAAGACGGTTGGCAGGCGGCGGAGCATGCGGTCGGGGGCCTGATTCTGCTCGGTCGGCCGGAAGCATCTGACGGTGCGACCTGGACTCCGCAGGCCGAGGAGGAGCTGAAGCTGGCATTCCGGCGCGTCCAGTCGCTGGCGCGCAGCCTGCGCGAGGCGGGCGCAGGCGGCGGGGCGCTGCTGGCGACGGTCACGCGCCTCGACGGCGCGTTCGGACTTCGCGGCCCGGTCTCCAATCCTGTTCAGGGGGGGCTTTCCGGACTGGCCAAGACAGCAGCACACGAGTGGCCCGAGGTGTATTGCCGGGCGCTGGACGTGGCCTGCGCGTGGCAGGATGCCGACGCCATCGCCAACGCGATCATCCGCGAGCTGTGCAGCGACGGCCCGCTCGAGGTCGGCCTGGACGCGGCGCGCCGCTATGGGGTCGAAACCGCTGTCCTGCCGGCGACTCCGGCCGCTCTCCGCCTCGCTGCCGGCGACGTGGTCGTTATCAGCGGCGGGGCGCGCGGCGTGACCGCCGAGGCGGCCTTCGCTCTGGCCGAAAGCGCGCGCCCGACGCTGGTTCTGCTCGGCCGCTCGCCCGAACCGCTGCCCGAGCCGCCCTGGCTGGCCGCTCTCGTCGACGAGGCAGACATCAAGCGCGCCCTGCTGAAGCACGCATTCGACGGCCGAAAGCGACCGGACCCGGCAGAGCTGGAGGCCGAATACCGCCGCCGCATCGCCAATCGCCAGATCGCGCGCAACCTTACGCGTCTGCGCGCTGCCGGCTGCACCGTGATCTACCGCCCGATTGACGTGCGCGATGCGGCCGCCGTCGCCGCGGCGCTCGACGAAGCCCGCCGCGATCTCGGCCCCGTGCGCGGGCTGATCCACGGTGCCGGGGTCATCGAGGATCGTCGGATCGAGGACAAGACGGCGGCGCAGTTCGACCGCGTGTTTGACACGAAAGTCCGCGGCTTGCGGTCGCTGCTGGAGGCCACGCGCGACGACGACCTGAGGTTCATCGTGCTGTTCTCGTCGGTCAGCGCCCGCTTCGGCCGCACCGGACAGGTCGATTACGCGATGGCCAACGAGGTGCTGAACAAGGTGGCGCACCAGCAGGCGGCCGCGCGACCCGGATGCCGCGTCGTGGCGATCAACTGGGGTCCGTGGGATGGGGGCATGGTTACGCCGGCCCTGAAGCGCGAGTTTGCCCGCCAGGGTATCGACCTGATCCCGCCCGCGGCCGGGGCACGCTGCCTGCTCGACGAGCTGTGCGCCGCCGACGCCGACGCCATCGAGGTCCTGATCGGCGCTGCGCCTGCCGGTGACGGGACCGCAGACGACCAGCGGCAGGTTTCGCAGCGCCGCCTGCCGTATGTCAGGCACCGCCCGTCATCGGGGCTGCTGCGGCCGGGCCTGCGGAGGGATAACGACCTGACGCCGGCGTTCGAGCGTCGGCTGGACCTGGAGACGCACGCGTTCCTCCTCTCGCACGTGATCGATGGCAGCCCCGTGCTGCCGATGGCGATGATGCTCGAATGGCTGGCCCATGGCGCGCTGCATGGCAATCCCGGTCTGCTGCTGCACGCCGTGGAAGATTTCCGCGTGCTTAAGGGCCTCGTGCTCAGCAACGGTCCGGCCACCATCCGGGTCTACGCTGCCAGATCGCAGAAGGTGGCAGAATCGCAGACGACCGGTGACAGGCATGCAAGCGCCGCCGGCCGGTGCTCACCTGTCGCCGGCCAGCAGTTCATCGTTCCGGTCGAGCTGCGCAGCCTCACCGGTGACGACCGCGAGATCGTCCACGCGCGGGCCGTCGTCCGGCTGACGACCAGCCTGCCCGACCCGCCAGCGGTCGAGCTTGGGCCCGACCTGCCGCAGCAGCCGTACGCGGCGGACGCCGCCGCCCTTTATCGTGAGATTCTCTTCCACGGCCCGCATTTCCAGGGAATCGAGAGCGTGGAAGGCATCTCGGCGCGCGGCATGGTCGCCAGGGCACGGACGGCGCCGCCGCCCGGGGACTGGATGGCCGAGCCGCTGCGGACGGCGTGGCTGAGCGACCCGCTGGCGATCGACGCCGGGCTGCAACTGGGCGTGCTCTGGTGTCACGCACAGCGCAACGCGGTGTGCCTGCCGGGTTACGCCGCCCGCTACAGCCAGTACCGCGCCGGCTTCCCGCCGGGCCGGGTGACGATCGCCCTGGAGGTGCGCGACACCGGAGCGCACCGGCTGTCGGCGGACCTGACCTTCTTCGACGGCGCCGGCCGCGTCATTGCCCGCGGGGAGGGCTGCGAGTGGACCGTGGACGCCGCTCTCCGCCGCGCGTTCGCGAACAACGCGCTGCCGAGCGCCTGAGAGCCGAGGTGCGCGTCATGCAGCCGTCAGCGCCGATCGCGATCGTTGGCATGGGCGGGGTGTTCCCCGGGGCGCCGGACCTGGACGCGTTCTGGCACAACATCGTCGCCCGGCGCGATGCGACGCGCGCTGTGCCGCCGGGGCGCTGGATTCTCGATCCGGCCGAGGTCGTCGACGGACGGGGCGGGCCGGACCGCGCGTATTCCGACCGCGGCTGCTTCATCGAGGGCTTCCAGTTCGATGCGACGGGTCTGGCGCTGGCCGGCGCGCTGCTGGAAGGCCTGGATCCGATGTATGAGCTGGTGCTGCACGCCGGACGCCAGGCCTGGCAGGACGCTGCCACGCAAGCGCTGGATCGAGACCGCGTCGGAGTGGTTCTGGCCGCCATCGCCCTGCCGACGGATGCGTCCTCGGCCATCACGCGCGCCACCCTCGGACGCTCGTTCGCCCGGCGCCTCTTCGCCGCCGCCGGCGGTCGGGCGGCTCCGGCTCTTGCCGCGGTCTGCGGCTCCCGCGGTCCTGCGGTTCGGCCGCTGAACGCCCGCGTCACCGCCCTGCCGGCGGGCCTGCTCTCCGCCGCCCTGGGACTGGGCGGCGGAGCGTTCACGCTCGACGCCGCCTGTGCGTCCAGCCTCTATGCGATCAAGCTGGCCTGCGACGAGCTGCGCCGGGGACGCTGCGACGCCATGCTCGCGGGTGGCGTCTCGCGCCCGGAGGCCCTCTACACGCAGATCGGCTTCAGCCAGTTGCAGGCCCTCTCCCCCAGCGGCAAGTGCCGCCCGTTCGATGCCCGCGCGGACGGCCTGGTCGTCGGCGAAGGCGCCGGCCTGGTACTGCTGAAGCGCCTCGACGACGCCCTGCGCGACGGCGACCGCATCTATGGCGTGATCCGCGGCATCGGGCTTTCCAACGACCTGGCGGGCAGCCTGCTGGCCGCCGACTCCGAGGGACAGGTCCGCGCCATGCGGGCCGCCTACGAGCAGGCCGGCTGGTCGCCAGCCGACATCGACCTGATCGAATGTCACGGCACAGGCACGCCGCAGGGCGACGCCACCGAGTTGCGGAGCCTGGCCGCCCTCTGGGATGGGTGCGACCGGCGCCCCGCACAGTGTGCGATCGGGTCGGTCAAGTCCAACGTCGGCCACCTGCTGACAGCGGCCGGCGCCGCGTCCCTGATCAAGGTGCTGCTGGCGCTGCGCGCCCGACGCCTGCCGCCAACGGCCAACTTCCAGCACCCCGCGCCGGGCCTGGCCACCGCGCGCAGCCCGTTCCGCGTCCAGGCCCAGGACGCACCCTGGCAGCGCCGCGACAGCCGCACGCCACGCCGCGCCGCCATCAGCGCCTTCGGTTTCGGCGGCATCAACGCCCACCTGCTGCTGGAGGAGTGGGATCCGCAGCTTGCCCGCGCAGAGGGGACGATGACAGCCGGAACTCGCCGCTCGCGGGCGCCATCGCCGGCAAGCGGTGGTGTCCGGCATGCGCACCCTTCCGCTCCTCCGCCGATCGCGATCGTCGGCCTGGCACTGCACGTCGGCGCGATCGATTCGCTGCCCGCCTTTTGCGAGCTGATGTTCAGCGGGGGATCGGCGATCGGCGAGCGCCCCGCCCGGCGCTGGCGCGGCTGCGAAGATGTCGCCGCCGAGTGGCTCGGGCAGCGGCCGATGCCCGGGGCCTACGTCGACGCCATCGCCGTCGAGGTGGGCGAGTTTCACCTCCCGCCCAGCGAGATACCTGAAATCCTGCCGCAGCAGCTCCTGATCCTCCAGGTGGTCGCCCGGGCGCTGGCCGATGCGGGGATGGCAGCGCGGCAGCGTCGGCCGCGGAGCGGCGCGATCATCGGCATGGGGCTGGACCTGAACACCAGCAACTACCACCTGCGCTGGTCGCTGCTGAATGACGCCCGCCGCTGGTCGCGCGAGCTGGGCCTGCGACTGACCGACGCGGAGTTCGCCGCGTGGGTCCGTTCGCTGCGTGAGGCGGCCGGCCCGCCCCTGAACGCCAACCGCGTCATGGGCGCGCTCGGCAACATCGTCGCCAGCCGGGTGGCGCGCGAATTCTGCTTCGGC
>Ga0209018_1003351_pt1 | contig 10267 bp, 9 predicted proteins | sample YNPBryBLVA2012_FD_185814 | JGI IMG/M metagenome (GOLD analysis project Ga0209018, IMG submission 185814) | Anoxygenic and chlorotrophic microbial mat microbial communities from Yellowstone National Park, USA - YNP Bryant BLVA 2012 (SPAdes)... ...
CCCCCACCATCACCCGCACCCCCACCATCACCCGCACCCCCTCGAAAACACCGCTCCGGAGTCCCACCAAGACTCGAACCCTTACCAAAACAGCATCTCCCACCAAGACTCGAACCCTTACCAAAACAGCATCTCCCACCAAGACTCGAACCCTTACCAAAACGGCATCTCCCACCAAGACTCGAACCCTTACCAAAACGGCATCTCCCACCAAGACTCGAACCTTTACCAAGACGCCCACCCTCAAGGCTTCCAACACGCCGACGGTCAGCCCTACCCGCACCATTACCTTGACCCCCACCCGAACGCGGACCAAGACCGCGTCGCCAGTGCCGACCAGAACCCCGACCGGTCAACCCAGCTCCACGCCCACGCCGGGACCCACCGCCACGCCCACGCGCACGAGGACGCCCACGAGGACGCCTTGCCCCGGAGGCGGCTATGATTGCTAAATAAGGGCCTTATGAGGGATGTGACGCGCGGTTTCAAGCTGTTCCTATGCCTGGCCGGCCTCCTGCTCCTGGCCGGTCAGGCCTCTCCGTCGCGCGCACAGGGGGGCAGCATTACCTACTTGCCTCTGGCGCTCAAAGGTTTCGTCGCCGGCCCCGGGACGGTACAGGGAGTCGTCCTGGATGCCACCACACGCACCCCTATCCCCAATGTTCAGGTGTGTTGGACAACCCTTTGCACTTACACCAACGGAAGCGGCCAGTACTTCATTAGCGATATCCCCGCCGGCTGGCGCGTTCTGCGGGCCGCCTCGGCAGATTATTATGCCGCTCAGAGCGGGGTGGCGGTTATTGGCCATCAAACTGTCACCCTGGACTTCGCTTTGTCTTACCGCTCCCTGGGTGATGTTGATTACCGTGTGGTCATGACTTGGGATTCGACCCCCTACTGGCCGCCTTTCAACGTCCCCAACGACCTGGATGCCCATCTCTGGCTGGAGGCGGTTCTTCCTTACCATCTCTACTACGACAATAACCCAGAAGATTTCCTGCAATACCCTTATGCCCGGTTGGAAACCGACTATACCAACGGCTTCGGCCCTGAAACGATTGACATTGAGCGCCTGGTCAATTACGTCACCTACCACTACGCCGTGGACAATGTCAATTATGGCTATCCGGGCGTTCCGCCGCTTACACAGCTTGGCGTCCAGGTGCAGGTTTACGACGCGGATGGTTTGCTGCAAACCTTTACGGTGCCTCTCAGCGGGCAGGGCGATGTGTGGTATGTCTTCTCCATGGATGACGCCGGCAACTTGACCGAAGTCAACTGTTTGACGTATATGATGCCCAACCCTGACGATCCCCCGCAGTGTCAACCCTGAGCGGTTGCCTCCAGGGTAGGTGACACGAGCAGGCGACGTGCAATCTCTCTCCAGAACGAAAAATCCCCTCCGCGGAGGGGATTTTTCGTCGCTGCTGATACCCAATCAGGCTGTGGTGGTGTTACGTCTGAACCACTGCCGCCATTCGCGCTTTTCCCACAAAACCAGGATGGGGGCAGCGATGAAGATGGATGAGTACGTCCCGCTGAACAGACCCACGAGCAGGATGACAGCAAATTCTCGCAGCGTCACGCCGCCAAACAGCGCCAGCGCCAGCAGCATGAATTCCACCGTCATCAGTTGCGTGTTGATGGAGCGTTGCAGCGTTTGGACGATGGAATGGTTGACCAGGGTCTCGAAAGGCAAGCGGCGATGAAGAAGCGAGTTCTCGCGGATGCGGTCGAACACCACCACTTTGTCCTGTACCGAAAAGCCGATCACGGTCAGCAGAGCGGTCAGATACAGGGCGTCAATCTGCCAGCCAAAGAATTTGCCGCCGATCACTCCCAGGCTCAGGACAACGGCCACATCATGAACCATGGCAATAATGGCGCAGATGCCATAACGGAAGGCGTGCGGCAGCCCGCGGAAGGCCAGCGTCATGTACACCACCACCGCTAGGGCGGCTACAGCCACAGCAACGCTGGCCCGCCCGACCACTTCTTTGCCGATCGTTGGCCCCACGCTGTCGAAGCGTAGAACGGCGATTTCTTGTCCGAAAGTTTTGCTCAAAGCCTGTACAATGGTGGCGCGCTCGGCATCTTGCATGAAGGGCGAGCGCACCAGGATTCTATCCGCCCCGGTGGTTTGCACCTGCACGTCCTTGATGCCCATTTGCGTATAGACGCCAATCACATCAGCAGGTTGGGGGACCGTGCCAGATGGAAATTGCACTTCCAGCAGACTCCCGCCGGTGAAATCAATTGCCAGCGGCAGTTTGCCCAGCCAGTCGCTGTTGATGGATTGCAGCAAGCCAAGAATCAGACCCGGGACAATCACCAGCAGAGAAATCCCAAAGAACAGATAGCGTTTCCCAAGAATGTTGATCATTGAGGTACCCTCTCAAATCCCAAACCACCGTTCCAGGTTGGTCGGTTTGAAATAATCCAGAACCAAGTTGAGCAATGTGCGCGTGACGACGATAGCCGTGAACAGGCTTACCACCACCCCCAGCGCCAGGGTCAGTGAGAAGCCCTTGACGATTGTCGCCCCAGAGACACTGCCAAACCAATACAAGATTGCTGAAGTCAGCAAAGTGGCAATGTTCGAGTCGCGAATGGACGGCCAGGCCCGCTGCCAGCCCTGGTTGACAGCCGCCGTCAGGCTGCGCCCCTCGCGCAGTTCCTCTTTCATCCGCTCGAAGATGAGAATATTGGCGTCCAGGGCGCTGCCGGTGCTGAGCAGGAAACCAGCAATCCCCGGCAGGGTGAGCGTGACCGGTATGTAGCGGAAGATGGCATAGGCCAGTAAGGCGTAGACGATGATCGAGATGTCGGCCAGAGCGCCGGGCAGGCGATAGTAGAGCAACATGAACAGGATGACGATGGCCGCACCGATCGCGCCAGCGACCAGGCTTTTGTTCAGCGAGTCCTGCCCCAGCGTGGGGCCGATGGTGCGTGTCTCGACGACCTTGAGCGGGATGGGCAGAGCGCCGTAGCGCAGTTGCACGGCCAGGCTGTTGGCCTCCTCCTGGGTGAATGCCCCGGTGATGACGCCTCGCCCTTCCGTGATGGCCGAATCAATGCGTGGCGCCGAGATCACTTGCTTATCCAGGACGATAGCCAGCACCGTGCCGATATGCTGGCGGGTGTAAGTCGCAAACTGCTGGCTGCCTTCGCTGGTCAGCTCGAAAGCCACCTCATACTTGCCCAATTGGTTGGTGGTTACATAAGCGTTCTTCAGGATTTTGCCGGTCATCACCGTAGGCCAGACGGTTTGCGTGGTCGTCATCACCCCGCTGGATTCGGGCTGCCCACCGCCGCCGTAATCGGTCGCGATCTTCGCGCCGGTCATGGCTTGCGCTTCTTCGACGGAGATGCTGGACATATCCACGAATTCGAGCTGGCCGGTTTGTTTGATGGTAGCGATGGCCTGTTCGGGGTCTTCGACCCCGGGGATTTCGACAACGATGCGGCGCTCGCCCACCCGCTGAACGACGGCCTCTTCCACGCCCAGGCCGTTGACGCGGTTCTCGACGATGCGGCGGGCAACGTTCATGTCGTCGTCGCTCACCGTTGAGCCTGCGGGCATATCCGCTTCCAAAAGCACCTGCGCGCCGCCAACCAGGTCTAGTCCCAGGCGGGTGGCGATGTCCTTGTTGATGCCTGCCAGGTGGATTCCGGGATTGTTGGGGAGATCAATCCAGATGGCGGCTGTCAGGATAATCACGATCAAGACGAAATTGCGAAGGTTTTTCATGGTGTCGTGGCTTTGCCTCCAGCATCCAAACAAATACCAGCTTTACTGGTTTTTTCCAGCCTAAGCCGGCAAGGGGCGATTATACTCCCGAAGGGGGGGATTGTCCAATTGCGCCGCCGAGCGCTGCTCAACGTTTGCGCGGGTTGTTCTCGCTGGCCAGACGGCTGATCTCGGTCGGCCCGCCTAGCACGGCCAGGGAATCGCCCTGCTCCACCAGGGCATCCGCTGGCGGGTGCAGGTCGGTTTCCGATTTGTGGCGCCATAGCACCACGCTGACATTGTAACGTTTTTCGATCTCTGCCACGCTTTGTCCCGCCAGGTGCGACGTCTCACCGACCTTGAGGCGCGCCAGGCTGAGGGTCTCACCCTCGATGGTGATGGGGCGGGTCATATCCATACCCGATGCGGCAGCTGCAAAGGCTGGCGCAGCCATACCGGTGGCGCTGAATGCCGTGAAGCCAAACTGCTCGTGCAGCTCTTGAGCAAATTCATCGTCGAAAATACGCACGACAATGTGGATGCCTGGCCTGAGCCGCCGCGCTTTGAGCGCCACTTGCAAGTTCAGGTTGTCGTTTTGCGTGCAGAGCACCACCGCCTGGGCGCGCAGAATGCCGGCGGCCAGAAGTGCTGCCTCACGGCTGGCGTCATCCTGAATCACCGGTATCCCCATTTTCTTGACACTTGCCACCAGGTCGGCAGCCGGATTTAGCTCGATGACGACCAGGTCCTGGTTCATGTTGTGAAGATTGCGCGCCACGCGAAAACCGAGGTGGCCCAAGCCGACCAGGATGATGTGATTGTTGAAGGTGGATGCCACAGCCATTTCCCACTCCTTGCCGCGTGCCCGGCGGTTGAAGAAGAGCACACTGAATTCAGCAATCCCTTGCGCCAGGATGATGATGCCAATGATTGGCATGGCAAAATAGAACACTTCCAGGTACCAGGCGCGCGGGAATTCACTGGCGGGCTGAAAGAAAGTCAACGTTAGGGCGACGTAAATACCTTCCAATGGGTTGCTGAGCGGCTCGCCAGCGATTTGTGCTAGGGTGTAGTACAAAAGCCCGCCGCCCACCACCGCAGCAACGAAAGCTATCAGCGCCCAGCCGAATTGCCGCAACAGCAACCAGGTGTCGCGCCAGGCGGCGCGTAGATTGCGCCAACGCCAAGATGGACTGTCACTGTTCCTCATGCCGCTCATCTCGTCGAGACGATCTCTTTGACCGATAGTGCCTAACCCAGGGGGCCCCTGCACAAAAAACAAGGACTTACTGAATTGGCGCTTTGCGCGTTTCGCGGTGTGCGGGTTAGAAGGGGCGCTTTCACCGCTCGAATGATCACCACCCGACTGGCCTTCAGCGTGACCCATTCAGCCGTCGCCTGGAAGCCTGTCTGCCGCACGGGAGCAAGCCAGCGCTCGTCCCACTCGGGTGATTCGTCGGTGACGCGGAACAACCAGGCGGCTGCTCGTTCCAGCGGGCGCAGGCCGGTAATCCAGGCCAGCGGGGCCACGATGGCCTCCCCGCCGTCAACCAACACGCGCCAGACTTCGGCCAGCGTTTGGGCGCTCAGAATGTATTCCGATGGGAAGGTGGCTACCACTTGCTCGAAGGAGTTATTGGCAAATGGCAGGTGTTGCGCCTGGGCGCGCACCAGGCGGGCCTTCAACCCGCGGCGGGTCAGCCGCCGCTGCGCTTGCCGTCCCATTTGTCGGCTGACATCCAGCCCAATGACGCTGAACCCTTGCTCTTGTAGAGCGACCTGTAAATGACCGGGGCCATGCCCAAGCTCGAGCAGGCGTGGCCCGTGAAGGTATGGTAGAGTCGAGTAAACCCAGCTTTCCCATTGCCTGAGCGAGACCAGCCCAGCAACCAGATCATAACTCCACGCCATTTCGTTGTACAATAGGCGGTAGAAAAGCCTCAGTCCAAAGGCAAGCCCCCGCCCTACCACCGACCTTGAGCCAGGAAATAGAAGTGCGTCGTCGCTCATCGTAGACGATTTTAGCATGGCAGGCGCAAAATAAGAAGATGCGGACGGCTTTGTTTGAACCCCAAACGCTCTCTGGTTGTATTTCTCTCGTGTCGGATTCGTTCGCCCTTGATGTGTAGTTACTCCCAAAACCGAGTTGTTCATGACTGATATTCGCACTGTACAAACTTTTGTCGAACGTCTGACGGCTAATATTGAGACGGTGATCGTTGGCAAACGCAACGCCGTGGAATTGGCTGTCATCACCTTGTTGTGTCAGGGCCATTTGTTGATCGAAGACGTGCCGGGGGTGGGCAAAACTGTTCTGGCGCGCAGCCTGGCGCGCTCGTTAGGCTGTTCGTTCAGCCGCATCCAGTTTACGCCCGATATGTTGCCCAGTGATGTCACCGGCGTCTCTATCTTCGATCAGGCCAGCCGCCACTTCGAGTTTCGCCCTGGGCCGATCATGGCGCAAATTGTCCTGGCTGATGAGATCAACCGGGCAACGCCCAAGACCCAAGCGGCTTTGTTGGAGGCCATGGAGGAGCGTCAGGTCACGGTGGACGGCACGACGCATCCGCTGGAGCGCCCTTTCATGGTCATGGCAACGCAGAATCCGATCGAGTACGAAGGCACTTTTCCCTTGCCCGAAGCGCAGCTCGACCGCTTCTTGATGCGCGTCCGCCTGGGCTATCCTGGCCTGGACGCTGAGATGGATATTCTCGACCGACAGCGTTACCGCCATCCGGTGGAAGACGTGGGGCAAGTGGCCTCGGCGGCGGATATTATCGAGGCGCAGGAGGCGATCAAAGAGGTGTATGTCGCCCCGCCGGTGAAGCGCTACATCGTCGAGCTAACCCGTCTGACGCGCCAGCACAACGAGGTTTACCTGGGGGCAAGCCCGCGTGGCAGCCTGGCCTTGTATCGCAGCGGGCAAGCGCGGGCCGCCATTCACGGCCGCGATTTCGTGCTGCCCGATGATGTCAAGGCCCTGGCGCAGGCGGTGCTTTCACATCGGCTCATTCTTGGCCCGGCGGCGCGTTTGCGTGACCTGTCTACCGACCAGATTTTGCAGGAAATACTCGCCACGCTGCCGGCGCCGGGCGGGGAGCTGCGCCGCCAGGTTTAGGCTGGCGGCAAACGGTTCAGGTGGTATGTTGCCGCGCAAAGCTCGCCGTTCAGGTCGCTGGCTCGACCGCTATACGGCCGGCATTACCGTTGCCCAGCGGGTCGTTTTGGCGTTGTTGCTGGTCAGCTTGCTGGGGGGTGTGACGACCGGCGTGTTGATTTATTATCGTTTGACTTGCGTGTGGGCTTTGTTGTTCTTTGGCTCGTGGGTCTGGTCGGCTTTGTCGCTGCGCGGCTTGTCGGTGCAGCGCACGTCGCGCACGCTGCGCGCTCAGGTGGGGCAGATTTTTGAGGAGCGCTTCGATGTCAGAAATAACAGCCGTATTCCGCGCCTGTGGCTGGAGGTGCGCGACGAAGCGGGGTTTTCAAGGGCACGCGGTTCGCGTCTTCTCACTCTGCTTGCCGGGCGTCAGAGCCGCTCTTACCTGGTGCGCAGGCGTTTGCTCAGGCGCGGCGCTTACCCCCTGGGGCCAACGGTGATGGCCTCGGGCGACCTCATCGGCCTGTTCCCGGTGCAAGTCACCCTGCCGCCCCAGGATACCTTGCTGGTTTACCCGATGATGGTGGATTTGCCGTCTTTCCCGGAACCGCTCGGCCTGATGCCGGGTGGGGAGGCCTTGCGCCGCCGCACGCATCAGGTGACGCCCAACGCCGTCGGCATCCGCGAGTATCAGCCGGGCGACCCGCTCAATCGTATTCATTGGGCCAGCACGGCGCGCCGCAACCGTTTTATGGTCAAAGAGTTCGAGCTAGACCCGCTGGCAGACGTATGGTTGTTCATGGACGCGGCCAGGGTGGGACAGGCTGCCCTGCCCACCCCTGCCCATCTGGAGATGGAGCGCGATTTTTGGCGGCCAAGCGTCAAGCTGCCTTTGCCGCCTTCGACGGAGGAATATACGGTGAGCATTACGGCGTCAGTGGCGCGCTATTTTCTGCGGCGGGGACGGGCGGTGGGGTTGGTGAGCGCGGGACAATATCTCACCCTCATCCCGCCCGATCGCGGTGGCCGCCAGTTGGCGAAGATCCTCGAGGCGCTGGCGCTCTCGCAGGCTGAGGGCCGCTTGCCTCTGCGGGGATTGATCGAGACTCAGGCGCGCCATCTGCCGCGCGGCTCTACAGTCGTTTTGATCACCCCCTCGGTGTTCAAGGAACTCTTCCTGGTGGCCGATTTTTTGCTGAAGCGCGGCTTGCGGCCGGTGGCGGTGCTGGTGAAGGCTGACACCTTCGGCGGCCCTGGCGGCACCGACCGCCTGGCGGCAAACCTGCGCTCTTTGGGCGTGCCGGTCTGTGTCGTGGCGAACGGCGATAACCTCGAAGCCGCTCTCTCGCAGGCGGGCAGCCCCCCGCTCCCCCGGCGTTACGCCGCGCCCCCAGCCGGTGACTCGCCATGACCTATGGCGGCAGGGTAATCTCTTTGAGCGCCTGCCAGCCTCTTTGCAGTAACTCCCGTTCTTGTTCGTCGCCGATCTCGTTCTCCCACGCTTGCAGCCTGGCGCGCCAGTGCGCCTCCACCTGGCGGGCGTAGTTTTGCCAATTGGCAAGGCTCTTTAGCTTGGATAGCCAGCGCAAGTCGTTTTCTAACACAGCCAGCTCTAGCTCCAGGGCGGTGTAACAGCAGGTCACGGCAGGCAGTCGCTCGGCCTTGGCGGCAGGGTAGGTGGTGCCTTCTACCAGTTGGTGCGGCGTCATTTTGAACAGACCGGCCAGCAGCGCGATCGTCCGTTCTCCTGGCACGCTCAAATCCATCTCGATATGCGAGACGGCCACCCGCGAAATGGCCAGACGCTCTGCCAGCGCTTGTTGCGTCCAGCCCTTTTGCTGGCGCAGTGTTGCAATCCTTTTGCCGATCGTCTCGCTCATAACCCAAAGATACCACAAATCGCACTATTCAGGGGCGCGATGAAAAGAAGAATGACCACCAAGACCCCGTGTGTTAAGTCACTTAGCAGACACTCCCGCCCGCCTGTGTTATCCTTAGGGCGCTCTCTGCCGTCCGTGGGATTGCCCACTGCCGACGTCCTTGTGACGGGGCGATGGTCTTCTGCCGACAGGAAAATCCGACGAAGGGGAGGCTACGGCGCCACTCTCTGGCGGTGACCGCTTCACCCGTTAGAGACACTTTCGACTTTTGGAGGTTTTCAGATGACAGCCAAACGGGCTTTGATTACCGGTATTACCGGCCAGGACGGTTCCTACCTGGCCGAATTCCTGCTCGAAAAGGGGTATGAGGTCATTGGTATGGTGCGCCGCTCGAGTACGGTCACCTTCGAGCGCATCAGGCACATTCAAGACCGGCTGGAGCTGGTTTCGGGCGATTTGCTCGACCAGGCTTCGTTGATTGATATTCTCGACCGCTACCGCCCGATGGAGGTGTACAACCTGGCGGCGCAGTCTTTCGTCCAGACTTCCTGGCCGCAACCGGTCTTCACCGGCGAAACCACCGCTCTCGGGGTGACGCGCTTGCTCGATGCCATTCGTCTGGTGGACGCCGACATCCGTTTTTATCAGGCCAGCTCCAGCGAGATGTTTGGCAAGGTGCGCGAAATCCCCCAGACGGAGGAGACCCCCTTCTACCCGCGCAGTCCTTACGGGGTGGCCAAGGTTTATGGTCATTGGATCACGGTCAACTACCGCGAGAGCTATAATCTCTTCGCGGTGTCGGGAATTTGCTTCAATCACGAGAGTCCCCGCCGCGGGCATGAGTTCGTCACCCGCAAGATCGCCCGTGCTGCGGCGCGTATCAAACGCGGCCTGGAGAAGGAGCTGCGTTTGGGCAATCTCGATGCCCAACGAGATTGGGGCTACGCTCCCGATTATGTGCGTGGGATGTGGATGATGCTTCAGCAGGATGCCCCCGATGATTACGTGCTGGCTACCGGGCGCACCCACACCGTGCAGCGTTTTGCTGAGTTGGCCTTTGAGGTGGTGGGCTTGGATTATCGTGATTTTGTGGTGCAAGACCCGCGTTACATGCGCCCGGCCGATGTGGATTTGCTGGTGGGCAACCCGGCCAAGGCCAAGACCAAACTCGGCTGGGAGGCCACCACGAGCTTCGAAGAATTGGTGCGTATCATGGTCGAAGCGGAGCTGGCCAATATCACCTGAGTGTTTGCTGGCGATGCTGGGACCTTTTTCGCTTTCTCTGGCGGGGCGTCAATTCTCCAACAGGCGTTTCCCATCTGCGCCGCTGGTGAAGGGTAGTAATTCCTTGCCTCATCAATGAACTTCAGGAGTTTCCTTATGTGCCCTCGAACCGTCTCATACGGCAAGTGCTTCCTGTGCGGCGAGACGCTTGCCAAGAATGCCGTCAGCCGCCACCTAGCAAAATGCCTCCCTGCTCACGAAGAAGCGGGCAAGGGCCGGCCGGTGCGTCTCTTCCACCTGCGGGTGGAGGGCGCCTATGAGCCAGACTACTGGCTG
>Ga0209018_1003361_pt1 | contig 10241 bp, 11 predicted proteins | sample YNPBryBLVA2012_FD_185814 | JGI IMG/M metagenome (GOLD analysis project Ga0209018, IMG submission 185814) | Anoxygenic and chlorotrophic microbial mat microbial communities from Yellowstone National Park, USA - YNP Bryant BLVA 2012 (SPAdes)... ...
TGTAGGACAACTCTTGAAGAGTTGTCCTACGAGGAGAAACGATGGACGAAGAGATCAAAACTTTCTTGCTGCGTCATTTACAGGCCATTCAGGAGAACGATACGGCGGGGTACTATGAAACGACCGCCCTTGATCTGACGCTGTACGAGTGGTGGGTCACGCCGCATCGCATCGAGGGTTTGCCCTTCCATGACTTCATGATGGAGGCCAACGCTGCGCGCGGCTCCGTCTTTGGCGCAGAAGACGGCGGGCAAAAGGCCAAGTCGCGTTTCGACCTGTCTAACCTGCACATCCAACGTTATGGCGACACAGCCATTGCCAGTTATACCCTGCTGGTCAGCACGGCCCTGCCCGAAGGCGTGCGGGTAGCCGCTCACAACGAGAGCCGTGTCATCGTCAAAATAGACGGCCGCTGGAAGGTCGTGCATTGTCATAAGTCGCCGGCCTGGCAGGCGCCGCATGTCAGTCATCAGTGATCAGTCATCAGTCATCAGTCGTCAGTGATCAGTGATCAGTGGTCAGTGAGCAGTAGTGGGCAGGCGGAGATGAGCGGTATGCCATTCCCTGGTCGTTTGGGGATTCAACAACGTGTGCTGCCGGAGTATCGCGCGCCGTTCTTCGACTTGCTGGCGGCATCTTGCATAGGCGGACTGTCGCTGTTTGCCGGTCAGCCGCGCCGCAAGGAAAGCATTGTCACAACCACCGACTTGCGCGTTGCTCGATATGCAGCTGCCTACAACCTTCACCTCCTCGACGGCGGCTTGTATCTGTGTTACCAGATCGGCTTCTTGCATTGGCTTTCCGATTGGAATCCCGATGCGCTCATCGTGGAGGCCAACCCGCGCTATCTGTCCACGCCTGCCGCCGTCCGCTGGATGAAACAACGCGGGCGGGCCGTGCTTGGTTGGGGGCTGGGTGTCCCCTCCCCGCTGCGCCCCTCTCGCTTAGGAAGAGGGGTTGGGATGAGGGTATGGGGGGCTTTCCTGAGCCAATTCGACGGCCTCATCGCTTATAGCCGGCGCGGAGCAGATGAGTATGCTGCCCTGGGCTTCCCCCGCGAGAAGATTTTCGTAGCCTATAACGCGGTCTCGCCTGCGCCAAGGCATCGCGTCGAACGTTCAACGGTGAACGTTCCGCCACTGGTGCTGTTCGTGGGGCGGCTGCAAGCCCGCAAGCGGGTCGACTCTCTGCTGCGCGCTTGCGCTCGAATGCCCATTCCGCCGCGCCTGGTGATTGTAGGCGATGGGCCAGAGCGTCAGGGGTTGGAGGCGCTGGCCAGACAGGTCTATCCCCCGGCGCAATTCGTGGGCGCAAAGCATGGCGAGGAGTTGGCCGCTTATTTTGCGGCGGCAGACCTGTTCGTTTTGCCCGGCACTGGCGGCTTGGCCGTGCAGCAAGCCATGAGTTATGGTTTGCCGGTTATTGTAGCCAAAGGGGACGGCACGCAAGATGATTTGGTGCGCCCCGCTAACGGTTGGCAGATTGCGCCAGAGGATGAATCTGCGCTGGTGGATACGCTGCGCGAGGCGCTGTCGGATATGGGGCGTTTGCGGTCAATGGGTGCAGAGTCTTTTCGCATCGTTGCCCAGGAGATCAACGTGGAGAAAATGGTAGAAACTTTTATCATGGCTTTGCAAGCGGTCGTTCGATAGTTGGTATAATCGGGGCGATGTTCTCCCGTTTTCGGATTGTGTATTTCATCTTGCTCGTGAGCGTGGGGCTTTCGGCCTGCGCCTCGTTTGGTTGGACGCCGGCTACGCCTACGCCGCTGCCGCCGACCTTCACCCCCATCCCGCCGACGCCCACCCCGCCTCCGCTGGCGGCTACCGTCAACGGAGAGTGGATTACGCAGGCGGAGTTCGAGGCCGAGGTCGAGCGTTATCGCGCTGCCCAACAGGCGCAGGGACAGGAAGCCTCGCTCGAAGCGGCCTCTGCCGCCGTGTTGGACGACCTGGTAGCACAGGTCTTGCTGGCGCAGGCTGCCAGGGAGGGGGGCTTCGAGATAACGGAAGCAGACCTGAATTCCAGGCTGGAAGCGCTGGCCTCCCAAGCCGGGGGCGCGGAGGCGTTGTCGAAATGGCAGTCGGCTCACGGTTATACGGAAGAGTCGTTCCGTTCCGCTCTGAAACGCGCCGCCGAAGCCGCCTGGATGCGTGACAAAATCATTGCGGCTGTGCCAACGACTGCCGACCAGGTTCACGCGCGGCAGATTCTGACCTATAATGAGGAAACGGCGCGCAAGGCGGCTGAGCAATTGGCCGGAGGTGCTTCGTTTGTAGAATTGGCAGCGTTGTACGATCCGGTGACTGGCGGCGATTTAGGCTGGTTTCCGCGCGGCTATCTGCTGGAGCCAAAACTAGAGGAAGTTGCTTTTGCGCTGCAAGCAGGCCAATATAGCGAGGTGATTGCCAGCGAGGTCGGTTTCCACATTCTGTATGTGGTCGAGCGCGATGCGCAGCGCCCGCTCTCGCCCGATGCGTACTCGATATTCCAGCAACGCGCATTACAGGCATGGCTGGAACAGGAGCGCACCAAGGCGATCATCGTTCTGTCGCCATAGTCCGATTGTGCGGCCATACGGAGATGTTCATGGACAGTTTCGACTTTCAAGATCAGAAACCCAAGCGTTCACAAGTCGCCCTGCCCCAACTGGGGATGTGGGACATTCTTTCCATCCTTGTCCTGCTCTTGACGTGCTGTTTGGTGGGCTATTTTGGGCTGGTGTTTGCCAATCCGTTGACTCCTTTGAACCCGCTGCGGCCTTATTATTTGTTGACGCCTTCGGCCACCCCAACACGCCTGCCCTTGCCGGCGACCTGGACGCCCACCCCTACGATCTATTTTTCGCCTACCGCTACGCTGCGGCCTAGCATCACGCCGCCGCCTACGTTCACTCCGCCACTGTTGACGCCCCCTACAAATACGCCTACTTCGACCGAAACGCCCTCCCTGACGCCCACCCCCAAAGCCCCCTTTTCGGCGGTAGCGGTCAATGCGCTTGCCAGTACGATTTATTATCCCGATGCAGGTTGTAATTGGTTTGGCGTGGCTGTGACCATTGACGACCAGAACAATAGCCCCCTGGTAGGTCAGCAGGTCAAGTTGATGGGCACCTTACAAGGCAAGACGCTCGATAAAGTGCTGCTGAGCGGCGTCAGCACTCAATACGGCCAATCGGGCGCCGAGTTCTTCTTGGGAACGACCCCGATTGCCTCTAACAAGACTCTGTTCGTTCAGGTGTTCGACCAGTCGGGCCTGGTACCGTTATCTGAAAAGGTGTATTTTTCCACCTATACGGATTGCGACAAGAATTTGATTTTGATACGCTTCAAAAAGAATCGTTAGCGTATCTTCTCGAAAAAAAGGGGGAAACGGGTGTTTCGAGCGCAATGCACCCTCCCAAAGGTCGAACAGGAAGCCAGCCCAACCTTTGGGAGGTTTCCTTCGTTGGTCCGCTTACACCTCTACCGTCCAATGCGCATATTGGGGGAGACGGGCGTGTACGACATCTTCGAACAATTCTCGCAGGCGCGCTGTAATGGGCCCCATAACACCCTGGCCTACCGGCCGATGATCTACTTTCGTCACGGCTACGATCTGCGCCGCCGAGCCGGTCATGAACAGTTCATCTGCGATGAAAAGTTCCGTGCGGTCAATGGAGCGCTCTTGCACTGCCAGGCCGAACTCATTTTGCAACAGTTCTATCGCTGAGCGGCGCGTAATGCCCTCCAGGATGTTATCTGTTACCGGTGGGGTGATCACGCTTCCATCGCGTACCATGAAGACGTTCATGGCGCTGCCTTCTGAGACGTGACCATTGTGATCCAAAACCAGGGCTTCGTCGAAGCCGGCGTGCATGGCGTCCGTTTTGATGAGCGCCGAGTTGGCATACGCCCCGCTGACCTTGCCGCGCGCCGGGATGACGTTGTCATCAATGCGCCGCCAGGAAGAGACGGTCACATGAACATGGGTGGCATTTTTGAGATATTGCTGAAAGGGCATGGAGAAAATGGTCAACTCGTCCCGCAGGTCGTGTAAGCGTACGCCGATACCCAGGTCGGCTTTGTATATCAGCGGACGGATGTAAATATCTTCTTGCCAGCCTTCCTTACGTACCAGGTCAAGAGTCAACTGAATTAAGGCCTGCTCGTCATAGGGAATGTGCATGTGCATCATGCGTCCCGAACGGAGCAAGCGGCGATAGTGATCGTAGGGACGAAAAATGAAGAGTTTCTTTTTCTCTTCATTCCAGTAAGCGCGGATACCGCCAAATACAGCGGTACCGTAGTTGAAGGCGTGAGTCGCAACGCTGATGTTTGCTTGCTCGAACGGGACAATCCGACCTTCGAAAAAGACGAACTTGGGAAGAACCACCAGACACCTCCTGTGTAGATGGGAACTCGAGACAGTATGATTATAACCCGCGCTGCTTCGTTCTGTGCTTAGTCTTTTCCCTGTTTACGCGCTTTGTTCTCGCCCGCCCGCGCCCTGCTGCCGTGAACGGCGGGGCTATTCCTGCAAGGTTGGGCGTGGCATCCGCTTATCCGCTCCAAATCCGCTGGTTACTGTGATGGGTTGCGCGGCCTTACTCGAAATGAGCATTCAAGAGCAGTATAATCGGGACATGCGCTTTTCGACCCTGTTCTTCGATTTAGATGACACGCTCTACCCGGCCTCCAGCGGGCTATGGGACGCCATCAAGGAGCGTATGAATTTGTACATGCGTGAACAATTGGGTCTCCCAATGGCCGACATCCCGCGCTTACGCGAGCAATATTTCCGCCAATATGGCACCACCCTGCGCGGCTTGCAGGCGCATCACGGCGTAGACACGCAACACTTCCTGGCCTTCGTTCACGACTTGCCGCTGGGAGAGTACTTGACGCCCAATCCGCTGGCGCGTGAGGTGATTGCCTCCCTTCCCGTCCATAAGTGGATCTTCACCAATGCCGATGTTCCCCATGCACGCCGCGTGCTGGCTGTGCTTGGTCTGGAAGATTGTTTCGAGGGCATTGTAGATGTCAACGCAGTGGCGCCTTATTGCAAGCCTATGCCCCAATCTTTCGATATTGCGCTGCAAATGGCCGGCGAAAGGGATGCGCGCCGCTGCGCCATGATAGACGACCTGCCACGCACTACTAGGGCGGCGCGCGAAGCAGGTTTATTTGGCATCCTATACGGGCAAACCCGGCCACACCCCGATGCCGATGCTGTGCTGGACGACTGGCGCAGCCTGCCTGCCCTGCTGGAAAGCGCCTCAAGGGATGCCTCGAGAGGGAGCCTGTATGAATAAAGAAAATATCTATCTCGTCCTTCTACTGGTGGTGGGCATCGTTGTGTTGTCTAACCTGGCTATGTTTGCCCTGGTACGCGGTTCGCGCCACCTGCCCTTCGATTGGTTCAAGCGCGGCGATACGTTCACGCAATCGTTCAAGGGAGAAAATTCGTCCTTGAATGAACTGCGCCAGCGCGTGCAAGGTCTGGCGCGGGAGGAGCAAGCCAAGGCAGGACAGGATGAATGATGCGGCCGCTTGCTGCTAACGAAACGCTAATGCCTCTCCTATTCTTTTTTGACAAGGCATTCATTCTATCTTAAGCCGATTGTGGTATCTTCTGAACAAGAAGGGGGGTGTTTTCGGCCTGTGTGGAGCGCCGTGAACACCCTACTTCCCAATTTATCGAGATGATATAGTAGTACCACTCAACCTTTGCATCGTTCGCGCAAACTTGGGTTCCCACCGCAATTGCTTGTCTCCTAGAGACCCACCCGGCCTGTCCCCTGGGCAAGCGCCAGGGCAGGCTGGCGGGTGTCCAGGAGACAAAATGTGGCGAAACGTCAGTTTGGTTGCGGCCCTGGCCTGACGCCAGGACAGGCTGGAGGCCGCGCTATGAATGTGGTACGTTAGTTCAAGATAATGGAGAACAAGCAAATGAATAAATGGATACGCGCCTCTTTGATTGGACTGCTAGCCTTTGTGATGTTGCTCGGAGCGTTTTCGGGCGGCTTTCTAGCAGGTCATTTCTTCCCTTTCGGACGCACCATAGAACAGACTGCTGTGCCGGAGTTGCCTGTCCCGCCTACGGTAACGACTGAGCAGCAATCCACCACGCCAGAGGACCTGCAAACACTGTTCACGCCTTTTTGGGAGGCGTGGACGATTGTCCATGAAGATTATGTCGAACAGCCAGTGGACGACGTACTCCTGATGCAGGGTGCTATCCGCGGCATGATGGAAGCGTTGGGCGATGAACATAGTTCTTACATGGACCCACAAACCTATGCAGACGCCAACGCCGGTTTGGCGGGCGAATACGAAGGAATTGGCGCATGGGTAGATACCACCGCCGAATATCTGACCATTATCAGCCCGATGCCTGGTTCTCCGGCCGAGAAGGCGGGTTTGCAAGCCGGCGATAAGATCATCGCCATAGACGGCGAAGATATGACCAACATTGACGCGGAACTGGCCCGCCAGCGGGTGTTAGGTCCAGCGGGGACGACGGTCAAGTTAACGGTAGCAAGAGAAGGGGAGCCAGAGCCGCTCGAGTTTTCCATCGTGCGCGAGAAAATCATCATGAAGAGCGCCAGCGGCAAAATGTTGGAAGGCGACATTGCATATATCCAGATTACAACTTTTGGCGACAAAACCACGCCAGAGTTGCGCGCCGCGTTGAAAGAGGTGATGGCGCAAAACCCCAAAGGCTTGATACTGGATTTGCGCAACAACGGCGGCGGCTACCTGCAAACTTCAGTAGAGGTGGCCTCAGAATTCATTAGCAAAGGGGTCATCCTGTATGAGCAATATGGAAATGGACAGCGCATTACCTATGATGCGCAGCCAGGCGGGCTGGCTACCGATATTCCGTTGGTCGTGCTGATAAACGAAGGCACCGCCTCGGCCTCAGAGATCGTTGCCGGCGCCATTCAGGACTACGGGCGCGGCAAATTGGTCGGCGTGACTTCATATGGAAAAGGCTCGGTACAGAACTGGGTGCCGCTTTCGAATGACCAGGGCGCGGTGCGCGTCACCATTGCCAAGTGGCTGACGCCCAAAGAACGCACCATCCATAAGCAAGGCCTGACGCCCGATGTGGAGGTCGAGTTGAGCGAGGCCGACCGTTTGGCCGGAAAGGACCCGCAGTTAGACAAAGCCATCCAAGTGCTGCTCGAAACCATTGCTGCCGGCAATCCGTAGAATCTCTTGAGTTTGGGTAGACGAAACGTCTGCGCTATACATTCGTACTCGCGAGGTGAAATATGTTTTATTACAATCCCACTTACTTGCTTTTCATGGCGCCAGCCTTCTTGTTGATGCTGTTGACTTCCTGGTATGTGAAGGCGGCGTACAGCAAATGGAGCCGCGTGCCATCCCGCAGCCGTATAACGGGAGCAGAGGCAGCCCAACGCCTGATCTCCAGAGGCGGACTATACGGGGTGACCATCGAGCGGATAGGCGGCCAACTTTCGGATCATTACGACCCGCGCTCTAGAACACTGCGGCTTTCGCAGGGCGTAGCCGATAGTCCCTCGGTGGCGGCGGTGGCGGTAGCCGCGCATGAACTGGGTCATGCCTTGCAAGATGCAGAAGAGTACTTACCCCTGCGTTTTCGTTCTGCGCTGGTGCCGGCTGTCAATATCGGTTCCTGGCTGGGCTGGCTGCTCATCATGATTGGCTTGTTCCTGAATTGGGTCAATATCGCATGGCTGGGCGTGCTGGTCTTCTCGGCGGGCGCGTTGTTTGCGCTGGCTACTCTGCCGGTGGAATTCAACGCCTCGGCGCGCGCCAAACGCTTGCTGGCAGAGACCGGTATCATCCAAACGGAGGAAGAGCGGCGCGGTGTGAACAACGTCTTGAACGCGGCTGCGCTGACCTATGTGGCCTCGCTTGTGACGGCCCTCTTACAATTGTTGTATTACGCCAGCCTGGTGGGTGGGCTGGGCCGTCGCCGGGACTAAGCGGCGGCTTGTTCATTCGCCTCCTGCATAGCAGGAGGCGTTCTTTTTCTCCTGTTATAATGCTGGTCATGCAAAAATTCATCGTTGTATTCATCTTGTTCCTGGGGGTAGTGATAGTCATGTTGAGTATGGGGCAATTGGAACAAACGCTGAAAACGCTACGGCATGGCGACCTGCGGTATCTGTTCTTGGCAATGGCGCTCCAGGTGGGCTGGTTTGGGGTGGTTGGCCTCACCTACCGTTCCATCTACAAATTGCTTGGGATGGAGGCCTCTCTGTTGGACTTGACGTTGCTTGCGGCGGCGGCCAACTTCGTCAATATCGTCATGCCCATTGCTGGCGTGGGCGGCATGGCCATATTTGTCAACGCCGCGCGGAAGAAAGGACAGGCTTCAGGAAAGGTGACGCTGGCGGCAGCCCTGTTCCTGCTGTTCGACCAGGCGGCTTTCCTGGCTGTGCTGGCGCTTGGGATGGTCGTGCTGATTCGCCGCAACGATCTGAGCGCTGGCGAAGTCACGGCTGCGCTCATTTTTCTGGGAATCGCCTCACTATTGGCAACAACGTTGTACTTAGGGACACGTTCCGTAGAGGCCATGGGACGTTTTCTGGCGCGCATGGCGCGCTTGGTCAACTTGACTTTGCGCCCCTTCCTGCACCGCGATTACCTGCGCGAAGAACGGGCGCACGAATTTGCGCGCGAGATGGCCGAAGGCCTGATGGCACTGCCTGCCAGACCGCGTGGCTTACTTTTGCCGCTCTTCCTGGCGTTCGTGAACAAAGGCTTGCTGATTTGTATCCTCTGGATGGCTTTTTTGTCTTTTGGCGTTCCCTATTCGGTGGGTACGATCATTGGGGGATTTGCAATTGGCTACTTGTTTGTCATTGTCTCACCCACCCCCTCTGGCATTGGCGTCATGGAAGGGGCTATGGCGCTTGGACTGAAGTCCCTGCGTGTGGCCTGGCACGCTGCCGTCATCATCACCCTAACCTATCGTGCGCTCACCTTTTGGATGCCTCTGGCAGCCGGAGGGCTGGCTTTTCGTTATCTACACTTGGGGAATTCCAACGAAAAATCGTAACGCGGGATGTCCCCCGCAACCTAAGGCGGCTTGAATGCCGCGCTACAAGATATCCTACCCCACCACGATATTATCAATCAAGCGCGTCTTACCGATAAAGACAGCCATCGAGAGCAAAGCCTTGCCGCTGACGATTTCGAGTTCTTGCAGGGTCTCGACATCGGCGCAAGAGACATATTGCACTTGGGCGCGCGGTTCCCCGCTCAGCACATCTAACATCGCCTGGCGCAGACGGTTAGCCTGACGTTCCCCGCCTGCATAGGCCGTCTGAGCAGCGCTCAAGGCGCGGAATAGAACCGTTGCCGCCTGGCGTTCCTCCTGGCTCAAGTAAGCATTGCGGCTAGACATGGCCAGTCCATCTGGCTCACGCACAGTAGGGCAGACGACAATCTCGATGGGAAAGTTCAAATCCAGCGTCATGCGGCGGATGACAGCCGCCTGCTGGGCATCCTTTTGCCCAAAATAGGCCCTGGCAGGCTGAACGCTATTGAACAACTTGGCGACAATAGTGGTCACGCCGCGGAAATGACCGGGCCGCTGCGCCCCTTCGAGCGGTTCCGTCAACGCCTCTACCTGGACCCAGGTCTGGTAGCCGCCAGGATACATGATCTCGGCTGTGGGCGTCCACACCAGGTCTACGCCCAACGGCGCCAGCAAGCGCAGGTCGCGCTCCAGGTCGCGCGGATAACGAGAGAGGTCCTCTGTTGGCCCAAATTGAGTTGGGTTGACAAAGATGCTGACAACCACACTGGCACATTCCTGCGCAGCGCGGCGCACCAGCGACAAATGGCCCTCGTGCAAGTAGCCCATCGTAGGCACAAATCCAACCGGCTGCTCCAACGAGGAGCGCGCAGAGCGCAAATCTTCCAGAGAAGCAACAACCCGCATATCGAGGTTCACAGCATGGCCTCCTGCCAAACCAAATAGGGCCGCTTGCCGGGCTTCGTCCTGCCGGCCCAGGCGTTTCATTCGCGACCAAGACGAAGCACAACTGCATGTATTCTAATGGATTTTCGCCCGGAGTGCAAAATCTCATGAAGTTTAGCCACTATCAGCCGTCGTGCCACCGGCCTTTGGCCGGTGCGGCCAGGCAGAGCCTGGTGATACAGAGCCTGGGGATACGCTGTGTGCATCCTACGTGCCACCGACCTTTGGTCGGTGCGGCCAGGCAGAGCCTGGGGATACAGAGCCTGGGGATACGACTT
>Ga0209018_1003362_pt1 | contig 10240 bp, 6 predicted proteins | sample YNPBryBLVA2012_FD_185814 | JGI IMG/M metagenome (GOLD analysis project Ga0209018, IMG submission 185814) | Anoxygenic and chlorotrophic microbial mat microbial communities from Yellowstone National Park, USA - YNP Bryant BLVA 2012 (SPAdes)... ...
GAGCGTGGGAAGATTTTGCGCGGACACGCGCACGACCCAGCCCAGCGGCACGCCGTTCGAGCCGAGGAGTTGCTCGCGCGCGCCCAGCGCGCCGAGTCGTGCGAGCATCGTTTGCGCGCGTTTTTCTTGTTCGGTGGGAAACACATACAGCGCGTCTTTGCCTTCGGCGCGCGCGGGCAAAACCATCGTGTCGCGACTGTCAAAGGATTTCACGGGCGCATAACGCGTGAGTAGCATCACCGTACCAATCTGATGAATCACCGGCGCAAGATACAAGTGATGCGCTGGCGCATTCCGATTTACCCACTGCGACAGTTCAACCTTATCCGCGTCAAACACATAGTACGTTCCAGGGTCATTAGCAAAAACGACAAAATAATCGCGCACCATCAGACCAGTGCTTGTCGCGATGACAAGAGCCAGCGCGAGCGTCACGATGCGTCGCGCGGACGCGCGGGGGAAACGCTCCCAGATCACCCGCGCGCCCCAGGCGGGGAGTAGCATCACGACCGGCAAACCGATGAGCGTTCGTCCGTTGTTCGGCGCATCGTCACTGACGAGCGAAAGGGCAAGTGCGAGTCCCAGCCATACCGCGAGGAACACCGCGCGCGTTCGTTCGAATGGCGACGATCTTTGTGAAACAAGTTGCGTCATCCATACCGCGACGCCCACGACAAACAGCGCGCCCACAAACGGATCGAAGATGGGGCGATAGGGCAAGTTGCGCAGCACACCCGCATCGCCGACGACAAAGAACATCCCCAGAATCTTGAGTGCGTTCTTGCTCAATTCCAGCGGAATGTTATCGCTCACCTCGCCGTGCGGCACGAAAATCGAAACTTCGGCGGTGTGCGAAATGAAATCGAGAGGATGCTGGAGATAGTACACTCCCAGCGGCAAGAAAATCATCGTCGCGATGATTCCTGCGAGGACAAGACCTTTGAGATAGTCCGCCGCGCGCGCGCGATCCGTCAGCGCAACGTACGCGGTGATGAGAACGAGCGCGAGCGGAACGATGCGACCAGAGGGATAGGTGTAGAGCATCAAGCCGGTGAAGATGCCGGTGAGAATATAGTTGCGCCAAGTTGAAAGTGAAAAGTTAAAAGTTGAAAGCGAACCCTGAACCTCGAACTTTGAACCTAAAACCCCAAGTGCGCGCCAGAAAAACCAAAACGTGAGCGTCGCAAAAAAGAGCGTGAGGGGAATGCGTTCGCCGTAGCGGCAGTAGAAGATATGCCAGAAGGAAATTGCGGTGAAGAGCGCGCCAAGTAGCGCGACAGGTGCGGAGCGAAACAGCGCGCGCGTGATGCCATACACCAAAAAGATGGTCGCCACTCCCAGAATACTCGCGGTGATCTTGGGAGCAAGTGGTGTGTCACCACCGAACAGCGCGACAAACGGAATCAGCAAGTACTGGAACAGCGGTTCGCTGCGACCTGGCTCGCGAAAAAAGATGTGAAAATCGCCGTGCAGAAGAAACAGCGCGTCCAGAACATAGTGCGCCTGATCGAACTGAAAGCCGGGTGGAAGCTCATCCAGGCGATAGAAACGCAAAACCGCGCCCAGCGCGAGAACCGCGGCAAGTATTATTTTTTCGCGCACGAAAAAGCGTGACATTGATCGAATGAGCCAATTGACCAATGAGCCAATGAACCAAACCACTCGCGCCTTTTGGCACATTGGGATATTGGCTCATTGGCTCATTGATTTGCTGGGGCGCAAGGATTCGAACCTCGGTCCACAGATCCAAAGTCTGGTGTGCTACCACTGCACCACGCCCCATCGGCAACTTTATTTTAGCACAGGTGAGCGGAATTCGCAAATTTAGATTGGACGATTTTGGATAAGACGACGCGACATTGCCTTTTACAGCAACCGCCGTTTGTCCAAATCGTACAAACCGTATGCTGCCGCCAAAATCTCGACGGGCGCGCGACAATCTTTGTGCGTACCGTGTTCCAACTGCCAACGACAAATCTCGGAATCGGACGTCGTAAATTTCACATCGTCGCCTTGCGCGCGCACAAACCGAAACGCCTCCTCGCCGACCTTCATCGCAATCTCATACTTTTCCACTTTGTAACCGTACGTCCCCGCGAGACCGCAACACTTGGCATTGCCTTCGCGCACGTCCAGCCCCGGAATCAGCGTCATCACATCGAGCGACGGTCGCCCCATCCGGTGGGCGCGCGCTTGACACGAAACGTGGTACGGCAACACCATCTTCAACTCGCGAAAATTCGTGTCGAGTTCGCCGCGCTCGAGCAAATCGCGCAGCCATTCCGACAGATCCCACAACGCGGCGCGCAGCGAGCGCGTCGCCGCGTTCTCCAAATCGAGCATCTCCGACGCTTCTTCGCGCAACACCAACACGCAACTGACACTTGTGCCGACAATCGGATAGCCCTTGTCCGCGTACGGCACCAGTTTCTCCAGATTGCTCCGATACAATTTTTCGGCGGCGGGAAACTCGCCGTTGTTGAGCATCGGCAAGCCGCAACAATTTTGCGGCGGCACGATGACCTCGTACCCCAGATGTTCCAGCACAGCCACCGCCGCTTTGCCAACGCACGGCTCGTAGTAATTCGTCGAGCAACCGTGAAAATAAACAATCTTTTTGTCCGATTTCAAACGCGGCGTGCTGAAAAACCATTTGCGAAAACTACCCTGCGTGCTCCAACGCGGAATCGGCGCGTGCCGCGCGACGCCCATGATCTTCTCTGCAAGGTATCGGCTCACTGGATTGTGGAATCCCAGATTCGCCAGATGTGGCGCAATGCTCCCGATTCTGCCCAACTGCTCGTTGCGCCCAAAGAACCAGTTGCGCAGCGGAATCCCGCGCTCGGCAACGATTTGTGCTTTGGCGCGCGCGTTGATTTCCGCGATCTTGACGCCGCTGGGGCACACCTCATTGCAAACGCGGCACGCAGAACAATAGTCCACCGAAATATCCGGCGATTTGAGTTGTCCCGATTCGCGGAAACGTTGCGCTTGCGGTCCCACGTACTTGGGTCCGGGAAATTTATCGGTGACGGCTGCCACCGGGCAATAGGTCGTACAAACATTGCATTTGATACACTCGTCAAGCGTCATACCGACGGAATGCCAGGATGCAGTATGCATAGATTCCTCGTTGCAGGTTCAAGGTTTCGGGTGACAAGCCGCGCGACTCGCCGCGCAAGCCGTTGCCAGCGCGACGCCTTCTAAACTACGCTCCAGAATCGAATCGCTGTGCGCGAGCAAATTGCCCGCCGCCCAAACATTCGCGAACACGCGCGCGCCGCGCGCATCAATCGGCTGAAATTCGCGATTGACCGCGACGCCGGCGCGAAAGATCGGATGACCGGCGGGATCGAAAAAGCGCGCACGGAACCATTGACCTCGATTCGGCGGCGTGACCAGCGGCAAATCGAAAACGGTCTCCCACACCTTGCCGGTGTGATCGCTGTTGATACCACCACCCAGAATACCGCCCGTTGCCAACAAGAATTTTTCCGCGCGATGTTTCAGGGGGCGCCCGCTGGCATCACTTTCGATCCACACAACGCGGTCGCCTTCCGCGTGAAAACCCATCACGTCCGCGTTGATTTCGATTCGCACACCCAACTGCCGTAGACGATTTCGCAGCGCGTTCGTCAGGCGCACCCCCGGCACACTCGGCGGCAACGTGGGAATCTCGAACAGCGGCGCGCCCACCTGCGCCTGCAATTCGTCGAACGCGTCGCGATGCGCTTCCAGCCCTACAATCGCCGGCAAGCCGATGCGTTCGCCGGGCTGGACGATGTTCTTGAGCGCAGCGCCCAGTTTCGCGCGGCGCGCTGGCTCATCGAGCGCGGCGGCGAGTTGCGCCGTGTTGCTATCGCGCCGCTCGGTGATGAGATCGAGCGGGAGCAGTGCGGCGCGCGCGGGGTGCCCTTGCTTGGTCAAATTTTCCGCAATCAAGTGCGGATAGAAATCGCGCAAACCCTGCAATCCGACAATCAGCATCGGTTCGGCGCGCTGCAAATCACCCGCCAGTTGCGCGCGCGGCGCAAGGAACGTTGGCCGCGCCGCGCCCACCGGCGACGGAAGCCAGAGGTTATCGCCGGCGTTCGCCGCGCCCGCGTACGGCAGCCCCAGTTCTTGCATCAACGCCAAGAAATTTTCCAGCGCATCATTCAGCGCGCCATCGAGCAAGGCGTACGGATGCGGCGGTTGCGCGCGCGTCAAATCGCGCAACGCGTCCAACGGACGCGTGACCGGCGCGGCGGCAGTGGGATAATAACCCAGCACGTCAATCGTTCCCGCGTGCCAATGCGTTGCGCCCAATCCTTTCGCGACGATCTTGACGCGTTGCCCCGCGCGCGCAGCAGTGTACGCGGCAAACAAGCCGGCAAGTCCCGCGCCGATGATGATGAGATCAATCATCGCGCACCTCCGCCATCGGTCGCCGGTGGCTGGTCGGCGGTCGTCGAAACGCCGGGACGCGAATAGAAATCGCTCATCGGGCTAGACACATTTTGGTCCGGTAAATGATCCGCGTTCATCAACGCCAAATAAATCAATTCATCCAAACGTTCCTGTTTCAGTTGTCGTCCCCACAAAATCGGCAGCAAGCCCTTCCAACGTTCCTGGAGAAAATCGCGCAAGAGGACGGATGACGGAAGACCAAAGACCAAAGTCGAAGATGGCGCGCTCAAAGAAGCGAGATTGTGCGCGGGAGATTGCATCGCTGCCACCTCCCACACCTCACCTTCGTCGTTCGTCCTTCGTCCTTCATCTTTCAATTGATGCAAAATCCCCACCGCGCGGTACGTGCAAAAACCGCCCTGACACGGTCCCATTCCCAATCGCACATCACGTCGCAGATCATCGAGCGTGAGCGTTGGATTGTTGCGCGCCGCGTTCTCCAACATCGCGCGCGTGACCAATTCACATTCGCAGACAAGTTCGTTTTGCAAGTGATGCTCTTCCACTTCACGCAAACGATGTCCCAGCCAATAATGCCCTTGCTCGACGCCGGGCACCGGCGTGGTTGCGGTAAGACACGGCTTGCAGTTGTTCAGGTACTCGCATGCCTTGTCCATCGTCACTTGCGCCATCAAACGAAACGTCGTCCACTTGCCACCGATGATCGTCAAAAAGCCGGCGACGCCATCGCGCGTTTGGTGATCGAGCAAGGTCAAATCGCGCGTGGCATCCCGACTCGCGCCGTTGTAATGTTCTTGGTAGAGCGGACGCACACCCGCCCAGGCGCGGACAAAGCGCGCGCGGCTGACGCCGGGGATGAGCTTTTCCCCTTCGCGCAAGAGTAGTTCCACTTCCCACGGCTCGATTGTCAAATTCTCCGGGTCTTGGACGCGCTCATCAGTCGTGCCGAGAACGCTAACGGTATGAATCGGAACGATAATGTCACCATCGTCCGGCATCTTGCAGCGATTCAACACCGTGTTGATGATGCGATGATTCACCGCGAGCATCGTCCCTTTGCCGGGGATGACATCCACGCGCACGCCGGCGGTTTGGGCGACAACGCCCGCCCACGCGCCAGTGGCGTTGATCGTCATCGCCGCGCGAATCTCAACGTCCTCGCCGCGCGCTACATCGCGCACGCGCGCGCCCACCACGCGCCGATTGCCTTCGCCGCCCTCGACCAAAAGTTGTTTCACTTCGTGATATGTCAGAATCGTTGCGCCGGCGCGTTGCGCGGCTTGCGCGGTCGAGTGGGTGGCTTGAAAACTATCCGCCGCGCCATCGGGCACCACAAAGACGCGCCGCGCCTGCGGATTCATCAGCGGCTCGCGCTTGAGCGCGGCGGCAACCGAAATTTCCTCGCACGGAATTCCCAGGCGTTGGCACGCAGCATAAAATTGATCGGGATAGTCGTTGTCGTCCTCAGGCGTCACGACGAAAAAGCCGCCCGTGTCTTCGATGCAATGCGCGTGCGTTCTGCGAAGGATTCGATTTTCCGCGATGCACTCTGCCGCGCTGGGCGGGTCTTTGACGGCGTAACGTCCGCCGCTGTGCAATAAACCGTGATAACGCCCGGTGGTGCCGTGCGTGAGATCACGTTTTTCGACGAGAACGACACGCAAACCGCGCAGCGCGGCATCCCACGCGATTCCCGTGCCGGTCGCGCCGCCGCCCATAACCAAGATGTCGGTTTCGATGCGTTTCATAAAGTTGAGTGTCTCCAGTTACACTTGCCCTTCCAGCAAACGAATCAGGTAATTCAACAAATCGGTTTCGGTCACGATTCCGACGAGCATTTCCTTGTCCACGACCGGCAGTCCGCCGATTTTGCGATCGCGCATCAATTTGGCGGCGTCCACAATCGGCGTGCGCGGCGTGACGGTGATGGGACGCGAACTCATACACGCGCGGACGGTCACCTCGTCGAGGATACGCTCGTCCAAGATGCGTTCGCGCACGATGAATGGAGAATTGGTCGCGCGACGCACATCGCGATCACTGATGATGCCAACGAGTTTGCCATTTTCGACGACAGGCAGTCGGCGGCAGGCGCGCTCGCGCATCACCTCGACCGCGTGACGCAATGGCTCGTCGGGCGTGATGAGCGCCGGCTCGCGCGACATGATGTGTTCGACCAAAGGTACCATCGTCTCTCCCTTAAAAATCCCCGCGAGTAACTACCAACCGTCGTGTCATTTCGAGAATACACAACGCGCGGCGGTATGTTCGCTAACGGAAACTAGTGTACGCGCTTGTTTGTAGTGAGGCGATTCATCGCCGCTGTGCGCGCCATGAATGGCGCAACTACAAACACAGAGATTTCTCGTCGCAAAAATTGCTTCTCGAAATGACAACCTGTGTAGTTACCCCCGCGATTGAAATCGCTCCGCGTGAGCCGTTGGCTTGGAGTAGTCGGATAGTCGAGTAGTCGGATAGTCGAGTGACTATTCGACCAGGTGACTATGCGACTATGACGATTTCAATCGTCAAATTGTCATCTTGGCAATCGCCGCGCCCAAACGCTGAATCCCCATTTTTACTTTTGAATGGCTGGCTCGGCGTGAATCACCACGCGACCCAGGTTGGGAAACTCGCGGCGTAGACGATTTTCGATTTCCTCCGTGATACTGTGCGCTTGTGCGATAGACACTTGGGGGTCAAGTTGCAAGTGAAACGCGAGATACACTTGCCCGTTCAGTTGCTGGACGACAATGTCCTGACACGCGCGCGCGTGGGGAATCGTCCGAACCAACGCGCGAATTTGCTCGATGTACTTGGCGGCATCTTTTGCTGCCAATTCTTGCCCGTTAGCCAATTCGGGCGCGCGCGGCTCGATGTGCGCGTGAATGTCCGCGACGCGCGGCGTCGCGCTCGCCGCGTCCAGTTCCACGCGCACGCGCGTCTCCAAATCGGTCGCCAGCGCGTGCGCCTGCTCGAACGAAAGATCGGGCGCCACTTCGAGATCGAGATCAACCCAGATACCTTGCGGGGTCGAATGGGCTGTGATGTTATGCACCGCCAAATGATTGCGCGCGGCAACGGACTGAATCGTCTCGAAGATTCCTTCGTTCTCCGCGCTCGGCACCGTCGTGATGACCACGTCCGCGTTCGGCGAGACGGTATGCACGGCATCGCGAATTTGATGCGTGATGGCGTGGCTCGCCTCGAACGAGAGATGACGCGGCACCGCCACGCGCAGGTCTACGAAAATCTGGTTGCCCGAACCGCGCACGCGCGTCCGTAGCACACGCCGAACGTACTGCACCTGGGCGACCGCCGTCGCGATTCGATTCGCAAGGCCGCGGGGCGCGGTGTCGAGCAGCGCGTCTACCGTACGCTTGCCCAATCGCGCGCTGACGTAAATCACGATGAGCGCGACGACGAGCGCGGCGACTGCATCCGCGCGCATCAACACCGATTTTTGTCCAATCTGTTCGCCCAGCCACACCAGCGCCAAGCCGATGATGACGACGGAGGAACTCCAGATGTCGGTGCTAAAATGCAGCGCGTCCGCTTCCAGCGCTTGGCTGTTGTACTTTTTTGCCGCGCGATCCAAGACGCGGGAGCGTGACCAATCAATCGCGATGGAAATCCCCATCACCAGAAACGCCCAGATGCTTGGATCTACTTCGACCATCGCGAAGAAGAGCCGCTGAATCGCTTCGTAGATGATCCAAAGACAAGTGACAAGCAACAAAAGTGTTTCGGCGAGCGCGCTCAAGTTTTCGACTTTGCCGTGACCGTAGAGATGGGATTCATCCGCGGGGCGATCGCTGACGCGGATCGCGAAGAAGGTAATCAACGCTGCGCCCAAGTCCAGCGCCGAGTGCGTGGCTTCGGCAAGAATGCCAAGACTGCCCGTAGCGATACCAACGACGAGTTTCATCGTCGTCAGAAAGATCGCGGCGGCAACAGAACTCGCCGCGGCAAATCCTTTTTCGCGCGCCTGGTGTTCAATTGCTGTTGTGGTTACCGAATCTATTTCCATATTTTGCGCAAGCGATCGCGCAGCGTCGGTTGCAAAATTCTTTCCAGCTGCGGCAGCGCGTCGCGCATCGCTGTTTCGCCCGCTGCCAACGAAATGTCCATCAAATCGAAATCCACCAAGCCGATTTTCTGCACGTCGGGATAGATCGTCAAATCGGGTGGCGTTTGCATCTGCTTGAGCGTGCGCGCGGGCTGGGTCATAATGCTGATGGCGCGCGCGCCGACGTGGAAAATTTTTTGTTGCTCGGCGGTAAAAATGAATCGAAACAAAATCGCTTCGGGACGACGCAACGCGGCAGGATGCGCGGTAAAACTCGGTTCATCGGCGGCAAGGTCCACAGCGAGAACACGCTCGGCGCCCAAGCGTCTCGGCACATCGAACGGCACAGGGTTGAGCAAACCGCCATCGAGGTAATGCCGTCCACCGAATTGCGCGGGCGCCAGCACCACAGGAAACGCGCAACTCGCGCAGACGGCATCCGCCACGCGCCCCACGTCGAACACGACTTCGCGTTGCGATTCCATCTCCACGGCAACCGCCGCAAAGCGGCGCGGCAGATGTTCGATGCGCGCGTCCGCGCCAATGGCAGATTCGATGACGCGGCGGAAACCATCGGTGCTGAACAAGCCCATCCCACTCGCATCGCGCGCGAGCCAATCGCGCAGTTTCAGCCGACGCATCAATTGTTCGATTTCGTCTGGCGTCTTGCCAGCGGCGTACAGCGCGCCCACAACCGCGCCGGCGCTGGTGCCGGCGATGCAATGAATCGGTACACACGCGCGCTCTAGCACACGCAAGACGCCGATATGCGCGATGCCTTTTGCGCCGCCACCACCCAGCGCGAGTCCCAGTTTCATCGTCACTGCGCGACAAAAAGACCTCTCCGCCCCCTTGGTGCGGAAGAGGTCTTGCAAAACGCTAACGCGCCGATTCCAACCAACGCAGAATCGAAACGGGCAATACGCGACGGATTCGTTGCCAGATGAAACACATCGGATTCCCTCGCGGATATGATAGCACACTCCCGCTTGTGTGTCAAAAAATCAACAAATCGAAACGAACAAACGAAAAAACAAAGAAACGAATACTGCCCCCTCACTCTACCGTCACGCTCTTTGCCAAGTTGCGCGGCTGGTCCACATCGCAACCGCGCTTGAGCGCAACATAGTACGCCAGCAACTGCAACGGCACCGTCGCGACCAGCGGCGCGAATTCCTCCGGCGCGTTCGGCAAATACACCACATCGTCCGCATGCTGGGCGATTGCCGTGTCCCCCGTTGTTGCCAGCGCGATCACCGGCGCGCGCCGCGCGCGCACCTCCTGAATGTTGCTCACCACCTTGTCCAACGTCGCGCTCTGCATCGCCAACGCAATCACCATAATTTCGGGATCCAGCATCGCAATCGGTCCGTGCTTCAACTCTCCCGCCGGATACCCTTCCGCATGCAAGTAACTGATTTCCTTCAACTTGAGCGCGCCTTCGAGCGCGGTGGGATAACCCAAGCCGCGTCCCAAGAAGAAACAACTCTTGCGCGTCCAGATTTTTTCCGCCAGCCGTTGCATCTGTTGATCCGCACCCAACGCGGCTTGAACCAAGTCCGGCACGCGCGCCAGTTGCGATGCCATCTCCTCGACGCGCTCGCGTGCGAGCGTTCCGATGCGCTGCGCCCAATCGAGCGCGATCACTTGCAACAGCATCACCTGCGCGCTGAACGTCTTGGAAGCAACGACACCGATTTCCGGTCCCACATTGAGATTCACCGTCGCCGTCACGCCGCGCGTAATCGAACTCCCCACAAC
>Ga0209018_1003363_pt1 | contig 10236 bp, 3 predicted proteins | sample YNPBryBLVA2012_FD_185814 | JGI IMG/M metagenome (GOLD analysis project Ga0209018, IMG submission 185814) | Anoxygenic and chlorotrophic microbial mat microbial communities from Yellowstone National Park, USA - YNP Bryant BLVA 2012 (SPAdes)... ...
TGATCAACTACGACATCCCGTGGAATCCTGTCCGGCTGGAACAGCGCATGGGCCGCATCCACCGGTACCGCCAGGAAAAGGACTGTCTGATCTTCAACTTTGTCGCCTCCAACACGCGCGAAGGCCGCGTCCTCCAGAAGCTCTTCGAGCGCTTGGAACAGATCGAGGCCGATCTCGATCCCCAGCGGACCGGCAAGGTCTTCAACGTCCTCGGCGACATTTTCCCCGCGAATCAGCTGGAAAAGTTGATCCGCGAAATGTACCTGCGCAACCAGACCGAGGAGAGCATCAAGGCCCGCATCGTCCAGGAGGTGGACGTCGAGCGCTTCCGGCGGATTACCGATTCGACGCTCGAGGGTCTGGCCAAGCGCGAACTGAACCTGTCGGCCATCGTCGGCAAGTCCGCCGAAGCTCGCGAACGCCGCCTCGTGCCCGAGGTGGTCGAGGACTTTTTCATCCACGCCGGTCCGGTCGTCGGCCTGTTTCCGAAGGAATCACCCGCCGGCAGCCACGTCTATCGCATCGGCCGCGTGCCGCGGCACCTGTGGGCGGTGGGCGACAAGCTTGAACCCCGCTTCGGCAAGTTAGGCCACGAATACAAACAGATCGTTTTCGACAAGGCGCTGCTGACGAAGGACCCGACCTGCGAGTGGGTCACGCCGGGCCATCCCTTGTTCGAGACGGTTCGCCAGAGCCTGTGGGAGCAGGTCCGCGATAAGCTCGCGCGGGGGACGGTCTTCTACGACCTGCACAGTTCCGCCCCGTACCACCTCGATGTCTTTAGCGCTTCGATCAGGGACGGCCTGGGACACGAGCTCCATCGCCGCCTCTTCGTCGTCCAGTCCAGCCCCGACGGCGAACTGTCCGTCCGCCAGCCGACGATCTTCCTGGACCTGGCCGCGGCGCCCAAGGGGACACCCACCCCGTCGACGGACGGGCTTCCCGCCCTTCAGAAGCGCGAGCAGACCCTCATAGAGAAGTGCCTCACCGGCTTCTTGGCTGACGTTGCCACGGAGCGAAAAAAGGAAACCGAGACGATCCGCCGCCACATCGAGGTCAGCCTCAACGAGCTCATTCACCGCCAGAATCTCACGCTCGCACGACTAATGGAGCAGCAGCAGGCCGGCGACCGGTCGCCGACCCTGGCCGGCAACATCGCGCAGTGCGAAACGCGCATCGACGAACTCAACGCCCGCCGTGAGCAGCGCCTGGCCGACCTCGACCGCGAGTGCCAATGCACCATCGGCAACATTCAGCACGTCGGCTGTGCCTGGGTGCTGCCGCACCCGCAGCGCCGCGAGTCCGACGTCGCCCCGATGGTCCGCGACGACCGGATCGAACGCCTCGCCGTCCAGACGGTCATCGCTTACGAAAAAGCTCAGGGTCGGGAGGTCGAGAGCGTCGAGGCCCAGAACCGCGGCTTCGACCTGATCTCCCGCCGGCCGCACCCGGAAGACCCGAAAACCGCGGTCGAGGTGCGCTTCATCGAGGTCAAAGGCCGCGCCGGCGTGGGGGACGTCGCCCTGACCACCAACGAGTACAAGACGGCCGAGCGACTCAAGAACGACTACTGGCTGTACGTGGTCTACAACTGCGGCTCTACGCCCGAGGTCCACGCGATTCGCAACCCGGCCCGGCTGGGCTGGAAGCCCATCGTCACCGTGGAGCACTACTCCGTCGATGCCCGCGCGATCATCGCCGCACAGGAGAAGGGGCCCGCATGACCTGCGTTAAGAGACTCATCGAGGTAGACCTGCCCATCCGGGCGATTTCCGAGCACGCGCGGAAGGACCAGAACATCCGCAAGGGGCACCTGCACACGATGCACGTGTGGTGGGCCACGCGGCCGTTGGCGTCGTGCCGGGCCGTCCTGATGGCGACCCTCCTGCCCGACCCGGCCGACCCGAACTGCCCGAAGGCATTCCGTGACGAAGCACGGCGATTGCTTCAGCCGTCAACGGGGCGCAGCCTCGCGGACCCACTCATTCTGCGCGAGAAGCTCCTGGAGTTCATCGCCGACTTTGCGGCGTGGGACGCAGGCGTGAATCCGCATTTCTTGTCTATTGCGCGTAAGTTGGTCGCGGCGGCCCATCCCGACGGCCCGCCGCTGGTGCTCGATCCGTTCGCCGGGGCCGGCTCGATCCCCTTCGAGGCCCTGCGCGTCGGGGCGCAGGCCTTCGCGGGCGATTTGAACCCGATCCCCGTTCTGCTCAACAAGGTTGCGTTGGAATACCTGCCAAAATACGGACATCGCCTGGCCGAAGGCGTCGAGAAATGGGGCAACTGGGTCCTGACGGAGGCCCGCCGGCGCCTGGCCCCCTACTATCCGGCCGACGAGCACGGTCATATCCCCCTGGCCTGTATCTGGGCCCGCACGATCACGTGCGAGGGGCCCGGCTGCGGCGCCGAGGTGCCGCTCCTGGGGATGCTGTGGCTCTCGCGCAAGAGCAAAAAGCTCGTCGCGCTGCGCTACCGCGGCATCAAGGCCGGCGGCAACAGGCAGAAGCCGGAAGTGGTGGTCGAGATCTGCAACCTCCGCTCTGAAAGCGAGGTCCAGCCGCCCATCGTGAAGCGCTTCGCCGCCACCTGCCCCTGCTGCGGCTATACGACGCCGTACAAGAATGTTCGCGAGCAGTTGCGAGCCAGGCGTGGCGGGACGCGCGACGCCCGGCTGCTGGCGGTGATCACGCTGGACGAGCACGGCGGCCGGCATTTCCGGCTGCCGACGCCCGACGACCTTGACGCCGCCCAGCGGGCCGCCCGGGCGCTGGAAGAGAAAACCAAGGCAGAAGTCAGAAGTCAGAAGTCAGAAGGAACGGGCGGCCGGCACCCAACTTCTGCCTTCTGCCCCCTGCCTTCTGACTTGCCCTTCGTGCCGCACGAGCAGACGCCTCCAGATGGCACGCTCGGCTACCGCATTAACAAGTACGGCATGGCGCAATGGTCCGACGTCTATCTTCCGCGGCAGGCGCTGGCGTTGGGGACGTTCTGCGAGCTGGTGCGCGAGGTACACGCAAAAATCAAGGCAGAAGGCGGAAGGCAGAAGGCGGAAGGAAAAGGCGCTGCCGCGGCAACTTCTGACTTCTGCCTTCTGCCTTCTGACTTGTCGTTCGCCGACGCCGTGGCAACGTGCCTGGCGCTGGGATTGAGTAACGCGCTGCATTACCTCAGTTCGGTTTCCATTTGGGCCTCGGACGGGATGATCTCCGCCTTCGTTCAGGGCAGCGGCCTGGCCATGCGCCCCGACTTTGCGGAGGCCAACCCGCTGATGCCCAGACTCGTCGGCGGGTTGGAGTATGCAATGGGGCTGGTCTGCGACTTTCTACGCCGCGAGGGCGGACTGGAGACCATGGCGGGGAGTGTCCAGCGCGGCTCGGCGACCGCCGTTGCGCTGCCGGACGATGGCGTCGCCTACGTCGTCACCGACCCGCCGTACTACGACGCCGTGCCCTACGCGGCGCTGTCGGACTTCTGCTACGTGTGGCTCAAGCGGGCCGTGGGTACGACCCACCCGGACCTGTTCCAGACCGAGCTGACGCCCAAGGCCGAGGAGTGCATCCTGGACCCCGGTCCGCCGGCCGAGGGGGGACCCAGCAAGGACCGCGCGTACTTCGAAAGCACCATGCAGGCCGCTTTGGCCGAGGCGCGCCGGGTGCTTCGGCCCGACGGCCTGTGCGTGGTCATCTTCGCGCACAAGGGCACCGCCGGCTGGGAGGCGCTGCTCAGCGCTCTGGTCAACGCCGGGTGGACGGTGACGGCCTCCTGGCCGATCGACACCGAGCGCGCGGCGCGGATGCGGGCCAAGGACTCGGCCGTGCTCGCCAGTTCCGTTCACCTGGTCTGCCGCCCGCGAGAGAACCCCGACGGCTCGCTGCGCACCGGTGACGTGGGTGACTGGCGCGAGGTGCTGGCGGAACTGCCCCGGCGGATCCGGGAGTGGCTGCCGCGTCTGGCCCGCGAGGGGATCGTCGGCGCGGATGCGATCTTCGCTTGTCTCGGCCCAGCCCTGGAGGTGTTCTCACGCTACGCGCGGGTCGAGAAGGCCAGCGGCGAGCAGGTCTCCCTGCGCGAGTACCTGGAGCAGGTCTGGGCGCCCGTCTCGCAGCAAGCCCTGCGGATGGTCTTCGAGGGGGCCGACGCCAGCGGCTTCGAGGAGGACGCCCGGCTGACGGCCATGTGGTTGTGGACGCTCAGCACGGGTAACGGCCAGGCCCGTGCGGCCCGCGATGAGGACGAGGAAGAGGAGGATGATGAGGAGCCGGAAGGCGGACGCAAGAAGAAGGCCAACGGCGGCTACGCCCTGGAGTTTGATGCGGCCCGCAAGATCGCCCAGGGCCTGGGGGCGCATCTGGAAAACCTCACGACCGTCGTGGCGATCGAGGGCGAGACGGCCCGGCTGCTGCCGGTGGCCGAGCGGACGCGGGCGCTGTTCGGCAAGGATCAGGCCGAGGCGCCGCGCGGTAAGCGCAAGAAGAAGCAGACGCAGATGAAGCTGGCCTTTGCCGAGGAGATCGAGCGGGCCGAGGCGGAAGCCGGGTGGGGCGAGAAGGGCGTGCCGCAGGTCGGCACGACGACCCTGGATCGCGTGCATCAGGCGATGATTCTGTTCGCGGCGGGCCGGAGCGAGGCGTTGCGGCGGTTCCTGGTCGAGGAAGGCGTCGGCCGCGACGGGCGCTTCTGGACGCTGGCGCAGGCGCTGTCCGCGCTGTACCCGCGCGGCAGTGATGAGAAGCGCTGGGTCGATGGCGTCCTGGCGCGGAAGAAGGGCCTTGGGTTCTGACACACAAGGGCAATATGCAATGGCACTGCAACCCTGGTACAAAGTCGTCTACCCACGGGAGGACCTGCGGGAAGGCAAGCCGCTGGACGCTTCGGAATTCGCCGTGCACCTGGACCAGGTGCGCGATGGCCGGGCCAACCCGGACTATCAGGACCCCGCGCGTTTCTTCAGCAAGACCTACCTGACCAGGAGCCTGCTTGCGGTGTCGGCTGAGGCGGTTCGTCGGCTCTGCGGGATCAAGACCGAGACCTCGGCGGTCTTCAATATGACGACGCAATTCGGCGGCGGCAAGACGCACGCGCTGACGCTGCTGTACCACCTCGCCACGGCCGGCAGCCAGGCCAAAGCCTGGACGGGAGTCAAAGCCATTCTTGATGCCGCCGGCGTGACCGAAGTGCCAAAGGCCGCAGTGGGCGTGTTTGTTGGAACTGAGTTCGACTCGATCACCGGCCGCGGCGGGGCGGACGGCACGCCGCTGCGCAAGACGCCGTGGGGCGAGCTGGCGTGGCAGGTCGGCGGGGAAGCGGGATTTCGGGCGGTCGCGGAGCACGACCAGAAGGGAGTGGCACCGGCGGGCGAGGTGATCCGCGCGTTTCTGCCTAAGGATCGTCCCTGCCTGATCCTGATGGACGAGTTGATGAACTTCATCAGTCGCAACCGCAAGAGCGGGCTGGCCGCACAGCTTTACAGCTTTCTCCAGAATCTGTCGGAAGAGGCTCGGGCGCAGGACCGGATGGTGCTCGTGGTGTCGATTCCGGCCAGCGAGCTGGAGATGAGCGCGGAGGACCAGACCGACTACGACCGATTCAAGAAGCTGCTCGACCGCTTGGGTAAGCCGGTGATCATGGCGGCGGAGGCGGAGACGGCGGAGATCATCCGGCGGCGGCTGTTCGAGTGGGAAGGGCTGACGAAAGACGCGGAGAAGACCATCGCGGCGTTTGCGGAGTGGTGCGTGGAACACCGGACGCAGATTCCGGGCTGGTTTCCCGTGGACGATGCCCGCAACGCTTTTCGCGCGACGTATCCGTTTCATCCGGTAGTGCTGTCGGTGTTTGAGCGGAAGTGGCAGCAATTGCCGCGGTTTCAGCGGACTCGCGGCATCCTGCGGCTGCTGGCTCTGTGGGTGTCGAAGGCGTACAAGGAAGGATTCAAGGGGGCACACCGCGATCCGCTGATCGGCCTGGGCACGGCCCCCCTGGATGATCCGTTTTTCCGGACCGCCGTATTCGAGCAGCTCGGTGAAGCGAAGCTCGAAGGCGCGGTGACGACCGACATCTGTGGCAAAAGCGACTCGCACGCGGACCGGCTGGACGCCGAGGCACCCGAGGACATCAGGAAGGCGAGGCTGCACCGCAAGGTTGCCACGACTATCTTCTTCGAGTCCAATGGCGGACAGATGCGGGCCGAGGCGACGGTGCCGGAAATCCGACTGGCGGTCGGCGAGCCCAATCTCGACATCGGCCACGTTGAAACGGTGCTGGAGGCCCTGAGCCAAACTTGCTACTACCTCTCGATCGAACGCAATCGCTATCGGTTCAGCACCACCGAAAACCTCATCAAGCGGTTTTCCGATCGCAGGGCGAGCATCGCGGATGCGGACATCGACGAGCGGGTGCGGGCGGAAATTCAGAAGGTCTTCGCCAAGTACGAGGGGATCGAGCGCGTTTTCTTCCCCGAGAAGAGCAATGCCATTCCCGACCGGCCGGCGTTGGTCCTCGCCGTGCTGGCCCCCGAGCACTCGATGGAAGACGAGGGCGCGACCACAGCACTGGCCAAGTCGATGACGTGGGAGTGCGGCAAATCCGGGCGGACATTCAAGAGCGCCATCATTTGGTGCGTGGCGGAATCCGCGCAGGCGCTGCGGGAAGAGGCCCGCAAGGCGCTGGCGTGGGAGGCCATCGACGCGGAGAAGGACGAGTTGCACATCGAGGAATCGCAGAAGCGGCAGCTTGACGAGCATGTCCGCCGCTCCAAGAGCGACGTAAAGGAGGCCGTGTGGCGCAGCTACAAGTTCCTTCTGCTGCTCGGCAAAGACAACGAGATGCGCAAGGTGGACCTCGGCCTGGTCAACTCCAGTCAGGCGGCCACGCTAATTGAGGTCATCTTGAATCGCCTTCGCGAAGACGGGGACATCGAGAAGAGCATCAGTCCAAACTTCCTGGTTCGCAAGTGGCCGGGGTTCAAGGAATGGAGCACGAAAGCGGTCCGCGACGCCTTTTATGCGTCGCCGGAGTTTCCGCGGCTGTTGAGCGCCGATGCTGTGAAGGAAACGATCGCGCGCGGCGTTTGCGAGGGCCTGCTGGCTTACGTGGGCAAGCGCCCAGACGGTCACTACGAGCCGTTCGTCTTTGAGCGTGAGCTCAGTGCGGCGGAGGTTGAGATTTCGGACGACGTGTTTATTCTCACGGCCGAGGAAGCGAAGAAGCACATCGAGCCGCCGAAGCTCACGACGCTGACGATCTCGCCACAGGATGTACAGGTGCAGTGCGGCGGGCACGTCACTTTTGCGGCGCGAGGCGCAGACCAACATGGGCGTCCAATGGCGCCGCCGGATTTGGTCTGGTCGGCCCAAGGTGGCCAGATCGATGACAAGGGTGCGTTCCGGGCTGGAGAAGAAGAGGGCGAATACCGTATTGAGGCGACGGCCGGCGGCCTGACGGATTGGACAACCGTGAGAATTAGCAAGACCCCGGCGCCGTCGGCACTACCGCCTTCTCCGCCGCCGGCTCGGCCTGAAGCAAAGACACTGCGTTGGACCGGCGAAGTGCCGGCGCAGAAGTGGATGAACTTCTACACGAAGGTTCTCGCCAAGTTCGCTACGAGTGGCGGCCTCAAGCTGACCGTGAGTTTCGAGGTCACGCCGGAGGGCGGCTTGCCGCATCACCGTGTCGAGGAGACCAAGGCAATCCTGCGTGAACTGGGCTTGGATGACGAGGTTCAGGTGGGAGGGTAACGCCGAACCGCGAAGGCGCGGAAAGACCTGGCTTCGTGCGGCCTCAGGCGACCCGGTTGAACTTCCGCCAGAACGCCTGGCGAAGTTGCAGCGGTATCCATCGCGCCCCCGCTATTGACCGCTTCACGGCTCCGGCTTCGGCCGGGGCCGTTGGCTTTCTGGCGATGTCTCCGCTCCGTCTTGGAACGATTGCATAAAAGGACACAGCATGGGCGCGGCCCGGCCACCACAGCCTGCGGACCTATCCAAGAGCAGCGGGTTCAACGCTCTGGCCCAGGCCGAGGTAGCGGAACATCTGTGCGATCTGGCCTCGGCCGATTTCCTTTTCTAGCGCGGGGAGCTCCTGCGTGATGATGGAGATGACCTCACCCTCGCCTTCCCAGCCGTTTTCGAGCACGTGGTCGGGCAAGGCGCCCCGCAACTCGTTTACGACCCACAAGCACAGATAGGCCTGGTCCAAGTACCCCTCGGGGCCGTGCAGTTCCTTCGGAAGCAGCTCGAACGGCGTGATGAAATAGGCCAGCGCCGTCGTGATCAGTCGGCGCGACTCGGCGTCCACGCGCCCATCCTCCAGCAGGTTGGTGAGCATGCGGAAAAGGTCGGGCACCAGCCAAACCTGGTCGGCGAAGCGCCCGCGGTAGTGGGCGATCTCATTGCGCAGCATCTGCTCGAACTGATGGTGCTCCGTGCCGGCGACGAACCGTTGGGCCATCGCGCCAAACCGGTACAGCCGCAGGAGGCGCAGGGCCCGCAGAATCCTCAGCACACGCAGGACGCGCAGGGGGCGGAGCAGGGGCAGCACGGATAGCCAGTCCAGCCAGTACTCGCGAAAGTGCCGCCGCGTCGAGGGGGCGACATACCATCGCAGGCTGAGTTCAACCAGAAAGGCGACGGTGATCACATCGCCTGTCAGCTCGACCACCCACAATGCGCGTCCCCGCGCCAGCCCGTAAGCCTCGACAACGAGCAGTGCCACGGAGATGAGAACCAACGCCATGACGACGCTGTCGGTCACCGGGTGGCGAAGCCTGCGGTCGATGGCAGCTCGTAGCCGCCCGGCGACGGTTGTTCTGCGGACTGGCGAATACGGCTGTCGCGCATTATCGCTCATGAGGGCACCCTCTGGTTTAAGGATCGGCACCGAAGGCGGGCTCGTCTTCCTCGACAACCGTCGCCGCGTGGTCGGAACGCGCCGCCGACACCGGGCACACCGCACGGAAGTCGCAGAGCTCGCAGTACGGGCCGGGCGTCGGTGTGAACCGGCCCTCACGAATCCCATCTGCCGCAGCATTGAGCGTTGCCTCGATGCCCTGGCGCGTATGTGGACACCACGCGTAGAACTCCTGGTCCGAGCCGGGTTGCTCCGCCAGCAAATGCACGATGAGCCGGCCGACGCGGGCTTGCTTCGCCCGCTCGCACGCTAAGGCGTAGGTCTGGACCTGAAGGTCGGGTCGCAGCAGGTCGAGCCCCTTCCGGCTGCGCACCTTGAAGTCGATCACCTCCAGGCCGTCGTCGCCACGGCAGGCCAGGTCGAGCCGACCGGTCACGACCAGATCGTCGCCCAAGGGCAGCTCAAGGGGCTCCTCAACCCAGTGCACGCGCATGAAGCGATCACGGTGCGCTTCGCAGTAGCGGATCAGATATTCACGCCCGGTTTCCTTCAGGCGCTTCTCGTGCGCGGGCTTGCGGAACGGCATCGGCCTCCAGACCTCTTCCAGAATCAGGCTGGCCGTGGCCGGGTTCACCTGCTCCCCCGCGGCGGCGCGGCGATGCACCAGCTCCAAAGCACGGTGGATGACCTGGCCGAACTGCGACCAGTGGGCCTGCGGGACAGCAAAGCTGCACTCGTAAAGCAGTTTGTATTGCAGGGGACACAGCAGATAGCTGTACAGCGCAGAGAAAGACAGACGCCGCCGGGCGGGAGCGTGCGCCTTGTGCCGCGCCTGAGAGAGCCGTGCGGCGCGGCGCAACTGCTCGACACCGGCCAGTCTCTCGGTTCCCATTTCCTCAACGAACAGCGATGCTCCGCCGCCACGCCGGGTGACCTTTTCCGGTGCACCAATGATGAGAAGGTCTTCAGCGCGTGTAACCGCAACGTAGAACAACCGCCGTTGGTCGCGCAGGTTCTCCTGCGCGTGATCGTGCTCCCCGCCGAGACGCAGCTCCGGCGGCAACGGGTACCTGGGGGGCTGAAACCGGCCCGGGAAACGACCCTGCATAGCCGAGCCGATGACGACCACGGGGAACTCCAGGCCCTTGGCCTGGTGAACGGTCATGACACGTACCGCCTCGCCCGGCGGCTCGGGACGAAGGGCGTCCAATGACCGGGCCGGAAGTGTCCGGAGGTATTCGCCGAAACGGTAGGCGTTCTGCGTCCGCACGACACACTGAAACGCGGCCAGGAGTGAGGAGAACTGGCCCAGATTAAGCAGTGCCGCCTCGCATTCGCGCGCCCCAGATGGGGCGCCGGTGCGGCCAGCGCAGCGCTGAAAGTAGCCGCTCG
>Ga0209018_1003364_pt1 | contig 10233 bp, 6 predicted proteins | sample YNPBryBLVA2012_FD_185814 | JGI IMG/M metagenome (GOLD analysis project Ga0209018, IMG submission 185814) | Anoxygenic and chlorotrophic microbial mat microbial communities from Yellowstone National Park, USA - YNP Bryant BLVA 2012 (SPAdes)... ...
CTGAAGGCCTACCGGATCCTGCCGGCGGGCCGGCCGGTGACCGTCTTTCTGCTCAAAGCCCCCGACTCCTTCGGCTTCCTGCCCCTTTTGGACGGCGGCCCCTTGCCCCTGAACGTGGAGGCGGTGGAACCCTCCGTGGTCTACGTCCTGAAGCGGGACCCCTTCTGGAACCTGATGAGAGAGACGCCGGCCTTCGCCCTTTCTCTGCTGGCCCATCTGGCAGAAAGGTTCCGCGAGTGTATCGGAAAGCTCGACACCATGGCCCGGCCCGGCGCCCTGCCTCGCTTGGCGATGGCGCTCGCGGGCTTGGCCGAAGCGGAGTGCCGTTCCGGAAAGAATGAGGCGCTGGTAGTCCTTCCCGTCACCCAGGAGGCCTTCGCGAGCACCCTGGGCATCTCCCCGGAAAACCTCTCCCGGGCCATGAGGCGGCTCATTCGCGAAGGCATCGTCGCCCGTGCCGGGCGCCGCCGCCTTCACATCCTTTCGTTGCCGCGATTGAGAGCCTTGGCCGGCGAGAGTTAGCGCGCCGGCGCGGGCCGTCCCCACCTGTTGGGTTCCCCTGCGGGCCAGACTCTCCGATGTTGCCGACGGCCGACGGCGGGTCACCCGTGGGTCAAATAACGCACTTCCCGGTTCCGCCCCCTCCATCTTGACGATCGTCAAGGTTCGAGAAAAAACCAAGCCGTAACCTCCCCTCGTGGTAGCGGGAAGTGTGGGCTTTCGCCCACCTGCCCCAGGGGGGGCAGGACCGCTCCGGATAGGGACCAAAGGAGTCAGGGGGTTCGCATGAAGAAGGGTCAAGCATGGGTTGTGGGAGTTCTACTCACTACGGGAGCGCTCAGCGTGGTTTGGGGCGCGACGCCGCCACCGGCCAGTGCAAAGTCACCCACGATCGTAGCGGTCGCTCCACAACAAACGTCGCTCCGCAAACTCCTCCATTCACGCTACACGAAGGAACAACTGCAGGCCGGGACCTATGTGGGATCGGAGTTCTGCCTGGCGTGCCACAGCGAGTACCAGGGCTGGAAGACCACCAAGCATGCGATGTCCATCAGGCGGCCCATGGAGCAGTACTCCCTGATCCCGGGTAAGGGCGTGGTAGCGGATTACGACCGGAACGGCGTGGACGACTTCATTCAGGGGCTCGATTTCAACCAGATCTCCTCGGTCTTCGACGCCTACAAGCCCAACGCCCCCGTCCTTTCCGTCGAAAACGGGAAATACACGATCACCATCGGCCAGGTCAAGATGCCGGTTGTGTTCGTCAACGGCGGCACGGGCGACTGGCGCGAGCGTTACGGCGTGCGCATCCCCGCCTCGGACAGCCCCACCGGCTACTCCGACGAGGTCTACTTCTCCCCCGTGCAGTTCAACGAGGATTCAAAAAGCTACTTCGCGCACAAGATCACCAACTGGTATGGCCCGGACAAGCAGCCCCTTGTCCAGCCTGGAATGACGCGCGCCGCGATTGGGGCTGCCATTTTGTCTTCCTTCAGCAAGAACTGCGTGGGATGCCACATCACCGGCATCCGAAGCGCGGGAAAGACGGCGCAGGGCGAGTGGGTGCTCAAGCCCTATCCCGCCGTTCTCTATCAGGAAGACGACCCCGCCTACGTTGACTACGACGGCGACGGCCTGCCCGATCTGCTCAACATCGGTTGCGAGATGTGCCACGGTCCGGGATCGGCCCACATCCTGGGCGGCGGCGACCCCGCCAAGATCGTGAACCCCGCCAAGCTCCCCGCCGACAAGGCCAACGAGGTCTGCGGACGATGCCACAACCGCGTTCGCTCCGTGCCCAACAAAACCTACGCGTGGCCCTACCACGACGACACGAACACGCAGTGGACGCCCAACACGGAACCCCTGGCCACCTATTTCGCCAACAACAACTCCCTCTGGCCCGACGGGGAAACCTCCTACGAGCACAACCAGCACTACAGCGAATTGCTCAAGTCCCCCCATTTCACCAATCCCGATCAGAAGCTGCGCTGCTTCGACTGCCATGATCCCCACCAGCAGGCCAACGCCGCCCAGATCATCCCCCAGCGCACGCAGGGAGGAGTGACGATCGCGACCCGTGAGGAAAACAATACCCTGTGCCTCTCCTGTCACGCCACCCACGGTCCTTTCGCCGCCATCACGCCGGAGATGGTGGCGAACTACGAGACCAACCGAACGGCCATCGGCGACGTGGTCAGCGCCCACGCGCACCACCCCTACGGTGCCGAGCGGAGCATGGGGCTGGCGCGCTGCACGAGCTGCCATATGCCCCGCGTGGCGGCCGCCGAACACGAGTCGGCCATTCATACCCATCAGTTCATCCCGCAGCCCCCCGAGAAAACCCTGAAATACCAAGCCCAGGGGGGGATGCCCAATGCCTGCGCCGCCACCTGCCACCGTGAGCAGGTGAACCTGTGGGGCTACGGGGTGAAGACCGACTTTCTCCCCTGGACCGACCCCGTGAACGTGAAGACCGCCACCAAGCTCATGGACTACTATGGCCCGCAGGGCCAGTGGTGGCAGGTAACCCTCCCCGGAAATTGACCCGTTCCAGGACCCCGAATCCTTTCGATGCCCGAGGGCGGTGGATGCTCCACCGCCCTCCCTCTTTCTACCCGGGGGGGCCGTCTTCCCCGGAGGCGCCCCAATCCCGCGATGGGAACCGACCAGCCGGCGCAAGTCTTTACAAATCTTGCAGATTTCATCATTCGCTGGATCCCCTGCCCAGGGATTGGGGGCATTCGAGCCGAAGGCGAAGAAGGCGTGAGGGGTGGGGTGAGGCTCCGCGGGCTTGGCCCGTGGAGCGGGGAGGGCCCCCGAAGGGCAGGCCGAGCGTTCCGACTGGCTTGGCCAGCGGAACGCGGGGGGAAAGCCCCTCCCCGTTCAGGAGAAAAAGTTTTTCCGTCGTGAAGCACCTGCACCACCGAAGGTCCATCGCGGAATTTGGGAGGCGGGGAGTTCTTGACGACCGTCAAGGCGTGTCTCGCCAGAAGGTAGAATAGTAGATTCTTAGGCGCCAAGGGCGCCTTTCTTTGGGAGGAAATTCTTGTGGATATTCGCATATTTCCACAGTCCGATTGGGACAGGCCCGCCTTGAGGCGGCTGGCCGTCCTCTTCGCGGACCTTTCCCATCCCCTGCGCCTGGAAGTGGTCGCGAATCTGATGCAAGCCCCGGAGGAGTGCGTCTGCAACCTCGCTCGCCGGTGCGGCGTGGACCAACCCACCCTCTCCCGCCACCTCAGGATTCTGAAGGACCACGGTGTCCTGGCCGATCGCCGCGAGGGGGCCAACGTCTTCTACCGGCTGGTGGACGGCCGGGTTGCTTCCCTTCTGGGGTCCTTGAAATCCCTTCCTGTCCGCCCGCGGGGCGATGGTTCGACCGAGGAGGTGCCATGATTCAAAGGCTACCCGTTTTCCTCAGTTCCCCGATGGCCCGGTCCTGCCTTCGGTGGTGCAAGCGCTTCCCGACCGAAAGGCACCTTTCCCCCAGGGGGAGGTTCCATTTCCTCCCCGCTCGGCGGGTCAACCCCGCGGAGCCCCACCCCGCCCCCCACGCATTTTTCGCCTTCGGTAGGAGTGGCCCCGCGCCCCGGCGAGGGGTGAAGCGGCGTGGGCCCTCCCCGGGATCCGGAAGGGGCTGCAGCCAGGTACCACCTTCCATCACGGGGCTGGGGTGGTTGCGTGCGCTGGCGGGCGGATGGGTGCTTTTTCTCCCCCTGGCTCTGGGCGCCGCCCAGCCCTTGACCCTTGCCGAAGCGGAGCAGAAGGCCCTGGCCGCCAATCCTAGCCTCCAGGCGGCGAAGTGGGAAGCGGTGGCCGCCGCCAGCCGGACGGGGGAGGCCTTCGGCCGCCACTTCGGTGAGCTGGATCTGGTTGGAACCTACAACCACTTCGAGCGGGACCGGATCGTCGTCCCCATCGCCAGACAACTCTTCGCCAATCCAGCCCTGGGCATGAGCCAGCTTCCGTGGGACCGCAACCAGGTCCACTACGGGCTCACCTGGCAGGTGCCCCTCCTCGCGGCCGGCGGCCTCCACGAGGGAGACCGCATCGCCAGGCTCTCCCAAAGCCAAAGCGAGCACCTCGCCCTCTTCACCCGGGAAGAGGTCCTGTACAACGTCCGCGCCGCCTATCGCAACGCCCTCATCCTGCGGCACACCCTCGAAGCGGTGGAGGCCTACCGCAAGGCGCTGGAGAAGGACGAGGGAGACGCCCGCCTTCGGGTAACGCTGGGGGCCATGGCGCCCGTGGACGCGGCCAAGATCACCTTCGCGCTCCGGGGCGCCGAGGCTCAGGTGGCCGATGCCGCCGCCCAGTACCGAACGGCCGAGGCCCGCCTGGCCGCCCTCCTGGGGGAAAACCCACCGGCGGAGGGCTTTCAGCTGGAGGACCTTCCGGGAGAACCCTCCGCGGCGGCTGGACCGCCTAAGGACGTAATCGAGACGGCGCTGTCGGAGAGGAACGACTTGAAGGCCGCCCGGGAGGCCGCCTCCATCGCCGAGCGCAGGAAGCGCCTGGCGAGGGAGGCCTTCGCCCCCCAACTGGCCCTCCAGGGGACGTACCTCCGGAACGACGGGCCCTCCCTCTCCCACCTCCTCTACACGCGGGAGTGGTCGCTGGTGATGAAGGTGCCGCTGTTCATGGGAGGAAGCCGCTTCCACGCCATCCGGGAGGCGGACGCGAACTTTCTGGCGGCCAAGGAACGGGAGAAGGCGAAGGAGAAGGACGTGGCGGCGCAGGTGGTGGAAGCGTCGGGCCGCCTCGACTCCGCCCGGGCGCTTTACACGGCGGGTCTCGCCCAGCGGGACCTGGGCAAGGAGACGGCTCGGGTGGAGCGGCTGAAAATGGAGCAGGGAACGGGAACGGTGGAAGACTACCTCGCCGCCCGGGCCCAGGAACTCGTCGGCGAGGCCTCCTACTGGCGGGGGCTCTATGCGTACCAGAGCGCCGTGGACTACCTGTCCTTCGTCACCGGCCGTGGAGGAGAGCATGAATAAAAAAATCCTTGCCGTCTTGATCCTCGTGGTTGTGGGCCTCGCCGGCGCGGCGGTGATCGTTCACAAGAAGCGCGCCCTGGCGCACCTGCCACCGCCCCCGGCCCCCCCTCTTCCCGTGGCCACCGCGACGGTCCGGGACGGCTCCGTGGGCAGCGCGGTGGACACGGTGGCCCTCGTCACCTCGGAGACGGCCGCCACCGTTTCGGCGCAGGTTTCCGGTGCGCTGCTGGAGGTCCGTTTCCGAGAGGGCGACTCGGTCCGGAAGGGCGACGTCATGGCGAGGATCGATCCCCGGGTCCTCGAGGATGCGTTGCACGCCGCCCAAGCGCGCCTAGATGCGGCCAAGGAGGACCTGGCCAAGCAAGAGGCCATCCACGAGCGGGACAAGGTCCTTTACGAAAACGAGGCCATCTCCCGTCAGGCCTTCGAGGTGAGCACCGCCCAGCTCGCCGCCGTGAAGGCGGCGGCCGTGAGCGCCGAGAAGGCGCTCCAGAGCGCCAAAACCTGGCGCTCCTACGCCGACGTCCCGGCCCCCTATTCGGGCGTCGTCACCGCCCGGCTCGTGGAGCCGGGGGACCTCGCCGCTCCCGGCAAGCCGCTCTTCACCATCCAGGTGCCCGGGGCCGTGAAGGTCATCTCCAAACTTTCCCAGGAGACCCTGGGCCGCCTCGCGGTGGGGGGGGAGGTGACCCTGAGCTTCGCCGGCCAGAGTCTCCGGGCAAAGACGTCGCGCATCTACCCCTCCCTCGACGGCTCCCACCTGGGAACGGTGGAGACCGACCTGCCCGAACCTCCCTTCGGCCTGAAGCCCGGCGCCACCGTTGCGGCGCGCTACGCCGCGGAGCGCGCTTCGGGGCCCGTGGTCCCGGCCGACTCCCTTCTGCAGGGCCTTCACGAAACGCTCGTCATCCGCGTTCGGGAGGGAAAGGCCGACCCCGTGCCCGTGACCGTCGTGAGCCTGACCGGATCGGAGGCCACGGTGAGCGGCCCCCTCCAGGCGGGCGACGTGGTGGTCCGCGGCCTCCCCAGCGAGCTGATGGCCCTCACGGCCGGCACCCCCGTGGCGCCCCAGAACCCCGGCACCGCCGAAACGGGGAGGTAACCGATGCGCCTGGTGGAAAGCTACGTCAAGAAACCCCACCTGCTCCTCTCCATCGTCCTGCTTCTGGCGGTGGTGGGGGTCGTAGGGTTCTTCCGACTTCCGGTGAACCTCTTCCCCGACAGCGAGCGGCCCCAGATCGCCGTGGTCACCGTCTGGCCCGGGGCCTCCGCGGACGACGTGAACGGCGACGTGAGCCGGGTCATCGAAAAGGAGCTCAAGACCATCGAGCTCGTCCGCCGCGTGACCTCCACCTCCAACGACGAGGTCTCGGTGGTCATGGCCGAATTCCGGTACGCGAAGGGGCTCGATTCGGCCGCCACGGACGTTTCCAACTCGCTCAATAAGATCCGCCCGCTCCTGCCGCCGGACATCCGGCCCTTCCAGGTCTACAAGGTCTCCTCGGCGACGCCCGCCGTGTTGACCCTCGCGCTGACGCCGAAGGAGGGGTCCCACCTGGACCTCTCCATGGTTCGCCAGCTCGCCGACAACCCCATCAAGGAGGCGCTGCTCCGGCTTCCCGACGTGGCCAACGTGGAAGTCTTCGGCGGCTACCAGCCGGTCATCCGCGTCACCCTCGACCCCGACAAACTCCAGGCCTACCGCCTGAGCCCCGGTCAGGTCGTCCAGGCGCTGAACGCCTGGAACCGCAACACGCCCGAAGGCCTTCTCGTCACCGACCGGAGCCACATCCTCCTCAAGAACCAGGGAGAGTTCATCCGGCCCGAAGAAGTGGGCGCCGTGGTGGTGAGCGCGGGGGCCGGACCGCCCGTGTACCTCAGGGACGTGGCCGCCGTGGAGCGCGGCATCCAGGAGCGCCTATCGGCCTTCCATGGCAACGGAAAACCGGCCATCGGCATCAACATCCAGCGGGCCCTCTCGGGCTACGCCCTTCCCACCATCGCCTCCGTAACCAAAGCGCTTCCGGCGCTCGAACGGCAGTACCCCGGCATCGGCTTCGAGATCGCCGACACCCAGGGGGAGCTGATCCACACGAGCGTCTCCAACATGGTGGACGCCCTGCGCGACGCCATCATCATGACGATCCTCGTCATCTTCCTCTTTCTGGCCGACGTGCGGGGCATGATTTTGGCGGGCATCTCCATCCCCTTCACCTACCTCATCACCTTCGCCTTCATGTGGCTCTTCGGCTTCGAGTTCGACCTGGTGACGCTCACGGGGGTCATCCTCGGAGTCGGCATGCTGCTGGACGACGCCATCGTCGTCCTGGAGAACATCGAGCGGCACTACCACAAGCTCGGCAAGGATCTGAACGAAGCCACCATTGGCGGCACACAGGAGGTGATGCTCGCCATCCTGTCGGGCACCTACGCCACCGTGGTGGTGCTCCTGCCCATCATCTACATCGGCGGCTTCGTCCAGACGGTCCTGAGGCCCCTGAGCCTCACGCTCTCCATCGCGCTCGTCGCCTCGTACCTCGTCTCCGTCACCATCCTTCCCATCCTGGCCCCCTTCATCCTGAAACTGGGCGGACGCGTGGAGCGCTGGAAGTGGGAGCTCAAGCTCGACCACCTCGTGACGGGCCGGATCATCCATGCCATTCAGGAGTTCTTCGTCAAGGCCGTGGACTTCGCCCTGGGCCACAAACCTCTCTTCATCCTGCCGGCCCTCCTGATGCTCGTCCTCTCGGGCCGCGTCCTGATGCCGCTCATCGGCCGCGACCTCATGCCTCCCATGGACACGGGGATCTTCCGCGTGACCTTCGAGGCCTATCCCAACACGTCGCTGGAAGAAACGGAGAAACTGCTTTCGAAGGTGGAGGAGGTGATCCGGAAGCAGCCGGGCGTCACCATGATCTCCTCCACCCTCGGATCGGAGCCCGGCATCCTCTCCTTCGGATCCGGCCGCAACCCCCAGCAGGCCTTCATCACCGTCCATCTCGTGAACCGCTTCCAGCGAAAGAAAACCATGTGGCAGATCGAGAAGGCCGTGGAAGACGAACTTCTCCAGATCCCCGGCCTTCGCTTCCCGGCCGCCTTCGACTACGGCGCCACGCCCCTCTCCACCATCCGTTCCACGGTGGACCTCATGATCTCCGGTCCCGACCCCAAGGTCCTGGCCCAGCTCCAGGAGGAGGTGACGAAGCGGCTCAAAACCGCCGGCGGCCTCACGGCGGTGGCGCCCACGTGGACCCTGGACCGCCTGGAGTACCGCTACCTGCCCGACGCGGACCGTCTCGCCCTCTACGGCACCGACGCCGCCACCGTGGCGGCCCAAGTGAGCGCCCAGGTCAAGGGAATGCCCGCCACCCTCTTCCGGGTGCCGGGGCAGGACTCCCTGGCGGTGTGGGTGCAGGCCGAATCTTCGCGCCGAGCCTATCCCTTCCACCTCGAAACGCTCCCGATCCTCACGCCCAAGGGTACCGTGCCCCTCTCGGCGCTGGGAAGCGTGGAACGCGCCTTCGTCCCCACCCTTCACACCCGGCAGAACCTCCAGGAGACGGTGGACGTCCTGGGCTACCGCTCCACCGCCGCCGTCACGCACATCAACGACAAAGTGGCCAAGGCCCTTGAGGGTCTCGCCCTGCCGGCGGGCTACACCATCACGGACGAGGGCGAGCGCAAGACCATGGACGAGGCCTTCTCGGCCCTCATGAAGGCGCTGGTTCTCGGTCTCATCCTGCTGTATTTCTCGCTGGTGCCGGCCTTTCGGTCCTTCCTGCACCCGCTGACCATCATGGTGGCCATCCCCCTCGGCGTCATCGGCGCGGCCTGGGCCATGCTGTTGACGGGCAAGCATTCCTGCATGCCGTCCTTCATGGGAATGATCCTGCTGGCCGGCATCGTGGTGAAGAACAGCATCCTGCTCATTGACTTCATTCTGGAAGCGCGGGAACGGGGCGAGAGCCGCCGCGACGCCCTCATGGGGTCGGTCCGGGTCAGAACCCGCCCCATCCTCATGACCGCCGTAGGCACCGCCGTGGGCATGCTCCCCATCGCCCTCGAGTGGGCCATCGGCCTGGAGCGGCTGAGCCCGCTGGCCGTCGTCGCCATCGGCGGATTGATGGTTTCCACCTTCCTCACGTTGATCTACGTGCCGGTGTTTTACGAGTTGTTCGACACGGCCAAAAGCAAAGCGCTCGCGTTGTTCAAAAAAAGAGAAATAGGAGCCGAGTGATGGAAATGAAAACGCCGCCCACGGCTGATCAGGTCCTGGGCATGATGAAAAGCAAGATGGGGGCCACGGCCCCGGCGTGGGGAGAGCTTCTGCACCGGCTCGCCCCCGACCTGCTCGTGGCGACGGGGATGAACTCCGCCCAGAGCGTGAACCGGGAGGCGAGCTCCATTCCGCCCCAGTACCGCCACCTCATCGCGGTGGCGGCGGCGCTGGGGCGCGGGGATGCCCTCTGCGCCCGTTCGCAGGCTCACCTCGCGCGGGAGGCTGGGGCCACGGCCGAAGAGATCCTTGACGCCGTGCGCATCACGAGACACCTAATGGCCTCCGCAACTTTCGGCGCCGCCGAAGGAATTCTGAAGGATTTGGCGGGCTGACCCGGGGGGAAGGCCCCTCGTGGTGAGGGGCCATCGGGGCAGCCTTGCACGCAAAGGAGAGACACGCCATGACGAGTCATGTCAACCGTTTCGTTCCGCCAGACTGGGCTTTCGAGTTCCACGGCCACAAGTGCCCGTTCATGCCCTTGGGTTACCGCATGGGTTTGCTTGCGCTGGACAAACTGGGCGTTCCACGGGAAAAGGACCACGGCCTGCACGTCTTCCTGGAGATCGGCGAGGGCCACCCGCAGACGTGCATGGGGGATGGCATCCAGATCGCCACCGGCGCCACCTTCGCAAAAGGGCTCATGGAGAAGACCTACTGGGGCAAGCTGGCGGCTACCTTCTGGTACCCCGGCAAGACTCCCGTCCGCTACACATTGAAACCTTCTCTTCTGGAAGGTTTCGGCAAATTCGAGTTCTTCGCGTTGCGCAAGAAGGGCATCGAGCCCTCGCAGATCGCCCCGGCCATCACCCAGGAGGTCATCGACTGGACGCTGAGCCTTCCGGACGACGAGATCTACGCCGTCTCCGAACGCCCTGATTTCCACTACCAGCCGCCCAAGGGTTCCTTCAACAAGGCCATCTGCTCGGGCTGCGGCGAAGTGGTCTTCGAGCGCTA
>Ga0209018_1003365_pt1 | contig 10232 bp, 8 predicted proteins | sample YNPBryBLVA2012_FD_185814 | JGI IMG/M metagenome (GOLD analysis project Ga0209018, IMG submission 185814) | Anoxygenic and chlorotrophic microbial mat microbial communities from Yellowstone National Park, USA - YNP Bryant BLVA 2012 (SPAdes)... ...
TGATCCACCCGGGGGAGATCGGCCCCCTTGCCGCGGACGATGATGCCGCCGCCCAGCAGCTCTTCCCCGCGGTACAGCACCGCCGACTGCCCGGGCGCGGCCGCGGGTACCGGCTCTTCCAGCTCGACCGCGAAGCTGTCTCTGCCGGATAGGGTCACCGTGCCCGGGACCGCCTCCATCTGGTAGCGCACCTTGACCGTAGCCGGAAAGCTGCCGCCACAAGGCACGGGTGGCGTGCCCGCCACCCAGCCGGCCTCCTCCGCCTCCACCCGCCGCATCTCCGCCTCCTCCCGTCCGCCCACCACCACCAGGTCGCGGTCCGGGTCCAGGTCGATGACGTAAAGGGGGCGGTGGGCCGCTATGCCCAGGCCCCGGCGCTGACCCACGGTGAAGCCGGCGATGCCCCGGTGCCGCCCCAGCACCCTCCCTTCCGTATCCACGATGAGCCCGGGGCGGAAGGCGCCGGGCTCCGTCTCCTCGATGAACTCCCGGTAATCCCTTCCAGGCAGGAAGCAGATGTCCTGGCTCTCCTGCCGCTCCGCCGTCTCCAACCCCATCTCGCCGGCCATCCTGCAGACCTCGCTCTTGAGCAGGCCGCCCAACGGCAGGAGCAGTCTCGAAAGCCATTCCTGGCCCAGCCGCCACAGCACGTATGACTGGTCCTTGGCGCGGTCCTTTCCCCGCATCAAGCGATAGGCGCCCGCGCGCTCCTCCACCCTGGCGTAGTGGCCGGTGGCCACGCGTGTCGCCCCCAACCGCTCCGCCGCCCTCAGCAGTTGCGGGAACTTGAGGCGGCGATTGCATTCCACGCAGGGATTGGGGGTCCGCCCCCGCACGTATTCGCGGACGAAAGGGTTCACCACGCACTGGACGAACTCGCGCCGAACATCCACCGCCAGGTGCTCCAAGCCCAGGCGGCGCGCCCAAAGCCCCGCTTCGCGCAGGTCCGAGAGGGAGCAGCAGGGGCGGCGGTGGGCTTCCGCCCGGGCTTCGCACCCGCTCCAGAGGCGCAGGGTCACCCCTATCACCTCCCAGCCCGATTCCCGCAGCAGGTAGGCCGCCACGGTGGAGTCGACCCCCCCGCTCATGCCCACTACCACTCGCCCTTTCTTTTCCACCTGCGATTTCTCCTTTTATCCTCGCCGGGCCATTCCCGGGCAGCGACGCCCATCCGGCCCCTGCCTATCATTGTATCCGATGACCATCCCCCGCCCCCGGCGCGTTTCCTCGGAACCGCTCATCCCCCTAATAGAACCTTTCATATCCATATATTGACCGTTAACAGGATTTTTCTTGAGTCGGCCCTGCCCAGTCAAATAAAAAGGGTTTAGAGGCCGGAAAGGCAGAAGGGTTGGAACATGAAGCTCACAAAGACCCGGGATGGAGCCCGTCGCTTCCGCGGCTACGCGAGCCGCGGCGCAGCGGCGCTGCTGCTGGCGTCCCTGCTGGCGATAACCGGCCTCGGCGGCGCGGGCAAACCTTCGGTCGCGCCCGCACAGCAGCAGGGGGCCGAAGGTGCCGCCTGCACCACCCTTAAAGACCTGGCGGCCCTGCAGCAGGAAGTGGCGGCGGCCAACCTGGCCGCGGTGGGGTCGCTGGCCGATGCGGCGCTCTGCGGAAGCGCCCTGGAGGAAGAAGGCGAGGTCCCCGCCGACCCGTCCGCGGCGGCCATCGCCCCGTCCATCGCCGCGGCATCCCAAAATGAAGAGGAAGAGGAGCTCTCCGAGGACCTGCTCGAGACCGATGCCGCGGGGAGAGCGGCCGGGCTGCCGGCGCCCGCAGGCTTGAAGGTCACCCAGTACGGGCGCGATTACCTGCTGGAATGGATGCCGGTGAGCCATCCGCAGGTCGTCGGCTACAACGTCTACCGCTCCTTTTTCGCCAACCCCCGCATCAACCTGGGCAGGAGGCTCAACAGCCAGCCGCTGGGCAGTCCGACCTTCTTCGACACCACCGTCAGGAACCGCAACCGCAAGCAGTATTACAGGGTGGCTTCCGTCAACCAGCGGGGAAGGATCGGTCCCCCCTCGGAAAGCGTGGCCATCTCCCCGTGGCTGCCCGATACCAGCCCCCCCGCGGCCGTGAGCGCGGTTGACGCGGCTTTCTTAGACGACGGCCTCAGCGTCGCCTGGGAAGCCTCGAACCGGGAACCCGATTTCAACGGATACAACCTCTACCTCTCCGATGTGCAGGGCAGGCTGGGCTCACGCCTCAACGGGACGCCGCTCAAGGACACGCTCTATTTCGCCGCGGGGCAGACCGCGGGGGAGCAGCCGCGCTACCTGGCGGTGCGCTCGGTGGACACCAGCGGCAACGAGAGCCTTTTCTCGCAGGTGGTGCCGGTCATAGCGCCCCCCCGCATATACGACGACCTCTCGCCGGAGCTGGCCTACGATGGTTTCTGGAAGGCCGAGAGGTACGAAGACGCGTACGGCGGGACCATCACGGTGGCCAACGATGTCGGGGCCGGCGTGGAGCTGGCTTTCCGGGGGCGCGCCGTGCGGCTCTTCGTATCACGTTACTGGACCTGCGGCACCGCCGACATCTACCTGGACGGCCGGTTGGCGGCCACGGTCGACCTCTATTCCGAGTCCACCGACTACAGCGTGCAGTTGTTCCATGCCAACGCCCTCAAGCCCGGAGACCACGTCATCCGCATGGTGGTGAGGGGCACGACTGAATCCAGCAGGAGGGAGAACCCCACCGGTTACCACTTCTGTAACCTGGATTTCCTGGTCGTCCACTAGGATGGAGGGCCGGCATAGATCTTTGCCGCGATCTGGAGCCGGGCAGAACAGGGTTAGGCTTTTTTTATGCGGTGCATGAGCTGAAGATGCGGTTGACGCAACTCATAAACGCGTTCGGATAGGAAGGTGTATCATTTTCCTTGGCAAGGGCGGACGTGGCTTCCGCGCCTGGCGACGAGGAAGAAGCGGTGATTTGAGCGGATGAAGAAGCCGAAAGGGAAGCGAAGGGGATACGCCAGGACATACGCGAGGCCGGCCCGGCGTGACAGCGGCAGGACCTATGTCCTGCGGGCCGCCGCGGGCCTCGCCTTCTTCACGATAATCGTCACTTCCCTGGCTTATTACGCGGTGCGCGTGCGGCAGGCGGATTCCACCCAGAGATCCGCCGTGGAATGGTCCTCCCTCCCCAAGCCCGTCAACCAGGACCTGGGGCGCCCCTTGATAGTATCCATCACCGTGGACAAGGGAGCCACGGTGAAGTGGCAGCCCCCGGGCAGCCAGGACATCCTCGGCTACAACCTCTACCGTTTCAAGGGCGATTCCGATCCCGGCGAGAGGGTTAATGCCGCCCTCATTCTGGACAATTACTATTTCGACGACAACGGGACGGTGTTCAACCTCTATTCGGTGGCGGCGGTGGACCGCCGCGGGTTGGAGGGCCCCACCTCCGAGGCCATAGCGGCGGTGGCGGAGCCCAAGACCCTGGCCGGCCTGCAGCCCACCGCCCCGCCGGAGGTGATGAAAGACGTTACCTTCACCGCCTCGGCCGCCCAGTCCCTTCCCCCGGAGATAAAGGACTGCACCGCCCCGGGCATGACCTACCACGGCACCTGGTATCTCGAGCATTACCCCGAGGTCTACGGGGGGGGCATGATGGTCACCCCCTACGCGGGGGACAACCTCACATACACCTTCGAAGGAAGCGGCTTCAGCATAATCTCCGTCAGGCACTGGAACTACGGCATCATGCACGTCTACGTGGACGGCGAGCTCAAGGGGAGCGCCGACCTCTACTCCGACCGCGCCGAGGCCCAGGCGAAGGTGTTCACCCTGGACGGGCTTACACCCGGGGTTCACACCGTGAAGGTGGAATGCTCGGGGCTGAAGAACCCCGCCGCCAACTTCACCTTCATCGCCGTGGACGCCATCGAGGTGAAATAAGCCGCCTGGGCGGACCGGCGCTTTTCCCAGGTGCCGGCCGAGTCTTCTTGTAGAGGCAAAATGCATATTATTTCGCTGACCCGTTAGCGCCATCCATCGCCTTTCCGCTTCATCCTGGTATTGCCCACCCCCACCTGCATGCCCGGCACACAAGCAGGTGCCGGCCGCACGCAGGCGGCCGGCACCGAAAACATGGACGCGGAAAGGTGGCCTACTCCTCCTCTTCGGCCTCGGCCTCATCCGTCCCTGCCTCATCATCCATGGGGATGGGCTCGACGGAGGAGATCCTCAGGTCCGGCTCCCCGCTGGTGGTCCAGCTGCGGCCCCACTCCAGCTCCAGGGAGAACTTCTCCTCGTCTTTCTTCTGCTCCGCCTCCACCTCGATCTCCACGATCTCGGAGGGCTCCAGGACCAGGAACTCCCTGCCCTTCTCCACGACGACCTTTCCGTCCTTGAGGCTGGCGACCAGCTGCTCCAGGTACTCGATGACCTTCTGGAGCTCCACCTTGCCCTCAAAGGCGATCTCCTTCTTGCTGCTCAAGCTGTTCACCTCCCTTGCTCTTTACTTTCCTTCACACCAGGGACAACAGGATATCTAAAAGGCGCCCCTCGTCCAGGTGAGGGTCGCTCTCCTCGGTCACCAGGTCCGCCTGGATGACGCAGGCGCCCAGCGCTTCCATCGCCTCGCGGTCCACCGGCATGGCGTAGGATGACGGCTTGGAATCCAGCACCACGAAATTGAGCAGCCGGTCGTTGGGCGCCCGTTCTCCCAGGTCGCGCTTGAGGTAATGCAGGATGGTCTCCGCGCATCGCGCCGGGGGGATCCCCCTCTGCTCGGGATCGAAGCCGGTGTTGGGTATATAGACCTTGGGGCAGTCGTTTTCCAGCACCGCCCGCCCCACGCCCCGCGGCAGCAGGTTGGCGATGACGCTGGAGTATAGGCTGCCCATTGGATAACAGATCAATTCGGCCTGGAGTATGAGGTCGGACACCTTCTTGCGGATCTCCACGTCCACCGGCTCCAGCCACTCACGGTTGCGGGCGAGGTAGACCTTGCTGATGGGTCTGGCCGACCCCGCCGCCTCCTTGCGGGCGAAGGTGTGCTGGCCCACCAGCAGGGTGCCGTCCTCCTCCTCGCCCACCAGGGTGAGGTCCTTGTTGACCACCGGCCTGACGACCCCGCGCGCCTCCACCAGCTTCGAGAAGAGAAAGATCACCGGATCGATGTGGGAGTTGTTGTTGATCCACCCCCCCACCAAGATGAGGTTGCCGATGCTGGCGTTGGCCAGGTCGAAATCCCCGGGCATCCTCTCCAGGAAGAACTTGAGGTGATTGCGGATGATCTTGCGCATGGGATCGGGGACAGCGGCTACCAGTGGATGTTCTCCCCTGGCCATGCGCAGCAGTTCCTGGCCCTGCTCTTCCCGGCTCGCCCCGGCGGGCAGGCGGAAGGAGAAGAGACGGTAGATATCGGGGTTGCCCTGGACGGACAGGTCAGCCAGGGCCATCAGGCGATTGCGGATGTCTCCCACCGCCAGCATCCGGAAGGCCTCCCGGAGAGCGGCGGAACTGCCGCCCGAATCGAAGGGAGTCACCAGGTGTATGGAGTTGTGGGTGTACTCGATGAGCCGGCGGCTCAGCTTTTTCAGGGCGGTACCCCCGCTGAAGAAGAGCAACCGCGGCCCCAGCTCAGGTGCCTTGCGGTAACGGGCCAGGCGCAACGGGTCCGGCACCTCGATGCTCCTCGACACTCTCAGCTTCAAATGCGCTCCCCCTCCCTCTCCTCGAGGAAGCGATGGCAGCGGCTCGCTGCCACGTGGAAATCCACGCCACCCTCCACCAGCAGCAGGGGGCAGTCTTGCAGCAAACGCAGGTAGGCCTCCTCGGAAAAGTCCGGCGCTCCCGTCCCCGGAGGCGGCTGGAAGAACAGGCCGGGCGACTTCATGCAGACGGCCAGGGTTTCCGGCCGGTCGCCCAGCTTCGTGTGCAAAAAGCGCGGCTCGCCCTTTCCTCGCGACCACTGCAGCACCACCAAGCCGAGCATTGATACGGGGCCGGGACACAAACGATCGCGGCCGAATAGGTCGAGCACGTTCACATCGTACTTGCTCTCCAGCTTCCAGAGGTCATCGGCGGCCAACTGCTCCAGCTCCTCCCGCTGGGCCGGCGGGATGATCTCCCGCAGGCGGGGGTTGTTGATGGCGGTCCCGGGGTTGATGCGCGGCAGCTTGGCCAGGCCATACATGTCCAGCCCCTCTTCCTCCCGCCTTACCAATACGCGGTCATTGCTCACGAAGTCGGTCCCCAGGTTCATGAGGTGCAGGGCCAGGGTGGACTTGCCGGTGCCCGCGCGGCCGGCGATGGCCAGTCCGCCCCGCTCGCGGGCCACGCCGGAGGCATGCAGCAGCAGGCTTCCTCTCTCCAGCATCCACTGCACGTAGCGGCTGTTGATGAAGTTGACCACCTGGTTGAGATTCTTGCGACAAGGCCCCGCGGCCAGGTTCAGCCCGCCGCCGAAGCAGAAGAGCATGCCGGTGGGTTTCTTGCGCACGACCCGCCCTCCCTCAAGGTCGCAGTACTCCTCCTTCACCCGTGACTTACCGGGGTCCGGTTGCTTGTCCCGAAAAGGGATGTCCGGCCTGACCTGGCTGGTCTCCAGGGCCACGATCTTGATGTCCGGCTCCGCCGGTCCCCGCGTGAAGGGGCGGTAGTAGCGGTTTAAGTCATCGACCAGTTCCAGGGAATTGGATTGAACGCGGATGGCGCAGCGGTCGAAGGACAGGTGCATGCGGTGGAACGCGGGCGCCGTCGCTTGAATGCCGGAAGCCAGGTCCAGAAGGGTCGTAAGCGTTTCCATCTACAGTTCTCCCAGGACGTAATCGGCGTAAGCCGCAGCAGCGTCGATGCCCGCCGTGGCCAGGCCGCGGAAGCCCCCGAACGCCGACACCTCGAAGACCACCGGTCCCTGCGGCGTTTCCGCCAGGTCCACGCAGGTGAAATCGAGCCGGAAGAGGTCTTGGGCCCGTTGGGCCAGGGCCACGTACTCCGCCGTTGGCCGGCAGGCGGCGTAAGTCCCGCCGTTGGCGGTGGTGGTATTCCAGGAGCCCCGCTTGCGCACGCGCGCGTAGGTGCCCAGGTATTCGCCTCCCAGGAAGACGATGCCGAGGTCGCGGTCGGGTACCTGCATCAGCTTCTGCACGTAGAGGACCTGGTTGCCCGCCTCCTGGAACTCCTTGAGCGAGGCGCGGGTCTCCTTGCCTGCCCGTACCGTGCGCATGCCCCTGCCCTTGGAGGTGTAGAGCGGCTTGAGCACCGCCTCCCCGTATTCCTCCACGGCCCGGGCCGCCTCGTCCAGGTCCTCGGTCACGCAGGTCGGGGGTATGGGGATGCCTCCCAGCTCCAGGGTCACGGTGCAGCTCAGGCGGTTGAGCACCCGCAAGATGCGGCACGGGTCCGAGAAGACCGGCAACCCTCTCTCCGCCAGCAGGCGCAGTATCTCCAGCCGGTCCAGCAACGAAGGCGCGTAGTCGGGCCCGGCCTTCTTTATCAACAAGGCGTCCAGGGAATCGAGCCGCAACTCCCCGCAGCGGACCTCGCCCGTGGATATGTCGCAGGCCACCCGCTCCATGTCGATGAGGCAGCGGAATCCGGTGCGGCGCTCCAGGTGGTCGGCCAGGAGCTCCGAGGACCAGCCACCCGGTACGCCCACCACTCCGACCCTCTTGTTCTCCGCCCCCATCCGGATATGCCCCCTCAATACGCAAGCACATCCTCGGGCAACCGGAAACCCCGTCCCGGCCGCCCGAAGTCCTCCAACACCCGGCACATCAGATAGACCGACCTCATGAACATGGCCTCGGAGAAGTCGCGGTTGAGCTCGAAGCGCGTGCTGGTCATGAAGGACCTGGCCAACCCCAGGCCCAGCCTGGCCTCGAAGTCCCGGTCGTCGTGGCGCGCCGCGAACCTGCGAAAGAACTCGAGGAGCTCCAGGTTGGCCTGGTTGATCCGACCGCGCAGGTTGGCATCGAAGACCGGCAGGCGGAACCCGGAGACCATTAACACCGAGAGGTCCTGGACGTAGTCCGATTGCTCGGAGCGGTACAGGTCGACGAAGAAGATGCGGTTTTCCCACTTGTTGAAGATGACGTTGTCATTGTTCAGGTCGCCGTGTATGAGCACGGTGAAAGGGGCCGCGAGTGAGCCTTCCGCCTCGGACACCTTCTCAATCAGGCGTTCCAGGGAATCGATATGCAGGTCGCAGATGCAGCTGTCCATCATCCTGAAATGTGGATGCACTTTGAGTATATCTTCCAGTCGCTCCTGCAGCTGTCCGAGGTAACCGGCGCTGGCGGGCTGGCGGACCAGGGTGCGGTCCCACAACTCCTCCAGGGTGACCATGATCTCGGCCAGCGCGGTCTCCACCACCGAGGGGTGTTCACCCAGCAGGATCTCCTGGAAGGTGCTTCCGGCCAGGAACTCCAGGAGGATGGAGGATTTTTCTCCCTGCTCATGGAAGCCGAAGATGCGCGGGGTGAGGCCGGGGAAAACCCTTTCCCACCTCTCGATGTTCTCCTTCTCCCTGAGTATCTTCCGGGACTGGCCCTCCTTGAAGATGATGCCCTGGGCGTTGTGGTCGCCTCCCCGGCGATGAACCACCCCCACGCTGCACCCGGACTGGGTTTCGGCGATGGGCCGGTAGGAAAAGGGCTGCTCCCCTCCCTCCTCCCCGGATGGATCCAAAGACTCCTCGATGGCCTGGTACTGGTGTATCTTCAATTTCTCCCCCACCACCGAGCTGATCACCGCCTCCCCGATGTTCAGCAGGGAATCGCCCATGCGTTCCAGGTAGCGGAAGATGAAGAGCGAGGTGATGAGGTTTTCCGGGTCCTCGCTGCCCCGCAGTTCCTCCAGGATGCGGTCGAATACCTGCTTGTAAAGCACATCGATCTCGAATTCCGACTTGCAGATCTGCAAGGCCAGCGAGACGTCCCGCTCAAGCAGAGAAGGCTCGATGGCCTTCATGGCTCCCAGGACCTCGCTGAATATCGAGCCGTAATCGTATCGGTGGATGAAATCCTTGCAGGCCAAGTAGCGGGTCTGGCCCACCACGTTCACGCAGTAATCCGCGATGTGCTCGAGGTTGTTGGCGATCACGTCGATGGACTTGACCTGCCCCAGCTCCTGCTCGTCCAGTTCGCCGAGCTGCTTTATGTGGGAGAAGCACTTGCTCAGGATCACGCCCTTGAGGTTGTCGATGTAGTCGTCGCGAGAGTTGATCTTCTCCACGAGGCGCTTGCTCGGTTTATCCAGGATCCTGCGGGTGTCTTCCACCTGCTTGATGGTTTCCAGCACCAGGAAGCGGAAGTTCTCCACGAGCTCCTTGGAATAAGGCATGGCCCGCTTCACTCTTTGATCGGCTCGATCAACAGGGGCTTTTTCTTGGCCTGCTTCTCCTCGCGGTCCGTCCAGGTGAACTTGACGCTCAGCTTGACCTTGTCGTTCTTGTCCGTGACCTTGATGGAAAGCTTGATGAGTCCCTGGGGCTCCAGGATCATCCGCTCATCCTCGCTGCCGAAGATGAGCCGACCGCGAGTGAAGCCCTCGCTGATGGCATCGAGGTACTTGACGATGCTCTCGCGGTCCTGCAGGGAATCGTATTCGAACTCCCTCAACCTGGCCATCCTCCCATCACCTTCCTTTCTCGCCGGCCCCGCGGCCTCAGTTCAGCCTGGACCGGTATTCCTCGATGATGCCTGCGCGGGTGAAGCCGCCCGCATCGAGCATCCCGCGAACGGCCTGGTCCTCCCAGGCCGGCTGCAGCCCCACTTCCCGGCCGGCCTTTTCCGGGTCCCGGTAGCGGGGGTCGACCACCTTCTCGGACATGTGGGTGTCGTCACCCATGAAGACCAGCAGGGGCCGGGACGCATGTTTTTCCAGGTTCCGCCGCTTGACGAAATCGATGAGGAACTCCGTGTACTCCCTGGACTGCGGGTTCCACACCTCGAAGCCATCCACGTCGTAGTCGGCCAGCAAGATGGGCCAGAACTGCTCTGGGTGGGGGATGACGATGCCGGCACCCAGCGAGCGGGCTTCCTCGATCATCTCGCGGGTCTCGTAGAAATAGCGGTTGGAGAAATTGGCCTTGACCACCTTCTTGACCGCCTTGAGAAATATCTGCACCCGGTTGATGAGGCGGTCGTCGCAGAAGGCGCGCAACTCGTTGAAATAGCTCTCCACCAGCTTGTTGCGGAGCATGAAAGGCGGGGTGACGGATTCGTTCAGCTCGATGAGCTCCTTGAGCTTGCGGGCCTGCTGGCGGGCGAA
>Ga0209018_1003366_pt1 | contig 10231 bp, 5 predicted proteins | sample YNPBryBLVA2012_FD_185814 | JGI IMG/M metagenome (GOLD analysis project Ga0209018, IMG submission 185814) | Anoxygenic and chlorotrophic microbial mat microbial communities from Yellowstone National Park, USA - YNP Bryant BLVA 2012 (SPAdes)... ...
GCTGCCGCTCCGTTTGGGGGAAGGCACGCTCGGCGTGCTGCACGTCCAGAGCACGGCGCAGGAGGAGTTCGACCCGGATGAGGTGTCCGTCCTGCAGAATGTCGCCCATCAGATCGCCGTCGCGCTGGAGAACGCCCGCGTCTACGCGATGGAACGGGAAGCGGCGGAGCGGTTGCGCGAGCTGGACCGTTCCAAGCGCCGCTTCCTGGAGAACATGTCCCACGAGCTGCGCACGCCGTTGACCAACATCATCGGCTTCTCCCGTCTGATGCTCAAGGAGATTGACGGGCCGCTCAACGAGCAGCAGCGGGAGGACCTGCAGATCATCTATCACAACAGCCAGCACCTGCTCGGTCTGATCAACGACCTGCTGGATGTCTCGCAGATCGAGGCGGGCATGATGGAGCTGGAGCGACGGGAGCTGGACCTGGCCGACCTGATCCACAGCGTCATGGCCACTGCCAGCGCCCTGGTGCGTGATCGGGGGATCGCACTGCGCACGGAGATCGCCGAGGGCCTGCCGCTCGTGCCGGCCGACCCGGCGCGCATCCGCCAGGTGTTGCTGCGCCTGCTGACGAACGCGGCGAAGTTCACCTCGCATGGGGAGATCTGCGTCCGCGCCTGGTCGGACGCGGACCACGTCTACGTCAGCGTCAGGGATACCGGCATCGGCATCCCGCCGTTGGATCGGGAGCGCATCTTCGAACGGTTCGAGCAGGGCGCGCTGGAGAACGGCCGTCGGCCCGATGGCGCCGGGCTGGGACTGGCCCTGAGCAAGGAGTTCGTCGAGCTGCACGGCGGCACCATCGAGGTGGAGAGTGAGTGGGGCAAGGGCTCTACCTTCACTTTCAGCCTGCCGTTGCGACCGGATCGTTGTGTGGAGGGAGATGTATCGTGACCCGGGTGATCGCCGTCGCCAGTAACAAGGGCGGGGTCGCCAAGACCACGACCAGTCTGTCGTTGGGCGGCGGGTTGGCCGAGCAGGGCCTGAGCGTGCTGTTGGTGGACCTGGACCCCCAAGCCCATCTGACGGTCTCCCTGGGCGTCCATCCGGATACCCTGCGCCACACCGTCGGCGATGTGATGCTGAGCCATCGTTCGCTGATCTCCGTCAGCCAGGAGACGCCCGTGGAGGGCCTCGATCTGGCCCCGGCCAATCGCGAGTTGATGGTACTGGACAAAGTATTGTATAATCGGCCCGGCTACGAGTATCGGCTGCGGCTGGATATGGAGCAGCGGGGCTGGGACCTGTACGACATCGTGCTGATGGATTGTCCGCCCTCCTTTGGCACGCTGACGCTCAACGCGCTGACGGTGGCCGACCTGCTCATCGTCCCTGTCCAATGCGAGTACTACGCCGCCCGGTCGCTCGGCCAGATGCTGGAGATGGTCACCCTGGTGCGGCGGAAGAGCAATCCGCGGCTGAGCTACCGGCTGCTGGTGACGCTGTTCGATGGGCGCAACAAGGTCCATCACCTGATCCTGCACTACATGCGCTCCCGTTTCGCGAAGGCGATGTTCGAAACGATCATCCAGGTGGACACGCGGCTGCGCGAGGGGCCGGCGTTCGGGCTGCCGGTGACCCGCTACGCGCCGCGGACGCGGGCCGCGGCCCAGTACCGCGCCCTGGTCCATGAGGTGCTCGCCTGTCTGCCGCACCCGGCGGCCGCGGCGACGCCTGCCGACGAGACATCGCTGCCGGCCAAGGAGGCTGTCCGGCCATGAGTGAAGAGAGAAGCAACGATCACTTGAAACATTCGCTCGATGAGCTTTTCTCCGGTTATACGCCGCCGGCCCCAAACGGCACGGCCGCGCCCGTACCGGCGGAGCCGCCAGCGCGCCGCCCGCCGGAAACGGAGGTCGGGCCGCGGCCTGCCCGCCTGCGCGGCCCGACGGTCCTCGGCTTCCAGATGGCCGGCCTGACCATCCGCGCGCGGCTCTTCTGGAGCTTCGGCATCATCCTGATCCTGCTGTTGATCGGTGGGGCAATCAACACCGTGATCCTCCAGCAACTGGGTCAGGCCAATGAGGCACTCTCCCGCGAGGGCGAACGAGCTGTCGCGGCCTTGCAGATGGCCCGCGCGTCGGCTGACCTGCTGGCAATCTTGGGCGCCGCAGTCGGCGGCGACCCCGATGAGGTGTTGCAGTCTTTGGCGGAGGCCCGTGTCACCCTGGCCGATGCGCGAACCCGCTTGAGTGCAGCGGTAGCCGACCTGCCCACCCTGGATCCGCGGCGTCTCGCGGCCTCCCGTGTCCAGGCCCGCGTCGCCCGCGTGGACTCCCTGGTTGACCTGATCACCCCGGCCGTTCGCCAGGCGCAGTGGGACCGTGTCCAGTACTACCAGAGTGAACTGTTGACCGATTATCACCAGACCGTTGTTCAGTCAGTGGATGAGATCGTCCGCCTGACGCAGGAGCAACAAGCCGTCGCTGCCGGACAGGTGACCGCCGCGCGCCGCATCGCCGGCGTGGTGCCGGCCGTCGTGGTCGTGCTGACCCTGATTGTCGCGGGCGGGACGGTCATATCTTTTGTCCGTACCATCAGCGGCCCGGTCGAGCGGCTGGCCCATGCCCTGTCGCTGCTGGCCGGTGGTCACCTGGATGAGCGGGTCCCCGTCGAGCGCCAGGACGAACTGGGTGCCCTGGCGGCGGCCCTCAATCAAATGGCCGATCGGCTCCAGCGGCTCTATACCGAACTGGAGGACCGCGTCGCCGAGCGCACCCGCGCCCTGCAGGAAGCGAACTACGCCCTGCAGCGACGGGCGATCCAGTTGGAGGCCAGCGCCGACATCGGACGGGCGATCACTTCTATTTTCGATGTGGACCAACTGCTGCGGCAGACGATTGACCTGATCAACAACCGCTTCGGCTTCTATCACGCCGGCATCTTTCTGCTCGACGAATCCGGCGAGTGGGCGGTGCTGCGCGAGGCGACCGGCGAGGCGGGAGCGAAGATGAAGGCGCAGGGACACCGCCTGAAGGTCGAAGAGACGAGCATGGTCGGCTGGACGGCTGTCCACCGCCAACCGCGCATCGCCCTGGATGTGGGGGAGGATGCCGTGCACTTCGCTAACCCGCTTCTGCCCCACAGCCGTTCCGAGATGACCCTCCCCCTGGTCGTGGGCGGGCGGCTGCTGGGCGTGCTGGACGTCCAGTCGCACGAGGAGAACGCTTTCGACTCCGACGACGTGCGGGCGCTGCAGAGCATGGCCGACCAGATCGCCATCGCCATCGAGAACGCGCGGCGGGTCTCCGCAGAGGCATCGCTCCTGGAGGCGACCAGTCCGCTCTATCGCGCCAGCCGCGCCATGACGACGGCACTGTCGCCCGACGATGTGCTCGACGCGCTCCTCTCGGTGATCAGCGGCACCGAGGCCCTGGGCTGTGTGGTCGGCCTGTTCGAACCGTCCGATGGCCAACCGGAGGTGATCCGCATCGGGCGGGCCTGGCGGCGCGACCGGCGCTCCACGATGGTACCAGGGGTGCGCACCGAGTTGCGCGAGGATCCGACATTGCTGCAGTATCAACAGCAGTGGATATTTCCCAGCCTGGAGGAGGCCGATCTGTTGCCGGCCAGCAGCCGCGCGATCATCGAGCGGGCCGGCGCCCAGTCGGTGGCGAACTTCCCGCTGCTGGTCGGCGGGCGCCCGATCGGGTTCTTCTTCGTCTATCGCGCCGAGCGTGGCCTGCTCTCCGACGCGACCCGACAGCTCTATGAGACGCTGGCCGGCCAGGCGGCGGTGGCCCTGGAGCGCGCCCGCCTGCTGGAGGTCACCCGCCAGCAGGCCCAGAGTGAACGCCTCACCCGTGAGCTGGCGGAACGTTTCCGGGGGTCGTTGGACGTGGATGCCACCCTGCGGGCCGCGGTGCGCGAGATCGGCCGCGTCCTCGGCGGTGCCGAGGTGACATTGCTCCTGCAGCCCGCCAGGGGCGGCGATGGCCACGGGGAAGAAGAGGTGGTCCGATGAGCGAACACCGTGGTGGCAAGGGAGCAAGGAGAGAGATGAATCAGTCGGCACCGCGCCCCCGCTCTATCGCTCGACAGTTCACCTTGAGCTACCTGCTGGTCTCGGTCCTCCCGCTTCTGTTGGTCCTGGTCCTCGCCAGCGGCGGCTTCCTGTTGCAATCCCGCCGCTCGGGCGACCTGATCCAGGGCGCGACCCGCGACCTCAATGCCCAGGCCGAGGAATATCTGCGGCAGTTGGGAGAGCAGTACATCCAGACGCTGGCCAGGAATGTGGCCACGGAGACGGCGATCTATCTGGCCGCCCATCCGGACATGACTATGGCCGATCTGCAGGCCGATGAGGAGTTCGTGCAGATCGTGATGCAGGACGTGGGGGAGACCGGCTATACCTGCCTGTACGAGGCGGGGAGCGGAGTGATGCGCGTGCATCCCAATCCGGCGCTCATTGACCGTCCGATGAGCTTCTTGAGCGAACAGTTGCCCTCCTGGTGGGCGATCTTCGAGCCCAGCCTCTCGGGAGAGGAGATCTCGGGCTATTACGACTGGCTGGAGCCGGATGGTTCCATCCGGCAGAAGTACATGACGATGACGCCGGTGGCGGTGCCGTTCCACGGGCAGACCCTGATGATCGCGGCGACCACGTACATTGACGAGTTTTCCCGCCCCGTGCTCTCGATGCAGGCGCGGGCGGATGAGATTCAGCAGCGCTATCGCCAGCTTGCCATACAGCAGGGGCTGGCGATCACCGGCCTGGGTGCGGGAGTGTTGCTACTGACGATCCTGGGGGTGGTGATCTTGGGACGGCGGTCCGCGATGCAGTACATCCGCCCGATCGAGACGCTGGCCCAGGCCGCTGCCCAAATGGAGCGCGGTGAGGAGTTGGCAGCGGAGCAGATCGAGTTCCTTCACCGCCGGGACGAGGTGGGCACGCTGGCGCAGGCTTTCGTCCGCGCATCGGCGCGGATCCGCGAGCTGGTCGGTTCGCTGGAGCAGCAGGTAGCCGAACGGACCAGCGACCTGGCCCGCCGGACGGGCCAGTTGGAGGTCGCCGCCGAGGTCGCCCGCGAGGCGGCCCAGATCCGTGACATCGGTCAACTGCTGGACGCGGCCGTGCGCCTGGTCTCCGACCGCTTCGGCTTCTACCACGCCGGCATCTTCCTGCTCGACGAGGCGGGCGAATACGCGGTCCTCCGCGCTGCTTCCTCGCCCGGCGGGCAACGGATGCTGGCCCGCGGCCACCGCTTGCTGGTGGGCCGCGTGGGCATCGTCGGCTACGTCGCGGCAGCGGGCGAACCGCGCATCGCCCTCGATGTGGGCGCCGACGCGGTGTTCTTCGACAATCCCGACCTGCCGCAGACCCGTTCGGAGATGGCCCTCCCGCTCGTCGCGCGCGGGCGCGTGATCGGCGTCCTGGACGTACAGTCCACCGTGGGCGCGGCCTTCACCGAGGAGGACGTCGCTACCCTCTCGGTGATGGCCGACCAGTTGGCGATCGCCATCGAGAACGCCCGGCTCTTCGAGCAATTGGATGCGCGGCTCCGTGAGCTGTCGGCGCTCTACCGCCGCTACAGCGAGGAGTCCTGGTCGCGCATCGGCCAGATGCAGGGCCTGCTGGGCTACCGCTACGACGGTGTCTCGGTTATGCCGGTGACGGACGCCCCGGCAACGGGTGGGACGGAGGCTGGCCCCGTGGTGCGGGAAGAGGAGGGGCGGTCGCTGTTGATTGTCCCCGTCCGCATTCGTGACCTGACCGTCGCCCATTTGCAGGCGCGCAAGCCCCAGGAGGGGGAGGCCTGGACGCCCGAAGAGGTGGCGTTTGTCAGGACGCTGGCAGCGGAATTGGGGGCAGCCCTGGAGAGCGCCCGCCTCTTCGGCGATGCGCAGCGGCGGGCGGAACGGGAACGGCTGATCGCCGATGTCTCCAGCCGCCTGCGGGAGTCGTTGGATCTGCAGACCGTGCTCAGGACGGCGGCGCGCGAGATGCGCGATGCGCTGGGCCTGGAAGAAGTGGCCGTGCGGCTGGGGGCTGTGACCTACCCCGGTGAGGACACCCGGCCCGGCGGGGAACTCCAACCCTCCGGCGGCCGTGGCTAGAGAGGGGGCGCAGAGCATGTTCGACAGGATCAGAAGCTGGTTCACCGCGCCCAGGTTCGCGGGTGATGAGGAAAAGACCCGCGCGGCTGGCCTGCTCCACCTTGCCTCGTTGATCATGGCGATGGTCATTGGAGCCACGTTGCCCATTCTGCTGGTGGTCTATGGCCTGCCTCCGCTCACGGACTGGCTCAATTGGTCGGTCATTGGCTCCATCCTGGTCATGTTCGCTACGAACGTGGGATTGCTGCTCATAGTGAGGCGAGGCCACGTGCGGCTCGCCGGGTGGATCCTGACGTCCTTATTCTGGCTGCTCGTCTCATTTGCCCTCTTCGGATTCGGCGGTCTGGAGGGCGGCAACGTCATCGGTTACCCCATTGTCATCACGCTGGCCGGCCTGCTGCTGGGTGGTCAGGGCGCGCTCGCCTACGCCGGCCTGAGCGTGCTGATCGTCGTGGGGGTGTACTTGGTCGAGTCGCTCGGCATCCTGGTGTATCCTCCCTCGATCCTGGAACCGTACGACCTGATCGCCGTGGTCGGGGCGATAGTCCTCACCGGATTGTTGATGCGCTATGCCGTGGCCAGCCTCAATGCCGCCTTCGGCCGGGCGCGCCGCGATGCCGACGCTCTGGCGGCGGGGAACCGGGAACTGCAGGCCGCTCGCGCTGCGCTGGAGCAGTCTACGAAGAGCCTGGAACGTCGCTTCCGCTACCTGGAGGCCTCTGCCGAGGTCAGCCGCGTGGTCTCGGCCATCCTGGACCCGGACGAGTTGATCCGCCAGGTGGTGGACCTGATCCGTGAGAAGTTCGGCCTGTACTACGTGGGGCTGTTCTTGCTCGATGAGACAGCCGAATGGGCGGTGCTGCGCGCCGGTACGGGCACGGCGGGTCAGACCCTGTTGATGCGCGCCCACCGCATCCGGGTGGGCGAGGGCATGGTGGGCTGGAGCGTGGCCCACGCGCAGGCGCGCATCGCCCAGGATGTGGGGGCCGATGCCGTGCGTCTGGCGACGCAGGAGCTGCCGAACACCCGCACAGAGGCGGCCCTGCCCCTCCGTTCGCGGGGCCGGGTGCTGGGCGCCCTCACCGTGCAGAGTGATCAGCCGGCCGCCTTCGACCAGGACTTGATCCTGGTATGGCAAGCTCTGGCCGACCAGTTGGCTGTGGCCCTGGACAATGCCTGTCTGTTCACGGAGAGCCAGGCGGCCCTGGAGGCGGAGCGTCGCGCCTACGGTGCAATCCGCCGGTCTGCCTGGCAGGAAATGATCCAGACGCGCCCCGATCTGTGGCTGGAGTACATCTGCGGCCCCCAGGGCCCGGCCCAGCCCGTCGAACGGCCCTGGCTGCCCGAGATGGCGCAGGCCAACCGCCTGGCGCAGGTCGTGCGGGCCGACGATCACACCCTGGCCGTGCCGATCAAAGTGTATGATCAGGTGTTGGGCGTGGTACGCCTGCGCAAGCCGGAGCAGGCCGCGGCCTGGACATCCGAGGAGGTATCGTTGGTGGAGACCCTGGTTGGGCAGTTGGGGGTGGCTGTCGAGAGTGCACGGCTCTACCAGGACACCCAACGCCGCGCCGTGCGCGAGCAGTTGGTCAGCGAGGTCTCTGCCCGCCTGCGCGCTTCGCTCGACCTCGACACAGTGCTCCAGACTACTGTCCGCGAACTGGGAAAGGCGATCGGCGCGGAACTGGTGGCGGTGGAGATCGCCGGCCCCCGCTCCGAGGTGGGCTGAGAGCGAACCGGGATGGGGCCACGGGACGTCAGAGAAAGGGGTCAGGAACGCATGAACCTGTTCGTTCGCATCCGCCGGTTCTTTGCTTTGCCGGTCTTCGATGATGAAGAGAAGACGCGGGTGGCCCAATTGTTGCACGTCATCCTGATCGTCTTCGCCCTCAGCACCCTCCTGGGGATGTCCGTCCTGGTGGCGCCGGCCTGGGCCCATCCGACGTTCGAGACAGTCTTCGTCACGGCGGCGGGCGTCGTGATGGCCGCCATCTGTGTCGGCTTGCTGGCCCTGGTACGGCGGGGGAACATTCGCCTGCCGGCGATTGTCGTCTCTCTGGTCATCTGGGGTTTCATGACCTATTGGGTCATCGGCGTGTCCGGCGTGCGCGACAGCAGCATCCTCGCCTATCCGCTGATCGTCGTCATCGCCGGCCTGTTGCTGGGCAAGCGCGCAGCGGTGGTCTCGACCCTGGTCTGCGCCGCGACGATCGTGGTGGCGTACTTCATCGAATCCAGCGGCCTGCTGCCGCTCGCGCCGCAAGTGCTGTCCATCCGGCACATGATCGTCCCGGTCACGATAGTGGTGATGATCGGCCTGCTGCTCCGCTACGCGGCGGGCAGCCTGGCCGATGCGCTCGACAACGCCCGACGGAGCGAACGGGCGCAGCGGCAGGCCAATCAGGAGCTGAACGCGCTGCGCGAGGTGTTGGAGCAGCGGGTCGGTGAGCGCACGGCCAGCCTGGAACGGCGTTCGCTCCAGCTTGAGGCGGCGGCGCAGGTGGCGCGACAGGCAGCGGGGATCCGCGATGTGGAACAGCTCCTGGACGAGACGGCGCATTTCATCTCCGACCGTTTTGGCTATTATCACACCGGTATCTTCCTGCTCGATGACTTGAACGAGTACGCTGTCCTGCGCGCCGCTTCGTCGGAGGGCGGCCAGCGGATGCTGGCCCGCGGCCACCGGCTGAGGGTCGGCGAGACCGGCATCGTCGGGTGGAGCGCCGGCTCCGGCCAGCCGCGCATCGCGCTCGATGTGGGGGCAGATGCTGTCTTCTTCGACAACCCCGACCTGCCGGAGACCCGCTCGGAACTGGCCCTGCCGCTCAAGGTGCGTGACCGGGTGATCGGTGTGCTGGACGTGCAGTCGGTGGAGCCGGCGGCGTTCGGTGAGGAGGATGTGGCCGTGCTGGAGACGATGGCCGACCAACTGGCCCTGGCGATCGAGAACGCGCACCTGTTCCAGGAGGCCGAGAGTCGCCTGCGGGAGGTGAGCCAACTCCTGGCTCGTTCCAGCCAGGAGGGGTGGCAACGGTTGACCACCAGCCGCCCCGCATGGCGCTACGTCTATGATCGGGTGGATGTCCGCCCCGCCGCGCCGCCCGAGGAAGCACAGGTCCGCATCCCCCTGCGCGTCCGCGAGACGCCCATCGGCCAGTTGAGCCTGCAACTCGGCGACCGCCAGCCGGATCCCGAGACGATGGCCCTGGTGCAGGCCATCGCCGAACAGGCCAGCCAGGCGCTGGAAAGCGCCCGCCTGTTCCAGGAGACGCAGCGGGCCTTGGGCGAGATGGAGGGCCTCTATCGGGCGATCCAGGCGGTCAGTACCGAGTTCGACCTGGAGCGATTGACCGAGAAACTGGTCGAGGAGGCCTGTCGTCTGCTCGGCGCTGACTACGGCGCGCTGGTCGCGCTCGACCCGGCCAGCGGCGCGATCCGCTATTTCAAGACCGCCGGCATCGCCCCTGGTGAGTGTACTATGACCGAACTGCCCTGCGGACGGGGCATCCTGCAGGCGCTGCTGCAGGGACGGACAGTGCGGGTGGACGACCTGCATACCCATCCGGCCTTCAGCGGCGAGCTGCCGCCGAACCACTTGCCGATCGTCTCGTTCCTGGGGGTGCCGCTGGTCTACCAGAACCAGGTGCGCGGGCTGCTGGCGGTGAGCAACCGCGCGACGAACCCCACGTTCACTGCGGCCAACGAGCGGTTGCTGGCCACCTTCGCCGCCCAGGCGACGGTGGCGATCGAAAACGCCCGCCTGTTCGACGAGGCCCGCCGCCGGGCGGAGCAGGAGCGCCTGTTGGCCGATATCTCCGCCCGCGTGCGCGGTTCGGTCGAGATCGAGACGATCCTGCGCACTTCGATCCGTGAGCTGGGGCGCGCCCTGCGGGCCACCGATGGCCTGATCCGCCTGGGACCCGCTGAGGGAGGCAAGGAAGAGACAACCATAGTACAGGAGGAGACAAGATGACCCACAAAACGATCGCAGTCCTGGTGTTGCTGGCCTTGCTGAGCAGCCTACTGGCCGCGTGCGGTGCGGGCGGCTCCGAACCGACCGCGGTGACCGTCCAATTGAGCTGGCTGCACACCGTCGAGTTCGCCGGCTTCTATGCCGCTGTGGCGCAGGGGTACTATGCCGAAGAGAATCTTGACGTCACCCTGCTGCCT
>Ga0209018_1003367_pt1 | contig 10228 bp, 6 predicted proteins | sample YNPBryBLVA2012_FD_185814 | JGI IMG/M metagenome (GOLD analysis project Ga0209018, IMG submission 185814) | Anoxygenic and chlorotrophic microbial mat microbial communities from Yellowstone National Park, USA - YNP Bryant BLVA 2012 (SPAdes)... ...
ATAGGCTGGTGGTCGGCGTCGTGAAGGCGACCGGCCCCGGCAGGCTGGAGGAGAAGCAGAGCCCCGGCAGGCTGGAGGAGAAGCAGAGCCCCGGCAGGCTGGAGGAGAAGCTGGCCCCCGGCAGGCAGACGTGTGCCTGCGGCTCGCCCCGGCCACGACATGCGAAGTCTTGAAGACCCGCGTCGCCACAACACGGCCGTGGGAGAGGCCCGGCTGCCATCTGGATCGTCCGCCTGCTTCCGCGTGTGCGTCGCCGATGACCCCGCGCTTGCGGCCGCGCCTTGCCGGCCCCGAGTCACGCTTCGCTCCTTCGAAATCCGACGCGCCACGAAGCGTCCGGGCGCGTCAATACAGCCCAAACTTGCGCCGCGCGATCCAGTGCAAACCGAGCATGAGCGACGCCGCCCCGGTCCATACCCATGGGGGCAGAATTGGCGACGACCGACGCTCCGAGGCCACCTCCATGGCCTTGGGGAAGGAAAGCGACCGAACGTCGGACGCCGGTACGGACCGTCCGCCCATGGCTTGGGCGATGCGATCGAGCCGGTCCGGATCGGGGCGCGAGTCGGCCCACTCGTCACCGCCCCGCTCGCAGGCGAAGTCCTGGACCGTGGAAGGCCCATCACCGAAGCGAAGCGTTGCAGCGTAGCCACCCGGAGCAAGCCCCGGAACGTCGATGTCGATCTGCCTGGTGCTCCCGGGCGGTCCGCGCCGGACAATCTGGCTCGCACCGTCCGCACCGAGCGCCGCCAGACGCAGCTCCATGTCACCGCCCACGCCGGGCGAGGTCCGAACGACCAGGCGCACAGGAGCATCCGCGCGGCAACCGCCAGCGACTTCGATGCTCGCCGGCTCGAATCGGGGATCGCGCATCAGCCAACCGAGCAGTCCGTCCCACAACGCGCCAAACGCACGCCCGGAAGTCTTCAGGGCAGACTCGCTGAACGCCAGACGATGCGCGTCGTCAATCGTCAGCGCGACAGACCTGCCGTTGCCCGTCTCGCCGACGGCGAGCACAGGCATGGGCGCGCCGCTGCGAGTCCGGCGTGTCGGGTGCTCCCACAGGACAACCGTGCCAGGGTGCGGATCGCCTACCACGTTCGTGCCGCTCATCGAAGGCAACTCCGTGCCGAGCAAGGCGCGCAGCGGTGCGAGCACGGGAGCCTCCCTGCCGGCCGAGGAGTACGCCGGCACGAAAGGCGTGGTGTCGACGATGCCGGGCGCGCCCGCATCGGGCAGCGCGATGGGCAGCACACGTTCGAGAGGGGTTCCGGCATACCCGCCGGACGCGAAGGCGTCCTGCCCGCCCACCATGATCAGGCCGCCACCACGCTCCACGTAGCGGGCCAGGTTCTCCAAGTAGGTGAAGAGTCCGTACGGCAGGGCGTTGAAGCTCTGCAGCACGACCGCATCGAAGCTCTGCAGATGCTCGCTGAATAGTTCGTCAACCGGGAATCTGATCAGCGCAAGATCGTCGTTCGACGCATTCACGTCGTCGGTGAGCGATCGCAAGATGAAGAACGCGACCACGTCGAGCGAAGCGTCAGACTTGAGCCACATGCGCAGGGCGCGGACATCGTAGGTCGGGCTTCCAGCCACATGCAGCACACGCACGCGATCGCGTGCTACATCGAAGGTCAGCAGTCGTGTGTCATTGTCCGGGATCTCGTCGCCGGGCGGAGATGCGATCTCGACCTTGACCACACGCTTGCCGGCGCGGTCGAGCGTCACGGGCAGATCGACTGTCCCCGTACCGTCGATGATGGTGGCGACGCCTGATGCGAGGCGCACGGCAGGGCCCGATTCGACCAGTTCGCTGACGCGCACCGGGATTGCGTCGCACGGGAGCCCGACGCATCCGACCTCGATCCGAAGCGCGAACGGCTGATGAGCCACGGCGGCGCCTGCTGCATGCACGGACCGAATGGAGGCGTCGGCGGGATCGCCATGGGCGACCGCGACCGTGTGCACCGGCACCGGTGGCGAGCCGAGCTCAGTGCGCAAGGGCTCGCCGGCCGCTTGTGCAGACGGGCGGTCGAGCCGTCCGTCGGAGATGACCACCACGGCAGCAGGCATTTCCTCCGCGGAAGCCGTGAGCGATTCGAGGGCAGTGACCAGGTCGCTGCGCGGTGCGTTCCGAGCGTCGCCATCCGATGATGCGTCGAATTCCGACGCTGTGCCTACGCCGAAGCCGCGCACGGTCCAGCGCGCATCGGGTGATGCGTTTCGCAGGTCGTGCAAGGCCTGACGGGCAACCAGCCAGCGGGGGGCGCCGTCTCCTGGCAGGGCCATGCTCAAGGAACGGTCCACGAGGACGGCGATCTTGGGACCGACCTGGGTGACACGCGCGCTGACGCGAACCGGTCGAAGCACCGCGGCAAGCATCAGGGCCGTGGCGATCGTGCCGGAGAGCGCGACGATCGCGCTTTTCCCGCGGCTTTGGCGCAACTCCCAGGCCAGCAGGGCGAGGCTGAGCACGGCGAGCGTGACGGCCACGGCAGCCAGGGGCGTCGACAAGTCCGCGGACCAGGAGAGCGTTTGCCGCATCATCGGGTGTCTCGAGCGCGGCGCCTCATGATAAAGGGCGCATGCACCTGGTCGTCCTTGTAGTTCGCGCACAGCACATACATCGCCACGTTGACCGCGAGGCGCATGGCGAGCTCCCGTTGGTTCTCGCCGCCAGGGACCACAGGCAGCGCTGCAAGGCCGCTCGAATCCTGGGCAAGCGCGCCGGCAAGATCGTGCGACGTCAGGATGACCTGAGTGTTGCCGCCGCGGACAATGACCTCCAGGTCGGCAGGTCCGGCCACCCGCCCGTAGGCGCGTCTCAACAGATAGAACGACCGGAACAACACATGCTCGACGCCGACCGAAACGGGCATGCTGTCGGGCAGCACGCGCCGCAGCTCGCGACGGGCGCCGGCGCCGAATCTGCCTGACTGCGGATCCGAGTCGTCGACGAGGAGCACGCCGCCGAGGGTGAAGAAACGCTGGAGCGTGGAGACTTCCCGCGGGGTGAGGGCACCCGGGTCGTCGGCGCCGATCCACCAGGCGAAAGGCTCGGCGAGTAGCGCGGGGTCATCGGCCCGAACCGGCTCGGGTGCCAGCCGCGCTGGTGCGCTGGTGCGCCGAGTCAGCTCCCAGGACCAACGCGCGGGAGCAGAGGCTCGCACGCCGGTCACGCGACCTTCGCCAACCAGCAGGAATCTTGGGGAGAAGGCGACCGAATCGCCGAGCGCGCGCGCAGGAACGGGCGCCAGCACCCCCACCGCGGCGAGCAACAAGACGGCGAACCAGCCGGTCCACCAGGGCGACCGGGCGGTCAGTTGATGTCCTCGACGCGCCACGTGCCTGCCTCGCGGCGGAGCCGAACCAGATGTCCGCCGGGCACCCGGACGGTCGCGGTCTCGCCGATCTGGTCGACATCGAGCTCTTCCGGCTTTTCGAGCCCCTCGACCAGCGAGCGCATGTCATTCTCGAGCAAGCCTCGGCTTTGCCGCGTGAGCACGCGCATGAGGCCGGCGTAGGAACGTCGCGCGAGCACCCGGCGGAGCTGTTCGAGGGCCTGGGCGGGCGTCTTGGCACCCGCCGGCAACGCATCCGCCGACGCGATCTTGAGCTGCCCATCCTGGAGCTCCAACACGGAAGTCTCACCGTCGGCGTAGCGTACCTCCGCAGTCGCCTTGATCTCGACGTCGCGAGCTTGCAGCAACCGGGCCTGGTCGGCGAGCTCCTTGCGCTGGTTGGCGACCAGCCTGCGCACCTCTTCACGGCTCAGCTCGCGTCGCCCTCGTTCGTCGAGCATCTCGTACAGCGCATCGGCGTCGCCGCGGGCCGCGGCGTCGGACCATCGCTGCAGCGTCTGGCGCGGGTCGGGGATGGTCTCGCGGACGCATGCCGGCGTCGCGGCGCATAGCAACGACGCCAAAACGAGCAGGAGCGGCAGCAGGCGACGGGTACGAAGCCTCATCGCCGGCAACCGTACCACGAAGTAGCGCGGCACGCGCGTGTCGGCTAACCTGGGCGCCGTCATGATGATTCCGACCCGACGAGCAGGACGACGCGCAGCGCTGTGGGTAGGCCTGGTTGTCGCGCTGGCTGCGGCAGGATGCGCATCGCGAGAGGCCAAGGCGCCCACGCCCAAACGGCCCATCGACGAAGGACGAGCGGTCAAGCTGATCGCCGCTGCGGTTGCCGATGCAGGGTTCGAACCCGCGCCGGGTCGACCCGTCAAGATGACCAGCGGCAAGACCGTGCATCTGGATGTCACCGTCAAGGACCGCAAGTTCGCCTTCGTGTACCTGACATCCGCGGACCTCAAGGACCTGAAGGGCGACGAACTGGCGACGCACGAAAGCAGCGATGACCTCGTCGTGAGGACAGGCGACGGGGCGGACGCGGACGTGCACTTCGTGGTGCTGTACGCGAGAGACTACGTGTACGACGACCAAGTGGGCGAAGCGCACGAGGCGACGACGATCACGGCGGAGAACAAGCTGGACCGGGACGCGCGGGACTTCATCACGATCGTCAAGAAGCAAGGATGGGATTGAAGGCGGACCCGCAGACGCTGGTGGTGACACGCTGGCTGGCCGGCGGCGCGTTCGGTGCGCTGGCAGGAATCGCGCTGTCCGGGCTCGGCGAGCCGGGGATCGGGTCGTGGGTGACCGTCGGGTCGCTCCTCGTCACCATCGTGTCGCTGCACAAATTCGGCCGTCTGGGTCCCGATCCGGGAGTCGGCAAACAGCGTGCCGGGACCGCGCGCGGTGCAGACGGCGCAGTGCGTGGAGACGAGACGACGCACCGGTGACCGTTCGCGCTTGCCGGCGTCTTGGGCGACGAAATCACCCACGCAGCAAGCCCAGAATCTGGCTGCCGTACTTCTCCACGATGCGCGGCCCCACGCCATGCACCTGGAGCAGCTCCGTTTCGCTGGACGGCATCGACGCGGCAATCGCGTACATCGTCTGGTCGGTGAGGATTCGGAATGCCGGGATGCGCATGGCCCTGGACCTGTCGAGGCGCCAACGGCGCAGGCGGTCCACCACCTGCGGATTCACCACGTCGGGCGTCTTGCCTTCGCGAACGTGCCGCGCGCTCGCCCTGGCCGGCTGCGAAGATCGGACGCGCAGCGAGGGTGCTGCCGGGGCCGTCTCTCGCCTCGTACGCTCCTTGGGCTTGCGGCGTCGCGCCGGTGCCGGGATCGTCATCGCCTCTCCCAGCACCACGTCGCGCAGGTCTGCGGCGCCTCCGTTCGCCGCCATCACGCGTCGATAGCGAATGGTCCGGCCGTCTTTCTCGAAGCTGTCTTCGCGCGCCTGCAGATGGCCGGATCGCACCAGGGCGTCGACCCACGACTCGAACGTGTCGCGGTCCACGCGGGCATCGGGGTACAGCATCCGGTACAGGGATCCGCTCGCCATCGGGCCGAGTTCGGCGGCGCGGTCCACGATGCGCTCGAGCTCGGCGGACTCTCGGCCATCAGGCGCGCGAAAACGTGCTGCCGCGGAGGCATGCGGTGCGCAGGAGTCGCAGATGCCGCAGGGCCGATCGTCGCGCGTGTCGCCGAAGTGCCGGATGAGCCCGACCATCCGGCAGTGCACCGTGCGTGCGAACTCCGCCATGGCCTCGATTTGCCAGGCGCGGTGCGCCCGGATTGCCTCGTAGCTGGATTGCCATGTCCCGGTGCCCACGCGGACCACGTCGGCTTCGTCCACCGCCACACCGCCGTGGACCCACAGCTTCGAGATCGCATTCTCGACCGTCTCGGGATCCATCGCGCAGGACGCGATCAGCGCCTCCCGTGGGATGCCGCGACCAGGGACATGATCGAGCACGCGCTGAAGCACGTCCTGCGTCGGGTAGTCGCGCTCCAGGAATCGTTCGTGGAGCCGCTTGTCCGCAAAGCCATGCAGCAGCACCGCGCGGCATGGCTTACCGTCGCGCCCGGCCCGGCCAATCTCCTGGTAGTACGCCTCGACCGACCCCGGCAGCGCCATGTGGACCACCGTACGGATGTCCGGCTTGTCCACCCCCATGCCGAACGCCACGGTCGCCACCACCACCTCGAGCTTGCCGCAAAGGAAGGCGTCCTGTACCCGCGACCGATCGGCGGCATCCATGCCTGCATGGTACGCCGCGCACCGGAACCGACCTCCGAGCTTGTCCGCCACCTGATCCGCATGCTTGCGCGTCGGCACGTACACGATCGCCGGGATGCCGTCGGGACGATCGAGCACGGACTGCGCCACGGACACGCGTTGCGACGGCGCGCACTCGACCACCTCGATGGCGAGGTTCTCTCTGCGGAAGCCACGAATGAAGCGCTGAGCATGCGACAAGCCGAGCTGCTGCACGATGTCGTCTTGCACTCGCAGGGTCGCGGTTGCGGTCAACGCGATGACGGGTGCGGGGCGGAGCATCGGCAGCCGGTCGCCAAGGAGGCGGTAGTCGGGCCGGAAGTCGTGTCCCCAATGGGAGATGCAATGCGCCTCGTCGACGGCGATCAGGTTCGGGGGCCGCCGAGCGAGCAGTTCCGGGAAACCAGGGACCGCCAGCCGCTCCGGCGCGATGGTCAGGAAATCGAGCTCCCCGCGGAGCCAGGCCCGGCACGCTGCGCGAGCGCCTTCACGCGATCGGCCCGAATGAATCTGGTCCGCCGCGAACCCCATCGCCCTGAGCTTCGCGGTCTGATCCTCCATCAGGGCAATCAGGGGGCTGACGACCAGCGTGCTGCCTCCTCGGGCGATGCCCGGTAGCTGGTAGCATAGCGACTTGCCGCTGCCCGTGGGCATCACGAGCAGGGCATCGCTGCCAGCCGTCACCGCCGCGCAGACCTCGCGCTGGTGCTCGCGAAAACCTTCGAACCCGAACCTGCTGCGCAGCAGATCGTCGAGCGAGGCGCCCTGGGTGTCGGACCTGTGCTCGCGCATCTGCCCCGGATCGACCGTGGCTGGCGGCGAAGCCTGACGGCGGACCGAGGGCGACAAGGGCGGAGCGGGCTTGCGAGCTTCTTCCGGCCAGATCGCTTGCACGACCGGCCCTTGGTAGGGAGCCGCGGGCGCGTCATGCGCTTGCGACGGCGCCGGCCGCACACCGAGAATCTGCCGGATGAGATCCTCGATCCCACGCATGAACACTTGCAGCGAGCCCTCTCCCCGCTCCATGCGCTTGAGTGCAAACTCCCACTCACCCGTCAGCATCGGACTCTTGACCCGCTCGTCTACGGCGTCGATGAGCTCGATGCCCCGCTGCAGGGCGTGCAAGGCCTTGCCGCGACGCTCGACATACTTGCGCGCTATCAGGGTTTCAAGAATCGCTGCGCGCGTCGCTGGTGTCCCCAACCCCCGGTCGCGCATCGCCGCTTCCAGCTCCCGATCGTCGAGATACTTTCCCGCCGACTCCATCGCGGTCAACAGCGTGGCGTCGGTGAAGCGCTTCGGAGGACGGGTCTGCTTCTGGAGCACCTGGACGTCTTCGACGTGGAAGGGTTGCTCTGCCGCCAGCCCCTCCGGCAGCATCGGCTCCTCGGCCTTTTCCTTGTCTCTGTCGGTCTCGATGTCGAGAACCTTCCAGCCGCGTCGTGTCACCACCGTCCCGGTCGACTTGAAACGATCGATCACGCCGTCGTCCGACGCCACGGCGGTGACCACGTTCGATACGCGCGTTTCGTGGTCCTCGTGCCAGGCCATCAGGAGCCGGCGGCATATTAGGTCGTAGACCTTCTGTTCGTCCGGGGACAGACCCCTGGTTCGCCCCACGCCCGTGGGGATGATCGCGTGGTGGTCGGTTATCTTGGCGTCGTCGACGAATCGCTTGGACAACGCGCGCGTGCCGGCGCCCGGAGCGACCTTGCCCGGGTAGTCGGCTGCGATCGCGTCGACGATCCTGGGAAGCGTGGCGGATACGTCGGTCGACAGATGGCGGCAATCGGTTCTCGGGTAGCTGATGAGCTTGTGCCGTTCGTAGAGCGCTTGCGCCACGGAGAGCGTCTTGTCGGCATGAAAGCCGTACAACCGGTTGGCGTGCCGCTGCAACTCGGTCAGGTCGTAGAGCTGGGGCGGAGGGAAACGCTTGTCGGTGCCTTTCACGGACTCCACCACGGCCGTGCGGCCTTCGCATCTGGCCTTGATCTGCTCGGCCTGGACACCGTCGGCAGGGAGCCGCTCCGGCGGGTGCTTGTCGTCCTGTGGCTTCGACGGGTCGAACCAGGTTCCCGCGTAGCGGTCGCCGTCGCCGTTCGCAAAGTTCGCTTGCACTTCGCAGTATGGCTCGGGGACGAAGTCGCGGATCTGCTTCTCGCGGTCGACGATGAGGGCAAGCGTGGGCGTCTGGACGCGGCCGACTGAGTAGACGCCATCGTTGCGTTGCAGGGTATACCAGCGGGACAGGTTCATGCCGACGAGCCAGTCGGCGCGTGCGCGGGCCTCGGCGGCTTCCGCGAGCTTGTCAAAGTCGTGGCCGGGGCGTAGCTGGTCGAACCCGTTGCGGATGGCATCCGGCGTGAGCGAGGAGATCCAGAGCCGCTGGACCGGCTTGCGGCAGCCTGCTGCTCGGTAGATGTAGCGGAAGATCAACTCGCCCTCACGGCCCGCGTCGGTGGCGCACACCACGCGGTCGACCGAAGGATCGTTGAGCACGGTCTTGACCAGGTGGAAGTGCTGCTTCGTTTCGGCAAGAACCTCGAGACGCCACGTATCGGGGATGATCGGCAGGTCGGCGACCCGCCAGACCTTCCAGGCGGCGTTCATCTCATGGGGTTCGGCGATACCCACGAGGTGGCCGATGGCCCATGTCACGACGTAGCCGTTGCCCGCGAGCATGCCTTCCCGCGAGCGCGTGGCGCCGATCGCAGCCGCGATGTCGCGGGCGACAGACGGTTTCTCTGCGAGGACGGCGATGGTCACGGTGGGTGTGGCTCCTGCGCGGGCAGGTGTAACACGACGCAGCGGCGTGAACCACCAGCCGGACGGTGCATCGGCCAGGCTCGCGTGCTCGTTGCCACCAATCGTTGGCAGCCGAGCCGTGCGGTCGCGCGGCGCACCGCGTGTCGTCTTCGCATCCGTCCGGCGTCTCCACGCGAACGTCCCCTCGGTGGGCCCAGCGCCCTTCCACAATCGCTTCCGGGGCTGCCCCATTCAAGGCGACTTCGAAGGCCCGGTCTGCCTGCCGCGGGGCTGTGTCACCTCCTGCTTGGAGGGACCGCTGCCGCTACGGCGCCGACCGCCAGCCGACCGCGCTCGGCGCCCACGTTCGGCATTCCGGATTCACCAGTTCCCTATCGACCGACGCCGTCCGCCCTGCTGCCTCCCGATTCAACAGCCTCTCAGGGCGTCGACGACTCGAACAAGATCATTTGCCAGATGCTGGTCAATCCGGGAACCGGCGCCTGGAACGTGAATGTCCTTGCCTCACCGGGTGCCAGCACGTACGCCGCCAATTCCTGCATGGGCGCCTGCGGGCGGATGAGCACCGGCGTGAGATGCCCGTCGACCAGCGCCGGCCCATTCCACTGGAAGGTGAGGGGACTCGTTGGTGGCACGTTCCCCGCGAACAGCACGCGCACGCGGCGCTCCGAAGACGCCTGGGGCCCGAGCCGCAGATGCACCGTCAGGTCGTATGTGTTGCCGTAGTTGCCCACGCTCTCCGCGGAGGAATCATCGAAGCGTGTGAGGGCAGGGAAGGCTTGATCCTGCGGCATGCCTGAGCCCAGCGCGGTGTTCACCATGAAGCCGACGTGCGCGTCGGCCTCCGGGACGTCGAGCGTCCATTCCCCTTGCCACCGATCGTGTGCATACACCCCGGCCTCCCTTCCGAACGGCGGCGGCGGAGAGCCGGGCGATGCGATGTTGCCCTGGGCCTCGGTGCTCGATAGTTGAATGACATCATTGACGTTCGATGTCGCGGTGGCAGCAACATAGAAGTATACTGGACTGCTCGCGTCGAGTTCCAGACGCGCGTCGAGCTCAGCGCCGTGGTTGAGACTCTTGACGAAGAGCTGAAGAGGCTTGAGCGGCGCGATCTTCGTGGGCGGCACATGCGTCTGGAAAGACCCTGTGAGCCAATCTTCTGCGACCTGAAAGTCCGGCCCGTAGCCAAGACCGAGGCCGCCCGTCTCGGTCTGGTTGTACCCGCTGCCGAACGCGGACACCGTGACGTCATCGTTGCCCGGATTGGTCACCACGACTTGCACGTAGCGTTGCGCTCCGGACTGGTTCATGTGATGGAG
>Ga0209018_1003372_pt1 | contig 10208 bp, 7 predicted proteins | sample YNPBryBLVA2012_FD_185814 | JGI IMG/M metagenome (GOLD analysis project Ga0209018, IMG submission 185814) | Anoxygenic and chlorotrophic microbial mat microbial communities from Yellowstone National Park, USA - YNP Bryant BLVA 2012 (SPAdes)... ...
TGTGCCGGTCGAGTGGGTGCAGATTTGCAAAGAGGCAATTGCAACCGTTGCTCCCATGTTTAGCACGCGCCGGATGCTGACCGACTATATGCGCGAAATGTATATGCCGGTCGCTGTACAGGGCGCGATTCCGCAGTTGTAGACAGGTTATTGAGCTGACGTGCTGGTGTCGCTATTGTCGGTTCGAGGTGAATGCTATGCAAGAGGTTGATCAACTCAGATCGCCGATGGTTAGTCACCTTCGCGTCAGCCCGCTCGATGTTTATCAACGACTGGTTGATCATTTTGGTCTCCTCTACGGCCCTGCGGCGCGCCAGCCGTGGTGGCCGGTTATCAGTTCTGATCCTCAGCTCGAAATCATTATCGGGGCGGTATTGGTACAACAGACCCGCTGGGAGACGGTTGAAGACGCGCTGGCGCATCTGTACGAGGCCGGGTTGATTGAGTTAGCGGCTCTGGCTAAGGCCGCGCCTGAATTGGTCGCGACCTTGATCTTTCCATGTGCGTTCTATCGGCAGAAAGCCGGTGGTCTGGTTGCGCTTGCCAATGCGATCCGGGAACGTTATGGTGATGTGGCAACGATGCTTCGACGGCCAACGGCTACTCTGCGCGCCGAGTTGCTGACCTTGCCGCGCATTGGGCAAGAGACGGCAGATGTGATTATGCTTTATGCTGGTCAGCATCCCCTGTTCGTTATTGATGCGTATACCCGTCGTATCTTTGGCCGCCTCATGCCGGATCAATTTCCCTGGGAACGGGCTGGTTATCAGCACGTTCAACAGGTTCTTATGGCACAATTGCCCATCGACGCGCAACTGTTTGCCGACTTCCATGCTCAACTCAATGAGTTGGCTGTACGTTACTGTTTGAGCCGGCCACGGTGTGATGGACCGCCGGCGCGGCGGGTCTATTCGCGGCAACCGGGCCGGAATAGCTTCCTCGATCGCCACGATGGCTGTCCCCTGCGCCCGGTGTGCGGCTGGTATCAGCAGCATCGGCAATGAGGGTTGTAGCAGACCGTTTCATGAACCTTGCACCATGACCCTTGCTGCGGTTTGTCGGGGCTGATGCACCTTCTCGCTGCGCATGCGGAAGCCATCTGTTGATCGTATTTGTTTCGTGGTGCGGGTGACCGATCTGCTACAGCGTCTCCTCATACCCTGAATCGGGCCACGCTACGAGTGGTGAAAGACCGAACTCCATCAAGTGCTACCGGTATTTTATCGTGTTTCGTTCTTCATCTTGATATTATGGTTTCATCGCCTTCCCCACTGCATATCTTTTTGGTCTTTTTACGATTAGGATTAACGTCATTTGGTGGGCCGGTGGCTCATTTGGGCTATTTTCGGGCTGAACTGGTTGAGCGGCGACGCTGGATTGATGAAGCGACGTATGCCGATCTGATCGCACTCTGCCAGTTTCTGCCGGGGCCGGCCAGTAGTCAGGTAGGCATTGCTATCGGAACGATGTGCGCAGGCGTAATCGGTGGCCTGGCCGCCTGGCTCGGTTTTACTTTGCCATCAGCACTGCTCATGATCGGATTTGGGTACGGTGTAAGCGTGTTTGGTGATCCGGCCAGTGGCTGGTTGCATGGCCTGAAGGTGGTTGTGGTAGCAGTGGTCGCTCAGGCTGTCTGGCAGATGGCACAATGGCTCACTCCGGATCGATTACGGGCCACTATGGCGATTATTTCCGCCATGATTCTCGTGATCTGGTCAGATGCCCTGGTTCAACTGATCGTGATCGGGTGTGGTGGGTTGCTCGGTTGGCGTTTTCTTGCCGACAACGGAAACAAGAACGCTCATATCACATCACCAATCACACCACGCGCCGGTTTGTTCTTTAGTATCCTCTTTGCCTGCTTGCTGATCGGCTCGTTCCTGATGACCATCTTTGCTGTTCATCCAACACTTACCTTGTTAGCAGGCATGGTACGTACCGGTTCGCTGGTATTTGGCGGCGGGCATGTCGTTTTGCCACTCCTTGAACCGGTTGTTGTAGGTTCTGGGGTACTGAGTGGTGCAACGTTTATTGCCGGTTATGGTGCTGCTCAGGCTGTGCCAGGCCCACTGTTGAGTTTTAGCGCGTATATTGGTACCGTGGCGGCTGTACCACCTGGTGGATGGATCGGTGGAATGCTGGCACTTGTCGCAATCTTCCTGCCCTCTTTTTTGCTGGTCTGGGCGGTACTACCCTTTTGGGCTGCACTACGTGCGCGACCAGAAGTTCAGGCCGCGTTGGCTGGTGTTAATGCCGTTGTAGTTGGGATTTTGCTGGCAGCGCTCTACCAGCCGGTGATCACCAGTGCTATTCGTGATCCGGCTGATGTTGCCATCGCGTTAGCTGCGTTTGCAGCCCTGCATCTCTGGCACGTTCCGCCGTGGCTGATCGTCTTCGTCTGTGCGCTTGTCGGGGCAATCAGGGGGTAGGACGACTTCCTTATGTCATACAGCAGCGATATGGTCAATCTGACCAGTGCATAATCGCAGCGACAGCAACCTGATCGACCGGTTGCTGTAGCCGTTCAATGGCCGTCCGTAGTCGTGCGATCTGTTCGGCAGATGGAACGGTGCTGCGCTGGTTGAGCCAGCGATTCAGGGCTTCTACGTAGAGCATTGTCAGATCGGTTGGCCCGCTTGCCAGCGGAATCAATTCGGCAAGTGTCGTTTGGAGACGATTGCGCGCTGCCGCCCAATCAATGACATCGGGCATCATCTGGAGCGTGTCGAGCAGGCGCAGTGCCTGCGTACATATCGTCTGGCGCTCAGACGGTGTGTCCGCAGGTTGGGGGGGCGCCGTCGTTGGTGGCGGCGATGATGGCGATGCTTTAGGTAGTGTTTCCCCGCAGAGCAGAGCCTGTATCCGCTCGAAACCGGCTTTCAGCAACTGCTCCATCTCGCGGCTGTAGTGTAGCCAGGCCCCGATCTGCATGCCAGCCGGATCGGGAATATCACGGTTACGTCCGGCCAGTTCACCCAGCGAAGCGATGGTTGCCTGCGGGTACCGACTACGCAGCACACGCGCAATACCGCTATCTATCGCGATCAGCACATTTGCCGAAGCGGCTAATTCATCGGTCAGTGAACGGGCCAGGTGATTATCCAGCGATAACCCCAACACAGCCAGTGCATCACGAGCCGTTGATTGCAGTGGTTCATCGTCGTGACCGACAACACCGGCCGAAGCAATATCCCACGTTTGACCGTGCTCTTGTGCCAGGCGCCGTAACAGAGCAACGGCGATTGGCGCCCGCCCGGTATCGGCAGCACCTACGATTAAGACCACCGGTGCCGGAGAAGAATGCTGTTCCTGCATACGTGTTCTGTCGCGATTGTTTTATCTGTATACTGCACGCATTGTACCATAAGGAAGCCTATGCTCATTTGACCGATTGCGCGAGTTGTGGTATCGTGCTGCCGTCCCTGTATCGATGAAGATGAGGGAACTTTATATTCGTACACCTCGTTGTGTACGAGAGTGCTCTCCGCAACAGGACCAGGATCGTCCTGTTTCTTGTCGCACCAATGTGCGACGATGTGATTCCGCGTTGAATGGCGTATGTCCCTGACAGGACAACGCCCGGAGGAACAACTGCATGTCGCTGCGCATTCGACGTGTCGGCGCAGTGCTCTCTTCGTGCTGGGCTGGCTGATCGCCGGAATGCTTGCGCTGCTTGGGCAACCAACGCCTGTGCTTGCTGCTCCTACCCTCGTCTTACCCACTCCACCAGGCGAACCCTGGCGTATCATTCAAGGCTATGCATGCGGTACCCACAATGGCTGGGATCGCTACTCCCTCGATCTGGCTCAGGTACATGGGCCAACATACAACGCACCGATTCGTGCTGCGGCTGCCGGTACACTCTGGCATTGGGAAGCGCGCAGTGGTACGGTTATTCTGGCCCATGGGAACAATTTCTTTACGATGTATACTCATCTCAGTCGTCCGGTGACGACCGAGCGTGGGTTTCCTTTTGCGGTTGGTGATCTGGTGGGGTATGCCGGTGATCGAGGTTCACCTGGTATTCCTCATCTGCACTTTACGGCGTTCACTGCTGCGAATAATGGCTGGAGCCAGCGACAATCGGTACCGTTGCGGTTTGCCGAGGGCTATGATTTGCCAGAGATAGGCGGCTGCAATCAGCATGGTGGCAAAATATTAACCGCGATGGCCATGCAAGACCCGGTAATCACCTTTACCGGTGAAGGACAACCAGGTGGGTGGTACAACGTTGATCATCAGATTGACTTCAGCGTGGCCTGGGGCGGCGGCGGGTTGAGCCAGGCCTGGGATGCTGAACCACCTGCCGATGCGCCAATGTTCCCCGCTGCTATCGATGGTTATGCGAGCCTGTCCGATATGGGTGAGGGATGGCATACGCTCTATGTGCGGGCGTGGGGGCCAGATGGTCGTCAGACGCTGGCAAGCTATGGGCCGGTTGGATACGATATTTCACCACCAATGCTCGATGCAGCTCCTGCAGAGCTACGACTGCCACGTTTACGGCCGACCAGTGTGACATGGCCAGCAGCGAGTGATGCCCTGTCCGGGGTGGCCGGTTATCGTATCTATCTCGGGCCAGACCCGGTCGGCGAGAGTGAGTGGTTTGTCACGGAACCAGTATTGATGACGCCGCCGTTAATGCCTGGCGTGTACGTGCTGCGCGTGAAACCGCTAGATAATGCGGGTAATATCGGGACTTGGCAGACCGTTGCGACGGTGATTGTTGAATGACGGTAGCCTGAGCTATTTCGGAGTTGTACCCCGATCTTCGTCTGAAGCTATCTCTCGCTTGCCGCAGAATGAGGCTTGTCCGTCACCGGATTGGGGGATTAGGTGCCAGTCTCTGATCTCCGTTGCGGTAGATGAAACTGTGCTCACTGTTCGCTCCTTCTCTCTGTCGGTAGATCATCGCCTTAGCGCCGCACAGTCACCGGCGTGCCGACCGGCGCCCAATCGTAGAGCCAGGCGGCTGCCTTGAGCGGTAAGTTGATACAGCCGTGGCTCCGGCGCACACCGGTACCGAATTGATTGTGCCAGTACGTTCCGTGCAAGGCTACGCCACCGACAATATACATCGCGTGGGGAACACGTGGCACGACCCAGCATTCACCGCCAGCGCAGCCACGCATGGTCTGTTCGCGCACCTTAGCGTAAATGCTGAAGTGTCCTATCGGCGTGTTAAACCCGTCGCGTCCGGTGGAGACGGGGGCGTCAAAGATGATCCGGTCACCTTCAAGGGCATAGAGCCACTGGTCACTGAGATCGACAATGATCTGCTTACCGGTATGGTCGGTCGGTGGTAGTGGTTTGGGTGTCACAGGCTTGCTCACGGGTGTGGAGGTTGGTACAGTGGCAGGTGGTGCTGTAGCCGATGGAGACGGAGCGGCAGGGAGTGTGATTTGTGGTTGACCGTTGGCATCGACCGGAATCGCATTGTCTGCCGGAACTGGTCTCAGATCGACGCCACGCAAGCGGGCCAGATCACGTCCCAGATTACCGATCTGGATGGAAGGGGTTGAATTCGTTGTCCGTGGATCAATTTCTAGCCTGGCCCGTTCAAAATATTGAACGTATCGCAGTGTACCCCCAACGTATTCCCAACGTGGTTCGCTGATCGGCAGGCCAAAGACATCAACGGCGCCGTGGGTCTCCCAGAAGGTAAGAAATGGTGCCCCAAGGGTATAGCCGGTTTCGGCAAACCAGCGCCGATCAGGTGACTCGCGTGCGGTTTTCGTGGGCAGGGGAAACGATTTCCCTAGCGCAGCAACATACTCTGCGCCGACACGTCCGCGTAAAATGGCATTGTTATAGGCTGGATGGAGTTCAAGGCGACCCCGCTCAAAATACTGAACAATCAGATCACCGTCGCGAAAAGGTGAGCTGATGGGTTGACCAAGTGTCAACGCTCCATCACCTGACATCCAGGCCGTCAGAAACCCATACGTGTCATCGAGGCGCTGACCGGTCGCAATAAAGTAGAGCGCATTGCTTTGGGCCTGCAATGGCATTGCTGCGAGCGCCAGCACAATGCCTGTCACCCAGCCGAGGAATCGGATCATCGCTTTACTCCACTCAAGGCGTGAGTCTTGCTTTCATTATACCGTTCACCAGTCCTGTGTAAATAACGAACACCCCTCCACGGTAGTGGAGGGGTGCTTCCGATGGGTGAATATCAAGTCTTACACCAGAGCAGGACTCTCTTCAACCTTTTCCTGATCGATCTCACGTTGCGAGCGTAAGTGCAACTGATCCTCAAACGTATCGACGATCACCGTATCACCGTCGCGGAACTGACCAGAGAGCAACCCTTCGGCCAGCGGGTCTTCGATCAGGTTCGTAATAACTCGTCGCAAGGGGCGTGCACCGAAGGCCGGATCGTAGCCGCGGCGAGCGAGCAATTCGAGTGCGTCGGGCTGCACCACCAACTTGATCTGATGCTCGTCAAGTTGCGTCTGGACGCGCTTGAGCATCAACTGCGTAATCGACTGAATCTCCTCCGTTGTGAGCGGATGGAAGATAATAGTGGCGTCAATCCGGTTAAGGAACTCTGGCCGGAAGAGCATTCTGAGCGACTCCTCCACCTTGCGCCGCATATCGTTCTGGTCAATTTCAGCGGCATTGCCGCCGAACCCGATCCGTGACGCACGGCGGATGTGCTCGGTACCGACATTGCTGGTCATAATGATTATTGTGTTGCGGAAATCAACCCGTCGCCCTTTGCCATCGGTCAGGTGACCATCTTCGAGCACCTGGAGGAGCAGATTAAATGCATCGGGATGGGCCTTCTCGATCTCATCGAACAGCACCACACTGTAGGGCTTGCGGCGCACTGCGTCGGTCAGTTGCCCACCCTCGCCATAGCCAATGTAGCCTGGCGGAGAACCAACCAGTCGCGAGGTAGTATGGCGCTCCTGGAACTCCGACATATCAATCTTGATCAGTGCCTCTTCGGTACCGAACATAAACTCGGCCAGCGCCTTCGCCAGCTCTGTCTTCCCAACACCGGTAGGACCGAGGAAGATGAAGCTCCCAATTGGACGCTTCGGATCCTTCAACCCGGCACGTGCACGGCGTACCGCCTTCGAGATAGTTACAATAGCCTCGTGTTGACCGACAATGCGGCTGTGGAGGAATTCCTCCATCTGCATCAGCCGTTGAGTTTCATTACCGGTCAGCCGAGTCACGGGTACGCCCGTCCACATCCCGACAACCTCAGCAATATCGTCTTCGGTTACGTATGGTCGCTCGTAACGTTCATTGCTGCGAGTTCCCAACTCGGCTTCAATTTCCTGGATGCGCATCAGCATCCGCTCTTCACGCTCTTTCAGATCGTTCGCCAGTTCAAACTGTTGATCCTCAAGCGCTGCTTCACGTTCTTTCCGTAGCGCTTCCAGACCGCGTAAGGCATCACGCAGTCGTGGTGGGGTAGCTGAGCGATACATCCGAACCCGTGAAGCCGCCTCGTCGATCAAGTCAATTGCCTTATCAGGTAGTTGTCGGTCAGGAACATAGCGAGCCGACAGCACAGCCGCCGCTCGAATGGCCTCGTCGCTGATCTGCAACTGGTGGAAGTCTTCGTAGCGTGACTTGATGCCGCGCAATATCTGAATTGTATCTTCAATCGATGGTTCTTCAACCATCACCGGCTGGAAGCGGCGTTCCAATGCGGCATCACGCTCGATATACTTGCGGTACTCATCGAGCGTTGTCGCCCCAATCGTTTGTAACTCACCGCGCGACAGAGCCGGTTTGAGAATATTAGCCGCGTCGAGCGTCCCCTCGGCGCCACCGGCGCCGATAATTGTGTGGAACTCATCAATGAAGAGGATGCAGCGCGACTCTTTGATCTCGTCGATCACCCGCTTCAGCCGTTCTTCAAACTGACCACGATACTTAGTACCGGCAACCAGTGCGCCCATATCGAGCGTCACCACGCGCTTGCCCTTGATACTATCGGGCACATCACCCTGCACAATCCGCTGCGCCAGACCCTCGACAATCGCCGTCTTACCCACGCCAGGTTCACCGATCAGCGCCGGGTTATTCTTGGTGCGGCGCGAGAGAATCTGAATAACGCGCTCGATTTCATGTTGACGACCGATAATCGGATCGAGACGACCTTGCTCGGCCATTTCAGTCAGGTCGGTCCCAAGCGCATCAAGATAGGGTGTTTTCGACTGGCGTTGGGTTGTTGTTGGGCCAGGCGCTGCCCGCGTCTCACCGGTTGCGCTAGTTGTACCGTGACGGAGCACGCGCATCACTTGATTGCGAACCTGTTCAAGTGACACGCCCAGAATATCGAGGACACCGGTCGCAACACCTTCGCCGTTGCGTACCAGGCCCAGCAGCAGATGTTCGGTGCCGATATAGTGGTGGTTGAGGCGATTCGCTTCTTCGATAGCGTATTTAATGACCTTTTGCGCACGAGCGGTCAACTCCTGGTCGGTTACCATGGTGCTGTCACCAGACCCAACAATAAACTCAACCGCACTGCGCGCCTGTGGGAGCTTTACCCCTAGCTCGTCGAGCACGCGAGCTGCGATACCTTCGCTCTCGCGGATCAGACCGAGCAGAATATGCTCGGTACCGATGTATGGATGGTTAAATGCACGTGCCTCTTCGGCTGCCAATTGTAGGACTTGCTTGGCACGTTTGGTAAATTTGCTGTACAGGTCAGACATACGATTCTCCACTCGTTCACTTGGAGGAAACGACTACATATTGCTCAACAAACCGGGGATAGTATATATCCATACGATACGCTGACCGTCTACGAGCGCCATCGTAGGCGATCAGGAACCACCACTAGTCAGCCTCCTCCGCTTTTTCGCTACTTTCGGTCGGCTCGTGGTGGAGTCGGAGACTCAATCCGATGCGTTTACGGGCCGGATCAATCCGAATGATCCGCGCCTGCACCACTTGACCTTCACTCAATACCTCGCGTGGGTGCTGAATCCGCTCGTCACCAATTTCAGAAATATGGATCAGTCCCTCTACCCCATCTTCGATGCGGGCGAAGGCGCCGAATGATGCCAGTTGGGTGATCGTTCCTTCAACAATCTGACCTAACTGGTACCGTTCGGCCACTTTCGTCCATGGTTCGCTCTGCGTGCGTTTAATGGAAAGTGCGATCCGCTTGCGTTCGTGATCAATGCTAAGGATCGAGACTTTTACTTTATCCCCAACCTTCAAGAGATCGCCGGGATGTTTGACCCGCGACCACGAGATCTCCGACAAATGGACTAACCCATCGGCGCCACCAATATCGACGAAGACGCCGAAATCGCAGATCGATGAGACAACCCCTTCGCGAACATCGCCTTCGCGAAGTGAATTGAGCAGCTCGTCTTTTTTGCTCTCGCGTGTTTCGGCCAGCGCCTGACGCTCAGAGAGAATGAGACGGTTGCGATTGCGATTAATCTCGATAACTTTCAGTGGCAGTTCCACATTCACCAGCCGTGCCATCTCAGATTGCTTTTGCGCCTCTGAGCTACGACTGATGCTCGACACCTGTGATGCCGGAACAAAGCCACGTACACCGTCGAGATCGACAAGCAAACCACCCTTATTATAGTTCTTGACACGAGCGTAGATAATCTCACCCCGTTCGTAGCGCTCTTGCAGTACACGCCAGCTCTTTTCCTGGCGAGCTTTATCAATCGAGAGAATAGCCCGCCCCTCCTTATCTTCTGACTGTACTACAAAGACCAGAATAGGATCACCCACTTTAAGGGCCGCACGCTCTTCTTCACTGAGCGTTTGCATCTCGCGGCTTGGGATCACTCCTTCGGCCTTAGCGCCAATATCGACCAGGATTTCATCGCGATCAATACGCATGATCCGCCCATCAACCGTGTCGCCGTGTTTGAGATTACGATAGGCGTGCGTGGGATCACGCATGATAACTTCCATCAGCGCCTGATCGCCACGGTCGAGCAGGTCGTTCAGATCGGGTTTGTGTATGCCTTTGTTTTCGTTTTGGTTGACATGATTAAGCTCTTCCATGAGAAATCCCTGCGCAGAAGCAGCAGCGCGCTATTCGACGGGGCTTGGTCGGAGCGATTCGTAAAGATATTATACGTCGGGCTGATGTAAAACGCAAGGTTTCAGGATACTGTGTTGGGAGTTTTCAGAGTTTTTAAGGACGGCTGGCGCCCTCACCTACCCCCCAGCCCCCTTCCTCTCCCACAAGGGGAGAGGAAGGG
>Ga0209018_1003376_pt1 | contig 10204 bp, 9 predicted proteins | sample YNPBryBLVA2012_FD_185814 | JGI IMG/M metagenome (GOLD analysis project Ga0209018, IMG submission 185814) | Anoxygenic and chlorotrophic microbial mat microbial communities from Yellowstone National Park, USA - YNP Bryant BLVA 2012 (SPAdes)... ...
AATTGTGCATTCATCCATCCCCTTCCCGAGGGGAGAGGGGGCAGACGCACATTGGAAACCAATTGTGCATTCATCCATCCCCTTCCCGAGGGGAGAGGGAGCAAACGCAAAGATTTTTTGTCGTTTTCGGCCACGAAATCCGCTTTTTACATCCGTTTCCCTCTCCCTTTGGGAGAGGGTTAGGGTGAGGGTAGGAAAATAATCTCATCTCAGGGCGTACCGGCTCCGCTGACGATTGGATAGCCTTGCTCGCGCCATGCCTTCAAGCCGCCGTCCATGCTGGTGGCCTCGAAGCCGGCTTGCAGCAAGATGTCTCGGCCGGGTTGGCTGCGGTTACCCGAGCGGCAGACCACCAGGATAGGCTGCCCGCTAGGAAGTTCGCCCAGGCGGGAGGGTAATTCCTCCAACGGAATCAAGGTCGTGTTCGGGATGTGGAGCTCATTCCATTCTTCGGGCGTGCGGACATCCAACACGAACATACCCTCCTGGTACATCTGATAGGCCTCCTCTACGCTGACGGAGGCCGGCAAGTCCCCGCTCCCACCCTGCCCGCCGCCGGCCAGGGCTATCAAGAAGATGAGGACCGCAACGACCGCCAGAATGCCAATTTGCACCGAAGGGCGGCGCAACGCGGCTGCCAGGCCTGAGCGGCGACGGGATACCGTGCGCGAAGATTTACGTCTGGACATGAAAATCCTCCTGGAATGTGACTGCCAAAGCGGTGAAATTATACACGAAGCGCGCCCGTCGAGCGCCCCGATATGCCCCCATAGGGACATTGACCCGTATCCCATTTGCTTTTACAATACCTATTATGCTGTTGTTAGATACGCCTTTCGTGGGCTTGTCTCCGTTTTTTGGAGGCTTCTTTCGCCCAGATCACGACCCTCCGCGTTCATTTTGGAATGCGCCCATCCCTTTAGTTTTGTCTGACAAATTCAATTCCGGAGGATAATCTCATGCCTAGCCCTATTCTTTCCAAACGCGCGCCTGTATATGCCGATGTTCCCGATGAAAAGTGGAACGACTGGCGCTGGCAACTGAGTCATCGCCTGAACACGGTCGAAGACATCGAAAAAGTATTTCCTCTAACCGAAAGCGAGCGTAAAGCATTGCAGAGCAGTGGCTTGTTTCGTGTAGACGTGACGCCGTATTTCATCTCGCTCATCCATCCCGACGACCCCAACGACCCCATACGCAAACAAATCATCCCGCGCTCGGAAGAGATGCAAGCCTTTACCGCCATGATGGAAGATTCCCTGGCCGAAGACCGTCACTCGCCGGTGCCAGGCCTGGTGCATCGCTACCCCGACCGCGTGTTGATGCTGGTGACCACCCAATGCGCCTCGTACTGCCGCTATTGCACGCGCTCGCGCATCGTGGGTGATCCTGGCCAGACCTTCTCGCGTCAGGAATTCGAGGCCCAAATCGAATATCTCAAGCGCACACCTCAAGTGCGGGATGTGCTGTTGTCTGGCGGCGACCCGCTGGTACTGGCGCCCAAGATTCTAGAAGAGATTCTGACCCGCCTGCGCGAGATTCCGCACATCGAAATTGTGCGCATTGGCTCGCGCGTGCCGGTTTTCCTGCCCATGCGCGTCACGCAGGAATTATGCGACATGCTGCAAAAATTCCATCCGCTGTGGCTCAATATCCATGTCAACCATCCCAACGAAATCAGCCTGGAACTGGCGCAAGCCTGCGACCGCCTGACCCGCGCCGGCATCCCGCTGGGTAATCAGTCGGTGCTGCTGGCGGGCGTGAACGACTGCGTTCACATCCAGCGCGAATTGGTGCAAAAATTGACCCGTGTCCGTGTGCGCCCCTATTACCTTTATCAGTGTGACCTGGTAGAGGGCGCCGGCCATTTCCGCACGCCGGTGGCCAAGGGCATCGAAATCATCGAGGGCTTGCGTGGACACACCTCCGGTTATGCGGTTCCGCATTACATTGTGGATGCGCCCGGCGGCGGCGGCAAGATTCCCGTCATGCCCAATTACTTGTTGAGCATGTCTGACCACAAAATCATCCTGCGCAACTACGAAGGCTATATCACCACTTACGAAGAGCCAATCGAGTATACTCCACACGATCCATCTACCTGCTCCTATTGTCAGAACAAGCGTCCCGAACCGGGTCAAACCGGCCTGACCGGCTTGCTCGACGGCGAAGAGATGTTCATCAAACCGGAAGGTTTCGACTTGATTCACGACCGCAATGGTACACAACACCGCTTGAAAGACGAGAAGAAATGGAAGCCCTTGGGCATTGGGGCAGGCAGCGAGGAAAACCCTACATTGTAAGATTTGCAAGGAGACATGAATGACACGTTCACCTCACCCCCTGAAACTGACCTGGACGTTCTTGCTCGTCGGCCTGCTGGCGGCTTGCGCTCCCGGTCAGGCTACCCTCAGCCCTGACGAAGTGGCTGCGCAAGTAGCCACCTCGGTAGCCATGACCGTTGAGGCGCAGGGACAGATTGCCACAGCAGTCGCTCTAACCGTTGCTGCCAAAGAGACCGAACAGGCCGCTTCACAACCTACCCCCACCCTGCTCCCGCTCGAAACGGCGACCTCGGCCCTGCTCACGGCAACCCCCTTTCCGACCGCAACCCTGGTTATCGGCGGAGGCGGCGGAGGCGGAGGAGGGGGCGGCGGCGGGACCGGTTCGGCGGAATATGCCTGCGACCCCGACATCCACAAGCGTCCTTTCGACAACTCCCATTTCCACGCTGGCGAGACCTTCGACATCACGTTTACCATCAAGAATACCGGCACCAAAACCTGGCCGGCCGGCTATGACCTGACCTATTTCAGTGGTCCGAATATGGCGCCGGCCTTCCCGGCTGTCATCGAACTGCCGGAGATGAAGCCAGGCGATATGTTTACGGTTGGACCTTACGACGCCACCGCTCCCGCCGAAAAAGGCTTTCATGTGATGACCTTCAAACTGCAGGGCGGCTTTTGCTGGCCCTACATTGCCATCAACGTTCCATAACGAAGAATTCGTTTTGCGATGGAAAGCGGCGCATAGAATCTTTGCACCCATTTTCGAAATCAACGCGCCAGTCTTCGACTGAGGAGCAGGCTGTGAACAGGCGCACTCCAGGTAAATCCATTTTCTGGCTTGCAACGTTGTTCGTTGCACTGGGGTGCGCCTCGCCTTTTCTGAATGTTGTGCCGCAGCCTACGCCCTCTCCCGACGCCGCGGCGCTGCAACTCATCATCGCTCGAACCGCCGCTGCTGCGCAAAGCGAGACGATGCTTGCCATTCCTCCTACTGAGACTTTTACCTTGACGCCGTCGCCCACCCGTATCCCTACCCAAACGTTTACCGCCTCGCCGACCTTCCTCTTTGTATTCAAGACGTCCACCTCCTTTGCAGATGCCACAGCCTCTGCCCAATACGCCGAGGAAGAAGAGGGGGATGCAGCATCGTTCAGCGTCACCCCAGACGCTCGCACGCCGCCGCCCTGGTCTTGCAAGGTGTTATCGCGCTTGCCTGATGTGGGAGGAACCGTCAAACATGGCGAGCGTTTCTATGCGCAATGGCTGGTGCAAAACAACGGCACAAAGACCTGGCCGGTGCAGGGCGTGGATATCGTCTTCTACACAGGGGGGCGTTTCCATGATAAGCCGTATTACGACATTCCTTTCACCGTCCCACCCGGCGGCAAGGTGACGGTGATCGTTCCGTTGACTGCGCCTGGTCGCCTCGACACCTATTCCACTACCTGGGCGCTGAAGGTGGGGAAAAGGGCCTTTTGCGCCTTGAAACTCACTTTTACAACCAAATAGCGCGGCAAGCCGCGATCAAACTGGCGTTGCGCCGCACTTTCCTGAGCAATCGCCAGCCTGCCCTGGCGGGCGTCCAAGGGACAAGCATTGCGGCGCGAAACCAGATTTGCGCGAATGATGCAAATGTCGAGTGGTAATACTATTAGGAAACAGGATAACAAAGCATGAGCAACACTGGGGCTGGTAGGTTCATCCTCTTGTTCGGGGCGCTGTTAGCGCTGTTGGCCTGTCAAATGCCTTTCTTACCTGCCTATCTCACGCCGGTTCCCACGCTGGATGTCGAAAACAGCATCGCTGAGACGTTTGCTGTCGCCCAGACGCAGACGGCTGTCTTGCTGCCGAGCGCAAGCCCTACCGTCGGCTTGCCCTCTTCCACTTCGACGTTCCAGTTGACCCTCTCGCCCACCAAAACCAAAATCTTGCCGACGGACACGCCTACCCCCACCTTGCGATTTACCTTTACGCCTACACAGAAACCTACTCGCACCTCTACGCCCTTGCGCATCCCGCCTACGCCTAGCAGGGCGCCGACTTCTTTTACCAAAGTCAAAACGCCTACGCGCGATCCCGATTCGTCTGGGAAGAACTGGAGTTGCAAAATTTTGTCTCACTATCCTTCGGATGGAACCGTCTTTCACCCTGGCGAGGCCTTTGTTGCCAGTTGGAAACTCAAGAACACGGGCGGCCAAATGTGGTTCGTCAACAACGTAGATTATCTCTATCAAAAAGGAACAGAAATGCACCTCCAAAGCCGCTACGATATTCCCAAAACGGTGTTGCCCAATGATACGGTTACGATCAAGGTGCCGATGATTGCGCCCCAGCAAAAAGACGCCTATCACGCCATCTGGGCCCTAGACGCCGGCAGTAGGATTTTTTGCTATATGCAGGTAGCAATTCGGGTAAAATGAAAGAGCATCCCTTCGTCGCTGGGCGCTCGAACTTTGTGATGCGTGGTGTGCTATGAAGAAACAAATTGCTTTCAACTCCCTTCTTTTGCTGACGGTCGTCGTGTTTTTATTGGCCTGTGAATTGCCGGCCATGCCCGTCCTGGGCGCCCCTACCCCGCTTCCAGGCCTCGAAACCATCATTGCCGGCACGGCTGGCGCTGCCCAGGCACAGACCTTGTCGGCTATTCCTCCCACACAGACGCCCACATCCACGCCCCTGCCAACGAATACCCCCACAGAGACCGCTACGCCAACGGCAACCATCGTGTTGTTCGTCTTTTCCTCGCCGACCTTTACCTCTACCCCTCCGCCGGCCGAAGAGGTGGGCGCTGGCTGTCAATTGATTGCCCAGCAACCGCCTAACGATACAGTGCTGGCGCCCAAGATTAATTTCGAGACCTATTGGACGGTCAAAAACACCGGCACAGAATCCTGGCTGGATACCAGCGTAGATTTTCGCTACCAGAGCGGCACCGACATCAACAAAAAAGATATTTATGATTTGCCCTATAGCGTGGGAGTAGGGAGTGAAGTCACCCTGAAGGTTTCGATGAAAACGCCAGAAAAACCCGGCACCTATACCACGTATTGGGCGCTGACCGCCGGCAAAAAAACCACATTGTGTAAATTATTCCTGCGCATCATCGTCCAGTAAAAACAGGAGTTGCCATGCACTACCGCCGCCTGGGTCGTTCAGGCTTGAAAGTCAGTGAAATTGCCCTGGGAACATGGGTGACATTTGGCGACCAGATTCCTGAGCAAAGCGCCCGCGAACTGGTCCATGCAGCCTATGATGCTGGAGTAAACTTCTTCGACACTGCCGATGTCTATGCTCATGGGCAGGCCGAGGTCGTCTTGGGGCAGGCGATACGTGACCTGCCGCGCCAGGCACTGGTTCTCTCTAGCAAAGTCTTTTCGCAAACGCTGCCTGGCCCCAACGGGCGCGGTTTGTCTCGTAAGCATATTACCGAGGCCTTGCACGCTTCCCTTACGCGGCTGGGGGTAGATTACCTCGATATTTACTTTTGCCAGCGTTTCGACCCCGACACCTCCATCGAGGAAATTGTCTACAGCATGGATACGCTCATTCGTCAGGGTAAGATTCTCTATTGGGGCACCTCTGAATGGCGTGCCTATCAGATTGCCGAGGCCATCAAGACGGCCGAACAACACCACCTTGTTCCTCCGAGCGTGGAGCAGCCTCAATACAGCATGTTCCACCGCCGGCGCGTCGAAATTGACCTGGCGCCACTTTGTAGAGAATTTGGGCTTGGCTTGACTACCTTCAGCCCCCTCTATCATGGCTTGTTGACCGGAAAATACAACGAAGGCATCCCCGAAAACGCCCGCGCTAGACTGATAGACTTTGCCTGGATACAGGAGCGTATGACCCCTGATCGGATTGCTATTGTGCAAATGCTTGCCTCGGTCGCTCTGGACCTTGGCCTGTCTACCGCGCAATTGGCCATCGCCTGGCTGCTGCGGCGCAAGGATGTCAGCAGTGTCATCACTGGCGCAACCAGCAAGGAACAACTTGCAGAAAACCTGGCGGCCGGTGAAGCCGCCGAGAAACTGGACGATACGGTGCTGGAACGAATCGAGCGCATCCTCGGCAATCATCCAGACGAAGAATGAAACTTGGGCGGTCCTTAGACCGCCCAAGTTGTTGTCGAGCAGAAATTACGAAGCCGGGGGGAGCGGCTCGCTTGGAGGAACGTCCGTTGCTTCAGGTTTCTTGCGCAGCATGATGAAACCAACGACAATGGGGATGAGGAGGAAAATGACAGACAAGCACAGGAAAACATAGCCATAGGTCGGATCCATGGGTTGGGTGGTATCTCCCAGGGTCATGGTCCCGCCGCCCAGGGCCGTGCCTGCACCCAGGATGCACAGGAAAAAGCCCGGACAGCCGCACAGCACAACGCTGGCAATCGTGGCAATGATACCGGTGGTTTTCTTATCCATGTGAATGCTCCTTCAATAGAATTGGAATTTGTATCCTCTCAACAAATTGGGATGGGGGGTGCTTTAGGCCACTTTCCCTTTCTTTCGAGAAGATCCTTGAATTTGTATCAGTATACTCGAAAGTAACCATAAAACCAAGTCATCCAAAGAGACTATAAATAGTCCGTTTTTCCAGCATAGCCTAACCTCGGACAATAAGCAACTTACACGAACTTGATACGCCGTGCGGCAAAGGCGACCATGCGCAGCAATAACAGTCCGTGTTTCCAGCGCGAGATGTTGGTTGTGCCGTAGGTCCGTTCACGGTAGCGTATGGGTAAGTCTATGATTTTGAGGTTGAGTTTGGCGGCGCCAAAGAGCAGGTCGAAGTCTCCAAAGGGGTCGAAATCGCCAAAGTAGGAGCGATTTGCGGCAATCTTTTCATAATCGCTTCTCCACAACACCTTGGTGCCGCACAGGGTATCTTTGATAGGTTGACCAAGCAGCCAGGAGAAGGCCAAACTGAAGAATTTGTTGCCCAAGAAGTTCAAACTGCGCATGGCTTGTTTTTCCATCGGATAGACAAGGCGCACGCCGTTGATGAATTCTCCTTTGCCAGAGACCAGCGCCTCGTAGAAGCGCGGCAGGTCTTCGGGCGGGACGGTCAAGTCGGCGTCGAGAATCATCAATACGTCGCCGCTGGCGCGCTCGAAGCCGAGACGCACCGCGTCAGCCTTGCCCACGCCCGTTTGTCGCAGGAGCAAGCCGCGGGTCGTCGGATGCGCGGCAAGTTCCCTTTCGATGACGGCGTAGGTATCGTCGCGCGAATGTCCCTCCACAAAGACCAATTCTGTCTGTTCTCCCATCGGAGGAACGCGCTCGAAGATGGCTTGGATGTTGCCGGCCTCGTTGCGCGCCGGTATGATGACAGAGACGGTGGGCGCTTGGCGTGGTTTTTCTGGCTGCGGGCGGGCAACCACGAAGTTGGAAAGTGTGAGTTCGCGGAAAGGCCAAAAGCGCGCCAGGAATTTGTTGAAGAAGCCCCCCAGCGGTAAAGGCCAAAGGATTTCCTGCCAGGTGCGGACGGTCTCGAAACCGGCCAGGCTGAGCATGTTGGTCACATCCTGACGGGTGAGCCAGTTTTGGCCCAGGGTAGGGGTGGCGAGGTCGAGCGTTTGGGCAAGAGCCAGGGGAAGTTCCCAAAGCCGGCTGTAAAAGTTCAGGATGATGCGAGTGCGTGGACTACACAAGGGCCGGATTTGCTCGAGGGCCAGTTGGACATCCCATAGGTCGTTGACGGTGTCGGAAAAGATGATGCAATCGAATGGCCCCTGGAGGGGGGGAAGAGCGTGCGCATCGGCCTGGGTGAATTGCAGGTCAGGGTGACGCTGCCGGGCGCGCGCAATCATTTCGGCAGAGAAATCAATACCCAGCCCATAAGCAGGCTGGAGAGCCGCCAGCAGGTCGCCCGTGCCGCTGCCGATTTCCAGCACGCGCTGACCAGGGCTGACCAGGAAGCGATAAATTTCTTGCAAGCGGCGGTGATACCAGCCGCCCATGCCGCGCCAGGCGTCGCGCTTGCGGGCGATAGCGTCCCAATGAGCAATACGAGTTTGCTGATGAAGGCGTCCGGCGGCATCGAAGGGGTGAATGTTCATGCGGGCTTATTTTACAGCAAAAGTGAATTTCGCGTAAAATGAGCAGGCAAGTGCCCCCCTTCTCCATCCTTTTCGAGAAGATGCGGTTTTTGATTGGTTTGTGAAAAATCTCCGATAAAATAGGTGTATGAAGAAGACCCTTGCTTTACAACTCAATTTACTCCTGGCTGTGATTGGCGGTTCGATCACGCTCTGGGTGTTGTTGCATGAACCCAGCGAGGCGCAGGCGGCTATCTTTTGGGGCTTTTCTCTGCCGCGCTTGTTGATTTTGCTGGCGATTGCGCTTGTTCTCTTGACCAGTGTCTTTCTGTTTCTCGGCTCTCTTCGAGAAGATTTTTGGACAAGTCGCATTGGGAAGGCGCTGTATGGTGCTTTCATGGGAAAGTGGCTGGCGGGGCTTTTGCTCGTTTTGTCCCTGGTGCTGTATTTTTCCCTGTTTATGACCGATCAAAAGTTGGGGAGTTTGGCCTCGTATCGGGCGCGTTTGTATCCTTTGTTGGTTTGGTTCGAGGCGCTGGTCATCCAATTCTTGACGACCATCTTTGTCTTGCGCGCGCGTGAGACGGCGTTCTTTCATGTTCATAGGGAAATCTTTTCTAAGACGTTACTCGTTTTTGCCCTGCTGGGGCTGTTGGTTTTGTTCATTGCGGTCACCAAAGTAGGCTTGACGCCCGATGTCGTCTATTGGCAGGAGGCGGGTGTGCCGTTGTTGATTGAACAGGTGTTGTTGGCGTGGGGGGGAGGGGTGGTGGGAGTATATTTATTGAGGCCAGACTCGCGCTTAACAACCTGGTTATGGCAGAAGGAAACACGAAGAAAGCGCTTTTTGGATGTGTATATTTGTGTAGGGATATGGTTGCTGGCTTTCGTTCTCTGGAATGTCTATCCCATGAAGCCTTCGTATCTTTCACTGGCGCCTGTTGCCCCAAATTTCCAGCGTTATCCGTTTGGCGATGCGCTCATTTTTGATATCAATGCGCAAAATTACCTTATTGGTATCCCCATTCCAAATGACTTTTGGCAAAAGCCTTTCTACTCTTATTTCCTTGCCATTTTACACCTCTTCGCCGGTCAAGATTACGATTTACTTATTTGGCTCCAGGTGGGTGTCTTTGCATGGATACCGGTTGCTGCCTTCTTATTGACTAAAACGATTTTCAATCGTTCAGCGGGCGTCATGGTTGCCTTTTTGCTCATCTTCAGAGAACTGAATGCTTTTGCATTGTCCAACGTGATTCAGGTGTCGCATACTCGCTTTTTGATGAGCGATGTCTTTGCAATGGGATTGATGGTCGCTTTGACTTATCTACTGCTCCTTTGGCTGAAACATCCAGGGAAATTGCGCTCGCTTCCCATGACCATTGGAGGAATTTTGGGGATATTGGTGCTGACACGCGGCCACACTTTAATGTTATTGCCTTTTATTGTTATAGCCGCTACCCTTGTTTTGTTGCCGGTGAGGCAGTTGCGCAAGTTAGTTGAAGGCAGCCTGTTGATTATGCTGGGTCTGGCCATTCCCTTGAGTGTATGGATGGGTCGAAATTACCAATGGACAGGAAAATTTTCATTGCAAGACCCCGTATCGCCTTATACTACTCAGATTGCGCGTTTGTATAGCCTGACGCCGTTAGAAGATCCGGCGCGCTTTGCCGGGGAAGATGATTTGACCTACTACAATCGAATCAAAGGCCAGCCTGTGGATTTTGCCCTTCATCATCCTCTCGAAGTACTTCGCTTCGTTTCGGCTCATTATGCGCATAATATGATTTATAGTTTCATTTACCTGCCTGTATCGTTACAAATTGAAGGGCCAGTACAATATGTGAAAAGGCTGCCTTTTTGGCAAAATTGGGAA
>Ga0209018_1003382_pt1 | contig 10191 bp, 2 predicted proteins | sample YNPBryBLVA2012_FD_185814 | JGI IMG/M metagenome (GOLD analysis project Ga0209018, IMG submission 185814) | Anoxygenic and chlorotrophic microbial mat microbial communities from Yellowstone National Park, USA - YNP Bryant BLVA 2012 (SPAdes)... ...
CGAAGAACGGGTTTGTGACGGTGACGGTAACCGTGTCCGACGCGCTCTGCCCCATGCCGTCGGTGACGGTGAGCGTGTACGTCGTGGTCGCATTCGGCGAAGCGGTCGGCTGGAGCACGTTTGTAGCCGAGAGGCCGGTCGCCGGCGACCAGGCGAAGCTGTAGGGCGTGACGCCGCCGGATGCGCTGCCCGCCAGCGTCACCGTCTGCCCGAGCGAGATCGTCCGGCTGGGACCGGCATCGACAACCAGCGACGGCGCGATCGTCACCTTGACGAAGTCGGAAGCCACACGGCCCAGCGCGTCGGTCACAGTGAGGCGGTACGTCGTCGCGGTCGTCGGCGTCGCGGTCGGCTGAGCGAGGGCGCGGTCGTCGATGGTCGGCACGGTGAGAGTCGGGTCGTCGCGAACCGTACCCGGCGGCGGGACGAGATGGACCTGCCCGTCCGACCACAAGTACGTCGCCGGTTCGGTATCCCAGATGAACTTGTACGGGAGCGCGCCGCCGCTGGCCGCGCCTTGCAGGACGACGCTGCCGCCCGGCGAGACGGCCTTGTCCGGGCCGGCGGTCACCACCATCGGATTGTTCGGCACAAGCAGATTCTGGATGCTGATCAGCACATCGCTGCCGTAGCAGTTGCACCCGCGATCGAACTCGCCGTCGTTCGCGATGGTCCCGTCGGGCGGCGTAAACCCCGTGATGTCCAGTCTGGTCGGGTCGCTCAGCCGATAGTCGGCAGTGTTGAGGCCCCCGCCCCCGTCGAGCGTATCCTGCGTAACGACGAAAACGCCGCCCCGGTACGTGTCCGTATCGCCCCGGCCGGTCAGCACGTCGTCGCCATCCCCGCCGCGCAGGATGTTGGCCACTCCGCTGCCGATGATCACGTCGTTGAACGCGGAACCGGTGACGTTCTCGAAATAGACGATCCTGTCGATGCCGGCCGTCCGGGTATCCTGCGGTTGGCCGTCGGCGAGGTTGATCGTGATGCCCGTGACGCCGTCGGCGGCTGCGGGTGCACCGGCATAACTCAGCGTATCACCGATCAGCTCATCGACATCGCTCGAAGGACCGCCGACGAGCTGATCGTCGCCCAGACCGCCCTCGATGGTATCGTCGCCGGCGCCGCCGTCGATCAGGTCGTCGGCGTTACCTCCGGTCAGTACGTCATCGCCGTCGAGGCCGTAAATCTTCGTGGGGGAGTCGGTGTATCCGTAAATGAAGTCGCCCGCGCGCACGACCGTCGAATCCTCCAGCACGACCTCGGCGACGGTGCTGCCCTGGACCGTCTCCACGCGCGCGAAGACGCGGTTCCGCGGGTCGGCACAGACGGCCGGGTCCGTCGAATCGCAATCGACGATCGTATCGATCGCCGGCGGAATCGGAGGCAGACCCGTCGGATCGCCCGCGTCGGTCGCGGTGTACGGCGCCTGCGTGACGACGGTGCCATCCGCGAGGGTGACGGAGACTTCCGCATCGGAGAGGTTCACCACGACGACGCCCTGCTGGTCGGAGTAATCCAGCGTGTCCTGGCCGGCACCGCCGGCAAGCGTATCGGCGCCGGTGCCCCCTGTGAGGATATCGTCGGCACCCTCGCCGTGGAGAATGTCTTCGCCGCCGCCGCCCGCGAGCAGGTCGTTGCCCACCAGGTTCGGGCTGTTGTCACCGCCATCACCCCAGATCACGTCGTTCCCGTCCGTCGGTCCTTCGACGGAGTCGTCGCCCATCAGCCAGTCGTCGCCGCCGCCACCGAAAACCGTATCGTTGCCGTCCAGGCCGCGTATGATGTTGTCAAACCCGGAATTGAACGTTCGCGCGGCAATGTCGGAGATGTCCGAGCCGTGCAGCGAATCGTCAGACAGCGAACCCCTGAGGTTCTCCACGTTGTACAAACTGTCGCGCCCGTGTCGAGGGGGAAGCGCCGTCAGATGGTCGTCGCCGTCGTCGCTCGCGAGCCCCGGCCCCCTTGAGAAAATGGGGCGCAGATCCACCACTACCGCGTTGGCCGCCAGCTCATAGGAGACCTCGTCCGCCGGACTGAAGTCGATGTCGGCACTGCCGCCGTAGATGACGTCGTCGCCCCAGTTGCCCTGCATCAGATCGTCGCCGTCGTCGCCGGAGATCGTGTCGTCACCGCCGCAACCGAAGATTTCGTCCGGGCCGCCGCCGCCATGGATCTCGTCGCCGCCGCTGACGATGAGCAGGTCGGGATCCAGCGGCTCAAAGTCACCCAGAATCAGGTCGGGATCGCCCGTGACCGTGTCGCCCTTCAGATCGCCATAGATCAGATCGCCCGCGCCGCCGCCGTAGATGACGTCGAGACCCTCGCCGCCGTAGATTTCGTCGCTGCCGATGTTCAGCGAGGCACTGTCCGGCGGCAGGTAGAGTGTCGGATCGACCTCCTCCACGGGGTCTCCAACCGCCGGCAGTGATGTCACGACGGTCGGCCAGATCGGGGGCCCGTCGTCGTCGCCGGGATGAATGCCGTTGATGGTTGACGTGCCGTCTCCGCAGATCACGTCGTTGCCGGGGCCGCCGTCGAGAAACCTGCCGTTGCCTCCGTCGCTGCCGTCGCCGCCGAAGATATAATCATCGCCGTCGCCGCCGCTGATCGTGTCCGCGCCCGCTTCACCAAACAGGATATCGCCGCCGCGGGCACCCGTGATCACGTCGTTGCCGCCGCCGCCGAGTATGAGCGTGGAGGGATCGCCATCGAGATACGGTGTGGCATTGCCGACGATGTTGTCATCGGTGTTCTTGCCGCGAACGGCGGCGAAACTCGAGAATCCGCCGCCGCCGATCGTATCCGTGTTGCCGTAACCGTCCGTTGCCGTGCCCGCCGACTGGTCGGTCGCACACGTGAGATCGACCCGCACACCGCTCCCGCCCCGGTCGGTGGCGTAGTCGAGCACGTCGAACCCGCCGCCTCCCCCGAGCTTGTCGTTGCCCGCGTCGCCGCGAACGAGGTCATTGTCTTCCCCCCCGCTGACGTCATCGTCGCCGCCGTCGCCGTTGACGATGTCGTCGCCCGGCCCGCCGTTGATCGAATCGCTGCCTTCCGTTACACCCTCCGGCGGGTCACGGCCGAGGTCGCCGAAAATCAGGTCCGGATCGTCACCGCCATTCAGTGTGTCGTTGCCCAATTGGCCGTAAATGATGTCCATGCCGGCGCCGCCGTCGGCAGCGTCGTTCCCGTCGCCGCCGTAGATCAGGTCGTCACCGTCCTCTCCGAAGATGTCCATCGAGGGAAGCCCTGAGTCCGTCCCACCGCCCGAGTCGGGCGCTGCGACAACCAGGGAGCAATCGACAATGTCGTTTCCCGCATCCGCCAGGATCCGGACCGTCGTCACAGCGTCGAGCGTGACCCGCTCAAGCGTTGCCGCATCGGTAACGTATCCGGGGAATATGAGGGCGTTGGTACCGTCGTAGACCTGAACGATCTGCGTATCCTCCTCCGGAACCGGGGCATCCGGATTCGGATCGATGGCACCTTCCGTAACGCTCTCGATCACCACATAGATCTCGTCATCATTGGGAGTGCCCTGCACCACGATGACTGTCGCCTCGTTCGGACCGATTACGTCAACGGTCACGCCCGTCTGTGCGTGCAGACGGCCGGCCGATGCTGCCAGGACGAGAATGGCTGTCAGGAGGGCGAGGCCACCGCCGACGTCTGCTCGCCGAAAGGCCGGGCGGGCGGCGATGGATCCGAACCCGATACTCTGCGATTTGCTCGATATCATATGAGTCAGCCTTGTCTCATTCACATCGGGCGAAGCGTACGCATTCGCCGTTGCAGTCCCATCACTTTCCTGCCCGCGCGATCACGGCGCAAAGCCGTAAACCAGGTACACTTCGCCGGCGTCGGTCTTACCCTCAGGATCGGCCAGGATCGAACCGATCAGAATGTCTCCCCGGCCGTCGCCGTCGATGTCGCCGGCAGGCGCCACGCCGCGCGCCAGCAGGTCGCCCTGCGTCGTTCCGCCGCCCATGTGGTCGCCGGCGTTGCGGCCGACCAGGACGAAGCCCGGCAGATTGACGCTTCCAATCTGGTTCAGGCCGATCGTGCCGGTCAGGTGCCTGCCGCCGAAGACTACGTAGACCAGGCCGGCCGCCGTCAGATCGTCCGGTTGGCCGTCGACGTTCAGGTCGTCCCCGACGCCGTCGCCGTCGCGGTCCAGGCCGATCGCGTCATCGAGCCCGTCGCCGTCGGTGTCGAATTCGACAAACGGCAGACCGTAATTCGCGCTGATGTTCGGATCGGGGTTCGCCCGCGGCCCGTCCGGCGCCGAGATCAGGATATCGGGTACGCGGTCGCGGTTGATGTCGCCGGCGTTGGCCACGGTCGTGCCGGCGGCATCGAACGCGTTGGAACCCGTCAGCAGCATGGCGGAACGGCGCTTGTGCACGGGGCTCTCGCGGGCGACGAGCTGCGCGATGGTGATGCCGCCGGAGGGATTGAGCAGGTTCTCCCCGCCGTACACCAGGGCCACCTGGCCCGCATGGAAGCCGCCGGCGGTCTGGGCGTTCGGGCTGCCGATGAGCAGATCGGCGAAGGTGTCGTTGTTGTAGTCGTCGTTGAGCGGGCCGCCGCCGGCGATCGACGTGCCGAGGTTCTCGCCGACTTCGCCGACGATCATCAGGCCGTTGAGCCGCTGGGTGTTCGTCGGAGCAAGCTGGAGCGTTTCGAGCAGGTAATCGGCCTCGACTTCCGGCTGGCGGCGGTAGATGACGTAAACGGCGCCGCGCCCGGCGTTCGTGCCGGGGCCGCCGACCGCCACATCCTCGACGCCGTCGCCGTTGATGTCATGCAGGCCCGTCACGTCGCCGATATGGTCGCCCGGCGCCGCGCCGACGATGTTGGTCGGGGCTCCGATGTTGTCGGTGGCGGAATTGATAGTGTGCCCGAGCACATCGCAGTCAGGACTGAAAACCGTGAAACCGATATCCCGGATGATCCAGTTGTGGGGATATGGAAGGTTGACCGTCGGCGTCTCCCCGGGAATCGACCAGGGGTACTCGTTCCGAGGCGCCCCCGGCCGCTTGAGCTGAATCATGTAGATGTTGCCGCACTCGGGCCGGTCGGGCGTCGGCAACCGCAGCACATCCGACCGCGTAACCGTGCGGAGCGGAGCGCCGACGAGCAGGAAATCGCCCGACACCGAAATGCTGTGGCCGAAGCGGTTTGCACGCGTAACAAGTACGTCCGGATTGCGAGGATCGACCTGGGACGTCGTCTTGCCCAGAAGGCGGCAGCCGTACGGCGGAAGCGGCGTAGCTCTGCCGTTGTACATTTCCGCGCAGTTCGTGCCCGTCCCGTAGAAGCCGGTACCGAGAACCTGCATGGTCCCCAGCGGCGGCCAGTTGTCGACCGCCGCGGAAGCCGGGCACGCGAACGGCGGAAAACCCGTGATGCGGCCCCCGAGGAAGGCCGGATAGCTCGGCGGACCGTACGGTGGGTCGATCTGATCCAGATTCACGCGATTGCGAAGCACATAGCATCCGTACGTATCCACATCCGGGTGGATGATCGTCTGGAAGGCATTGATCGGGTCCGCCAGACGCGGCGGCTCGATGTAGCCGCCGTCGGTTCTCTGCCAGAAGCCTTCGCAGGGGAATGTCACCGTATCCCGTCCGCCCGACACATACTCGAGGTCGGGGCAGTTATCCTGGAAGATCGGAAGGCCCGGCGGCGACGGCGAAGGCGTCATGGGCGAAAAGACCTGCCCCACTTCATCCAGATGGAGAACTCGGTCCAGATGCCGGCTGATGGTCGTTCGCGACACGAGCAACGGGTTCCGGCTGGACAGGATGATCAGGCCGCCACGCAGGAAGTGCCCGTTGTTCTCGAGTCGCCCGATGCCCGAGACGGGCGCCGGGTGAAGCCCATCGATGGACTGATAGTGCAGGCTGTACGAGTTGCAGTAGGGAATCCCGAACACCAGCTCTCTTTTCCCGTCGTCGTCCTGGTCCGGAATGAGAGCCACAGAGCGCAATCCCTCGGTCTCAAACTCCCGCGCGACCGTCCCGTCCGGCGTATAAGGAATCGAATTGCCCGCCAACGCCTGGGGTTCGCTGATCGTCGTTCCGTCATCGAGTACCCGCAGCGCATTGCCGGGATACGGGTTCGGCACAGGCCCCGTAAAGATCGTGCCGGGAAGCTTCGGCACACTGGCGGGCAGGTTCTCCGCGCCGACGTTGTTCACCTCGTAGTCCCCGGAATACCGAGGCGCCTGGCCGTAGATCATGTACGCTTCGCCCGCGCCGCGGCCGCCCTGCGAGAAGAAGAACGGCTTGCCGAACTGGGATACGAGAACGATCTCGTTGCGACCGTCGTCGTCGTAATCGTCGGCCGCAATCATAGCGCTGCCGAGATTGTCGAAGAAATTGTGGCCGCGGAAGACCGCGCCCTGGAACAGACCGGATTGCGGAATGATCTTGCCCGTCTCGTCACGCTTCGTGCCGAGGTCGCCCACCCAGAACGTGCGCGGCGTAATCGTCAGTCGGCCGGGAGCATAGTCGGTCAGGTCCGCTGCACCCGTCCGCTTGAGCGTGGCCCCGATGAAAAACGTGCCGACGAGGCCCGTCGTGTCGAAGTCCACGGACCCGACGCCGACGTCCATATCGGCGTTGCCGATCGTCACGCGGCTGGCAACGTCCGACTGGCCGTCGCCATCGGTGTCGCGCTCACGAAATACGGTGACCGTCCCGGCGCCGGATGCCACGTTCGACGTCCAGCGGATCTTGAAGACGGTGCCTTGGACTACGGTAGTGTCCCTGCCGGGCGTGATCACCGTCAGCGTGGCCGTGCCACCGGTACCACCGCCCCCGCCGTCGCCGCCGCCCCCGCCGTCGCCGCCGCCCCCGCCGCCAGTGCCCACACCCAGCGCGATCCGCCCGGGTGCGTACGCCACGATAGGCGTCGCGCTGCCCGGCAATGTCAACGCGGCCCCGATGTAATACGTGCCCCGCGCCACACCGGTCGTGTCCCACGTCGTCGCGGTGCGGACCAGCGCGATGCCGTCCTCGATCGTCGTTTCCGTGGCGTTGTTTTCGAACGTCTGGTTCGTGTCGTAGAAGATGCGGACGGTGCCGCCCGTGCCGTTCGGGTTGCCCGCCGTGAAAACGACTTCGAACGGCGTCCCCGGAGATATTTCAATGTTGGCCGCCGGCGCAAGCAGGTACACGAATGCGCCGACGACGACGTTCACCCTGCCCGCCGCGTACGCCGTGGCTTTGCGCCCGGCGCCGCCCGTCTCCTGCACGGACACGCCCACGTAGTACATGCCCGACGTCAGCCCCGCCGGCGTCGTCCACGTCACCGAGATCACGCCCGAACCGCTGCCCGTCCCGGTGGTGATTGTCGTCTCGTCGCCGTCCGACCTGCCGTCCCGGTCGTAGAAGACGGTATACGAAAACGCACCCGGAAGGGGAACAGCGAAGCGGATCGAAACCGGGTCACCCGGGTTCACGGTCACATCCGATGCGGGACTCTCGAAGGTGATGCTCGCACTGCCCTGGACGGTCACGGCACCCGGGGCGTAGTCAACGATCGCGTTCGTGCCGTCGTCCGCGGCGACGCCGACGTAGTATCGTCCGCTCAACACGCCGGTCGTGTTCCAGGAAACCGACTGATTCGATCCGATCGGCAGCCCGGTCTGGATGACGACTTCATCGTTGGTGCCGGCCAGGCCGTCCGAATCGTAAAACGCCAGCACGCTCTGCGCCGGCCCCGTGATGCTGTATGTGATGGTCACGCTTGCGCCGGCGGCCACCGTGGAGTCCGTACCGGGACCGCTGACGTCTACGGTTACCTCGCTCAGAGGGAAAGGCGGGCAGCCCTGGGCCACCAGCAACGGAAGCGACCCCGCGAGCAGCAGCGCCACATGGGTCGTCCGAGGGGAACGCAGCAATCGCGGCATAAGGTATAGCTCCCTAAGTGGTTGAGTGTCATTCCGCCCCCGCCGCGTGCACGAGGGTGTTCGAGGGTATTCGCATGGCCCCGGTCGGCAACCCGGCCACAGGGAAAAGTCCAGAGCCGCTTACACGGCCACGCACAATGGCATCCACATCGTCCTCTCGTCCGGATTATCCGTCGCCCCAAGAGGGCTGTCAACGACGCGCAGAGAAGAGAGGTACGCTGTCGCGGCGCGCCGGGCCGCACGGCCGACAGGACGGGGCGAGACGCCCCACCCGCCGGGCGCCGCGTTCGCTACGAGCGCCCCCCGCTTTGCACCTATGCGATACCGGAATCACTGCATCGGAAAGCGCATGCGGGGCCCGGCTCGCGTTCCCGCGTGCGCGCAGAAAATCGCGTCCAGCGGTACTGGGCTGACGCGCCGACCGCAGTGCATCGCTGGCCGGTACGCGATCGGCGGGGGAAACGCTGACGCCATCCCCCTTCAGACACTCGGCGGTCAGTCTCGCGCAACGCGGTGGAGAAGCAGGATGGTCATGTCGTCGGGATGGCTGCCGCCGGCGATGAAGGAGGTCAGGTCGGCCTTGAGGTCCGCCATCGTCGCGGCCGCGGGCTGACCGAAGCCGTCGCAGAGGCAGTCGATGAAACGCTTTTCGCGGAACCGCTCGCCCGTGGCGCTGAGGGCCGTGGTCACGCCGCGCGTGTACAGGGCGAGCGTCTCCCCGGGGGCGAGCTGGTCCTCGCTCATCGTGTACTCGAAACCCTTCTCGACACCGACGGCCGGCACCTCGATCGCGCCGAACGGCCGGGGCTCGCCGCGGGAATTCACGATCACGGCGCCGATGCGCCCGGCGCGGCAATGCTGCACGACCGCCGTGCCCGGATCCACCATCAGTACGAAGCAGGCGACATAACGGAACTCGTTGGTGCCGTAGAGCAGGTAGTTGAGTTGCCGCAGGAACACGTGCGGCGGCGTCTGGTGAAGGACGGCCATCCGAAACGAGGCGTGCACCTGGGCCATCAGAAGGGCCAGCAGAGCCCCCTCCGCATGGACGTGTGCGATGAGCAGGCCGCCGGCGTCCTTGCCGGGCACGGTCATGACGTCGTACACATCGCCGGCGTTCCGCGTGCCGGCCATGCTGAACGCCGCCACCTGATAGGACTTCCACATCGGGATGCCCAGAGGGTCGAGCCGTTCCTGGATGCCGTGGAGGACGTTCAGCTCCGAGTTGCTGACCTCGGCTTCCATGCGCACCTGCTCGCGGAGGAGGACCTCGAGCCGGGTGCCGATCTGCGAGGCCAGGACGACAAACGCATCGAGATCGGACGTATTCAGTCGCCTGGTGCTCTTGCGGACGTCCACATAGACCATGCCGAGGTTGCCGAGCGACGTGGCAATCGGGGCCGCCAGGGCCGAGCCGATGATCTCGTCTTCGGCCCGGCGGACAAGGATCATCTGCGAACGGTCCAGGCAGCGGTAACGGAGCCTCCTGCACAATTCGGGCGCCTCGCTCGGTTCGCCGGAGGCATAGCGCCCGCCGACAACCTCGAGTTCCGCCCGCGGCTCACGGCGAAGACCGATCCAGGCACACCGGCCGCGGAAGCTTTGGAGCAGGCTTGTCAGCGATACCTCGACGAGCTGATGAATGTCGCGACATCGACCGATATCCAGGGCGGTCCTCGACAGGCGCGTGATCTGGCCAGGTTCGAGCTTGACCGGATCGCCGGGCCGCTTGATGAACGAACCCGCCGGCAACGGATACTTGCGGATCTCGGCGAGGTCCGTCGGACTGAGGCGTTCGTCGGCTGCCTCGCGGGCGGCGGCCTCATCCTGAAGGTAGATGTGCAGGAGATAATCGTGGATGACGATCTGATCGCCTTCGGCCAGGAGACGGCGCTCAGTCAGGTCGGCCCCTCCCATCCGAACCGGCGCCCCGGGGCTCAGCAGCTCGACCCACCAGTTCCCCTCCTCGTCCGGCGCCAGGAGAAGCAGGTGGCCGGGTATCTGCCGGTCGGGCAGATGCACGGCACAGCCGGGTTGCGACCCTGCGTAGACCGCCTCGTTCTCGAAGGACCAGTCGCCGATGATTACATCGCCTTCCTTGAGCACGACCCGCATCGCATACCCTGCCGAGCACGACTCCTTTGCCGGCGATCCGATTCCGCCGGCCCTGACAATGATCGGAGCGCCGCACCGCCCCGGACGACGGCCACCGTACCCCGTCCGCCGGGTGCAGAGTATAACACCGCGAGAATCGGCGGGCCATCGGCACGATG
>Ga0209018_1003383_pt1 | contig 10183 bp, 10 predicted proteins | sample YNPBryBLVA2012_FD_185814 | JGI IMG/M metagenome (GOLD analysis project Ga0209018, IMG submission 185814) | Anoxygenic and chlorotrophic microbial mat microbial communities from Yellowstone National Park, USA - YNP Bryant BLVA 2012 (SPAdes)... ...
TTATGTGCTTCGGACGACGAACCGGGAGACGTAGGGATCCTCCGACGCCTCCAGTTCCTGTTGTGTTCCCTCGAAAACGAGACGGCCCTCGCGGAGGACCATGAAGTTGGTGCGCAGCCGGGCGCGTTCGCCGTAGCTCAGACGGCTCACTGGCGTGAACACTTCGTCGCCTGCAAACAGGAAGTAGTGCAGGAAGCTGCGGGCGTCAGTCTCCCGCATCGGGCGGGCGTGCAAGATGATGCTGAGCGGCGTCGCATTGGGATCGAGCGCCTCCTGTTTCTGCGGCATGACGCCGATCCGCACGTTAGCGCCGATCCGCACCGCGCCTTCGCTGGGCGCGATCTCACCGACAATGGTCCGCAGCAGCGTTGACTTGCCCGATCCGTTGGGGCCAATCAGGGCGATCCGCTCGCCGTGCCGCAGCACCTGGTCCACGCCGCGATACAGCCAGCGGCGCCCGTCAAAGGTGTGGCCCAGCCCTCTGAGGACGATCACCTCCTGGCCGCCGCGCGGCATCTCGCCAAAGTCGAGTTTCATCTGCCAGGCGCGTTCTGGCTTCTCAACCCGCTCGTCGGACTCCAGATAGCGTTCCAGCTTCTTTTCACGGGACAGCGCCTTTTTGGCCACCTTCTTGGCGATCCGCCGCACCCCCGGCTCTCGCGCGGTTGTGGTCAATTCCACGCTTTGCGCCTGCATCTTGGTGCGGTGAATGTCCTCGCGGACGCGGCGGATCTCGGCCTGCTGATCGCGCCAGATAGCCCACTGCCGCTCAAGCGCAGCGGCTTTCTGCGCCGCATAGTCCGAGTAGTTGCCAGCATATTCCGTCAGGCGATGCGTGCGGCCATCGATCTCCAACACGCGCGTCACGCTGCGATCCAAGAAGGTGCGGTCGTGCGAGACGACCAGCGCCGCGCCGTGGTACGCCCTCAGAAACTCCTCCAACCATTCCAGCATATCGATGTCCAGATGGTTGGTTGGCTCGTCGAGCAGCAGCAACGTCGGCGAGGCCAGCAGCACCCCTGCCAGCATCAGGCGCGTCTGCTCCCCGCCGCTCAGCCACTCGACCGGCGCATCCAGCCCGACGCACCCCAGGCCCAAGCGGGCCAACAGCTCTACAGCGCGGCGTTCGACTTCGTACCCGCCGAGCGCCTCGAAGCGCATCAGGGCGCGGTCGTAGGCCGCCATGACCCGGTCGAGATGCGCCCCGGCAGCGTGGGCCATGCTGGCCGCCAACCGATCCACTTCTGCGCGGGCTTCTCGCCACCCGCCGAGTCTGGCCAGCACCTCTTCCCCCAGCGTGAGACCCGGCTGCGGCTGGAGGCCCTGGCGCAGGTAGCCGATCACCGTTGCCGGGCCGAGCGCCACCGCGCCGGCCTCAGGCTGCTCCTCCCCAGCAATGATGCGCAGCAGCGTCGTCTTGCCGCAGCCGTTCGGCCCAACCAATGCAGCGCGGTCGCCGGGGTTGAGCACAAACGAGACATCGTCTAAGACCGTCTGTATTCCGTAGGATTTGGATACGTGGTGAACGGTAAGCATCAGATCGCACTCCACTCCGCGGAGACATAAGCAACAAGTGAGGGATGCCCTGCCGCATGGATGAGAGGCCGCGGCCTGAAAACGAAAATCTGCCGGGCGACTCAGGCCGCACAAGCAGATAGGCAGGCACCACGCACACCAGCCCTCGGCAGCTACAGCCTCGAAGGCGGCCAAGGTTGGCCTGGATCAGCGGTTCAGATCATCCCAACGCGCAGTGCGTTATTGAATTGGAGTGCGAGTCAACTCTGATTTAGTCCTTACTGGGACGTGGTTGCCAGCCACGACCTTCGCTCACGTGATTGATGCCATTATAGCGGCAAAGCAGGATTGCATCAACTGGCCCAGAGGGGCAGATGGACCAGAGGGGAGTTTCGGGCGGGGCAGCCTCAGCGGCGGCCTGATTGATTTACGGGATGGCAGATGCTAGAGTCAAACCATCTCTATAGCCACAGGGGGGGAGCAGCGAGCCGCCCCCGGCGGCTCGCTACGCTTTGCTTGTTGACCTACACCCCTTGTCTAGTAAGGAGACAGCCATGCGCATCATCATCACAGGGGGAAGCGGCATGATTGGCCGCGCCCTGGTCGCCAACCTGGCCGCCGATGGCCATGCGGTGATCGTCCTCAGTCGCCGCCCGGAGGATCGCAGGACACGCCTGCCTGCCAGTGTGCAGGTTGAGCCGTGGGATGGGAAAACGGCAGCCGGCTGGGGGCCGCTCGCCGACGGCGCTGACGCCATCGTCAATCTGGCAGGCCACAGCATCGGCGGGGAGGGCTTTCCGCCGCCGCGCTGGACGCCTGCGCTCAAGCAACGCATCCTTCACAGCCGCATCGAGGCGGGCAACGCCGTCGTTGAGGCCGTCAGGGCAGCCTCCCAAAAGCCGCGTATGCTTCTCCAGATGTCCGGCATCGACTACTATGGCCCTGGCGACAACGCCACGCCCTTCACCGAGTCCAGCCCAGCGGGCAGCAGCTTCCTGGCAGGCGTCGTTGTAGCCTGGGAGAAGGCCACCGAGGCCGTCGAGGCGCTGGGCGTGCGGCGTGTAGTCGCCCGCACCGGCCCGGTGCTCAGCATGGAGGGCGGCGCGTTCCCCCGACTGTTGATTCCCTTCCGGCTGTTTGCAGGGGGGCCGCTGGGCAACGGCAGACAGCCCTTTTCCTGGATCCACATCGAGGACCAGGTGCGGGCCATGCGCTTCCTGATCGAAAACGAGCAGGCGCGCGGCATCTACAACCTGACCGCTCCCCATCCGCTGACCAACGGCGAGCTGGCCAAGATCGTTGGCAGGGTGATGGGCCGCCCGTCGTTCGTGCCCGCCCCTGCCTTCGCGCTGCGCCTGGCGCTGGGCGAAGTTTCGACGTTGGTGCTGGATGGTCAGCGCGTGCTGCCGCAACGGCTGCTCGAAGCCGGCTTCACCTTCCAGTATCCAGACGCCGAGCTGGCCGTGCGGGCGCTGCTGGGCAGGCAGCAATAGAGACCCCGAAGGGCATCTCTCGTCATGAGATACGAGCATCGCTTCCGGGTACAAGCCACCCAGCAGGCCGTCGCTGACTTTCACCGCCATGCATGGGCGCTGAAAGCCCTCACGCCGCCTATGTTTCCGATGCGGATTCACCACGCCCCGGAGCCGCTGAAGGACGGCGACCACGTGGTCTTTACCCTGTGGATGGGGCCGGCGCCGCTTCGATGGGACTCGCGCATCGAGGACGTATCGGTGCAGGGCTTCACCGATGTGCAGGAGCAGGGGGTTTTCGGCAGCTGGCAGCATCGCCACACCTTCGCAGAGGTCGATCGGGCTACAACCGAGGTGGTCGATGAGATCGAGGCCACCCTGCCCCATCAGCCAGGTCGGTGGGTGCTGGCGCTGGCAATGTGGGTGGGGCTGCCCATGCTGTTTGCCTATCGCGCCTGGCGCACACGCCATCTGTTGGAGCAGCCCTAGAGGTCTTTCGCCCACTCTGTAGCACTCAGCACAACGACGCGCGCTGTCTGTTGCTTATCGCTGGCTGTTCACGACTCGCCGAGGGAGGGAACCATGAACTGGATCAAAACGCTGACCGAAGACAGAGTGCCGGAGGGGACCAAAACCATCGTGTCGGTGGCCGGCAGGGACGTGCTGCTGACCCGCCACAAGGGTGAGGTGTATGCAACCGACAGCCTCTGCCCGCACATGCGGCTGCCGCTCCAACTGGGCCGTGTGGACGACGAAGGCGCAATTCACTGCCCGTGGCACCGCAGCGCCTTCGACTTGCAGACCGGCGATGTGAAAGCCTGGGCGCCGTGGCCGCCGGTCGTTGGGCCACTGTTGGGCAAGGTGTCGCGCGAGAAGGTGCTGCCGACATATCCCGTCAAGGTGGAAGACGGCGCGATCTGGATCGGAATGAAGGAGGCCGAGGGGGAGTGAAGATTGTCTCCCAGCCACACATAGAACAAAAGTTCTAACACCTTCTCAACCGTATTCCGACGCGGCCTGTATTGACATGCCCCCCGCAGGCGTGCTAGTGTGAGGTGTGCAACTCTCAGGGAGTGCTAGGAGAATTGCCTGTTTCGGGCGAAGCGGGCGAGTCGGGGGCGGGGCCTGCCGCCGCGCCGGGCACAGGGGCCGGCGCTACGCCAGGCATCGCTTCGACCGAGGGGAACAGCAGCGCTTTCAGCCGCCGCCACACCTGCTGACCGGTCACGGCATTGGCCCGCAGCCGCGCTGCCCAGTACAGCATATCGCCCAGCAGGCCCGACACGAAGGCGGCAAACAGCGGGGCGTCGAGGCGTACATCGTGCTCACGCCGCGAGCTTTCCACGCTGTCGCGCTCCAGCTCGGAAAAGCGCAGGTCGATGCTCGACGAGGCCGCCTTGAACAGAAACAGCGTGCCCGCCTCGCTGGCCACCATGGCCTGATCGGGCGGATCCTGAAACCCGACCATCTCCCACACCAGACCGGTGTGCGGCACGGGATAGGTTTTGAGCGCTGCTGTGAGCTGAGCCATGGGGAGCACGAAGTCCGGCCCGCCAAAGCGGTCGAATGCGCCGTAATCATGCAGCGTCATGCCGCTGTAGTTAAACAGCGCAAAGACGATCTCGGCGTAGGGCAGCACGCGGTGGGGGTCGTCGGTCAGATACTCATCGAGGACCGGCTTCCAGGCCTGAGCGACGAAGTTCATGTCGCTGGCGATGCGGAAGACCGCCTGATCGCCCTGTTCATGCGCGATCTGTGTGAGCAGTTGCGACGCCAGCTCAGCGCTGATGTGCATCGGGCCAGGAACGTTGATCAGGTTGGAACCCAGCGTGATCAGCACGCGCTGGACGGCGGCCTTGTCCATGCCACCCACAATCGCCACCAGGCTGAGGATGTTGGCCAGCGATTGGATGCGATCTTCAGGTGGAAATGCTGGTTCCGACGCCATAGCTGTCACCATCCCTGTGTAGTGCTGACGTTATTGTACGGGAATGATCGGCCAGATGCAAAGGGGAAACGCGAATGCCAGATCAGGTGGAAGGGCATCATGGGACGCAGTGAGAAAAAGCCAGGCAGCAAGTATCCCCTGCCTGTGATCTGCGGCAAATGCGGGAACCGGTCGGTGGTGGCCTATCGCAGCCACGACCGGGCGCTGTTGTACTGCGAGGTGTGCGACTCGCGCATCTTTGCCTACTATCTGGACGAGAAGCGTCAGGCAGCCGAGCAGCCCCCTCAACATCAGGATGCACTGATCATCCGCCAGGTGGAGCGCGACCTGCTGCGCCAGGTGGGAGAGGCTGCCGCTGCGCTCTATGAGTACCTGAGGCGATACCTCCGGCAGTACGGCTATGCCCCCACCCTGCGTGAGATGCAGGCCGCCTTCGGGTGGAGCAGCCCCACGGCTGCCCGCCACCATCTACGGCAGCTTGAGCGGGTCGGACTGATCGAGCGCGACTTCGGCGAACCGCGGGGCATCCGCCTGCCGCACACGGCGTGAACGCCTCTGACCGGCTTCAGAGAAGCGCCTTACCGCCTCGTATAGGTCTCGCGCTTGAGCGCTGCGATGTAGGGCAGCGTGCGATACTTGTCGACAAAGTCTAGCCCGTAACCGACCACCCACACGTTTGGAATGTCAAAGCCGAGATAGTCGGCCTGTACGGCCACCTCCTCACGCTCCTTCTTGCGCAGCAAAACACACGTCCGCAGCGAGGCTGGATTGCGCGCCCGGAAGTTGCGGACCAGATAGTTCAGCGTGTGGCCGGTATCGAGGATGTCCTCCACGATCAACACGTGCCGCCCGTCGAGCGGAGTGCGGGCATCCATGATCAGGCGCACGGTGCCGCTGGTCGCCCCGGTGTCGTAACTGGCCAGGGCGATGAAATCGACGTGGTGGCGAATCGTGAGGGCGCGGGATAGGTCGGCCAGGAAAATAAAGGCTCCTTTCAGCACGCCGACCAAGACCAGCTCATCCTCGTCTTTGTAATCGGCGCTGATGTGCCCAGCTAGTTCGTCCACACGCCGCCGGATGGTCTGATCGTCAAACAGCACACGCTCAACGCCGTCGGGGATAACCATGGGAGTTCCTCTCACGCCAGAGATGCACAGCGAGGGCTACTATTTTATCGCGCCAGGGACATTTTGAAACGAGATGCTTACGGGATAGGCAGGTCTGAGGAGGCTATCGGGGCCAGGAGTCCTCGGTCGCTGGAAAGGCGCATGCCGTCAGGCCCAGCCAACGTGACAGGCGTGATCGGTGGGCCGCCGCCAGCCGGTAGACCGGCTCGGCCAGCAGCCCGACCGCCGGGATTGTCCCCACCACTCCAATCACGCCCCACACCCCCGGCAGGCTGCGCAACGCCTCGAACACCGCCTGCGCCCCGGAGCAGTGTCGGCCATCCATGTGGACCCACTGGACAGCGCGGCGGCACGCCTCGCTGGTGAGGTGGGGAGCAAGGGAGGGTAGGTGGGCCGACTGGTAAGGGACGAGGCGCAGCCGACGAGCAGCGTCACGCCGGGCGACCCACCGTGCAGCAGCGGTGCACAGCCCGCACGCGCCGTCATAGATCAGGGCGGCAGAAAACTCCTCTTGATCGACCATCCCCCTGAGTATAGCGCGTCAGGTTATCCCTTCTCACGCGGCGCTTATACTCACCATACCGCTCAAGCGGCGGAGCACGCCGAGCGCCCGCGGGTTGGGCGGGAGCAAGGCTGTGCGCAGCATGTCGAGGCAATGCCCCTGCCGCGATCCTCAAAGTCGCCAGCGCACGGCCATCATCCTTGTGTATAATAGGCCCTGGCACCAGGGTCGAGGAAACCACCAACGGGAGTCACCTATGTCAGACCTAGTAGGTCACAAGTTCGGACCCTACGAGATCACGGCTGAGATCGGACACGGCGGCATGGCGAACGTCTATCGCGCCATCCAGCCCTCCATCGGACGTGAGGTTGCGATCAAGGTCTTGCCCAGGCAATTCTCGCAGGACCCCACCTTTCTGGAGCGCTTTAACCGCGAGGTCAAGGTCATCGCCCACCTTCAGCACCCTCACATCCTGGCCGTGCACGATTATGGCGAGCAGGACGGCCAGCCGTACATTGTGATGGCCTACATGCCAACTGGCACGCTGTCTGAAGCCATCCGGGCCTCTGGGCGGGGGCTGCCGCTTGATCGGGTGGTGCAGCTAGTTGAGCAGATCGCCAGTGCGCTTGACTACGCCCACGACCGCGGCATCGTTCACCGCGACTTTAAGCCGTCCAACGTGTTGCTCGATGCACAGGGCAACGCCTACCTGGCCGATTTTGGCATTGCCAAGGTGGCCGACGCCACCGTGCAGCTCACCGGCAGCGGGATCGTGGGGACGCCCGCCTACATCGCGCCAGAGATGGCCGCCGGCAGCGAAGTGACGCGCAGCGTGGACTTGTATGCTCTGGGCGTGACGCTGTTTGAGATGCTGACGGGCCAGCTTCCGTTCGACTCCCCCACGCCGATTGGGCAGTTGATGGCCCACATCAACAACCCGGTGCCCGATGTGTGCGTGCTGCGCCCCGACTTGCCCGCCGCCGTGCAGCAGGTGGTCAGCCGGGCCATGGCCAAGTCGCCAGACAAGCGCTATCAGAGCGCCGGAGCACTGGCTGCCGCCCTGCGCCGGGCCGCAGCCGGCTTTGCAGAGGTTCCGGCAGAGACCGCTCCGCAGCCGGATACCGCTGCCAGCACGCTACCGGCGGTCCCAGCGCCCCAGGCCGCGCCCGCACGGGTCTCCTCCGCTCACCCCTCGACGTCGCAGGCCCGCACCGGGCGTCGAGGCCGACCGGGCGTGTGGATAGCCGTGGCTGCCATCCTCCTGATCGTGGTGTGCGGCGGCTTGATCGTTGGCCTGATCTCGCTGAACAGTCTGGCAGGCAACCTGCTCAGCTTCACCGGGGGCGGGGGTTCGCCGCCCGCCCCGGCTAGCCAGGTGAATATATCCACTCCCGGACAGACGCCCGAAACCACGGTTCCTGTGGTCCCCTTCACGCCGCAAGGGGGAACAGTGCAGACCAACGATACCCTGGAGATCGTGGCTCTGAACTTCTTCACCACCTCGACCGGGGCGCTGTGGTTTGTGGGGCAGGCGCACAATACCGGCAACGCCGCGCTCGAGTCGGTCAGCGTCACCATCACACTGCGCGACGGCCAGGGCGGCATGGTGGGGACCGAGACCGGCTATGTGATGCTCAACGATCTGCTGAGCGGGGAGACAGCGCCATTTGTGGTGCTGTTTGCCGACGGTGCGCCGGGATGGCAGGAATACGAGGTCTTTTCCCAGGGCGACGCAACCAACTACTACCAGACCACCGAAGCCTTCGAGGTGACCAACGTGACCGCTGCGTCCCAAGAGTTTTTGGGATACACCATCGAGGGTGAAGTGCGCAATACCGGCCAGGTGACAGCCCAGTTTATTCGGATCGTGGCCTCGGTGTTCGATGCCCAGGGGACTATGCTAGGGGCCGAGTACACCTTCTGCACCAGGGACACCCTTGCTCCCGGCGAGTCGTCCCCTTTTGACCTGACATTTATCTCTATAGCTCCTGGGGCGGTATATCGCTACGAGTTGATCGTGCAGGGCAGCGTAGTCGGATCGTGAGAGGCGAAACATGAGTGCAACGAGGCGGTCGCGTCAGGCGACCGCCTCGTCATTCGGGCAGCGAGTCATGCCGCCGGCTGCCTTCAATGTCCAACACGAAATCCGCGCCGAGCGCCTGCGCCGGCGACAGCGCCCCGACCGGTGACGCGCTGAGCAGCCGCTCGACGGCCCGCACCCCGGCCAGCGCTGTGAAGGTGTAGGCCTCCACCGTCTCAAGCCAGGCTTCGGCAGCGCGGCCCTCTGGGTCGGCGGCGCGCGCCCATAGGTACGAGCGGGCGCGCTGGCGGAAGGCTGCCTCGGGGTTGCGCACCGTCCAGCCGACAAGGCGCTGGAACAGCCTCCGCACTGGCCGGATCGACAACGCCGCCTGCCCCGGCAACGCCATCACCCGCGCCAGCCGAATCAGCTCAGGGGGGTAGGCAAAGTAGGTGGTGATGTTGGGGATGCCGGTCGTGCGGTACGCCGTCGAGAGATCGCCCCACGGAATGGCCAGCGCAGTCCGCTCGCCGTGGGGGAAGCGCACCTTCCGCACGTCCCACCCGATCAGCACAGGACGCAGCGCCCCATTCCGGCGCACCCACCCGCCTCTGGCCAGAATCTCAAGCAGGGAGCGGGTGGTGCCGACGCTGGCGCGGCCAATGGCGCTGATCCCTATCCTCAGGTCCACCGCATCAGGCGCCCGCGCTGCTACGTGCGCTGCCAGGCAGTCCGAGGCAATCACATCGAAGCCCAGGCCGGAAATCAGCAGAATGCCCCGCTTGCGAGCAGCTTCGTCGTGAGCAAAGGTGTGTTCGAAGACGTCGATCTCACCCGTAATGTCGACATAATGAACGCCGCACAGCAGGCAGGCTCGCACCATCGGCGCGCTGGTCAGAGTGAACGGCCCGGCAGCGTGGAAGACCAGCGCCACATCCGCCAGGCGGCGGGCGATCACCGCCTCGTCGTCCAGGGAGAAGGCCACATAGTCCAAGCCCAGGCGCTCTGCCAGCGGAGCAAGCCTGCCGGCGCTGCGCCCGGCCAGCAGCGGCCTGTGCCCGCGCCGCACCGCCTCCTCGGCGACCAGAACGCCCGTATAGCCGTTCGCGCCGTAGATCATCCAGGGGGGGCTGGGCATCGACTCTCCTTGTGTAGAGGCGCGGCAGCCGCCGCCTCCACAGACCCTCCGAACGTGATCCCCATCAGCTTCAGCCGTCAATACTTCAGCAGCACCGGCCCGGCGGCGCGAAACTCCTGCATCCAGTACAGCAGCGCGTGGTCGGGATTGTAGCTCTCATCGATGTGGACCGCCTCGACCTGGCCAATGAACCAGCGATGGCTGCCCTCGTACTGGACCTGATGCACCACACGGCACTCCAGATTGAGCGGGCATTCGGCGACCAGCACGCTGCTGATGACCGTGGCAGGCTGTCGAGTCAGACCGGTGGCTGCCCATTTGTCCTCGACTCGCCCGGAGACCTCGCCCACGTGCCGGACAAGGGGCATCATGGCTGTGGTTGGGAAGTTGACGCCGTATTCCTTCTTCTCGACGATCAGCTTGTGGGTCAGGTTGTCCACTCGCACGCCAACCTGCACACA
>Ga0209018_1003385_pt1 | contig 10177 bp, 10 predicted proteins | sample YNPBryBLVA2012_FD_185814 | JGI IMG/M metagenome (GOLD analysis project Ga0209018, IMG submission 185814) | Anoxygenic and chlorotrophic microbial mat microbial communities from Yellowstone National Park, USA - YNP Bryant BLVA 2012 (SPAdes)... ...
GGGAAGAGGCCGGCCTTTCTGGAAGCTGACGAGCGACACGGCCGAGGCGAGGGGGCAACCGCCGAGCTCGACACCGGCGACGGCTTCCGCCGCAGGCAGGTCGTCGAGGGCCTGGAACATGAGGTCGCCGAGCACGGCGTGACCTTCGGCGGTCAGCGCGACTTGTTTGCAGTCGAGGAAGAAATCGCTCTCGCGGCCCGATGCGAGGATCACTCGCCTGCGCTCGAACGATCGCTCGGTGAGCAGGGCGACGAGACGCTTGCGGAGCGCCGGGTCGATCATGCTCACGCTCCCTTCTTGCGGAGGGCGCCCTTGGTCTTGCGCTTGAGCGCGGGGATGGCCGGCGGCGGAGGCCCTTGGGGCTCCACCGGCTCGGGAGCAGGCGGCGGTTCCGGCGGGACGACACGCGGGCGCGGTGGCGGCGCCTGGGGTGCAGACGCTCGCACGGGCGCAGGGGTAGGTGCGGGGACGGGCGCAGGGGCGGGAGCAGGGGACGCCAACGGCTGGGGGCGCTGCGGTGGCGCTGCAACACGAGGTGCGGGACGCGCCTGGGCAGGGGCCGGTACCGCAGCCTTGGCCGGTCGTGATGCGGCCACGTCGTGTGCGCTGTCGCCCATCTCGATGCGCCCTCGGAACAGCGCGCCCTCTTCGATGCGGATGCGCGGCGCTCGCAGGTCTCCCGCAACCTTCGCCCCGGCCTCCAGCACGATCGAGCCGGAAGCCGTCAAATTCCCCGCCACGGCCCCTCGCGCGACGATCGCCTGCGCGCTGATGTCGCTGCGGACCAACGCGCTGTCCTCCAAGACGACTTCTCCGTCGACCTCGATGGCCCCTTCCACGCGGCCCGCCACCGTGAGATTGCCTTCGCCGCGCACGTTGCCGCGCACGAACGACGATTGCCCGATCATCGCAAGCATTTCGGCCATGTCCGTTCACCCACGCAATTCGTCACGATGCCCCGCCGGGCATCCCGTCCACACGTCTGCCGTTCGTCGCCGATTCATACGTCCATGTCGACGTTGCCCTTGAACGACGCGCCATCCGCGATGGTCAGCCGCGCGGTCTTGACGTCGCCGATGAGTTTGCCGCCTGCCTGCAAATCGACCCGGTCCGAGGCGACCACATTGCCCGTGACCTGCCCCGCGACCGCGATCGAGGTCGCGGTGACGTCAGCCTCCACGGTGGCGCCCTGCTCGATGACGACGGCGTCCTGGACGTCGAGCTTGCCACGAACCGTACCCTGGACGATCACCTCTTCTTCCGACGTGATCTCGCCTTCGATCGTGATTCCCTGGCTGATGACCGTACCTGCCATGTTCGATTCTCCGAAGTGGACTGTGTCGCGATGTGGTCTTGCGCCGTTAGCGGGCGCGCTCCGTGAGCTCCGGCGGAAGATCGAACTCCGCCACGACCTGCGCCGAAACCTGTGCCCCGTCATCCATCGAGAAGGCTTCCGCCACGATCGTTCCCTTCAGCTTCGCCCCCGACCCCGCCTTGACCGGTCCCGACGCCGTGACGTCACCCTCGAGTACGCCTTCGACGAGCACTGACGCCGCCTCCACCTTCGCATGCACCTGCGCCTCGCCTGCCACGTGCAGCGCACCGCCAATCGACAGCTCCCCATCGACCGTGCCTTCGATCGTCAGGTCGCCGTCGCCCGTCACGCGTCCCCTGATCCCCACACCGCGGCCGAAGGTGGAAGCTCCTCCGCTGCTGGAACGCCTCGCGATCTTGTCTGCCATGTTGCCGTCCTTGATTCGCCGGATGCCGGCGGTTCGAGGCCATGCACGCTAGTACATGCTGCCTTCCGTGTCATCTGCCCCGCAACGCACGCTCGATCAGCGCTGCCGCGTGCGGCACGCTCACGGCCAGCCCCCGAGCATACAGCCGGCGCCTGTCGGCCAGCCGAAGATCCCCCGCCCGCCCCTCCGTAGCGAACGCCAGCAGGATGGCCCCGGACACGCTCACATTGAGACTCTCGGCGAACCCCCGCATCGGGACACGCACGTGCTGCTCACAGGCGTCGAGAAGCTCTCGGGAGATCCCCCGGTGCTCGTTGCCCAGCACGATCGCCACGCGGTTCATCCCCGCCAGATCCCGCGGCACCAGCGTGCCTTCCGGATGCGCCCCCACGAGCACGTGCCCCGATGCCCTGAGCTCCTGCACGCATCGCGACGGATCCCGGTGGGCCCGTACCTCGATCCACTTGTGCGTGCCCTTCGCCACCTTCGCGTGCGCCAGCAGCGACGCATGCTCGGCCACCACATGGATCCTCGCCAGCCCCATCGCCTCCGACGTCCTCACCAGCGCCGCCCCGTTGTGCGGATCGTGCAACCCGTCGAGCACCAGCGTGACCGCCTCCACCCGCGCGTCGAACACCTGGCGCAATCGTTCTCGACGCTTCTCCGACGCGTACGGTTCGAGCGCTGCAATCACGATGTCCGCGTCGATTTCTCCACGCGCGATGCGCCCAGCCAAGTGGTCCCCCCACTCGCTCACCTCGATGGTTGCATACTCCGACCGTCGCATGGTTGACTGCCGTCCCTTCCTGGATCACCTATGGGCGTGCCTGTGGAGATAGCTCGATCATGGCATTCAAGCTGAAGGAAGGCGTGCGCTGGTGGGCCCTGAAGACCAGGGCGAACTTCGAGCGCACCGTGCAGGATCAGCTCGACGGCAAGGCGTTCGAGTCGTTCCTGCCCACCTATCGCGCCTGGTCGCGCCGAGCCGACCGCAAGAAGATCATCTCCCTGCCGCTGTTCCCCGGCTACCTGTTCGTTCACACGGACCTCACCGTCTTCGACCAGCGCGTCGCCATCCTGCGCTGCCGCGGCCTCGTCAAGATCATCGGCGGCCCCCTGGGCCCGGAGCCCGTCTCCGACCGCGAGATCGAGAACATCAAGGTGCTGTGCAGCAGCGATCGCATGCTCGAGCCTTGGTCCCGCATCGAGGTCGGCAAGCCGGTGCGCATCGTCTCCGGCGGCCTGGCAGGCGTCATCGGCGTCGTGGTCGATGTCGTCGGCAAAGGCAAGCGGATCGTGTGCAACGTGCAACTCCTCGGCCGAGCCGTGGCCGCCGAACTCAAGGCCGATGAGGTCGAACCCCTGGACGGCCTGGCAACTCACGGATAGTCCCCGCCACGGTCCGTCAGCCCACGGGAAGCACCAGCAGCCCCCGGCCGACGCGCGTCGCATCCCCGATCGATCGCTGCAGCGCATGCCGCGCTCGACCTGTGGCGTCCACGATCCGATCGGTGGTCGCCTTTCCGCCCGCCACCGCCAACTCCCCCGCGATCAGCGAGGCCAGCGTGCACCCTCCCCCGTGAAACGGTGGCAGCCGTAGCCGATCCGAACCGAATCCGTACACCCGCCCCCCCACATACAGCACGTCGACCGCCCGCGCCCCGCGCAGGTGCCCGCCCTTGAGCAGCACCGCCCGCGGACCCAGCTCGTGAAGCTCCCGCGCTGCATCCGCCAAGTCCGCCTCGTCGCGGATCGGTCGGCCCAGCAACTCCGACGCCTCGTCCAGGTTCGGTGTGATGACTGTCGCCAGCGACAACAGCTCCGCCAGCGCCTCGCCCGCATCCGACTCCAGCAGCCGCGCGCCCGAGCCGCGTGTCGCCACGATCACCGGGTCGACCACCGAGGGAAGACCGCGGTTGTCTCGTAGCAGATCGATCACCGCGCGCACGTTCGCCGTGCTGCCCAGCGCTCCCGTCTTGATCGCGCGCACACGCTCGTGCTCGAGCACTTCGCGCGCTTGCAACGTCACGAGGCCGGGGTCGACCGGGTGCACGGACACCAGCCCGGCCGTGGATTGTACGGTGATCGCAGCGCAGACGGGGCACGGCCAGGCCCCGGTGGACAGGACGGCCCGTTGGTCCGCGGCAAGGCCGGCCCCTCCCGATGGATCGAGCCCGGCAACGATGAGCACGCAAGGTCGCGTCTGGCGAGGATGACGGCTGGTCATCCCCAGGGCATAGCATCGACTCCGCCGGAACGTACGCCGCAATCGCCCGGCACCTCGCTCGCTGCCACGTCACCGCGCTCTTTGCGCGCTACGGATGCACCTTGGCTCGGTCGTAGTCCTGCGCTGCCCTTTCCGTCACCGCAAAGTCGCGGGCCGCCCGCTCCTTGCGTGCCACCAGCTCCGCCGTGAACAACGTGAGGCCCCAGATCCCGTTCTCGGCCCTGCGGAATGCATAGCGAGTGCCCCGTACCGTCTCCACCGTCGCGCGATCTCCGACCACCTCCACTCGGCCAATGCCCGACAGATCCCGTCGCAACTGTTCGTCCCACCTTTCGCGGGTGGCGATGACGGTCCACAGCCCGGGCGGGTCCGGGGCATCGCCCTCTGCTTGCCAGGCGTCGACCCAGCGTTGTCGCTCCGGACCGGAGAACGACGCGCGCACCAACGTCAACGACCGCTTGCGGTAGTCGAGGATGGTGTACAGGGCGTGCTGCGCGGCGGTTTCCAGGTAGGGGAAGCAGTCCGCGAGCCTGCCCTTGTTCAAGGCGAGCCCGATGCGCAAGTACGCCCCCTCGGGCGTCCGGTCGCTCGGAAAACGCAGGTTGGTGAGCAAGGTCCAGCCCACCGGGACACCTGCCACCACTGCAGCCACGCCGCCGAGCGCAAAAAGAGCCTGTCTGCGGGTCACGAACCGAAGCGTAGTGGTGTCGTCGCGGCGGCGCCACACTTCGTCCCCACCCCGCCCGATCGTGCTATAAGAGGTGACCCTACATGCGTTCCGGACCTCCAGAGCTGCCGGGGGGAGTCCTGGCGGAATCCCCCATCGACCGCGCGCTTGCCTTGTCCCTGGCTGGTGAGCGCGATGCTGCGTTGCGTTGGGCTGCCGCCGTGGTCCAGCACGACCACGCCATGCCGTCAGGCCTGCTGTTGTGCGGGCGCCTCCTGGCCGACGCCAAACGGTTCGAGCTGGCCCGCGAGGCGCTGGAACTCTGTTTGCAATGCTCCATCGATACGGGCAACCTTCCCCTTGCCGTAGCGGCGGCGTCCGACCTGCGCGCCATGGGAGTGGCCCCGTCCGCTGCGTTCGACGCCATCGCGGCTGCCTTTGCCCTCGGCTCGCCGAGGGTGGTGGAAGACACCGGCAAACCTCCGCTGCTTCCCATCGCCCAGCAGCTCACGCCGTTGCCATCGGTTCTCACCGGTGTGGCGCTGGTCAACCGCACGGCAGACATCATCCGCCAGGCGCGCAAGGCGCGAAAAGACCTGGAGGACAGCCGCCAGGAGCCGCCGAAGATCAAGGCCGTGCCGCTGTTCTCCGACCTGGAACCCGCCGCCCTCGAGGCCTTGATCGAGGCCTTCGATGTCGTCTCCGTTCCGAAAGATCACCTGATCATCCGCGAGGGAGACGAGGGCGCTGAAGCCTACATCCTGGCGCGGGGCGAAGCCGAGGCGCGCAGAACGGTCGACGGCGAAACGATCGTGCTGGCGCGCCTGACCGCCGGTTCGCTGTTCGGCGAAATGGCCCTGCTGTCCCGCGCTCCCAGAGCCGCAAGCATCATCGCGTGCCGTCCGTCGATCTTGCTCGTCGCCCGCAAGGACGCGCTCGACCGCGTGGCCGAGCAGCACCCCGTGGTGGGCGTCAAGCTCGCTGCGCACTGCCAGCGACGCATGGTGCAGAACCTGGTTCGTACCAGCGCGATCCTGCGAGCCGTGCGCCCCGAAGAGCGCCCCGCTCTCATCGAGAAGTTCGTCACCAGGACGTTCGAGGCCGGCGAGGTGCTCATCGAGCTGAACGAGACCGCTGCCGGATTGCACCTCATCGCATCCGGCGAGGTTTCCGTCGTCCGCGAAGAAGGCGGCGAAACCCTCGTGCTCGCTGCGCTCGGCCCGGGCGACATCGTCGGCGAGGTGTCGCTCGTGCTCCGCAAGCCGTCGACCGCGCGGGTGATCGCGCGACACCCCACGCTCACCTTGCACCTGCCGCGAGAGGACTTCCTCGACCTCATCCGCGAGCACCCTGCCATCCTCGCCGAACTCTACGATCTCGCGGTCAGACGCGACGAAGAAACCAGCACGATCGTGGGCCAGGAAGCCCTCGAGGTCGACGACAACGTGCTCGTGTGAAACCCCACGAATCTGTCAGGTCGCCCGACAACCAGCAACGTGGCGCCAGGAAGAGGCTGCGTCGCACATCACCGCCAGCGAGCCTCCTGCCTCCGATGCTTCATCGCAGCGTCGACTCGACGAATCGCTGGCGCTTGGGGGCGGCGCCCCGGCGATTCGCCCCTCGTGCGAGCAACCGGACAGGGGCGACGCAGACCGTGGAAGATGATCGACGATGTCCCGCTGACCGAGCGAGATCCGTGACACGACCGGCGCTCCCCCATGCGCTTCGACGTGCCGTGCCGCTCGCACTCCCATCCTCGACGCACCGACATTCCAGGCGCCATCGAGACGTTCGCGCAGCGTTGCTCCAGAATCGGTACCCCGATCATCTCGTGCAGGCCGATGACTTGCGCGCCTTGGGAAGCATCATCGTACCCATGCGGTACCTCATCGCGTTGGGCGAGGAACTCGTCGTCCTGCCAACGGAGCCAGGATCTTCCGTCAATGCGGCTGCCGGCCTGCCTCGCGAAGAACCCTTCGGACCGTCGACTCGCTAACGTCGAAGTCCAGACGCAACGACCGTCGCTGCCTCGGCAGCCGACACACGGAGGGCTGGTGTCCCCACCGCGGGGCGTCCGCAAGCTCGTCTATCGGCGAGTTCGCCATCGAAGCGCTTCTTCTTCTTGCGCACGGTGCGCTCGTTGACCCCGACGAGCATCGCAATGCCGGGATGTCCACATCGCGGCAGCCATCGTGGCGACCGTCGTGTAGCTGTCGATGCGTCGTCGTATCGCATCGCAACCGGACCCGGCGCATTCTGCGTCCGCGATCGCCAGTTCCCTTTCGGTTGAAGCCGACTCTCCTGCCTTTCGATTCAACAGTCTTTCAGGGCAGCTTCGAGGGTTTGGGGATGGACTTGCCGTTGCGGACCGCCTCCACGACACGTGTCTTGAGCTCCTTGTCTGCCTTCTCGCACTTCGCGGACACCTCGCCCATCGTAACGCCCTTGCATTCTTTGCGACGATCCGCTGCTGCCTTTGCGATTCGTTCGTCTTCCAGCAGGGCATTCTGCGTACCTTCTTCGAGATAGCGCCATACGACGTCGGCGTTCCCGGGCCTGGGGGGACGCTGCGAGCGGACTTCCTGGGCCGAGAGGGTGACACAGGTGCCATCCCAGCGCAGCAGGTCGTAGCTGGAGCCGACCCCGCTGACGGTCATCCCGCCCAAGTCGGGCTTTCGCTCCGCCAGGATGATGAGCTCCTCGTCGAAGAGGAGCTTCTGGTCCGAGTTGGGGCCGCCCAAACCGTTGAAGGGCTCGGCTTCGCGCACTGCCACGTAGGTGCGAGTCCAGGGAGAGCTTTTCTGGAACAGATACAGGGCGAGGTCGGGGAAGGCGCCGGCGCACAATCGCTTGACGAAAGCCAGCGGCATCAGGCAGGGATTGCTATTCGATCCCTCGCAGGCATCGGGCACGTCGACGTGCGCTTGTTCGGCAGCGTCGCTGTTGGAAGAAGGCGTGGGGTCGGACGAAGCGGCGGCGGGCTGGCTGGTTGCGGGGGTGGGCTGGTGCTGCGTGGCGGCAAGGGGCTTGGACCCGCCGCACCCGGTCATCAGGCCGGCAACAAGGAGAGACAAGGCGATGGCGCGCATGCGGGGATGGAAGCGCAAGCGTGCCTGGATTGCAACCGGCGGCAGATCCGGCCCGCCGCCTCCACACACGCTTGTCAATGCGCGCGTCCTGGCTCAAGAAGACACGGTCATGATGAAGCTGGCGATTGGACAGATCAACTCGACGGTTGGTGCGCTTCGTAGCAACGCCGATCGCATCATACAGACGGCTGGTAGAGCACTCGACGCCGGCGCTCGTCTGATCGTGTTTCCTGAGATGGCGCTGACGGGCTATCCGCCGCGCGACTTGCTGAACGTGGAGGGGTTTCTGGCGGAAGCCGATGCGGTCCTCGATCAGATCGCGGCCGCGGTTCCAGAGGGCATCGTGGTCGTGCTCGGCACGGTGCGGCGCGCGCGAGGACGTCACGGCGGGAGGCGGCTGGTCGACGCTGCCGTCGCGATCGAACGCGGACGAATGCTGGCGGAGGTGCCCAAGACGCTGCTGCCGACCTACGACGTATTCGACGAGTCGAGGTACTTCGAGCCGGCGCCTCGAGACGTGAGCCGTGTCGTGGCCGTCGACGGTGTTCGATACGGCCTCACGGTGTGCGAGGACTTGTGGAACGACCGGCTCGCGTGGGGCGAGGACCGGCGCTACCGGCGGGATCCGGTGGCCGAGGTGGTGGAAGAGGGCGCCGATGTCATCTTGAACTTGTCCGCGTCTCCGTACGCGCTGGGCAAGCTCAGCCTGCGGGAGCGGATCGTTTCGAACGCTGCGACGCGTTGGCGGCGGCCTGTTGTGTATGCAGCAGCCGTTGGGGCGAACGATGCGCTCATCTTCGATGGGGGCAGCCTCGCCGCCCGGTCCGACGGGCGTTTCGTAGATGTGGCTCCGCTGTTCGAGGAGAGCCTGCGCGTCATCGACCTGGATGGGCCTGCCGTGGAGCCGCCGTCGGTCGAGCCGATGGCCGAGCTTTCGCAAGCCCTGGTGCTGGGCCTGTCGGACTATGCACGCAAGACAGGCATGCGCGGTGCGATTGTCGGGCTGTCCGGGGGCATCGATTCGGCGCTCGTTGCCTCGCTGGCGAGCCTTGCCTTCGGACCCCGACATGTGCTCGGTGTCGCCATGCCGTCGCGCTTCTCCTCGAATCATTCCCTCGCCGACGCCCGGACGCTGGCCGAACGCCTCGGCATCGAGTTCACCGTCGTACCGATCGAGCCTGCGCATGCGGCTTACGAGACCATGCTGGCGCCGGCCCTGGATGCGCTCGGACCCCGGCCGGCGGACGACGTCACGTTCGAGAATGTGCAAGCGCGCATCCGAGGGGCGATCCTGATGGCGTTGTCCAACCGGACGGGGCGCCTGCTGTTGACCACGGGCAACAAGAGCGAGTGCTCGGTGGGCTACTGCACGCTGTACGGCGACACCTGTGGAGGCCTCGCGGTGATTGCCGATCTCTGGAAGACCCAGGTCTACCAGCTCGCGCGCTGGCTCAACGAGCACCGCATCGCGGGCGCTATCCCGGAATCGACACTGACCAAGCCGCCGTCGGCAGAGCTGCGGCCGGACCAGCGCGACGACCAGTCGCTTCCTCCTTACGACCTGCTCGACAGGGTGTTGCACGAGCTGGTGGAGCGGGAGCTGTCGATAGCGGACGCCGCCGCCGCAACGGGCGCGGACCCTGCGCTGGTCGGCCGGATCGGCAGGCTGCTGTATCGGGCGGAGTACAAGCGGAAGCAATTTGCGCCGACGCTGCGTGTGAGCGGGCGGGGCTGGGTGGGACGCGACTATCCCGTCGCACAGGGTTGGGTATGACGAGCGTCGCGCACCACGGCATGACGGAAGAGCAGATTCGGGCCTTTCGGCAACGATGGGGAGCAGGGCCGCATCTGGCTGCGGATCTGGCTGTGTTCTCCCTTCGATTCCAGGGGGACGAGCCAGAGCCGGTCGTGCTGCTCATCGAGCGCAAGCGTCCGCCGTATGCAGGATACCTCGCCTGTCCAGGCGGATTCGTCGATCCGCACGAGGACCTCGAAGCCGCGGCTCGACGCGAGCTGGCAGAGGAAACCGGCCTCACCAACCTGGAACGAGCGTATGTGGAGCAGCTCGGCGCCTGGGGCAAACCGGACCGGGATCCTCGCGGCCGCGTCGTGAGCGTGGTGTATCTGGCCCTGGTCCCCTGGGCGTCGCTTGCGCACCCGCAGGCCGGTGACGACGCCTCGCAGGCGTCTTTCGAGAGGATTCGAGACGGGCTTCCGGTGGACCGCACCGGCGCCGTACGCGACCTGGCATTCGACCACGACGACGTGCTGCGTCGTGCGTGGCAACGGGTACGGGACCTGACTCGCAACAGCTCGGTGTCGTTGCGGTTGCTGCCCGACACGTTCACCGGGGCCGTAACTTCTCAAAAAGTAGTGGCGGAGCGGTGGCGGGCCGGTTGGTCTTTGGCGGTTGGCGCCGGACCGGGTTCTGATCACGGCGTCGTCGCGATCA